>JAEEGL016297157.1_pt1 | contig 21306 bp, 11 predicted proteins | sample 9134231 | NCBI WGS metagenome assembly JAEEGL01 (sample SAMN16246548, study PRJNA631951) | gut metagenome | biome: gut microbiome; feature: rumen; material: fiber-attached | host: Bos | place: Iran: Karaj | collected 2018-10
CAGATAGTTACCCTTGATGGCAATTTCTTCTGGATTCAAGCCCACCTCAACCGAACCTTTTGGTGCAACAATGGCTGCGGTGTCGAATTTCATAACCTTGTTGCCCCAGGTTGAGACATAGATAAAACCGTTTTTTGCAGCAAGATAACGTGGTGAGCCATCAGTTTCGGTAAACGAATATTGCTCAACAATCTTGCCTTTTTGGTCGAGTTTTGCAAGGTAGTTCGAGCCCGAAACACTCACATAAATGCGATTGCCGTACGCAAGCAAATCCTGACCGGTGTCGCCAAGGCCTTGACCATTGGCAGCGGCAAAAACCTTTGATTGATAAGCATTTTTGCCATCAGGATAGTACACATCGAGAGTTGCGTTGTTTGACCCCATTTTTCCTTCGTTCAGGATGTAAACACGTTTAGCGCTGTTCACTGTTTTGTCGTCACCATCATCGTCGTCCTTGTCGCATGATGAGAAGATCAATGAAGTGCTTACTAATAAAGCACTCAAACTCAAAATTTTAACAAACTGTTTTTTCATTTTTCAATGATTTAAAAGTTAAACATTATAAAGTAAAATTTACTTGCAACTGGTAATTCCGCCCGGGCATCGGATAGTATTGAACAACGCAGTACTGCTTGTCGGTCAGATTGATACACGAAAAACGGGCCGAAAGCGTGTTTTGTCCGATGCGGAAACTTCTTGACAATGTGGCCGATAACTCTGCGTATGGCTCAATCTCGTTGTCTTTTATGTTGTATTCCAAAAAGTAGCGCTTGCTCGAAATAAAAGATGACAACGACAGCGTTATCTTGTTGTATATCAGTGACGCCGATACATTACCCGAATGGCGTGGCGTGTACGGAATCTGCGATTTGTAGAGTTTCGAGTTTTTGTCGGTTACGTCGAGTGCACGCTGGTAAGAATAATTTGCTGTGGCTATCAGCTGAAAATCACCAAATTGCGCGTCTTTGTTAACGGCAATGTCGGCACCCAAAATCTCAACTTCGCCATAGTTGGCCATCTTCCAAACGTAGAGCGTTGGAATGGCAACTATCTTATTCTCAATGTGGTTGGCATAGAAATCAGCCGACACGAAAAAGTCATCGGTACCTAAATTGCAGCCAACGTTCACTTCGCGGGCAATTTCTGGCTTCAGTCCTGTTGTGCCTAACGTTGTGTAATATAACTCGTTGAACGTGGGTACACGGAACGTTTCCTTCAGTATGGCGCGGAAAACCGCAAAGCGATTGAAAAGTTTGAAACTGAATGCTGGCGAGAGTCGGTTGATGTCATCGGGATGCGAACCAAATTCCACATTTTCAGTTATATGTGTTGCCACAAGTGTTGCTGTTGCGGCCATGTGCTGCGCTGAAAACCGGGCGTTTGCCACTGAAAGCAACGTAAGACGCCGCGGTTGCGGATTACCCATCATATTGCTTTTCAAAGTGTTATAAGCGGCATCGCCGGCAAGCGAGAACGACAGAAAGCGCAAACTGTACATTCCCGCAACCGACAAATAGCCTTCGTGCTGCGTGTTCAAATCGGTCCGCAAACCGTTGGTATACATCACGTTGCGGTCTTCGTACCGGTTCCACGAATAGTTGTATTTTGCTTGTAGTCTGACGATTAGATTATCGCTCAAGCGCCACCGTCCATCGTCTTGAACAAAAAAGTTTTTGTCCCAAAGCCGTTCGTTGGCTGTGGGGTTGTAGAAGATGACAGCACCCGGCAGGCCGCGTTCAGAGTAGAAACCATAGGCTTTCAAGTGGTTGCGGAAGCGGCTGCTGTCGTCGGTTGTCAGGTTGAGTTCGGCAAACGCTGAGTGGATATCGGAATTGATGCGCCGCTCGCGGATGGGGTGCTCGCGGTTAGGAATGGTAAAGCGGTATTCGCCATCGGCCCGCATAAAATCGGCGTTTGCCGACACTGCAGTCCGGTCCGTCAGTTTGTGCGCCACGGCAATCCGTGCATCGGCCGCACCAAATGAGCCGCACTTTGCGCCAACATCGAATCGTGTCTTCCGCTCGTCGAACGAGAAGCGCTTGCCAACGATGGAAAGTATTGCTGCTGAAGCAAAAGCGCGTGCGGGTTGCAACAAGTCATCGGTCTGCCCGACGGCAAGCATCACGGTTTCAACGTTGTCGATGTTGAACCGCCCAACATCAATCGGCCCTGCCTGACAGTCGCTCACCACCACGCCGTCGTAACTCACGGCCGTGTGCGCCGCGCCCATTCCGCGCACCGACACGGTTTTCAAGCCTCCAACACCGCCATAGTCCTTGACCGTGGTGCCGCCAAAACGCCGCACAACATCAGCCACATTCTGCGCGCCAACGCGCTGAATCTCAACCGCCGACATCGTCTGCACGGGCATTGCGGTGCGGCGGTTCTGCTGAGCCTCAATATCGACGGCCTCAACATCACGATGGATGGTGCTGTCGCTTTGCGCAAACAATGAACCTGCCCACAGCAAGGCAATCGCCACAACTGCGAAACATTGAGTTAAAAGCCTCATAAAAAACTAAATACACTTGCCGATGGTTCCTTCCTCGAGGCCTTTCGGCGAAACGTTTTGCAGGTCTTCTGGCTCATCTCAGATCGGTTCGCCTTCCCGTCCTTGCAGACAGTGGCAGTGAGTGTTTGAACCGCCCATCAGCGAGATTTACAGCAGCGGGACTGCTCCGGGTTTGCACCGGATTCCCTTTTAATGCCGGATGCGGAACCGCATGCGGCAACAAAACGTGGCAAAGATATGGATATTTGGAATTTAGAAATTAGCATATCAGATTTTTGTTGTCCTAAATAAAGGGTCATTGAGCACTTTTTTTGAGCCAAACATAAACTTGTTTTTCCAAAAAAAACTACATTTACAACGAAAACCAAAAATCGACCGTTTTTGCACGATTTTCATTTTTCAAATACCGTTCGTTAAGTCAAACCTGCCGTTTGTTAATTGGCTATTGTTTTTTTGAATAGAAAATCGGTTTTTTGAAATATTTTTCGTCAAAGACAAAAAGAATGTAAAGCATTTGTAAAGAATGTAATATATAACTTGATATCAATAATTTATGTTTAACTAATTTAATTTTACAAAAGATGAGAAAATCCTTACTGATTTTGGCATCGCTGTTTGTCGTGGGTAGCGCAGGCACCGCATTGGCACAGAGCGATTATCTATTGAGCGCTACGCCTATTGGCGACGGCCCAATTGAATTTAAACTTTCGGCATGCGACCAAACGCAAACACGCCCGTTAGTTATTAAAAACAACACCGACGAACCTATTAGTGGCATTATCGCTTCACAGAATGCCAAAATTGAATTAGGCAACAAGGTTGCAGAAATGCCCTATTTAAACCTTGCCTTTGCAGAGAATTACGTTTATGCAATGAATTTAATGAACAATGCGATTATAAAACTCAATGCCAGCACATGGGAAGAAGAGAAAAGTATTAAACCCAATGAGTCTGTATACAGCATTGCTTACGACGGCAAAACACTATGGGCTTCAACCGAGAGTGGCAAAATTGTTGCTTACGATGCCAATCTGAATCCAACCGGCGCCAGTTTTGAAACTGGATACGATGGTCAGTTGATTGTATATTCTGGCACTGAATTGCTGGCTATTGTATTCGATGAAGCCAATAATGAAGTTCGCGTTATAGCCATCGACACCAAAGGCCAGAAAACTGCTGATTACGGCACTCTGCCACAAGATGGTGTTGGCGAGATGTGCACTTTCGACCCCAAAACACAAACACTTTGGTTCGTAGGTAGTGAAAACTTATACGCCTATAACCTTTCACATGGCAAGTTTGTAAACTCTGCCAGATTACCAATGAAGTTGTCTACTATGAATATTGTGGCTGGCTTCGACAACAACGGCAATGTCTATGTGCTTTCGGTAAATTTTTCGACCATGGATATGAGTTTTTATGCCGACAGCAAGATTTGCCTGTTTAGCGCTGGCTTCACTGCTTCGCACACATACATCGACCTGCAACCAGGCGAACAAACCACCATTAACATCACTGCCGACGCATCACATGGTTCAAGCAGTACTCAAATTGAAGCCTACAACCCGGATGAAGACATTACTTATTTCAAACGCACACTCATCTCCAATCTTGACGTTGAAGCAGAATATGTAACAAGCCACACCACTTTTACAGCATTTAAAGATTATTCATGTACTGACACCGTATGGTTCAAAAACACCGGTTGCAAACAGATTATTATGAGCTACGAACCCATATTGACATCGGGCACAGTTTTCACTAAAAAAGGAATTGTGATACCAGGCGCTGGTACGGGTGTGCTTTATAACAATGATTCCATTGGCTGCATAGTTAGTTTCAATCCCACTTCAGTTGGTGAGTTCACTGATATACTCAAGGTGCGTGCCTACGACTCAGACTTTGAAGTTGAACTTACAGGCACTGCCACAGCAATCGATTACACTGTTGCCAGCACTAGCGTTGGAGCAACAATTACCGACTGCGGCTCGCTAACAGTAGCTGACAAGATTGAGAACAAGATGGACGTGCCGATGGCATTGAAAATAACAGAATCGAAAACGGATGCAACATTCACCATTTATTCCGGCTCATATGGCTATGAGATGTCTTGGGAACTTAAAGATGCCGCATCAAATATTGTCCATAGCGTATCAGAAAACACATATTTAAACTCTTCTTCATACTACAACATAACACTTACATTGCCGGTTGGCAATTACACAATTGATATGCATGACTCATGGGGCGATGGTTGGAACGGCGGATACATTAGTGTGATTATAAATGGCGAAACAGTGGTAGAAGAAGCCACAATCAGCACAGGTTATTCCAATACTGCATCGTTCTTTGCAAATGGCAATATTAAACCAATTGCGACCATTGCAGCAAAATCAAGCATCAACAACATTGAGATTCCGGTAAATTCGATTGCAACATCAGGCACAACCAATCTATATGTGTTTGTTGAAGGCATTGAAGAGTCGCTCGAAACAATAACACTCACCACCACAGGCAGCGGACAACCCGAACTGGCCGTTGCAGATGCTATCAACTTAGGCGGTCTTTATCCAGACCAGACAAACAGCATTGTGATACCTGTTACCAATAGCGGTTGCGCACCGCTTACTGTTACCGCTCTTCAGCTTACTGGCGGCGAAAATAACAATATGATGTTTTGGGATTCTGAAAACGAAATACTGAGCAGCAGTCTCTCTTTCGACAAAGTAATAGAACCTAATCAGACGGTTGAATTCACTCTCGCTGCTCGCCCCTACGGTGCTATTAACACCGAAGTAACTGATGTTATGAATGTTGTAACAACTGCCGGAACCGCCCAAATTCAATTGAAATCCGTCAACATTGGCTTACCGGTAGCCGAACTGTTATACGGTCAGTACGACAGTGAGATTAAAGACACTATACCGTGCAGCCATAGTGGTGCTGTAACAATAAAAAACAGTATTAAGAACTCTGGTACAGGTACTCTTAAAGTCAGCGAGCCGATGGAAATCCGCTATCAAGCCGGCACTAAAGGAAGTTGCTATTACAACCTTTATGATGCTGATGACCATTCTATTGGTAACACCTATTATTGTTCGTCTTTTGACATAAACAGATTTTATACGTCAATTGAAGGCGATTACAGAATCAAAATTTCCAACTACAGATGTGACGGTACAATAAGTGTTATCAGCAATGGCAAAACACTGCTGACAATAAATCTCGCCGATGATAATGACGGCAATTACTATTTCACTCTGAACGCCGCCGACATTGCAACTCACAGCATTGCCGCAGGCGCGTCGAAAGAGCTACAGATGAGTATTTACCCCGATCCAACATCTCTCAGTGAGCAGACATTTTCCTATACTCTTTTAACCAACGATGCCAACAACACAGAACTTACAATGTATGGTAAGGTCAGAGTTGTGCGTGCACCAAGCCTTGTGTTCCCTGAGACAATCGATTTTGGCGAAGTTACCCAAGGTCTATATGAATCAGCCTATTTGAGATATGAGAACATTGGCTGTGGTGATATCAGCGGATATAATAATGTTTGGATTGTTGAAACAGGAACTCCGTTTGAGTATTACCCCGAGGCTGGTGGTGATTTATGGTTTGAACCAACAGGCGAACCTGGTGACTACACCGCCACCCTCAAGGTCGCAACCTACTACTATGTTCTGAGCGAAGAAGTTAAAGACACCTTCGAGATCACACTCAAAGGCAAGTGTCTGGCTGCACCGGCTTTAGTGTTCGATGGAGAAACCATAAACGTAACAGCCGAACCTGGCGCCGAGACCGTTACTGCCACCGCAACTATTGGAAACAACGGACAAGGCACACTGATTCTCACTGATGCCACCAAAGCAGTTTTGTATGGCAATACAGGTACAGGCCCGAATGCCAACAAAATATATTGGAGTTTGAAGCGGAAAACCGAAACAGGCAGTTGGACAACCGTTAAATATGTTAATTCGGGTACTTATACCGCTACCGGGCAATCCATCTATGTGAATAATATATCATTGCCTGCCGGAGAATACCGATTGGTCATGGACTGTGATGATAATTATGTTTATGGTTGGAACGGCGGTTACCTTGCAATAGAAACCGATGATGGAATCCAACTACTCAATGAGACACGCGTGGCATCCACATCAAATAGGACAACCGCAAGTTTCAAAGTTGCCGAGCGTCCTGAGATAACAATTGCTGCCGGCGCCCAGACTAACATCGACATTGTTATCCCTATCAAAGGGCTTAGTTCAGGTAGTTATACGTTCTATCGCGAGTATAACACCAACGAGGCTGCAACCGTTAAAATTCAAGTAAACGTTACTATTAATGATTCTTACGCTTATGATTTAAATAAGACGAAAGCCGTGTTTGAACCGGTTCACATCGGAGCAACAAGTTACGCTTCAGTCACCTTGCGCAACCGTGGAACAGTGCCACTTGGCATCTCTGGCTATTCATACAAAGAATCTAGCCCAAAATTCCAAATTTACGATATAATAGGCAGCGAAGCTCCAGGAGACTCTATCACCGTGAAACTTAAATTCACTGGCGATGAAGCAAAACTCTACCGAGACACACTGTACATTGCACACGGCACTGAGAAGCCTGATACCATCGCCCTTGAAGCCACAGCAACCTTAACACGCGTTATTGCAGTGAGCCCGGTTGAGCCAAACGGCTTCTACCGCGTAGGCGACACCATCAACATCAATGTGGTGTTTGATATGCCGATTTTGCTCAACGGCGGTGCTAACGACACAATGCTGATGCTGTTGAACACTGGCAAATTTGCAAAACTCTACTACGATGAGAACAGCACCGATAATTACGCTCTCACATTCCGCTACGGAGTTGAGAAAAACGACAACGTGGCCACTCTCGATTATAAAGAAGACACTATCTACCGCAACGGTCGCTATCTGTTGGAGCTCAACGACCCAACTTCAAGCATCAATTCAATTGTTCTGCCAAAGGTTGGTACATTTGCCAGCGCATACGCGATAGCTCTTGACAACAAGGCTCCAGTGTTGACCGACACGGCCTTCAATCTGAACATTGCCGATATGCAACTCGAAGTGAAAGTGAAATTCAACGAGCCTGTCAGCGGCTTCAACGAGAAGAGCTTCCGTTTCGAAGGCGGCGCATCGCTCAAATCGTTCAACACCAAAGACAACCAGACTTATTCTGCTGTAATCGGTTTGGAGAGCTGCAAGGATATTGATGTGAGCATCAACGCCACTATCGCCGACCGAGCCGGCAACACAAAAAAAGTGAACGAATCGAAGAAAATACCGGCATTCCACGTCTATACACCAAGCGTTGTGGCTCCAACCTGCACCGAAGAAGGCTGCACTTTGCTCGTCTGCAGCGTATGCAAGCACGAAGAGAAAACGAATGTTGTTGCCGCCACTGGTCACGTGCCTGGCGAACCGACAATCGAAGTTAAGGTTGCCGCAACTGAGACCGCAGCCGGCAAGTGCGACACAGTGGTTTACTGCACCGTATGCCACGCTGAGTTAAGCCGCACTGAAGGTGTTATTCCGCAACTGCAGACTGCAATTGCCGAAAACGAAGCCGCAGTTGCCATCTACGCCATTGGCCAGACCGTTATTGTTGAAGTTGCCGAGCCTAACGGCGACGAAATCATCGTGGTTGACGTGAACGGCCGCGTTGTTGCCAAAGCACAAGCCAACAGCACACGCACCGAGATTACACTGCCTGCAGCAGGAATCTACATGGTCAGCGTTGGCCAAACGACAGAAAAGGTTGTGCTGCAATAAGCGGTGCACCAATGTGATAAATAAAAAGGCTGCTCCGTGTGGAGCAGCCTTTTTTGTTATGACTCACAACAGTGCATCATGCCCATTGCGCTCTATTTTCTTTAAGATAGTAAGCAGATAATGGCCCAAATGAAAGCCTAACTGAATGAATGGGTTTATGCTAAATACTCTTCCCCTGAGTGCTGAATTGCAACGAAATTCCGCATTTGTGTTACAACTATACTGTAGGCCATGCAAAAAGCAACGCCTTTCTGACGCATTTATTCATAATAATCCTGCATGCATGTCGACAGCAGTATAACACAACAAAAAGAGCCACCCGAATTGCTTCAGGTGGCTCTCCCCAAACTAATAAATACTAATCTCTAATCTCTCTCTTAGAATCCGAAGCTTACGCCTACAGAGTAGATTCCACCAATCTTGTCACCGTAGGGGAACTCACGCTGCTCCGTGTTGAGCAGGTTGTGTGCGTTCAGGTAAACCTCAATGCCTTCAGCAGGTTTGTAACCCATCTTCAGGCTAACGGTGAAGCGGTCGTCAAGTTTCTCAGTGCTATACTTGGTAGCGTAGGTACGCTTGCCAATGTAGTTGCCATAGGCGGTGATGTCGAACTTCGGTGTCGGCTTGTAGATAAGACCAATCATACCGTAGAACGACGGTGTTGCCTTGTGAACGTGGCCGTTCTCAAGTTGTGCCTCGTACGGCTGTGAGTTACCGAAGTAGAATGTGCCATTCTGACCGTAAGTGCCATACTGAAGAGTATAGTATGAAGCATACTGCTCGTTGGCATTCATGTTGCTCTCATCGTATGTCATTTGACGCAGACTTTCAAGCATAGCTGCCTTGCCATCATTATCCATACTAGCATACGCAGTGCTCAATGCGGCATATTTGTCATCATTAACATCAGTCAATGCCTTAACGAGCATTTCGCAATAAACCGGGTAGAGTGCTTTTTCATAGTCGGCATAAGCCGGGTCGCTCTTATCTGTAACTGGTACAACGCCTTCATTCACATATAAAACTTTTGCAGCATCTTTCTGTAAATCGTTGGCCAGATTCGGAACACGAGTGATCATGCCGAAAATCTGTCCCAGCTGGCCAAGAACCTCAGCGTTCTGATTGTAGACGTAGTAGTTGTCGATGGTTGTTTTCTGAACATTAGCGTTCACCTTGGCAATCAACTTCTTCGAGATAATCCAGTCAACATTCACGCCAAAGCCCATCTGTTTAACCTTGTAGGGCAGTTCGCTGTATTTGATTGACGAAACAACACCAGACTGACCCATGAATGTGGTCAGCATTCCAAAATCAAGATCGTGTTCGTTAGCCAGTTTTTCAAGTCCTCGTGCGTTGTCAGGGTTAGTCATAAAACCGAGTAAGCCGTTGCCAGGATCTTCGGCAGACTTGTAAGCTTCGCCTACAGGCATGATAACCGATGAACGGTTGGCCTTGAGTGCGCCAAAGTCCTCGCTCTGCGAGTAGTAAAGCTCGGCATCGACAAGAATCTTCTCGGTTGGACGCCAGCGGTAACCAAACTCAACGTTTTGAGTTTTTGCAAGTGGTGCGTTCTTATCGGCGTCGAAATAGATTGTGTCAGGCGGCATCATACCGTCGCGGTGCCATGTGTATTTGGTGTTCGAGTTAACGAAGTTGGCCGAACGCATAGCTGTGCTGAACGATGCGCGCACAAGGTTGTTGTCGTTAATCAGGTAGTTGGCACCAACCTGGTACGACGGGTTCCACTTGTCAGGAATGTTGGTCTTGTCGAAACGAGCTGCACCAATTACGCGGAAATTACCAACGTGGAAATCGGCACGAAGACTCGGTGCAAGGTCGCTCAACTCAGCCTTGTTGCCATCGAAATAGCCTGTCAAGTGCACAGGTTTAGACGATTTGTAATCATGGTCGTGATATGTCCATGTGTAATCGGTGATTTCATTTATATCCCAAGTATCGTATTTATTTGTGAAATCAGGGATCTCGTCAACAAAGTTTACATAGTTGTACGAAACGCCCGGCACCACATTCAACATATCACCAAGCTTAAGATCATACTCGGCGCTAGCCTGGAAATTGTGTGCATAAATTTTGAAACCTGGAGCACCCTTCATGTAGTTCTGCGGACCGCCCATATAGTTGACATTCAAACTCAAGCCTTTAACATAGGCATTCAAGTTGGCATATCCTGTTTTGAACACACGCTCTGAAATTGAAACCGGCAACTCACCAACGGGGCTAGTTGCAGCACGTGACTGCTGGTAGCCTAATGAAAGATCGAAGGTGATGTCTTCGGCCGCACGGTACGACAAGTAAGAATTGAAGCCATACGACTTGCGTGACAAACCCGGGTCGTCATACATGTTGCTGACCTGAAGTTCTCTCTCCATGCAATCGTACAATGCGTATGGCATATCTTCGGCCAAACCAGCAAGGAATCCTGCTACGGTTGCTTCTGATGGCTGATCAGCTCCATATTCATCCTTGAATTTAACAGGGTCATCGTTATACTTCTGCATTTGGATTTCATAAATATTTGCTTTCACATAGTCAGGAACCACTTTGGCAATCTCACCAAAGGTGAAGACCTGTTTCAGATTCTCAAGGTCGGTCATCTTGTAGTATCCACCCTGCGAAGCATCAACGAGTTGTATTTTCGATGGGTCGTAAATCACATTTCCATCAGCATCTCTGCCAACAGCTCCATATGCGAAATATCCCATCTGCTCTTTGGTCAGACTGCCTCCTTGCTGCGCTATTAATGCACGTCCCAGTTCATTCATATTCGAATAGAAAAGACCTTGTGTCGGGTAAACATAAAGATCGTTTGTGTTGCGGCGGCGATATTGCAGGTTGGCTGTAACGCCCACACTCAACTTCTTGTTGATGTTCTTGCGGAAGGCCACATCGCCATAGTAGTTTTCATGAGTACCCATTGTCAGGTTGCCTTGCAGCTCTTTTGAGTTCTCGCCCGGTTTCTCGGTGATGATGTTGATCACACCCATCATGGCGTTGGGGCCGTAGAGTGCGGCATTGGCACCGCGCACAACCTCAATACGCTCAATATCTTCGATGCCGATTGGCAGAATGTCGAAGTTGACATCGCCTGTTGCGTAGTTGTGGGCAATGCGGTTGTCAATCATCAGCAGGGTGTTGGCGTTTTCGGTGTAGAGCATCATCTGGTTGTCGGGAACGTTGTTCAAACCACGGATGTGCACATCGTACATACCATTGGTTTTCTCCTGAACAATCAGGCCCGGAATCAGACGCAAAGCCTCCTCAATTGTAGTGATGCCGTAAGAGCGAATCTCAGCTTTGGTGATAACCGTTGATGACAGCGGTGATTTGAATGAATCCTCAGCCTTCTTCGATGCAGACGATACCGATTTGTTCATAATCATGGCGAACAATTCGTCCATTGAAACACCCATCACGTCGGCCAGGTGAAGCACGTCCTCAAACGGCATCTCAAGCAGCTCGTCGTACGAGAGTTTCATAATGTCGTCTCTTGTCATCGACGACACGTCTTTGGTTTGCGCAAACAACTGGCAGGTCATTGCCAAGAGCAGTGTGGCACAGAATATCAGTTTTTTCATCTTTTGTTATTTTTATTAGTTTCTTATTCAAACAGTTAGTTTACTGCCACACCCAGCGAAAGCAGCTGCGACGACACCTTGACGCCAAAATCGTTCAAGTGGTTTTGATTGACTTCAAAACTCTGCTTGCCGTCTTTTTTGATGTAGTTGATACCCGAAGTCGATTGTGCCAAGCCTGGTTTGTCGGTGATGAGCACCACGCCCTTGCCTTTCACTTTGCCGGCAATGGCTGCAGCGTCGTCCGACTTGTTCTCGGCCACATACACAATGTGCATTTTAGTGACCTCGTCGCTTGCGCTAATCTCCTTGATTTTGATTGCCTGCGAGCCAACGGTTTTGCGCTGTGCGATGGCGTTCAATTCGCCCACAATGGCCGGATTGCCGATTACGCCAATCACAAAATCACCTGACTGCTTGCTTTGTGGCCACTCAATGTACTTTGTAAAGTTGTACATGAAAAGTGCCTTGAACTTCTCGTCTTGAGCTTTCGAACTGAAGCACAGGGCGATAAGTCCCAAAATAACTAATGCGCTTTTCTTCATATCAATAGTTTTAAAAATTAAAGTTCACAAATATAAAAATGCATTTTTTCCGAACCATCACTTATATGTAATCATAATCACATATAGTCAAATTCTTCAGCATGCTTTTCAACCCGAAAAATGACATTGCCCTTACAGCCAGGACAATGTCATTTTATGGTTCAAAAAGCATTAGCAACTCATTGGTTTAGAATCCGAAGTTAATTCCAACCGAGTAAATTCCGCCAATCTTGTCGCCGTAGGGGAACTCACGCTGCTCGTTGTTGAGCATGTTGTGACCATTCAGGAACACTTCCATTCCAGGAACCGGCTTATAGGCAATTTTCATGCTCAAAGTGAAGCGGTCCTTCAACTCAACAGCATTGTCGCCCATGTTGTATTTGGTGGCGTAGGTGCGCTTGCCAAGATAGTTGCCGTAGGCGGTAACATCAATCTTCGGTGTCGGCTTGTAGATAAGGCCTATCATGCCGTAGAACGATGGTGTGGCTTTATGTTTGTGACCGTCAACAGTTGGCAGTTCATACGGATTCGAGTTACCGAAGGTGAATGTGCCGTTATCGTTGTAAACACCATAGCGGATGGCATAGTATGCGGTGTACTCGGTATCGTTATTGCTGTTTTTCAATTCATCAAGGAAAGCCTGCTTGTTATCAGCTGCAGCATATCTGGCGGCAATGTCGGCAACCACCGATTGGTCAATATCGCCCATTGCACGATGCAGATATTTTTCATACAACGCGAAGTATTTTCCAAAATCAGTTTCAGGATTTTTTGCATCGGCTGGATTAGGATTGGTTAAAACGGCTATCAATTGATCTTGAGTAAATGTTCCATCAGCCATAAGATCATTGATAGCGGCGGTCTGCATATCCTCGGCCATGGCTGGCACCTGGGTAATCATACCAAAAATCTGGCCCAGCTGGCCCAGAATCTCGGTATTCTGGTTGTAGGCATAATAGTTGTCGATTTTGGTTTGCTGAATGTTGGCATTCACCTTGGCAATCAACTTCTTCGAGATAATCCAGTCGATGTTCACACCGAAGCCCATCTGCTTAACCTTATAGGGCAGAGCATCATATTTGATTGTCGATATGACACTCGTATTTTTCATGAACTCATTGAGTGCGTCCAAATCCAAATCGCCTTCGGTGATGCTTCTGAGCGACTTCAACACATACGGATTGGACATGAATTTGTCAAGTTTTTCATACGGCATGATAACCTGTGACCGATATGCCTTAAGTGCGCCAAAGTCTTCGCTTAGAGAATAATACGCTTCGGCATCGACAAGGATTTTCTCGGTCGGACGCCAGCGGTAGCCTAACTCTGCGCTCTTGATTTTGGTCAGCGGTGCGTCCTTGTCACCTTGGAAATAGATGGTGTCAGGCGGCATCAAGCCATCACGGTGCCAAGTGTAATCGGCAACCGAGTTGGTAAGATTTGCCGAGCGCATGGCCGTACCGAACGATGCACGGATAAGATTGTTCTCATTGATTGAGTAATTGGCTGCAGCCTGATAAGTAACATTCCACTTGTCGGGCAGGTTGGTCTTATCGAAGCGCACAGCACCAAGCACGCGGAAATCGCCCAAACGGTAGTCCAAACGCAAGCTCGGCGCAATATCGGTCAGCTTGGCTTTTTTTCCACCCTGGCAGCTCGAAAGGTGACGGGCATTGGTGAATTTATATCCGTGGTCGTGATATTCCCAACGGAAATCAGTCGAGTCACTCGGATTAATGTAGTCAGGGATATAATCAGTCTGCCATACATGATTGTAGGCCACACCAGGCATAACACTCAGGTCGCCCAACTTGATGTCGTACTCTGCATTGACCTGAACATTGTTGACAAACACCTTGAATCCGGGTTTGCCTTTCTGGAAATCTTGAGTACCCCCCATATAGCTGGCGTTCAAGCTCAAACCATAGATGTTCGAGTTCAAGGTGAAATAGCCGGTTTTCGAAACGCGCTCGCAAAGCAGGAACGGAATCTCACCAATTGGTGTTGCGCCCGCACGCGACTGCTGGTAGCCGAACGAAAGGTCGAAATTCATATCCTCTGTGGGGCGGTAGTTCAAATAAGAGTTGAAACCGTATGTCTTGCGCGACATTCCGGGGTCGTCGAACATATCGTCCATATTACCCTGCTTTTCTGTTACATCATAAAGCATGTAAGGCAAGCCGTTTTGCAAATTGCTAAGGAATTTCTCCACTGTTGCTTCTGATGGTTCGCTTCCATAATTATTTAAGAAAGCTTCCGGGTTACCCGGAGAATCTTCTGTACCATAGTACTTCCCTTTTTGGATTTCAAGGATCTTTGCTTTCAACTCGTCAGGAATCTGGCCGGCAATTGCACCAAATGTAAACGCCTGTTTCAGATTTTTAATGTCAGTCATATCGTAATAACCGCCTTGCGATGCATCAATGAGTTTAGCTTTCGACAGGTCGGGTACCAAAGTAACACTACCGTCGGGATTCACAATCGGCTGATTATACGGTTGTCCCTTGTCATCAACCATACCCATGAAATAAGCCATCATTCCCTGACTCATTCCATCCTTTGTCACGTACTTCTCACCTTCGTTCATTTTCGAATAGTAAAGTCCGTGATTCGGGTAAACATAGAGCTGATTGGTGCTGCGGCGGCGGTACTGCAGGTTGGCTGTAACGCCCACGCTCAACTTCTTGTTGATGTTCTTGCGGAAAGCCACATCGCCAACATAATTCTCGTGAGTGCCCATCATCATGCTGCCCTGCAGAGTTTTCGAGTTCTCGCCGGGCTTCTCGGTGATGATGTTGATAACACCAGTAACAGCGTTAGGGCCGTAGAGTGCGGAATTGGCACCGCGCACAACCTCAATACGCTCAATATCCTCGATGCCGATTGGCAGAATGTCGAAGTTCAGGTTGCCGGTTGCGTAGTTGTGAGCAATGCGGCCGTCAATCATAAGCAAGATGTTAGAGTTCTCGGTGTAGAGCATCATCTGGTTGTCAGGAATGTTGTTCAAGCCGCGGATGTGCACGTCGTACATACCGTTGGTCTTCTCCTGCACAATCATGCCCGGCACAAGGCGCAGAGCCTCTTCAATTGAGCTGATGCCGTATGAGCGAATCTCAGCCTTGGTGATAACCGTTGATGAGAGCGGCGATTTGAACGAATCCTCAGCCTTCTTCGATGCCGACGACACCGATTTGTTCATAATCATGGCGAACAGTTCGTCCATCGAAACACCCATCACGTCGGCCAGATGAAGCACGTCCTCAAACGGCATCTCAAGCAGCTCGTCATACGAAAGTTTCATAATGTCGTCCTTGGTCATCGACGACACGTCCTTGGTTTGCGCAAACAGTTGGCAGGTCATTGCCAATAGCAGCGTTGCACAAAATAAAAGTCTTTTCATTTCTTTGTTTTTTATAGGTAAAGTATTGAATTTTAATTAACCGCAACACCCAATGCCATCAGCTGCGACGACACTTTAACCCCTGCGTCGTTCAGATGGTTTTGATTGACTTCGAAACTCTGCTTGCCATCTTTCTTGATGTAGTTGATGCCCGAAGTCGATTGCGCCAAGCCCGGTTTGTCAGTGATGAGCACCACACCCTTGCCTTTCACTTTGCCGGCAATGGCTGCAGCGTTGTCCGACTTGCCTTCAGCCACATACACAATGTGCAATTTGGCCATGTCGTCGCTTGCGCTAATCTCTTTGATTTTGATTGCTTGTGAGCCAACGGTTTTGCGTTGTGCGATGGCGTTCAACTCACCCACAATGGCCGGGTTACCGATTACGCCAATCACAAAATCGCCCGACTGCTTGTTCTGCGGCCACTCAATGTACTTCGTAAAGTTGTACATGAAAAGTGCCTTAAACTTCTCGTCTTGTGCTTTTGCAGTGATGCTCAAGGCGACAAGTCCCAAAATAATCAATGCGCTTCTCTTCATAAACATTTAATTTATAGTTACTTCTTTTTCTTTGTCTCAAACTTTTTTTGTCACCTTTTCTTCTACGTAATTTAGCTTCCGAAAAGATACCATACTTGCTTAATAACCAGCATAAAAAAAACTGACATCCGTCAATTTAGGTTTGTCAGTTTCTTTTTGCAGGGTCAACTTGCCCCCAACTCAAAATCCCCCATTTTGCCATACTCGGCATACCTGCCTAGAACCATCTCGCCCCCCTCTGCAGGAATCCGTATGTCAGAAAATACGGTACAAACATTGCACTCGACAGTGAATGTCCGATTTATATTACTGATAAATACAACGTTACTAATGATATTGGGTGATACTGTACAGCAGCGCAAACCGGCCGAGAAATCCAAAAACGATATTGGTGTTTTTCTTTTCACTTTCAATCAGATGTTTCCCCTTGTACTATCGCAAATTTAAAATTAACCTATTAAAGCACTTTGTAATCTGAAAAATTAGTCTAAAATTTTAAGGCTTTTTCCAGTTTTTATCAATCATATAACACTAAACAACAATCATTTAAAATAACCGCAAACGTTGTCAGCATCAAATTTAAAATGAAAGTATAATAACGGAAACAACAAGAAAACGTATGACTACCGTCAGTAAAATAAATGTCATCAGGCATAAAAACAATTACAAAACAGTTTGAATAATTGTTTGTCACTGACAAGAAATGCATATTCCAGCCGACAAAGAATGAAATCCGCATTTTTTAATTGTTGCATAAATGCGGCGGCTTTTGTTGCTTTGCCATTCAAACAAATGCATTTCAAAATAAAAATCGGAACAATGGGCAACAAATTGGAAACCAACGGAAAAACCTTCAGTATGGTGGCAAAGACCTTTGCCGGGCTCGAAGATGTGTTGGCAGGCGAACTGACCGCACTTGGCGCAACGAATGTCAAAAAGCTGATTCGCGCCGTATCGTTCGAAGGCGACAAGGCCCTGATGTACCGTGCCAACTACTGTCTGCGCACTGCTCTGTGCGTGCTGAAGCCGATAGCCGATTTTGAAGCGAAAAACGAAGACACCTATTATAAAGAGATTGGTCGCATCGATTGGGATGAGTATATGAGTGTGAATGAGACACTTGCCATTTCGGCCACCACCAACTCAACAATTTTCACCCACTCGCAGTACGCCGCTCTAAAGGCCAAGGACGCTATTGTCGACCAGTTCCGCCGCCGCACGGGCAAGCGCCCCAATGTGGACACCGAAAACCCCGACCTGCGAATAGAGATTCACATTGCCCAAACACACGTTACGGTGCTGCTCAACAGTTCGGGCGAGCCGCTCTACAAGCGTGGCTACCGACAGGCAAGCGTTAAGGCGCCTATCAACGAAGTGTTGGCTGCCGGAATGATTATGCTCTCGGGGTGGAACGCAAAATCCGACTTTTACGACCCGATGTGCGGCTCGGGCACATTGCTCATCGAAGCCGCTATGATTGCCTACGGCATTGCCCCGGGCACTTTCCGCAGCCAGTTCGCCTTTGAGAAGTGGTCCGATTTTGATGCCGACCTTCTTTCTGACATTGCCGATGACACCCCCGAAGTGCCGGAATTCAAATACACAATCGCCGGCAGCGACTTGAATCCGGGTGCTGTGAAAGCGGCCGAGATGAACATTAAAGCGGCTTTCTTGAGCAAAAAAATCAATGTGCAGCTGAAGAATTTCTTCGACCTGCGTCCTGCCACAGCCACAGGCACCATCATCACCAATCCGCCTTACGGCGAGCGCCTGCAACCCAACGATTTGCGAATCTTCTACCAGAAAATCGGCGACAAACTGAAAAGCGAATTTCCCGGCTATGAAGTGTGGATTATTGGCAGCAACACCGAACTGATGAATTTCATTGGCCTGCGCCCCGAACGGAAAATCAAACTTTACAACGGTGCGCTCGAATGCTCGTTCCGCAAATACAGCGTGTACGCCGGCAGCAAAAAGGACCGCTACGAATAGCCAAAGATTTATTCAAGCCATTTACCGATTGAACCGCAACGCCTCGCCTTTTCGGTCCGAAACAAACTCACCGTTGCAATAAACCAGCGTGCCGTTCACAAAAGTGTGTGTGACGGTCGAGCCGAAAGTGTGCCCTTCAAACGGCGACCAGCCGCACTTGTAAAGGGTGTTTGCCGATGTGACGGTTTGCGGCTTGTCGGTGTCAACAATCACAATATCAGCCTTGTAACCTTTGCGGAGATAACCGCGGCGGTCGATTTTGAAAAGGTCGGCGGGTGCGTTGCACATTTTCCGCACAACATTCTCAATGCTGATTTTTCCTGCCTTGCACAAGTCGAGCATTACAAGCAGCGAGTGCTGAATCGACGGCATTCCCGAAGCCGAAGTGAAGTAGCTGTCGCCAAATTTTTCGGCTGGCAGGTGCGGGGCGTGGTCAGTGCCGATGGCGTCAATCTTTCCCGAAGTGAGTGCTTCGGTCAGTGCCTGGCGGTCGGCGGCCGATTTTATTGAAGGATTGCATTTTATGCGGTATCCCAATGTCTTGTAGTCCGATTCATCGAAGAACAGATAGTGCGGACAAGTTTCGGCGGTTATCTTTTTGTCGGCCAATGGTTTTGCTTCGAAAAAGTCGAGTTCTGCGGCAGTTGAAAGATGCGCCACATGCAGATGCGCGCCATATTTTGTGGCCAGAGCCACAGCACGTTCCGTCGATTTCAGGCACGCTTCGGCGGTTCTGATTTTCGGATGGCACGTTGCGTCAACTTCGTTGGCTGGCATAGCCTTGTATCGTTCAATGTTGGCTTTTATAATCTGCTCGTCTTCGCAGTGCGCCACAATAATGCAGGGCGATTCGGCAAAAACACGCTCAAGCATATCGATCTGGTTGACAAGCATATTGCCTGTCGATGAACCCATAAACAGTTTTATGCCGCACACTCTGCTGATGTCAGCCGCGGCAATCTCACCTATATTATTATTGGTAGCCCCAAGGTAGAACGCATAGTTGGCAGCCGATTTTGATGCTGCTAGAGCGGCGCGTTCTTCAAGCAATTGGTTGGTGGTGGTTTGCGGATTCACATTTGGCATATCCATAAACGATGTTACGCCCCCGGCCACCGCAGCCTTCGATTCCGATTCGAAATCAGCCTTGTGAGTCAGCCCCGGCTCACGAAAGTGAACGTGCTCGTCAATCACGCCAGGCATCACCAAGCAACCTTTTGCATCGATAATGGTTGTTTGGCTGTCGGTTTGTGGCATTTCTGTCGATACCGACTCAATCAAATCGTTGTTAATCAGAATATGGCCGCTGAATTTCCGGCCATCGTCAACAATCGTGGCATTCTTGATGAGCGTTTTCATCGCCTATGCGGCTTTGCGTTTGTAGCTGCGGAACAGGCTGCGCCATTTCATCCGGATAACGCCGAAAACAGCCTCGCTGAAGATTCCGCCGCTCATTTTCGATTGTCCTTCCTTCCTGTCGGTGAAGATGATAGGCACTTCAACCACGTTGAAACCGAACTTCCAGGCAGTGAATTTCATCTCGATTTGGAACGCGTAGCCCTTGAATTTTATTTTATCTAAATCGATGGTTTCCAGCACTTCGCGGCGGTAGCAGACAAATCCGGCGGTGGTGTCGCGCACCTTCATCCGGGTAACCAGCCGCACGTAAGCCGACGCGTAGTACGACATCAGCACACGGCCCATCGGCCAGTTCACAACGTTGATGCCCGAAATGTACCGCGACCCAATGGCCACATCGGCACCGTTCGCGCAGGCGTTGTAAAGGTTCAGAAGGTCGTCGGGATTGTGCGAGAAGTCGGCGTCCATTTCGAAAATGTACTCATATCCTTCGGCAATCGACCACTTGAAACCCTCAATGTAAGCCGTTCCTAGGCCAAGTTTGCCTTTCCGCTCTTTGATGAAAATGCGGTCGGGGAACTCTGTCATCAAGCGTTTCACAATGTCGGCAGTGCCGTCGGGGCTGTTGTCTTCAACCACAAGCACGCTGAATTCGCCGTCAAGCGACATCACTTTGCGCAAGATGGCCTCAATATTCTCTTTCTCGTTGTACGTCGGAATTATGACAATCTTGTCCTTCATATTTGTCTGTTTTTGTGGTCAGAACCACCGTTTTATTTCAATTTCTCTTTAATCGCCTTCGATTCAGCCTCATAGCCAGGTTTGTCGAGCAGGGCGAACATATTTTTCTTGTAAGCCTCAACGCCAGGTTGGTCGAACGGATTCACGTCGAGAATGTAGCCCGAAATGCCGCACGCCAACTCGTAGAAATAAATCAGTTGGCCAAGATTGAACTCGTCGAGTTTCGGAATCGAGATGCGGATGTTTGGCACGCCGCCATCGACGTGGGCCAGAATGGTGCCCAGTTCGGCCATTTTGTTCACCTCGTCGATATGCTTGCCCGACAGGAAGTTGAGTCCGTCAAGATTTGCAGCGTCCGAGGGAATTTGCAGGCTTGAGTTGGGCTTCTCAATCGAGATGACCGTCTCGAACAGGCAACGCTGTCCTTGCTGAATGTACTGTCCCATACTGTGCAGGTCCGATGTGAAATCGACGCTTGCGGGGAAAATTCCCTTCTGTTCCTTGCCCTCGCTCTCGCCGTAGAGTTGCTTCCACCACTCGGCAAAAAAGTGCAGTTTCGGGTTGTAGTTGGCCGTCAGTTCAATGCCTTTGCCTTTCTTATACAGCGCGTTACGCACAGCGGCATACACTGCCGACGGGTTCTGTTCAAAATCGATGTCGGCGCCTGTCGATTTTTCCATTTCGGCGGCACCGCCCACAAGTTGCTCAATGTCGAATCCAGCAATGGCAATCGGCAGCAGGCCCACAGGTGTGAGCACGCTGAAACGGCCGCCCACATTGTCGGGAATGACGTATGTCTTGTAGCCCTCTTGGTCGGCCAG
>JAEEGL010618049.1_pt1 | contig 21305 bp, 20 predicted proteins | sample 9134231 | NCBI WGS metagenome assembly JAEEGL01 (sample SAMN16246548, study PRJNA631951) | gut metagenome | biome: gut microbiome; feature: rumen; material: fiber-attached | host: Bos | place: Iran: Karaj | collected 2018-10
ATTAGTTAAAGTATTCGGAAGAAAGATATACAAAAAGGAAACTGCATACAAGAGAAATTTGCAGATAGGCAAGATTAAAGAAAAGGACTTCACATATAAATCATATAGATTTTTTAATGATTTAATAATAGACTTAGGAATGAAGCCTTACGGAGTAACACCATATCAATTAGCGGCTGGAATAATGATTTGTGTAGCAGTAATATCAGCAATAGGGTGCAAAATAGTATTTGGAAATTTTGTAATGGGTATAATAATGTACCCGATTTTATTAACTGGTACAATATGTATGATGTATACAAGGGCTAATATAGCTCATGATAAGAGAATAGAAAACGTAATAGAGGCAGAGAATATCATATGTAACAACATAAAGAATGGTGTAGTGGTAGCCATTAGGGATTCTATAGATGTTTTACCAAGAGAGTTAAAACCAGAGTTTCAAAAGTTTCTGGACAATATAGAACAACAGAATTACCATGTTAGAAATGCACTTCTGGAACTGAACTCACAGTTGGGAAGCATATCAGATGACTTTATTAAGAAATGTATAGTATTTGAAATGGAAGAAGAGCACGGTATAGTTGGAATGTTTCAGGATATAGTTGAAGTTAACAATATAAAAATGGAAATGAGAATAGAAATGAAGCGTGAGTTTGAAAATGTTAAGTTTCAAGTTAGGCTTGGAGCAGGAATGATATTTATATTCCTTGCTGGAGTATTAGCAGTATTCAAGGACGTAAGAAGTTTCTATTTTACAAATATAATAGGACAGATAATAATAGCACTTGACATATTAATTCTAATAGGAGAATATGTTTACTTGACATATTTAAGAGCAAAGGAGTTATAATGGGCACTAAATACATGATGTTGTCAGTATTTAATACTGAGGCAAAGAATGAGTTCTATAAGATGAATAATGACTTAATAAAGCAACTTGGGTTAATATCAGTTGCTAAAATGGTTATACTACTGCTAATAGTAATAATAGTCATAGGTATAACCATGAAGGTGCTTAATATGAAAGTACCAATCAGAGGAAAAGCCATTAAGAATGAAGTTAAAAACATAGACAAAATAAAGAAACGTGACAAGGATATAATAAGAAAGCTAAAGACAATTAGCACAATAACTAAGATAATAGAGTTAACACCTTTGAGAATTGATAAATCTGTTGTGGAATATAATAACTATAATTTATATAGAGCTAACATTAGAATTCCTGGAAAAAGCAGAGTTATGAAAGCAGAGGAGTTCAATGCCATTATCAGGTCTATAGAAGTAATAGGTGTGCTACTTGGGTTAATTATAACGGTGCTTGTGAGTATGTCAATAGGGGCATTGTTGATACTGGCTGTAGTGATTATGACATCAACACTACCAATGATGTATGTAAGGGGAATAGTAAATGAGAGAGACTTAGAGATAAAGGATAACTTTGCAGATTTATATTTAATGATTCACTATGTGCTATTGACTGGTGCAAGTACACCACTTATTAATATAATAAAGTCATTTGATAAAACAACAAACAGTGAAGAAATGCATAGATTCACTGATATATGTGCATCAAATATAGATACATATGGTGAGTATGAGGCAACTAGGCATATAGCCAAACAATACAGGGAAGTACCTGAAGTAACAAAATTAATGAGATTGATAAGACAGGTTAATGATGGTGGAGACATAAGGGCTGAGTTGATTGGATTTCGTTCAGAAATAATAAATGCAAAGAGATATGCAATAAAGCAGAGAATGAATAAGACAACAGCAAAGGCAAAGGCTTCATTCAATATTCTACTGCCTATATTAATTCAGGCTGTAATTAGTGCTATGGCAATATATTTCAAGGATTTGTCATTGACATCAGCATTCTTTTAAAGGCTAATAATATAACAAATATATTATAGTAAATAAAAAAATTATAATAAGGAGAGACAACAGTTATGAGCGTAGCAAAGATTTTTAAGGTGCTAATCATAGTAGTAGCATGTGTAATAATTGGAGCAATTGTACTTAATGTGTTGTTACCAAACACAGTAACAACAATGGTTAATGCAGTGGAGGACCAGATATATAAGGCATCCGGATTGACATTTGACTTGAACGGTGACGGTAATAAAGGTTCAAATGACAAAGAGTACAATGGAGATAACAAGACAAACAATAATGGCTCCGACGAGGATACAGGCGCAGGAGTAGATGGATTTAATTAGAAGCAAGAGAAGCTCCATTTTATGGAGCTTTTTTGCTAGGAGGAAATATGTCTGACAGTGTTAAGTTTATATTCAAAACATTAATAAAAGTTCCCTGCATAATATTAGGGGCATTTGCGGTAATGAATTTGTTTGCATTTTTATTTATATACTTTAAAGTGTTAGGGTTATCCTATGTAGTTATGCAAGAAGTGGCAGAGAATAATTACATAACAACATCACAGTTCAATCAGATAAATAACTATATGGAAGAGATTAATAACATAATAATGGTTGAAAATGCGTCATTGATAATAGGTGTTGACAGTGCAGGTGACCCAGTATGGTGCAATATGGATGCATCAAATAGTAATAGAATGGTGAAACAACCTGTAACTGCATTAGATGAGTCAAGCAGTAAGTCAGCATTCACAAGAACTCAGTATGGTGCATCCAGAGTTATAGGTGTGCACTGTAATTATACAATAGTATGGCCATTAGATTACAACACAGCAAATGGAGATACAGATGGAGTAGACGGAAACTCAGATAATACAGAGTATAACTCAGTACAGACAACTTATAAACAGCCAGACAATATGAAGAAGTCAGTGGTAGGAGAGTTGCTGAAAGTGACGATACCAATTGATATTTATTTTGTGATACCAGGGTTGAAATATTATGCAAGATAGGTGAGTAGAATGACAGTAAAAACCATTTTTAAGGTGTTAATAGGAACAATTTTTACTATAATAGTGTCTTGTGTAATATTAGAGTTATTCAATGTTAATGCATCAGCTACACAGATTAAGTCACTATGCAATATATCTACAAATCAGGCATTAAGATTGTTTTTACAAGAGACATATAAGTCTAGTGGTGGAAATGGAAGACCTGATAGTGGAACCAATGGTCAGAGTGGAGCCACTAATATACAGGATATAAAAACAGCTGACAATGTGGTTGTTGTGTCTGGTAAGTTTTATAATGGAATAAGTGCAGCTAGTATTTGGAGACAACTGTATGACAATGATAATTTCAAGTCAGTAGCAGACCTGTCAGAAGGTGAATCAACTACACTTATAGCAAAGTTAGGGTGTGGAAATAAGAAAGTAGAATATAAGTTAGCATATATGTCACCTAGTTGCAAAAATGAGAAAGAATATAGATTGAATAAAGCAGAAAGTGGAAAAATAAAGACAATATATTCAAACATAGCAAAGTTCTATGCTGGAAGATATGACAGGGCAAGAATTGATACACTGGCAGACACAGAGGTAACATATGAAATGTTTATGAATGATGTAGATATAGTAGACAAGAAAAGTTTTGCAGTGTCTGCGCTAACAATGGCAGACAATATGTATACACCTAGTAACTTAGGATTTCCCTATTTTGACCCAACTGTTTTAAATAAGATATTTCAATGGAACTTGGCTAAGTTACTAAGTACAAATACACCAGATGCATTAAAGAAAGATGAGTCAGGTCAGTATTATGTAGCATATAATGGGTTCAGATGTTATGCTAGCAAGGCATATATTAGTAATATTGAGTATTACATATATGATATGAATAATGACAGTGAGTGTAACAAGTTGAATCAAAAAATAGCCATAGGGAAGAGTGACTTATCCAAGTTAAAAAAGGAAAACAACTATGCAACAGTGGTAAGAATAAGGTATAGTATACCAATAGCATATCAAGGAATTACACCACTCAAGAATATTATAAAGTATGCGTGGGACTCAGAAGTTGATGGTAATAAGAATAATACAATGTACAATAGCGTTGAAACAAATATTAATAGATCTGGCGCCGGGCAGATGGATACAAGTACACAGAGTATGAGTAACAATAAAGGAGAATTAGATTCATTAGGGGAAATTTATTTTGTACTAATAAGATAAGGGGATTCAATGAATAATATGGGTAGAAATGTAAAACAAGAACAGGAAGACATCTGTGCAGTAGAAAACAACAGAAAAAATGAAAGAGTACTGTACATAATTACAGACAGAGAAGATACAGGATTAGTAAACTACTTCAGGGAGAATGGAGTATATGTAGGCATAATGGATAATAGACTAGATATGGTGAAGAACATGATACTAATTGAAAGTGAAGATATGCATATAGTGATAATTGATACAGGTATGGGAAGATTTTCAGCAGTTAGTGATAGGAAAATAATCAGAGATATTATAGGAATATCTGGAGAAAACGCAATTATTGATGTGTATTACACAGATGAATTAGTAAAAGAAGCAGTAAAGAATAATTCATCAGTAAGTGTAAGTAAGTATACAACAATGACTGAGATAACAGCAAACTTGTTAAACACAGCAAAAAATAAGAAGATAGAGTATAAACACATAGATACAAAACAAGAAAGCAAACATGATGCTAGTCTGGACATAAAGGGTATAAAGGTAATACAAAAGCCATCAAGAGTAAAGAGAAGTATGATGAGCATAAAGGATATGCAGGATAGCAATGATGAACTGATAGAGAATTTTAGCATAAGAATATAAATTTTAGTGGAGGTAATAAGATGAGGTCAAAGTACATGAGATTTAAGAAATTGGTTATACCAATGCTAACAGTTATAATAATGATAAACACTATGACAGGGTGTGCAACTATTAATAAGGATGAGGCAGAGAAATTATTAAATGAATCATCACAGATAGAAATAGTAATACCAGAGTACAATGATGAAGAAATTAAGCAATTCTTTGAGAGTCAAGGCAAGGAGTTTGAGACTCATTACTGGGTTAATGTAGCAAACACAGTGCCTTTGGCAACATATGAGTCAGTAATATGTCCAGAAGTAGACGGGTATAGTATGAAGCAGTTACTTGACAAAAGGGGTGGCATATATGGCAGTAGTATATGCATAACTGGTGAGTATTATTTGTTAGATACACTAAGAGAGCCAAGCAGACCTGGTTGTGGAAGGGATGGGCATATACTGGAAGTCAATGCTGGATTGAAGGATTATGTAGCAAGATACCTAACATTTAGGAAAGAGTGGCATATAAGATTGGAGTGCGCAAGATGGTTTCCGGAGGAGAGTGACAGACTACACACAAAGTTATGGGAGAATATATATGATACACAATTTATATTTGAGGATAATTATGATAATTACGATGGATTGCATATGTTACAAAGGAAGTCAGAATTCTATACAATAGGAGATTTTGTGAATAGTAAATGTTCCATATCTCCAATTGTAAAAGCTGGGTACTATAATGACCTGCTTATTGAGGAAGGTGAACAAATAAAGTATGACTTAGACACATATAAGATAGCAAGATTAAACATATTTTTTAATCTATTACCTATGTTCAAGGATAAGTCATTTAGACCAACAGAGAATGTTACTCGCAAAGAAGCAATGAATGCATTATTCAGGTCTACGAATACACCTAACGCGGATAACATGGAATTAGATCAGTTTTATACACGTGGATTGGACTATGTACAACCATATAATAAAATAGATGAGTTCACTGAAGAAACTAAAGATGACCAATTAGCAAAATATGCATCACAGGAGATGGAGAATTCATATCTAACATATGAGGATAAGTCACTGAATTATGAAACATTCAATGCTAACATCACAAAAGGTGAAGTGGTGTACATGATAATGAAAAAAATATTCTATCCTGATATGAATAAGATAGAAATAGGCAAAGAGGAAGCATTAAAAGATGCAAAGAATGCAGGGGATATGAAGGCTAAATATGGACTAAACTCTCAAGAAGAAGTGCTGAGGTACATGCTAGAGCACCCAGAAGACGGCATGGATGAGCAGATTTATAAGGCGCTTGTAGTGGCACGAAACTATGGCATTATTGGTTCTGAGACAGAATGGTATAAGCCAATAAATAGAGTGGACTTTGTGAAGTTACTTATAAAAGCATATATGGCTGACCCATACATGGAAAAAATTGGATGGGACGAAGACATATATAATAAGATAGAGCAGTATTATAATTTTGAGGAATTATATAAAGAGCAGATTGACAAAGACCCATTAGTCAAATATACTGTAAATATGTATTACATAAGACCAGCTGGGTTTGGGGCTGACACAGCATCAAGGCTACCAACTGATTCAACAGTACCCGATAGAATTAGATATAAATTTTCAGAAGAAGATTATAACAATTTCAAGTTAATGTGGACAGATAAGGGATTTCTATGTGCAGTAGATAAAAGAACAGGGGTAGTGTTCTACGATAGCATGCTATCACCATATTCATTAGAAGAATTCCACTTAGGAACTTACAGAGGAGCATGTGATATGACATATGCGGATTTGATAGAGGTATATGGGTTACCTTGTAAGGAAGCAGAATACACACTTAGGGATATATGTTATGGACCTGACCCAGAGATACCAGAATCTTCAATGAGAATCATTTGGGATTTGGAAATTAACGGATATCATAATAAGGTAACACCTAATGAGGTTGTGAAAAGGTATGACCCAAGTCAATACAGAGGAGAATAAAATGAAGCATAGTATTATAAGATCAACACTAATAATAATATTAGTGTTAGCAATAATTATGTGTGGTATGTCAAATAATGCAATAGCAAGTGGAAATGATGACATATATGATATGTGGAATGACCCATTTGGGTATGAAGCAGGATATCTGAATTGGGCAGGCTCTGAAGATAGGGCTTATTTAATATTGTATGTAGTTGATAGAAAAGGTATACTCATAGGTGGTACAAAACCCTTAGTAATAGGTATAAATAGATCAGATAGTATATATACAGATACAAAGCAGAATGGTGGCGCGGATTTTAGAGAGCTAATATATAAAGGCAGCAAAAAAGATAAGTTAGATATTGCAACCTCAAATAAGAAACAAGATACAGATATATATTTAGATTCTAATGGAATAAACCTTAAAAATTATGGGGTTAACCCAGAGTTACATATATTGTCCTTATCAAGCAAAGGAAGTGATAGACAGATTCAATCAATACTAGATACAGAAACTGGCAATAAAAGCAGGTTGCAGAGCAAAAGAAATGAAACAATATTAGAGAAATTACTGTTTAAATATTTCAATAATAATGCAGAAGAAGTTTATAAATGTATCATAACTGATGAAAAGGAACCTGAGTATTTAGTAGTAATAGATATTGCGTTAGCATTATGTATGTACAAGAAACAAGATGGAAAGAATATGCCAGAGACATGGTATGATACAGATGTACTAAGAGAATTAGTGGAAGAAAAGAGGGCACAATACAAGGATAAAACAGACAAAGAGATAGCAGACGTAATAATAGAAGATACTGACCAATCAAGTGAAGAAGGACAAAGATTATATAAAAGCGATAGTGAATTAAAGTCATACATTGGTACAAGGCGAAACAATTGGTCTACAGCACCCAATCCATATGTGTATAGGCTTGTGAATTTAAGAACATTCATAACAGAATTTGAGAATTTTGCAGGAAGTCCACCTACTAAGGATAACTGTGCAAATTATAAATGGCTTTCAGCAATGGTAAAGAACCTGTACACAAAGGAGAAACATTCAGGCATAAGTTTAAAAGTTGGTGCAGACTTCAGTACACTTAAGGATGCATATCCAGACCTTAGTGAAGCTAAGGATTATATGGTAGGTAGGGGAGTTGCCAAATTGCCAGAGTTCTGGTTAGGTACATGCATAAATGAGGATAACACTGGTCCATGTACAGAGGAAAAAGTTGAGATTGGAACAAAAGGAAGATGTACAGTAATAAAGCTGTATTATACAAAGTATAATGATGGAACATACAAGAAAGATTCCGTGCTAAGTCTATCTAGGGGCGGAAGATGCACAAATAAAATTGATATAGAGTCAGAAGAAAAAGAATACACATTAAAGAAATGGTTGGTAACAGATACAGATAGTATAGCAAGCAAAGAGGAAATGGATGGATGTAAGAATGTGTATGAAACAGGAACTACATCATGCAAAATAAAATTGTTGCAACATTATAATACAGAAATATTAAGCATGGATAATAAATTGGAAGAGCAAGCATGTGACTCAGTATTGGTGGTATATTATGAGAAACAAGAGGAAAAAGAAGAGGAACCACCAGTAGATGAGGAGCACCAATTTGAAATAGGCGAATCACAAATAGCAAGACGAATAGATTTTTCACAATCACAGTTAACAAACACAGGACTGTGTAAGAGAGAAATTAAATGGACAGCACCAGCATTTGAGTGTAATGCAACATGCGGAGAGCAAATAGGTGTTACAGAAGATGGAAAACCAATATACTGCGGAGACCAATATGAATTTTCAGGTGTGACAGATAGTGATTATAAGCTCACTATTAGAGTGCAGAACTGGAAACAAATAGACACAATATTATCTAAATATCACGAGATTAGATTGCTAGGTACTAATAGGTCAGAGATAATGACTCCTAACTTGGCAGAAACACTTGATGGTAACAGGCCAAATAGTGAGAGTGCATACACAACAAGACCTGGTGGAAAGTTTAATATTCACTCATTTGTATTCAGAGGAGATGACCCAGTAACATTAGCAAAATGGAAGAACACATCAGCAAATAGAGCAATATCAAAGATAGTAGAACTCATAACAAATGAGAAAATAAAGTCAAAAAATGAGTTAACAGGTAAAAGAAAGAAGGAAGACTTCTTCATAAGAAAATTTGACACAGTATTCTGTGATGATGCAAATACAGACCATCTCACTTCAGCAAGATACACACTCAGTTGTGGACATAAAGGACCTATTGATGTGCCGAGTTTGTTTGATAATGGCGAGGTAAAAGCAACAGTGAGCAACATAAAGGTCAAAGTAAACGTATTCTGGGGAGAAAAGAGTACAGCTAAGGCAAACTCAAAATTGAATGATGTAGCTAAAAGCTTGTATGCAGGGTTTGTGACTTGTAGACCTTATATAAAAATGAGAACTGACATAAATGTAGGTGAGGAAAACGCAGACGGAGCAAGTAAGGCAAACAATTTGTTTGTACTATCAGATAGAAAAGAAGAATTAACAGCTATACAATTCAATAACTATGTGGAAGTTGGTGTCAATAAAACACCTGAAGATGCAATAAAGATAGATAGTACACAATTTTCAACACATGATAATGTAATAGAGAGACTTGCAAGAAGTTTTAGTGTGGATAGGAATGAAATAATATCCAATATAGATAAGTATAGGGCATTACCTGGTGGAGCCACATTCATAGTATCCATTCCTAAGTCAGCAGTTAGAACAGTAACTGTGACATCATATCAAGCATATTTGCCAAGTGGTGGACTGGGATACAAGCAAATGGAGGTAACTGGGGGAAAAACCAGCTTATTAACAAGTGAGGAAGACTTAAAAGATGCACATGACTCATTTGTTGATACAGTAGTAGGTAGCTTTTCAACAACATCCATAAGGGAAATGGTGGCACTAAATGCACAGAAAGATATTAAGTCAGGACAGTATAGAAGAGTATGTCCTGGTGATGAATTTAATGGTGCGAAGCTGAATACAGATACAAAATACTACTTCAACGGATACCTAGATAGTGTACTTGATATTCATGTGAATGAGCCTTCATATAAGTATATAACATTCTTTGTCAACACAGAGGGAAATATATGTTATGTAAGTGGTAAAACAGCACCACAAGAGGGAAATGGTGATGGCATAGTTGCAATGAAGGGCTCTGATAACACATCTAATACAATAGCATTGAAGTTAGGAATAGTAACTAACTTCAGAAATGCATTAGTGGATAATGAGGGAAATGACACAGATGCGGCTTGGGCAAGAGACGGAAAGTGGTTCAATGAGGCGTTTGATGGAGTAACATATCTAATAGCAACTACAACATTTGAAATTGGACTATGGAATCCTGCAGACAGGCAGTCAGTATTAGACCCTAAATTAATGCCAAAACAGGAGTCAAAAGATGACTTAGTAATAGATAACAATGAAGACTCTAAGACAAAGTTCAATACACTATACTTCCAGACATGGAACACAATGAAAACAGCTGGAACAATAGTTACACCTGTAACGGGAAGCTCATATACAGTACCATTCAACTATAGTAACTTGTATAGAAGTAGAGTAATATACATACCTAATATAATGGTACAGGACTTAAATTAATAGAGATTTATGTGATAGCACTCAGACAAATGTTTGAGTGCTATTATTTTGCATAAATAATGGTGTGCATAAAACTAGACTTGTTCTTATTTTTAAAAGGTTAGAAATAACTTTTGTGTTTTGGATTTTTTGAAGTTTATTTTAGGAGGAAACAGTATGAGTTTTGTAGCTATTGATTTAGGTGCATCAAACACAAGGTATGTATCAGAAAATGGAAAGATTATGACCAGTAAGAATTATATGGTTGAATTAGGGTTAAACGAGTTATCCAAGTTAGTGCCTGACGCTGAAGATTTGGATAGCTCAATGGAAATAGTGATAACAAAGGAAGAAGAGTCAGAGTATTTTCCGGCACATTTGTTAATGGGGATTATGGCAGACAGAATGTCAGCAATGCCAAGCAGACCATCAGTGAATATGAAGAAGTGCACACAGGCTATCAATTACAGACAGGCAATTGTTACAACAGCACTGAGTAAAATCATCAATGGATTATCAGATGAGATTGACTTATACATTGCAGTACCACCAATTGAAATTGATGAAGCACGAGAGAAATTCAAGAGTGAGCTGGTTGGTAAGTATAAGGTAGAGTTTCCGAAGTACATGAATGGAACAAGTGTGGAATTCAAGGTAAGGGATGTTTTCTGCTATCAGGAGTCATTTATGGCAAGTTCATCATTCTTCTTTGAAATGAACGGAGTTGTTAAAGAGACTAACAAGAAGTATTTAGCAGAGAACGTGCTTTCAATTGATATAGGTGCATCAACAACAGATATTGCAATCATTAAGAATGGTAGATTTTTGGACAGGTCCGGCAAGTCATTTAGAATGGGCGGAAATGAAGTGAGAGATTACACCATTAATGAAGTTCTTGCAGAATATGATATGGAGCTTAACATTGAAGATGCTGAGAATGCAATCAAGGAAGGCAGATTAAAAATCGGTAATTATTATGAGGATATCAATGAAATCATCGATAATGGTAAGAAGAAGCTTGCAAGTAAGATAGTAAGTTCAATGGATACATACTTCAAGAGTGTAGGTATTGATATTAAGACAGTGAGTGCAATTGTAGTATCCGGTGGCGGCTCTATGGAGTCACAGTACATTAGCAATAAAGAGGTAGTAAAGGGGTCACATCCTATGAGTGAGTTTGTAACAAATGGACTTACAAGATTGTCACCGACTACAGAAGTTATATACTATGGAGAAGATGCTAGATTTGCAAATGTTAAGGGATTGTTCATAAGAGCAAATTTGGATATTTTGAAGAAAGCAGCTTAATTAATAATAGCTGACCTAACGGCTTGACGGGGATAAGTGGATGGCACAAAAGATAACTGATGACGCGACTTGTGTATCCTCGGCTAGCAACCGTGTAAAGGGTGGATTTAGAGGGAGTGCTACGGTACTATAACGGTAACTATACAAGCATCCACTGTATTTGAAAAAGAGCAATAATAAAATTATGGAACAAAAGACAGTAGGAACTGTTATTAAAACATTATAAAATCATTTCAGAAAATGAGGAGTAAATATGGGACAGATGAAAGATGAAATTATAGCATTATGTAAAAGAGCAGCCATATGTCAGGATATACACAGAGGTGCAGATCTCATGGTTAAGAACAATAGTACAGAGTATTTTACTAAAGCTCAGCTTGTGACAATTGCAGAACTTTCAGCAACTGAATCAATAAAAGCTAATAGAGAAGCAAGACGTAAATTATCAGAATGGGAAACAGAACTTGCAGAATGTAAGAAGATATTTGATAACAGAAAGCAGTCACTGTATGAACAAAACGGCAAGACAGCAGAAGACTATGAAGAAACCCTTAAGCATCATCAGAAAATAATGAATAACATTGAAAAAGAAGAGTATGATGCATTATACAAAGAGGTTAATGGACAAGAAAATAAAAATATGTAAGTTTAGAAAGAAATTTGATATAGACAAGGCAATAGGTAATTTTCATATATCAACTTTTCATCACGCTTCTTTTGGAAAGGGTAAGTCTAAACATTGGACAGAATTACATTGTTGGTATGAGGGCGATTGTGAACATTGTCCGTTGAGTTGGGAATATAGGAGTTATGAGGGTGAGTGTTATGATTGTGGTTGCTATATGGCAGAGGTCGGCAAGTATTATCCAAAGACAATGTTGATATGTATGTTGCCTAATTGGATGAAGAAAGTACTGTTAAAATACAAGCAGGCAATGGTAGAAAATGATGCTGACAATGATTAGTTTGGTAAGTTTACTAATAGATTTCATGTTGTTCTGATAGTAATTATTTTGGGCTATAGGGTAGTCCAGTAGTAGCACCTTTGATATATTATAAGAAAGAATAGAATATTAGGCTAAGTCAAAGGGGTATGATATGAAAATATATAAATGCGATTTATCAGATAGTATATCAATATGGATGCAATATAAGGACAGGATTAATGAGGGGGAATGTTACAATAACTGCTTCAGGTTAATAAGCGAAATACCATCAACAAGTGCAATGAAGGCAGTTATTGGATATGTAATATCAAGTAATAATATTGAAAAAGCAGCAGTAAGACATTGTTGGTTAGTAGTAAAGGACAAATATACACATGAGGATAAAGTAATAGACCCTACAATATTTGCAGATGGATATAGTCCTGCACAAGTAATAAAATATGGATATGTTGAAGTAGCAAGAATGAAAGTAGAAGAATGGGTAGAGAAAATAATTAACAATGACAGAATGCCTGGTGTGAAAGGGTTCAGAAATGAGAAAAAGATAATAGAAATGTTACAAAACGAAGGATACAAAGTACTAGATTAAGGATAACTGGGGGTAATGAAGATGAGCGGTAGTTTAATAAGATTTGGATTTGTAGTAGTGGAGATATCGGGGTTACTAATTGTGTACACTGTGGCTAATATTGTAGACAAGTTAGTAGCAAGGTATAAAAAGAATCATTAGGAGTAAGCAGTAATGAGTTATCAGAGAATACTTGTAAAAGTAGGAAAAAAGTCAAATATAAAACTATCTAAGGCTATAGCCGAAAGAGCAATTACAATACAAGAAACATTCTATAAGATAAATAGCAAGCAGTTTGATTTACTTATTATAGAAGGAATCAACGAGCAACTTGATGAAGTACAGAAGATTGTTGACGCATGCAACGAGAAAAAGCTAGATATGGTTGTATTTGGGTCAAGTAGGGTAGCTAAAGAATACAATATTAAAAAAATTGAGACAATAGAAGAATTACAACAGATAGTATATGAAAAAACTGGGGTCAATGTATTTACTGATATAAACAAGAGGGTAAAGAGTAGTGAAGAGAAAAAGCAGGATAACTCAGTAGAGAATAATAATGAGTTTAATGATGCTCAAGCAGATGAAAGTACACATACTGATACTAAGGATGAAAAGGCATCAAATGAGGTTGAGAGCAATTCTGAAATAGCACATAAGGTACAAGAGGAACATAAGAGGATAGAGGCTGAACAGCAGAGAAATATAGCAGAACTTAAGAAAAGAGAGACAGAACTCAATAGAAAAGTTGAGAATTTACAGGAAGAGAAGAATGATTTACTTAGGAAAATAAGTAAAACTCAGGAAGAGATTAGTAAGGTAACTAATAGAAAAGATGAAGAAATAAGAGTACAGAAGGAAGAGTGCAACAGAGCAATTGAGGAAAACAAGAAGCTTACTAATAAAGTACAAGAGTTGAGTAATAAAATAAGTGAACTTGATGAACAGAGTTTGGAAGTAGAGAAGTGCAATGATAAAATAGCAGAATTAGAAAGTAGCATAGAGAGGTATAAGAATGATATTGGGGAACTAAGAGATACAAACCAAGAATACAGGGATAAGGTGGTAAAGAAATCTACAATGGTGGATGGATACCAGAGAGTTACCAAGAATATCATAGATGCTTTGTATATTCAGACAAAGAGCAATAAGGAAATTAGAGAATCTTTGACTAGAGTCAAAGAGGAAAAAGAAAGAATTGAAATAAATGCAAATAGTCTGAGTAGTAATAACAGAAATGAAATGGATAGACTTGCAAATGAGAACATTAAGCTTAAGTCAGAGGCTAAGAGTGTAGAGAATAAGCTCAATGAAGAGTTAAGAAACAAGAATGAAGAGATAGTAAAGCTTAATGGAGAGGTTAATAAATGGAGAGCAAGAGCAGTCAACAATAACAACGGAGAAATTGATGAAACAATTATAGTGAAAGAGTGTAACAGTAGGATAATCACAGTTACAGGAAGTGGAAGCAATGGAATAACAACTACAGCTATGACAATTGCTGAAACACTATCAAGTACAAACAATGTTGTGTTCATAGACTTGGATATGGATATGCCTATGGCTGATGCTTGGTTTATGAAGAATCCAGTTATTGAAGGAAACAGTATGAAAAATACTGGACTTGCAATGTTCTTAGAAGAGGGTATTGGGAAAATTAGGGATAGTCTAAACAATATGAACAATTTGGAATACTGTGGAGCTCTAATAAAAGTAAAGATAAATAGGGGAGGACAGCTGAGATATCTAAGTGGAATATATTATGACATAGAAGAAGAAAAGGTCTATACAGCAAACTATTCAGAGTTGTTTGATGCTTTATCAGAAAAGTTTGAGTACATAATAATTGATATGGGAAAACTAGGAAGAAACAGATTATCAAAGAGATTGTATAAAGCAATAAGTGATATAGCATATAAGAACATAGTAGTAACAGAGAATGATGTATTTGAAATAAGGAATTTCAAGGCAAGGTTAGATATGTTACATATTAAAACAGATAATATCAATTGGCTGATTAACAGAAGTAAAACAACTGCTGTAGCAGATAGGATAAAGACAATGCTGTACGGATATAAGTATGGAGTTGTACCTAATGTAGAGTTGCAGGAGAATGTGGAATCATTTAACAAGAATAGTTTGACAAAATCAAAGTTTTACTTAGCAGTAGAAATATAGGAGAAATTATGATAGAATTAAGATGTGCACTAGATATTGAAGATAAAGAGTTAGAGAATGAATTGGAATCAATAAATAATACACCAGAGTTATCAGCAATATTGATAGAACTGCTTAAGAACGGTGCAAATTCAGTAATAAATCAAAAGATAGACAGATTAGAAGATAAGATTGATAGGCTGGAAAAAGATATATACAGAAACTATATAATGTGTATCATAGGAGAAAAGCTTGGAGTTAAGGGATACACAGATAATGATAAGAGAGCACAAGTAGCAATTAGGATGCAACTTGAAAGACTACAAAGACTCGTAGGAAAAACACAGATAAGTGAAATTAGCACTGATTGGAAAGATGACATAGCAAGTGAGATTGTTGAGACTATATTAGGTATAGTAGATGACACTAATGAGCAAAGCGACACTGATGAGCAGAGTGAGCAACCAATAATTTTCAATAGTAGAGACTTAGGGTTGTTAGAGAATTTCTTTGGGGAGGCATCATAATATGATAGACAATATATTGAACAGTGTAAAAATGATGGATGATGCACCTGAATTACTTGTAAAACTTAGTAATATAAAAAACAGGCAACCATTATATGACAGAAGTGAAGATATAAAGAAATATTGTGACAACTGTTGGAAGATTTACAATAAGGGAATAAATATTGAGAAACTTCTAAAGTATGCTAAGACAGAATTATATCAGATTGAGGCAATTAATGGTTTAAGATTTGCAACTAAGAATGAGATTAAACAGGGTGTCAGAGGTATAATATGTGTAACAAAAGAGAACATTGATGATGAGAATTATAAGCTGTTAAGCATTTTGCAGTGGTCATTTGACTGGAAGTGGAAGTACTTAAGTCAGGCTGGATGTTCAAGTGAGTGTAAGTTTGAGGACATAGAGACAGATATAGGGATAATACAGAAATTTGATATGTTCAGAAAGAGACTTGACAAGTTATGTGAGTACTTGGATACAGAGTTTGAGAGTGATATTGATAAATTAAAGCAGATTAGCAAGCAGAGGAAATTTGAGTATGCCAGTTATGAGCCTGATGAGGTGCATGAGGATATATCAATAAAACAGATAGTACAGAGTGTGCTGTCAAGGTTTGAGAAAAATAGTAAGAATCCGGATGTGAGAAGAGCAATTGCATTAGCATTGAAGACAAAGAATAATCCATTTGGAATGAAGCCTGACGAGATAGCATTCATGAGAGAAATGTTAAGTAATCATACTGAGATTGAGAGTACAAATGAGGGGATAAAGGAAAAATGCGAAAGACTATATGCAGAGAGAGATAAGGGCAATATAGGAAAAGATGACTTTGTATTTAAGATAATAGAAACACTATCAAGATATAATTACACAAGATGTTCATCAAAACAGCTGAAGATAATAGATAGTGCACTTGATAAGATAGAAAGCAGTTGTGAAACAACAATAATATCAGATGATGAGATAAGCAATGAGTTAGATATAATGCAGTATAATAGTGAGGATATGTTTAGTGTATGAGGACAGATGATAGAGTAGCATTTATTGTAATTAAAGATGAAGAAAATAATTTGGTTGTATATAGTGGAGAAGTAGAGGATACAACTGAAAAATACAATATAATGTTGGAAAATGGTATTAAATCATTAAAATTATATGAGATAGACAGTAAAGATTTTGATGAATACACCAACGGTAAGACATCTATAGATAAAATTATTAAAAAAGTGGAGGAAGAAAATGCTAAGAATTAATTCAAACTTCAAGGATTTTTATGATGAGGCAGCACTAAAGTACAATGATAATGAGTTGGAGTATAACAGAATGAGGGGAGACAGTGATGATCCAACTAAGGATAGTATGAGTAGAAGAGAAGCACTTGAAAAGTGCAGAGGATTAGGATTTCATACAATACAGATAGAGAAATTAAGTGAGATAGCAGATAAGGTAGTAGATACAGAATTGTTAGTAGTCTATATTGATGAATATAGGCATAGCATGAATGGTAAGAGAGTAATGAGTGCTGGGGAAGCAAAGGAAATGTACAAGGATGCATATGTATCTAGATATGTGGCTGAGAAGAAGAATTATAAATACATACAGATTGGGCGTAAAGCATTTTTGTGTGAATTTGAGAAAGAGAGCAGAACAACACTTGACCATGGAAAGCTATTAAGAGTGGCAGTATTAAATGATAGAATTGATTTTAATTTTGGAGTAAGGCTGCCAATATTTTCTGTAGACTATGTTATTGACGATGGAAAGCCATTATTAACAGACTTCAATACTGTAGAGGAATTAGGAAAATACAAGATTGATAAGTATATAACACCAGAGGAAGTAGTTAGAGAAATAGTAATGGCATTAGAGGAGTATAATTAAGATGAGAGTTCAGATAGTAATTGATTTTATGCATATATATTATAAGTATTTCTATCAGAATAAGAGTGACAGGTTAAAAAAGCTTAGTCATGAGGGCAAGGATATTACACTTATATATTACTGTATCAGAGATATAGAGAATATAAGAAGAAAGTATGAAAACCTCGGGCATCAGGTAGATATAGCAGTATGCATTGATTCTAAATCAAAGAAAAAAGAGGATAATGCAGAGTACAAGTCAAAGAGAAGTAAACCATTAGGTGAAGACGATATATCAAACATAATGGAGATACAGGAATTATTGAACACAGCTGGATACGGTATTTACAGAATTGAAGGATATGAAGCAGATGACTTAATCAAGTGGCTTGTATCAAAGACTAAAGAAACATATGATTACACAGTAATATATACAAATGACAAAGATATAATGATAAATATATCAGATAAAGTAGGATGCATGAGATTTAAGGCAAAGGTAGGATATTCTGCAGTTGATAAGGAATCATACGAGTGGTATTTGTTTGAGGAATTTGGGGTAAGAATTCCATATAATGCAATCGGATTGTATCTTTCAACAGTTGGAGATAAGGCGGATGATATAGTAGGTATTAAGGGATTTGGAAATAAGGCATTTGAGAGTCTAATAGAGCACTTGGAGAGCAAGAAGATAGACTTCAGCACTTGTGCAAATATGGAAGATTTTGAGCATGTCATAAATGAATGTTCTGACATATTGAATGAGGAACAGATGAAGCAATTGAGAATCAGTAGCAGTTTGGTGTTCAATGATTGTGCTAATATAGAGTGCAATATAAAAAATGGAGGTAGCTCAACCCAAAGCAGAGAGAGTTCATATAGTAAATATAATATGAAATCACTTATAGAATAAACATTTGTGTATGCACACCATATATAATATAAAAAATTGTTATTCATGTGGGGGGTGCACATATGGGAATTACAAGAGAGGAAGAATTATTACAATTAGGATTTTCTAGAAGAGAAATAGAGATAGACTGCTGGATAAACGCAAACTACGGAAGAGTAACAGCTCAACTATGTAGAAAGCTTGGTATGAGTGAAGATGAGATAAAAAGAATCATCTATATGGAAAAGTTAATACGTGGAGAGGCTAGCATCGGGTCAGATAGTGATAGAATAAGGCACTTAAAGAAAATGTATAACATATCTGGCGAGGAGGCTAAGCAGATTGTTTTCAGAGAGAGTATTGCGAATACAGGACATATGATGACAGATGATGAACTAATCAAAAAGCTGAAGACAACATATGGTAAAGAAGTAAAACAAACAATAAATGACTTAAAGGTATCGAAGATATATGAGATAACTCAAGTAGCAGTAGTAGATGGCATACAAGAAGAGCCATATACAATATGGAACAGCAGGCAATATAAGGGAAAAGAAGCACTATACAAAGTAATAAGTGCAACTGGCAAGAGTGTAACAGTTGAGACAAGTAGAAAGCCGAAACTGCAGTACGGAGCCAGAAAGAAAATTGATGGGGTGCTTGAAATATTAGGCATAACACAAGATGGAAAAGCAGTAATAAAGTTCAGTACTAATGTATGTAAGCTGTGTAATAGATTCGTGGTTGTGGCATCTACAAAGAGACCACAAATACATATCGGATGCGTTACAATAATAGGTATGAGCGGAAGGAAATTTTATGTGTATGCTAAGAATATAGGAAGTAGCCATAAAATTAAGAATAACACATCGGCTGATAGAATATACTCCTATGGTGTATTTTCACAGGACATAAATGAGAGAGTACAACAAACAGCTATGTATGTATATAGCAAGGTAGGTGGAGTTAGAACAGAGTTTGAAAGAGCAAATGAAGAATACAGAGTTATAGGCAACATCAGAGTCGTGGATGATAGTGTAGAAAGTGAGATAGATATTTAGTGAAAATAAGCACAATAAAGAAAGTCAAGAAACCAAAGGAAAAGAAACAGGTATCACAAAAGAAAAGTATAAAGAACACTAGAGAAATAAACGAGGATGATATTTGGGTAAAGTTAGGCACCATAGAGGAATATATGGTGCCTAAATATGCAATAGACGGTGTAAAGGCTAATGATGATAATGAAGTAATACACGTTGAAAATGGTACAAAGTTACTAATATTACTAATAAGTATGATAATAGAGAGTAACAAAGATTTCATGAACATATTAGTTGACTGGGGGATAACCGGAAATGGAGTTCAAGTAGATGACTGTTTTGGGAAGTACAGTTTTGAAGAGGAATACAAGGCATATAACATATACGATACAGGGTATTATATAGAAATAAGACAGGATAATATTTCAATATTCAATAGTCTAAAAAACATAGGAAAATATATGGAAGCAAAAAAAAATATATTTTGGATACATTTAACAAAGAAGGAGTTAGACATCAATGTATAATATATCGCTTAAGAATGACAAACCAGACATTAAATATTTAGAGAGTGAAGTAAGAAAAAGTATGGAACTTGGAATCAAAATTGCGGAGTGCAATAGCATGATAGATGAGTTCTCAGCTAAAAAAGATGAAATACTTAACAAAATAAGAGAAGATTATAGGATAGATAACCCAAATAGTGTGAAACAGCTAGCCACATTTTTGGAGGGGCTAGCCACCAGGGTGGATATTACAAGTAAAAATGATATAGTTGAGGCATGTTACAACAATGGTAAGTGGACAACTAATGCTGATGCATTAGAGACACTGGCAAATAACGGGTATGAATTTGCAAGTGATATATTAGAGTATAGACACTATAAGAAATATTGTGAGACACTTGAAAGTTTGAAGGGATTCATGGATAGTGACGGCTTTGTTAAGCCTATGGTATCATTATCTAAAACGAATAGAATACAGTATAGTAAACCTGGACTACTTACAATTCCAAAGGAGTTATTGTGGAAATTAGTAACAAGTAGAAGTGAGAACACAACACTGTATTCAGTTGATATAAAAAATCAGGAACCTGGTATTTTGATTAATGTGACAAACTCAACAGAGCTTAAGACAGCATTAGCATCACCTGAGGGATTATATGAAACAATGATGAGGCAATGTTTTCAGCCTGTAGCCACTGTTAATATAGTAGTGGAAAATTTACCAGAGCCAAGAAGATACAGTACAAAGGAATTAAGGCAGAATGTATCGGTTTCACCAGCTTTCTATACAAGCACTAGAGTTCAATATAATGACACATATTTTAATGATAAGAAAATAGTAGGAATTGAAACAGTTTGTATGGGCGGAAGCATTGGTGATACAGTAGTATTGCCAGAAACAATTAGATTGGAAACTGAAACAGGGGATATATTAGAGACTACAGTTGAATGGGAAGATAATAATATTACAATCAGCAAGAATAAAAATATAAAGGTATCAGGTAGAATTAATGGCACAAAGATAAATATAGGAAGTACAGAGAGAAAAGAGTTCAAGACCGCATGGAACGCAATATCATATGGGGCGTCAATGTATGGTATACAGAAGATGTGTAAGAAGATTGACGGAAAAAGAG
>JAEEGL011113734.1_pt1 | contig 21303 bp, 20 predicted proteins | sample 9134231 | NCBI WGS metagenome assembly JAEEGL01 (sample SAMN16246548, study PRJNA631951) | gut metagenome | biome: gut microbiome; feature: rumen; material: fiber-attached | host: Bos | place: Iran: Karaj | collected 2018-10
GGTTATCGGGGCGTTTTCCTCCAGTCAAACTGGGGTCAACTCCCTCTGTTGTCCGCTTGTTGTCCGCTTGTTGTCCGGTTGTTGTCCGCTTTAAAAGCGGACAACAACCGGACAACAAGCGGACAACAAGCGGACAACAGTGCTAGAAAGGAGCAGGAAGAGGGTTGCCGAGGAGGGTGTCTTCCAACCGTGGATCCGGATGGAAAGGTACAAAAAAAACATGTCTTCCGCGTTGGAGGACATGCCTTTACGGGTGTTGCCTGTCGGTTTATTCTCTCTTGAAGGCGCGAGTGTAGGGGCCTCTCAGCAGGTTGATGTTGACACCGGCGGTGTCGTAGGTGAGACCGACACCATCGACATAATAGGTTTCGATTTTCAGCGAGGCCGCGGTCAATTCCTTAATTTTCCAATAGCTATCGCTGTTGATGTACAGACGTCTGGAGGTATCGGCGATGCTCCAGAAGCCTTCGGCGGGGCCGCCGACCAGCATCCACTCGGTGGCTTTGTAGGTACCTTCGGTTCTGAAGGTGATCTTCTTGCCCATGAAGCAGTTATCCACTTCCGGATCCAAGGCGTCGCTCGGATTGACTGCACTGTTGGCGGTGCAGCTCCAGGTTCCGACGATGCTGGTTGCGTTGTTGGCCTCGTCGGTGCATGAGGTGGCCATCAGCGCTGCAGCAAACATCATGATCAATGCAGTGGATTTGATTCCTTTTTTCATATTGGTTCCTTTCTTTATAAATTGTTTTTGTTTCGTTGTGGATACTATTCCATCGGCCTGAAGTCACTGGCGGGGTGTTTGCACCAGGGGCAGATGAAGTCGGCGGGAAGGGAGTCTCCTTCATAGACGTAGCCGCACACTTCGCAGACCCATTTCTTCTTGCCATCGGCGGCCGGGGCGGCGGCAGGCCGGGGCTTGATGTGCTGCTGGTAGTAGGCATAGGTGATGCTGGGGCTGTCGCTAAGCACACGGGCCTCCATCGGCATGGCGATGAACATGGTGTGGGTGCCGAGGTCAATGCTCTTGGTGACCACACAGCTGATGACGCTGTTGATGTACTTGGGCAGGTAGCGCAGGTCATTCTCCGTGCGGAGCTCCGTCACGCATTCAGCGAACTTGTCGACCGTTTTGCCGCTCTGGAATCCGAAGTGCTGGAAGGGCTTCATCGTGGCCTCTTCGCTCAGGGGACAGAGGTTGAACTTCAATGTACGGAGAATCATGTCGTGCGTCAGGTTGGCTTTGTTGACGCATATCATCAGCTGCAAGGGGTCGCTGGTGACCTGCTGCGCCACGTTGATGATGCAGGCGTTGTCTCTTTCACCCTGGCGCGCCACAAGTACAAAGAGGCCGTAGCTGATGTTGAAGATGGCGTTGTTGTCAATCATCTTTATTGGGGATTAAGGTCATTAGAGTCCTTAAGGTCTTTAAGGTCCTATAAACTATTCGCTATCTGGTCGGCCAGAGCCACGAGCTGCTCTTCCTGGGCAGGTTGGGCGGCGCTCTTGAGGCTGATGGTGTCGCCAAGGACGGTGATGTCTTTCATTTGCTCCAGCTCGGCACGCATCAGTTTCCCGCTTTGGGCGGCCCAACTGCCGTTTTCGATGAGGGCTACCGTGCGACGCTGCCAGGTATGGGCCTTGAGGTCGGCCAGGAGGTTCTCCATGGGGGTAAAGATGCCGTTGTTGTAAGTACTGGAAGCCAGCACGATATGGCTGGCACGGAAGCACTCGCCGACCAGCTTGCTGACGTGCGTGTGGCTGGCGTCGTAGGCCTTGATGGCCTTTATACCGCGTTGTGACAACAGGGTACCCAGGCGCAAGGCTGCGGCTTCGGTGTGGCCGTAGATGCTGCCGTAGATGATAACCACCGCCTTTTCTTCGGGTTCGTAGCGGCTCCACAGGTCGTGCTTGGCGATAATCCAATCCAAATGGGAACGCCATACGGGTCCATGCAGCGGACAGATCATCCGGATGTCCATCGCAGCGGCCTTCTTGAGTACATTCTGCACCTGTAGACCGTACTTGCCTACGATGTTGATATAGTAACGACGGGCTTCGTTGAGCCACTCGCATTCAAAGTTTACCTCGTCGGCATAGAGGTTGCCACTCAAGGCTCCGAAGGTGCCAAAGGCGTCGGCCGAGAAGAGCACTTTGTCGGTTTGGTCGTAGGTCATCATCACTTCGGGCCAGTGTACCATTGGGGCCATCGTGAAGACCAGCTGATGACGGCCCAGCATGAGGTTGTCTCCCTCCTTGACAACCATCGCGTTGGCAGGCTTTTTACCAAAGAATTGCTCCACCATCTGAGCAGCTTTGGCGGTGCAAACTACCGTGGCTTCGGGGTGACGCATCAGAATATCCATCAGCGTGGCGGCATGGTCGGGTTCCATGTGGTTGACCACTACATAATCCAACCTACGTTCACCCAGGGCGTACTCAACGTTCTCGAAGAACTGAGCAGCCACACTTGCATCGCAGGTGTCCAGCAGTGCCGTCTTCTCATCCAGCAGCAAGTAGCTGTTGTACGATACCCCACGAGGGATGGGGTAGACATTTTCAAACAGCGATAACTTACGATCGCTGGCACCGACATAGACCAAGTCGTTGCCGATAAACTGTGTGTTCTGCATAAACTAGTTGATTTTGTCAAATCCGAGGTAGGGGCGCAGGCATTCGGGCATGATGATGCCATCCGGGGTCTGATTGTTCTCCAACAGGGCGGCCACGATGCGCGGCAGAGCCAAGGCCGAACCGTTGAGGGTGTGACAGAGTTGCATCTTGCCGTTTTCGTCTTTGAAACGCAGTTTCATGCGGTTGGCCTGGAATGTCTCGAAGTTGCTCACTGAACTCACTTCCAGCCAACGCTTCTGTGCAGCACTCCACACTTCGAAGTCGAAGGTCATGGCCGATGTGAAACTGATATCACCGCCACAGAGTTTCAGGATATGATACGGCAGGCCCAGCTTATCAAGCAGACCACCCACATGCTTTTTCATCTCCTCCAACTGGTCATACGAACGGTCAGGGTGCTCGATGACCACTATCTCCACTTTCGAGAACTCGTGCAGACGGTTCAGACCGCGCACGTCCTTGCCGTAACTGCCGGCCTCACGACGGAAGCACTCGCTGTAGCCCACACGCTTGATGGGGAACTGTTTGGCATCGACCACCTCGCCACGGAAAATGTTTGTGATGGGCACTTCGGCGGTGGGAATCATATAAAAGCCATCGAGCGGTATGGCATACATCTGACCCTCCTTGTCGGGCAGCTGGCCGGTGCCGAGGCCCGATGCCTCATTGACCATCAGCGGAGGCTGTATCTCGATGAAGCCTGCATCGGCAGCCTCGTTGAGGAAGAAATTGATGAGGGCACGCTGCAGACGGGCCCCCTTGCCCTTGTAGAAGGGGAAACCGGCACCAGTCACCTTGTTACCCAACTCAAAGTCTATGATATCGTACTTCTGGCAGAGCTCCCAGTGGGGCAATGCATCGGCAGGGAGGTCGGGCTTGGTGCCGTATTCGCCTACCACAACATTGTCAGCCTCGCTCTTGCCGCAGGGGACACTCGGATGAGGTGCGTTGGGCAGCGAGATAAGCTTCTCGTTGAGGGCCTTCTCCACTTCCGCCTGACGGGTCGAGAGGGAGGCACTTTCCTCCTTCATCTTTCCATTCTCCTCCTTCATCTTTTCAGCCTCTTCACGCTTACCCTGCTTCATCAGGTTACCGATTTCCTTGGCCATGCGGTTCTGCTCGGCCTTCACAGCGTCGGCTTTCACCTGTAGAGCGCGGCGCTCGGCGTCGAGGGCGATGATCTCGTCGATACGAGTCTCCACATCGACGACGTTCTTGATTTTCAGACGGGAGATGCACTCCTCACGATGATCTTTTATGTATTGCAGCTGTAACATACCTGTTGTTTTAAAAAACACCCCAGCCGTTGGGGTGTTTACTTGGCGGAGAGAGAGGGATTCGAACCCCCGGACCCTCGCAGGTCAACGGTTTTCAAGACCGCCGCAATCGACCGCTCTGCCATCTCTCCTTTTTGATTTGAGGTTGCAAAAATACACATTTTTTCCGACATGGCAAAATGTTATTTGCAATTAACTGTCATACAGCACAGTAATACGGGGCGGCAGCCGAAAGCCACCGCCCCGTATGGTGCCTCGCAGCAGCGCCGAGACTAGTCGTCCAGCTCCTCGAGCTGCCAGCCCTTGTCCTGATAATAGACAAAGGTGTTGTCTTTCAGCAGCTCGCGTTCACCGTCGTAGGTCTGGCTAGCAATGCGGCCAAAGGGGGTGACATTGCAGGCTTCGACGAGCAGGTCGGCCTTGGCGGTGGGCACGCCGTCGTTGTTCTGCTTGATATTGCGCACCTTGACCACCTTGATATCGAAGGCCTTGACGCGCACCACCTCGGTGTTCTCCTTGCTCTTGGCAATCTGGTATTCGCTGAGGGCCTCGCTCTCGCTGTCGACGGCCATCACCTCCTCTTCGTCGCTTGCCTCAACCATGTCGGGGTCGACGCCGGGCGTCTCCTCGGCCACCTCCTCGCTGGGAGCGGCGGCAGCCTCGGGAAATTCGTCGTATTCCACATTGGCTTCGGGATACTTGCTCAGGTCGGGCTCGAAGTCAAGCCGCAGCTCCTTCTCGTCGGCCGTGGGCATCACCTCGCGATCCTCGACAATGAACTTCATACCCTTGTCGGTCATAGCCACGGTGACGAAATAGGTGGTCACCGTGTCGTTGACGTAGTAATACTCGGTGTCGTAGTAGGAGTAGAAGTACGAGTAGCGCTGGACGCGACGCGACTTGCGGACGCGCTCGGCTTTCTTCACGCGGTCACAGCTGTAGGTAATCACCTCGTTGGCAGCCAGCTGGCGCAGTTTGAAACGCACATCGGGGTCGTTGCACTCATAGTAGCCCACGGTGATGCCTGTAACGGCTTCGTTGGCATAGGTGCGTGCCATCTCTTTCTTGACCAACGACTTGGCCTTGCCGGCCTTCAGCGAAGGGTCGTTGCAACATCCGGTTGCCAGGCCCATCAGCATCAGGCCCGCCATGGAAAGGGTAATGATTCTGTTCATGTTCGAAACTTTTATTTATTTGTGAATAAATTTCTTACCATCGACCCACCGAACCTCCCGACTGTGCAAAGGTACAAATAATCGTCAAGGAATGCAAACGCCGAGCGTTAATAATTGTTAACCCGCCTTTCGGCACGACATTCACGCCACTAAAATGAAAAAATACAACCGTTTGTTTGCCAAATGATTATACGATTTTAACATTTGTATAACACTATACGCCAGGTTAATACGCTGATTCCTTGCTGAAAGCTTGCTGAACCCTTGCTGAAAAGTTGGGAGTTGTCAGGGAGCTGTCAGGGAGTATTCAGGGAGTATTCAGCTAGAGAGCAGGCAGACTTGTTGAATTACAGCTAATTACAATGCATCGCACCTTATAAACCACTCAAAATCACCCATTAACAATTTCACAAACAGTCACATTTCAGATGGTTGAAAAGTATTTTTGTGTATGTCGCGGAAAAGTAGTATTTTTGCAGTTTGATTATGAAGCGTATTTGGACTGCGATAGCGAAACTCATGGGCTGGCGTCTGCTACTGCCGGCCAAAGGCGAACGACCTGAACTGCAACGCTGTGTGATTGTCGTGGCGCCCCACACGGCGGTGTCCGACTTTCTGGTGGGCGCTGCCTACCTATGGGAGTTGGGCGTCAACGGACACGTGTTTATCAAAAAGGAGTTCTTCCGTTGGCCCCTGGGCGGACTGCTGCGGAGGTTGGGTTGCGTGGCCATCGACCGCGGCAACCGTCACAACGACATGGTGGGCACCGCCGTGCGTGAATTTGCCAAAGGCGGCCCCTTCACCGTCATCCTCACCCCCGAGGCCACACGCAAACCCGTCCACCGTTGGAAACGCGGTTTCTGGGAGATTGCACGCCATGCGGGTGTACCCATCGTGCCGGCCTATATCGATTTCGGACGCAAGGAGGTGGGGTTATTCGACAGCTTCATGCCCACCGACGACTACGAGGCCGACCGTGCCCGCATCCATCGGCTCTACCGCAGCGACATGGCCAAGCGTCCCGCCCAATTCATCGAATACGAAGAAAGAACGAAAAACGAAAAAAACTAACATAATGGTAAGAAGAATCTACGTTGAAAAGAAGGCTCCCTACGCCGTACGGGCCAAGGAGCTGAAGGAAGAAATGAGCCAGTACCTCGGCATCGAGGCCGAAGGAGTGCGCGTGCTGGTGCGCTACGATGTGGAGAACGTCAGCGACGCCACCTTCGACACAGCGCTGACCACGGTGTTCAGCGAGCCGCCGGTCGACGACGTCTACCTCGAAGAGTTCCCGCATAAGGATGGCGACTTCTGCTTCACGGTCGAGTATCTTCCCGGCCAGTTCGACCAGCGTGCCGACTCGGCCGAGCAGTGTGTCTGCCTGCTCAACGACAGCGAGCACCCGATCATCAAGAGTGCCACGACATACGTGATATCGGGCGTTTCCGAAAACTCGGGGAATTGCGGGAATGCCGCATGGAAAGATGCCATCATCAAGCATTGCGTCAACCCCGTCGACAGCCGTCGCGCTGACGGTCCCAAGCCCGACACCCTTGAGGAACACTTCGACGAACCCGCCGATGTGATCACCTTCGACGGCTTCAAAGACATGGCCGAGTCCCAGTTGAAAGAACTCTACGACGGCCTCGGTCTCGCCATGACCTTCGCCGACTTCCGCCATATTCAGCGCTACTTCCACGACGAGGAGCGCCGTGACCCCACGATGACCGAGATACGCGTGCTCGACACCTACTGGAGCGACCACTGCCGCCACACCACTTTCGCCACCGAGCTGAAAGATGTGCATTTTGACGACGGTTTCTACCGTCCGCTGATCGAGGGCGCTTTCCAGCAGTACCTGGCCGATCATAAGGAGCAGTACACCGGCCGCACCGACAAATTCGTCTGTCTGATGGACATCGGTACCCTGGCTGCCAAACGGCTCAAGAAGGCCGGTATACTCGACGACCAGGAGCCTAGCGACGAGATCAACGCCTGTTCCATCGTGGTACCCGTGGTCATCGACGGCAACAAGGAGGAATGGCTCATCAACTTCAAGAACGAGACCCACAACCATCCCACCGAGATTGAGCCTTTCGGTGGCGCGGCCACCTGCCTCGGCGGTTGCATACGCGACCCCCTCTCGGGACGCACCTACGTCTACCAGGCCATGCGTGTCACCGGCGCTGCCGACCCCACCAAGCCTCTCAACGAGACCCTGCCGGGCAAACTGCCGCAGCGTAAGATTGTCACCACCGCCGCCCATGGTTATTCAAGCTATGGCAACCAGATAGGTCTCGCCACGGGTTTGGTCAACGAAATCTACCATCCGGGCTATGTGGCCAAGCGCATGGAGATCGGTGCCGTCATCGCCGCCGCTCCGCGTCGCGCCGTGAAGCGCCTCACTTCCGACCCGGGCGATGTCATCATCCTGCTGGGTGGACGCACCGGTCGCGACGGTATCGGCGGTGCCACGGGTGCCTCGAAAAGCCATACCACCAAGAGTCTCACCACCTGCGGCGCCGAAGTACAGAAGGGTAACGCCCCCACCGAGCGAAAAATCCAGCGCCTGTTCCGCCGCGAAGAGGTGTCGAGCATCATCAAGAAATGTAACGACTTTGGCGCCGGTGGCGTCAGTGTGGCCATCGGCGAGTTGGCCGACGGCTTGCAGATCAACCTTGACCGCGTGCCTAAGAAGTACGCCGGCCTGGACGGTACCGAGCTGGCCATCAGCGAAAGCCAGGAGCGTATGGCCGTGGTGGTCGACCCAAAGGATGTCGACCTGATGCTTAAATACGCCGATGAGGAGAACCTCGAGGCCACGGTGGTGGCTACTGTCACCGAAGATCCCCGCATGGTCATCAGCTGGCGTGGTAAAGAGATTGTCAATCTCAGCCGCCGCTTCATCGACACCAACGGCGCCCATCAGGAAACAACGGTTTCTGTCGCCATGCCGAATGCCCCGGAGGCTCCGAAAACCCCAGGCAATATCAAAGACCTTTGGATCTCCACCCTCAGCGATTTGAACGTCTGTTCGCAGAAAGGCCTTGTCGAGATGTTCGACAGTTCGATTGGCGCCCGCAGCGTACTGATGCCCTTCGGTGGTCTCTACCAGCTGACGCCCACCCAGGTGATGGCGGCCGGCCTGCCGCTGCTCGACGGACAGTGCGACCTTGTCACCCTGATGTCCTACGGTCTTGATCCCTACCTGATGTCGTGGAGTCCCTTCCATGGGGCTGCCTGGAACGTGGTGAACAGCGTGGCCAAGATTGCCGCCGCCGGTGGCGATGCCAGCCGTGTACGCCTCACCTTCCAGGAATATTTCAAGAAACTCGGCAACAACCCCTATCGTTGGGGCGAGCCTTTCGCAGCCCTGCTCGGTGCCTATAACGCCCAGATGGGCCTCAAACTGCCTGCCATCGGTGGCAAAGACTCTATGAGCGGCACCTTCAACGACATCGACGTGCCGCCGACACTCTGCTCTTTCGCCGTCGGCACCACCGACCTGCAGCACACCATCTCGCCCGAACTGAAGAGTCATGGTGGACGATTGGTGCTGCTTGATGTACACGAGGATGAATACGGAATGCCTGTATATGACGACGTGATGGCTCAGTATGCCGCCTTGCACCGCGCCATTCGTGCCGATCAGGTGCTCAGCACCTATGTGATCGGTTTCGGCGGCATCATCGAGGCCGTCAGCAAGATGGCTTTTGGTAACAAGAAAGGTGTCCGTCTGAATCCGGAATTCACAATCCATAATTTTGAGTTAACGGCGAAACACTACGGGAATATTGTCGTCGAAGTGGAGGCTAATGTCACTATTGATCAATTGCCTTTCCGTTGCATGGAGATCGGTAATGTCATTGACGAACCTGTCATCGTGGTGGATGGCGTACGCATCGACCTTGAAGAGGCCATCGATGCTTGGCAGAAGCCCCTCGAAAGCGTCTTCCCAACCCGCACCAGTACGTCCATTCAACCCATCAAAAACGTTGACCCCATACATTTCAAAGACATCTACCAGTGCAAGCACAAGACGCCGAAGCCCCTTGTCTTCATTCCGGCCTTCCCCGGTACCAATTGTGAATATGACAGCGCCCGTGCTTTCAACCGTGCCGGTGCCGAGAGCGAGATCATCGTCTTCCGCAACCAGAACGGCCAGCAGATACGCGAGAGTGTCGATGCGTATGTCAAGGCAATCAATAACAGTCAAATCATTATGATTCCTGGCGGCTTCTCAGCTGGCGACGAACCCGAAGGTAGTGCCAAATTCATCACCAGTGTCTTCCGTAATCCCCGTATTGCCGACGCTGTGATGGAGATGCTCAACAAGCGTGATGGCCTGATGCTCGGCATCTGCAATGGCTTCCAAGCCTTGGTAAAACTGGGGCTTGTGCCCTTCGGCGAGATACGTCCACAAGCTGCCGACGCCCCCACATTGACATTCAATACCATTGGACGCCACCAAAGCAAGATAGCCTACACCCGTGTAACTTCAGACCTCAGTCCCTGGTTGCGCATGATCAAACCCGGCGAGGTTAGGGCCATTCCCATCTCGCATGGCGAAGGACGCTTTGTAGCACCGCAGGAATGGATCGACCGTTTGTTCAAGAATGGCCAGGTGGCTACCCAGTACTGTGACCTCAAGGGTATGCCCACGATGGATGAAGAGTACAATATGAACGGCTCCTACTGCGCCATTGAAGGCATTACTAGCCCCGACGGCCGTGTCTTCGGAAAGATGGGTCACAGCGAACGCCGCACCGTTGGAAGCGCTTCCAACATTAAATTCGACGACAACCAGTTCATCTTCGAATCGGGTGTCCAGTACTTCATGTAATCTTTGAGCACAGACACAATAAGATGGGAGAGTCGCTCATGACTCTCCCTTTTTCGAACAGCATACTATAGTGTTTGTAGATTTCACCACGGAACAGTAATCATGAAACAAATCGAAGTCGTTGCAGCCATAATCTACGATGCCGAAGGACGCATCTTCGCCACCCAGCGAGGATATGGAGAATGGCAGGATTACTGGGAGTTTCCCGGCGGGAAGATTGAACCAGGTGAAACGCCTGAGGAGGCTTTGAGACGTGAAATCTGGGAAGAACTGGCAACACTTGTCGTGGTAGAACAGCTGATACAGACCATCGAATATGACTATCCCACATTTCATCTCACGATGCACTGCTACCGTTGTCGCGTAAAAAGTGGCAATCTGACACTCAAAGAGCACGAGGCGGCACGATGGCTTACAACTGATAAACTGGATGGTGTCAACTGGTTGCCGGCTGACTGGCAGATTATCGAGACATTAAAAAAGGACTATACAACATCCTATATCTCACCTATCGGCACCATTATGCTGTCTAGTAATGGTACTGCTCTTACGAGGTTAAGGATCTCATCAAGCACTGACTCTTTAAGCTATTCTCCTAACACCACCTCTCTTCCAATATTCGACGAGGCCTGTCGATGGCTGGACATCTATTTCCATGGCCAAAAGCCTGACTTTACTCCCCTATTAAAACCCACAGGCTCTGACTTTCAGCAAATCGTATGGCGCGAACTACTTACCATCCCCTACGGACAGACCTCTTCTTATGGTAATATTGCCCATAGCATTGGTTGCCAATCGGCTCAAGCTGTAGGAGGAGCCGTGGGGCACAATCCCATCGCTATCATTATTCCCTGTCACCGTGTAATAGGAAGTAATGGCTCGTTGACAGGCTATGCTTACGGTATCGAACGCAAACAATATCTATTACAATTAGAACAATCCCACTATGGCAAGTAACCCTGATTTTGTACAATATATCGTCGACCAATGCGCCGATGCAGGCGACATCACCGTCCGCAAGATGTTTGGCGACTACTGTATCTATTGTGACGATAAACCTTTCGGACTCATCTCTGACAACGGTTTCTACGTAAAGCCTACCGATGCAGGTCGCACATTATTAAAGAATGAAGACATGCGCCCGCCCTACGAGGGTGCAAAACCCTACTTTTACATTGAGGACGTGGACGACCGCGACTATCTCTCGTCCTTGGTGCGAGCCACCTGTACCGAACTCCCCTACCCCAAACCTAAAGCAAAAAAGAAATGAATCTCTCAAATAATATACAAGGTATCTGAACACGGAGCCGAACTCATCAGTCTGTAAAAAAGCGGACATGAATCTGGCGGACAGTACCAATTCTCATACGTAATCGAAGTTCTATAACAGCCAAAGCAGGTCGGCGAAGTCATCAATAAGGTAGTCGGCTCCAGCAACTCGCAGCTCGTCGGCAGTCTGATTACCGTAGGTGACACCACAAGTGCGGCAGCCGGCATTGCACCCCATCAGGATGTCGTAACTGGCATCTCCCACCACCAACGCCTCCTCTGGAACAACACCCAGCTGGTTCAAGATGACCTGTACCGGCTCTGGATCTGGTTTGTGATGTTGTACATCGTTGGCACTTATCACCATGGCCACAAAAGCCTCCAAGTGAAAGTCTCTTACAAAAGCCTCCAACGTGGGCCGTCCGCGACTACTGCAGATGGCCAACAGCAGACCTCGGTGGTGCAACTCGCAGAGTGTCTCCAACACGTGCGGGAAAAGTGCGACTACACCCGAATGATTGTCCTCGTCGAAAACACGACGATAGACCTCGGCACACCGTTCGGCCATAGCATCATCGACCGAGAGCAGCGTAGTGAAGCACTCCTTCAACGGCAAACCAATGATACTACAGCACTCGGCATCGGTACGTGATGGCAGATGTAATTCACGGATGGTACGCTGCAGACTGCTGACGATCAGCGGCTGCGTATCGGCCAATGTGCCATCAAAATCGAGTATTATCAGTCGCGTCACTTCTTCGCGGCCAGATACTGTTCAAGCAAACGCTGGACGTATTTCCCAAAGACGTCAAACTCGATGTTGACCACTGTGCCCGGCTTGAAGTTATGAAAGTTGGTCACCTTATAGGTATACGGAATGATAGCCACGCTGAACATTCCGGGTTCCGAGTCCACCACCGTCAGGCTCACACCATTGATACTGATTGAGCCTTTGGGTACCGTGATAGAGGGGGCGTTCTTCTGGTCGTACTCGAAATAGAAACGCCACGAACCATTGTCGTCAACCACCTTAGTACAGGTGGCTGTCTGATCCACATGCCCTTGGACAATGTGGCCGTCAAAGCGGCCATCCATGCGCATTGAGCGCTCCACATTGACCTCCGTGCCCACCTGCCAGGTGCCGAGATTGGTCTTGAGCATCGTCTCGTCCATGGCGGTGACCACATACTGTTTCTTGGCTTTGTCGACCTTCACCACTGTCAGGCAGCAGCCGTCGTGGGCCATACTCTGGTCGATGGCCAACTCGTCGCCGAAGGGCACCTCGAGAGTGAAGTGGTAGTTGGTATTCTCTTTCTCAATATTGACGACCCGAGCCGTCATCTCTATAATTCCGGTAAACATGGCTTATTTCAGGTGGGTTTCGTAATAGTCAAACATCTTGTAATAGAGGTGCAGGCGCTCACGTCCGAGAACATTGTGTTCATGGTGGGGGTAGACGAAGTAGTCGACCTGCTTGTAGTTGTTGATGCAACGCTCGATGAACTCGAGTGAATGCTGCCAGACAACGGTATTGTCCTCGGCACCGTGGATGACCAGCAGACGGCCTTCGAGGTCCTGGGCTTTGTTAAGCAACGAATTGGCGGCATAGCCCTCGGGGTTCTCCTGCGGGGTGTCCATATAGCGCTCGCCGTACATAATCTCGTACCACTTCCAGTCGATGACGGGGCCGCCGGCACAGCCCACCTTGAAGACCTCGGGGTGCGCCAGCTTCATGGTGATGGTCATAAAGCCGCCGAAGCTCCAGCCCTCAACACCCATGCGGTTCTCATCCACATAGGGCAAGCTCTTGAGGAACTTGACGCCCTCCATCTGATCGGCCATCTCAATCTCGCCGAGGTGACGGTGGGTGCAGCTCTCGAACTCGAAGCCACGGTTGTCCGTGCCGCGGTTGTCGACGGTGAAGACCACATAGCCCTGCTGGGCAAGGAACATAAAGTAGAGGTTGCCGCCACCGAGCCAGCTGTCGGTGACCAGCTGCGAGTGTGGGCCACCATAGACGTAGACCAGCGTCGGGTATTTCTTGCCCATCTCCATGTTGGGAGGCGTGATAAGGCGGTAGTAGAGGTCGGTCTTGCCGTCGGCAGCCTTGATGGTGCCGAGCTTGATGCCAGGCATGACGTAGTCCTTCAGGGGGTTCTCGGCCTGGTAGAGATTGTAAACCTTGTGGTTGGTGGGCTTGTTGATATTAGTGACAAAGTTGGCCTCACCAGGGTTGTCAACAGAATTGAAGACATCAACCATACAGGTGCCTGCCTCGTTGATGACGACAGTATGGGTGCCTTCCACGGCATTGTAGTTGGTCAAGGTCCACATCTCGCCACTCTTCAGGTTCACACGGTAAGCATCGCGACCGGCGAGGTTGTTCTTGTTGGCATAGATAAAGATGTTCTCGCCCTTCTTGTCGAACTGGATGAAACCCTCGACCTCGTACTCGCCATTGGTCACCTGCTTCACCAGACTGCCATCGATGTTATACAAATACAGGTGCTTGTAGCCGTCGCGCATCGAGAACCAGAGGAACTGGTCTCCCTTGGGGGTGAATATCATCGGCTCGCAGGGCTCCACATAGCGGGGGTTCTCCTCCTCGAAGAGCACCTTCACGAAGGCGCCCGTCACGGCGTCGTACTGCTCCAGCCACATGTGGTTCTGCTCGCGGTTCACCTTGGCGATGAAGACATACTTCTCGTCGGGGCTCCAGGCGATATTCGTCAGGTACATCTCGCGCTCGTGCACCGTCGTGTCGCGGGCGGTGTTGAGATAGACCAACTTCCCGGTATTCAAATCCCACACACCCACCGTTACCTCGTGACTCTTCATGCCCGCCATGGGGTACTTGATGTTGCGCACCTCCGCCTCGCGGGCCTTGGTGTTGACCAGCGGATAATCCACCACCATGCTCTGGTCCATACGGTAGAAGGCCAGACGGCTTGCCTTGGGCGACCAGAAGAGACCGCCGTTGATGCCGAACTCGTTGCGGTGCACGCTCTCGCCCAGCACCACATTGTAGCCGTCGCCGCGCTCAACGAGCTTGCCGTCGACATAGAGGTTGCCCTCCTTCAGCTCGACACGTTCCTCGAGCTTGGGGTCGTTGTCCTCAGGCTTGCGCCAATCCTGCTGAGCTTCGCTGAGCCTGAACTCCTTCTTGCCGTCGAAACCATAGAAGCCCTTCTCCTCGCCACCCTTGTAGTAGGTGACCGTCTTGCCGTCGGGGGCGAAGACGAAACTCATCATCTCCCGCTGCGGGTAAAGGCTGCCGTCCATCAACTGGTCCCACTGCAGCAGCTTCTCCTGAGCCATCGTCGGCAGCACCGCCAACAGCATGGCAACCATCAACATCGGTTTTCTCATAGTATGTTTCACTGTTTTATTTTAATCTTCAGACTGTAAACCTTACATTGGTCATAATATAACGCACCATCCCGAAAGTTATTGCCCTCCGATGCATCTATTTTTCCATCCCACCCTTCCTAAATCACAAGTAACTTTCCGCCAGACCGTTATACAATTCCAGCACCTCCATAGCCCTATAAACCAATCATATACGCTCATTCCTTGCTGATTCTGGCTGAACCCTTGCTGAAAAGAGGGAGTTATCAGGGCGTTGTCAGGGAGTTATCAGCTAGGAACCAGGTAGACATCTTGATATACAGCTACTTACAATGCAAAACCTCTATAACACATTGACAACCAACATCATTAAGAATCAAGAATTTAAAGTTTGGGATTTACGGTTTAAGTTAATTCCAGTTGTAGATTTTTTCGTATTTTTGCAGTAGCCATATCGGCCGCAGACTGGAAACAACAGAGTGAAAACCAGTTAGGTAAATCACACAGACAAGCTGCGGACGATGCAAGGGCCGCCACATAAAAACTACAGAGAGTCATGGCTAACAAAAAGATAAACAAGACAAATGCAGCGCGGCTGCTCGACCAGCTGAAGGTGCCCTACGACCTCATTCCCTACGAGGTCGACGAGGAGCATCTGGGCGCCGAACACACCGCCGAGGTGCTGGGCGAGCCTATCGAGCGCATATTCAAGACACTCGTGCTCCGGGGCGACCGCACGGGCTTGTTCGTCTGCGTCATTCCCGGCGCCGAGGAGGTGGACCTCAAGAAGGCCGCCCGGGTGACGGGCAACAAGAAAGTGGAGATGATACATGTCAAGGAACTATTGCCCCTGACGGGTTACATCCGTGGCGGTTGCTCGCCCATCGGTATGAAGAAGATGCTGCCCACTTGGTTCCACCAGAGCCTGACGGACTACGACACCGTCTATTGTAGCGCCGGCCAGCGTGGACTCCAGTTCCGCCTCGCCCCTGCCGACCTCGTCCGTGCCGCCCATGGCACCCTCGCCGACCTGATTGCTGAACCATGATCGAGATTGAACGACATCCACTGCAGCCCTTCCTACCACCGAACGCACGTCTGCTGATGCTGGGCAGCTTCCCGCCGCCCCGCCGTCGGTGGTGCATGGATTTCTTCTACCCCAACTTCTCGAACCAGATGTGGCAAGTGTTTGGGCTGGTGTTCTTTGGGAACGCGCAGCAACTAGTGGATGCACCAAATAAGACCTTCCGGATGGAGGACATCCAAGCGCTGCTGAACGAGCGCGGAATCGCCATCTATGACACCGCCTGTGCGGTGCGACGCCTCAGCGGCAACGCCTCCGACAAAGACCTTGAGGTGGTCGAAAAGACCGATATCCCCGCCCTATTGGCCCAGATGCCCCACTGTCACGACATCGTATGCACCGGCCAAAAGAGCTTCTCCGTCCTGACCATCGACTACGGCGTCCCCGTTCCCGCGATGGGTACCTACAACTCCTTCAGCCTAGCCGGCCGCCCCATGCGCCTCTGGCGCATGCCCTCATCCTCCCGTGCCTACCCCATGCCACTGCCGGAAAAAGCCCAATACTACCACGAAATGATGCTTAAAATCGGAATAATATGACATTACAGGAAGCCATCGTCGCACGGCACTCCGTGCGGCAGTATCAGGAAAAGGCCATCGAGGCCCCGGTTATCGACCGCCTCAACCAGGAGATTGCCCGATGCAACCAGGAGGGCGGGCTGCACATCCAGCTGGTGACTGACGAACCAAAGGCCTTCGTCGGTGGCATGGTCAAGTACGGTCGTTTCGTAGGGGTGCGCAACTACCTGGCCATGATTGGCCCCAAAGGGGCCGACGAAGCCATCGGCTACTACGGCGAACACCTTGTACTGCTCGCGCAAACGCTGGGATTGAACAGCTGCTGGGTGGGCATGTCCGTCGGCAAACAGCCCGACCGCTACCGGATTGCCACCGGTGAAAAGCTGCACTGCGTCGTGGCCCTCGGCTACGGTGCCAACCAGGGGGTGCAGCACCCCATGCGACCCATGGAGAATTTTGTCAAGGCGACCGGGACCCTGCCTGACTGGTTCAAGCGCGGCATGGAAGCTGCCATCCTGGCACCCACGGCGGTACATCAGCAGAAATTCGAGTTCGAACTGGTGGACGACCACACCGTCGCCGCCCGCACCCGTCTCTCCCTGGTGGGGTGGGCCAAGCTCGACCTCGGCATCGTCAAGTATAACTTCGAGGTAGCCGCCGGCAAAGAGAACTTCAACTGGAAAAAATCATGAGGGCACACCAAAGGACCGAGATGAGAAACAACATACTCTATGGTGTGTTGCTTCTACTGGGCATGATGCCTTTCACGGCTTGTCAAGCACGCAACTACCCTGTTCGTGGCCCCCAAGGAGGCATCGCCTTCAAAATCACCCTGCCTGAGGGGTTCGACACCACCAAGGACCATTGTCCGATGGTGATACTGATGCACGGCATCTTCTCCAGCAAGGACTACGGCCCCATGCCGCAACTGGCCAAGGGCCTTGCCGATGCCGGCATCGCATCCATCCGCTTTGACTTCGACGGACACGGCCGGAGCGAAGGCCGCAAGCAGGACATGACCATCGAAAAAGAGCTGGCCGACGCCCGTGCCATCTGGAACTATGTCCAGGGACTGCCCTACGTGGACGCCGTCGGCCTGCTGGGACACTCGCAGGGAGGCGTCATCGCCTCGATGACGGCGGGACGGTTGGCAGCCGAAGGAGGCGACATTCCCGCCGGAATGATGCTTCTTGCCCCGGGTTCAGTCATCAAAGAAGCCTGCCAAGGAGGCAAGTTCTTCAATGCACGCTTCGACCCTAAGGATCCGCCTGAGTACATCCGCTGCTGGGGTATGTACAAGCTGGGACGCGAATATCTGGTCACCACGCAGCAGCTTGACATCTATGGTACCGCAGCGGTCTATAAAGGGCCCGTGCTGTTGCTCCACGGCGACCATGACGGTATCGTGCCCATGTGGTGCAGCGAACGCTACCTCCAGACCTACGGCCCTGCGGCCACACTCCAGGTTGTAGAGGGCGAAAACCACACCATCACCCGCCGCCGCAAGCAAGTCGTCGCCAGTACCGTCGCCTTCTTCCAGAGAGTATTCAAGATTTGACAACATGACAACCGACGTACCTCGTATCCATTGGGCCATTGCGCTGGTGCCGCTGGCGGTGCTGGTGGGGCTGCAGGTGCTGGTGATCCAGCGCTTCGGCTCCGACGCCCTCGAAGGGGCCAGCCAGGCGGCGCTACTCTTTGCCGCCGCTGTGGCGGTGGCCATCGCCATGATATTCTACCGAGTGCCGTGGAAATCCATCGACAGCGCCATCGGCAAAAACATCCTGACCATAGGCCCGGCGGTGCTCATCCTGTTCCTCATCGGCGCCATCTCGGGCAGTTGGATGCTGAGTGGCGTGGTGCCCACCATGATATACTACGGCATGAAGATTCTCACACCGACCCTCTTCCTCTTCCTGGCCTGCATCATCTGCGCACTGGTGTCGCTGGTCACCGGCAGTTCGTGGACCACCGTGGCCACTGTAGGCGTGGCCCTCGTCGGCATCGGCACCGCCCACGGCTTCTCCGTGGGGTGGACAGCGGGAGCCATCATCTCGGGAGCCTACTTCGGCGACAAGATATCACCTCTCTCCGACACCACGGTGCTGGCGTCGTCAGTGGGCGAGGTGCCGCTCTTCAAGCACATACGCTACATGCTCATCACCACCGTTCCGTCGTTCACCATCGCACTGATCGTCTTCCTTGTGGCAAGCCTCACCCACACTACCGCCGACGCTTCGCAGGCGGCCTCCTTTGCCGAGGGGCTGCAAGGCAGCTTCGTCATCAGCCCGTGGCTGCTGCTGGTACCGGTCTTCACGGGCATCCTCATCGCACGACGTCTGCCGGCGGCGGTCATCCTGTTCCTTTCAGCGCTGGCGGCAGGCATCGTGATGCTGCTCGTGCAGCCCGACATCGTGGCTCAGGTGGGTGACGGCGACCGCTTCCGCGGCCTGATGATCGCCTACTGCAACAGCACCTCCATCGGCACCGGCAACGAAATACTCGACGGCTTGGTGCAGACACGCGGCATGAAAGGAATGCTGAACACGGTGTTCCTCATCTTCTGCGCCTCGGCCTTCGGCGGCGCATTGACGGGAGGAGGCATGATGCAGAGCCTCACAGCGGCGCTCTCACGCGGCGTCAGCGGACGCCGTTCGCTGGTGGCTTCGACCGTCACCACGGGCCTCTTCGCCAACATGGCCACCGGCGACCAGTACCTCAGCATCGTGCTGACAGGCAACATCTTCAAGCGTCTCTACCGCGAAAAGGGCTTCGAGGGACGCCTGCTGAGCCGTTCCACCGAAGATTCCGCCACCGTCACCTCGGTGCTTGTGCCGTGGAACACCTGCGGCATGACCCAGTCGATGGTGCTCAAGGTCCCCACGCTCGACTACCTGCCCTACTGCTTCTTCAATATCATCTCGCCGCTGATGTCCATCACCGTCGCCCTGATAGGCTACAAGATATTCCGCCGTCAGCCCGACAAAACGGATGACGGCCGCTGATGCCGCGATAGATTTCAGACGACCTGCTCCGCCAACGGGACATCCTTGCGGTAGCCCATGCCGGTGACATGGCAGACCAGGCGCCCCTCCTGGTCGACGACCCTGACCTCGACGGCGGGAAGCCGGCGGTGGTCGGCCACGCTTACCGCCTCGGCACGCAGCCGGTCGCCCTCGCGAGCGCTCGACACAAACAGGATGTTGCTGCTGACGCCGAAGGTCAGATTGCCCTGACTGTTCATCAGCGCCGCCATCGCCAGGTCGGCCAGCGTGAACAGCGCCCCGCCCTGACACACCTGGCCCGCGTTCAGATGCTCCCGGGTGACGGTCATCTCGGCCACCGCATGGCCGGCGGTCGCCTCGGTCACCCGGCACCCCGTCTGTGCCGCAAAGCGGTCGGTACGGTTCAGCAATTCTGCCACTTTCATCGCCTGTGTCTCGTTTTCAATGCCTGTTGATTCAGTCTTTGTGCTCATCATGTTGTTGTTGTCCTGCTTTGGGGTGCAAAATTACACCTTTTTTCCGGAATGGCAAAATAAAAATACCACCTCCCAACCGGCCCCAAACTAGCCCCCAAGTAGCACTGTTGTCCGCTTGTTGTCCGCTTGTTGTCCGGTTGTTGTCCGCTTTTAAAGCGGACAACAACCGGACAACAAGCGGACAACAAGCGGACAACAGAGGGAGTTGATAGCATGTTGGGAGCCAAAAAAGGGCGATGAAACCCCATCAGACGTCCGACAATGAGTCGGCACTCCGGACGGCATTGTCATTTCATCTCCGCCACCATCGCGCCGAGGCGGTCTTCCCTGACTACTTTCGGGGCCGCCTTGCCGGCCAGCACCAGAACCTTCTTGCCGTTGCGGTAGATGTGCAGCTGGCGCGAACGCACCACGGCGGTCAGCTCCACGTCGTCCTGCATGGCCATCCATAGGCGGTGATACTCGCCCGCCTCGTCGAACAGCTTCCGCTGCAGGTGCGAGCACATATGGGTTGTATCAACGTCCATCATCTTTTCCAGGCACCGATCACCTCGCCGATGTATACAGTGTGGATGCCGGCCTCGAAGCCGTCGTACCACTCCTTGGGCGTCGCATTGCGGAAGTCCTGCTCCGTCTGGTGCCAGGCGGTCATGGTCTCGCACTCGATGACCGTCTTGGCCTCCTCGTAGTAGGGCGTGCCGTGCTCGGTGTAAGCTACATGCAGGCCCAGGGCCGCAGCCTTTTTGTCTTTCTCCGCTTCGCTATCGGAAGTGCCACTGGCACTTCCTTCACAGTCGCGACCGCTGTACTTGCCCATATATTTCCACACCTCAGGGTCGTCGAACTCCATGACGGTGAAGCGCGGGTGACGCTCCATGAACTCGTAGGTGTAGCGCGCCGGCGCCACATACACCGTCACCGCCGCCCGCTCGTGGCCGAGGTAGTTGCCTATGCCGCCCCAGCCGATGGTCATCGCGTTGCTCTCCGTGCTGTCGCCGCAGCAGAGGATGAGGTTTTTGGTGAAGAATGTGAAGCCGTTGTCCGTAAAATCCTTCTGCACGTCAAAAGCTTTCAGTTCGCTATTCATAGCCGTTTCCTGTTTATCGTTGTCTCGGTTCTTGTTGTCGCCGCAACCAGCCAGCAACGCCAGCATCACCACCGAGAGAAGCAAAGTGTGTAACGTCTTTTTCATTGGTTAAATTTTTTGTAAAATTACGTATTATTGCAGGAACCGCCAAATTAAATTTCCCCTCGGCGACTGTTTGGACGCAGCAAGGCCTTCCTGGCACCGACGAAACGACCCGTCTGATCGGAAATGCGGACCATTATTTTTTGTGGTGTCAGCTATTTTTTGTATATTTGTACCCTCATAATAAGTACGAAAACGAGAATAAATAATTAATCCTTAAACGTTTAAGCAATTATGGCAAAAGAAAAAAAGTTTATGACTTGTGACGGCGTTAAGGGTTTGTTAATTGTTTGATAGAGAGTAGAGAGAGGGAGAGATGGTGGGCGGCGCCAGCCGCCCACGAGAGCGAGGGGTAGTGTGAGGCGGCGCAGCCGCCGAAGAAGCGGAAGAGAAGTGGAGGAGAAGCGGAAGGGGTAGGGCGGCGCAGCCGCCCGAAAGAAGCGCGAGAGGAGAAGCAAAGAGGAGGGGCGGCGCAGCCGCCCACAAGA
>JAEEGL012521379.1_pt1 | contig 21303 bp, 21 predicted proteins | sample 9134231 | NCBI WGS metagenome assembly JAEEGL01 (sample SAMN16246548, study PRJNA631951) | gut metagenome | biome: gut microbiome; feature: rumen; material: fiber-attached | host: Bos | place: Iran: Karaj | collected 2018-10
CCCCGGTGCTGGCGTTATTTAGGATAATTGCAGCCACATCTATGCCCATATGGTTGAGGCGGTCAAAGAGGTGATCGTAGTTGGTCATGATCTGGGAGTTGAAATGGTATGTAACTCCACCGTAAGTGTAAGGAATTCCCCCCGATGATACAAGGATGTGGCTCAGTGGTATGTTGTAGGTTGCATACTCACAGCCAAGATCAGCCAGCTCTCCTACACGGAGCGGGTCAGGCAAAAGACCTTTTATCGAGTTGTGACTCATACCGCCGTAGGAAAACCTTGCACAGGCTCCGGGATTTGAGATGTACTTGGGGTGACTTATTCCCACATACTGATCGTCCATCTTAACCGCTACCTGGAACTTGGAAAAGAGCTTTGAGCTGGGAGTTCCTTTGTTCAGATCGATCTTAAAGGATGTATCATCACTTTTGTATATCTTGGCCAAGGGCTCTCTTCCCTCAGGGATCGAGTCCTCATAGGTAGCCTGTTCAAACAGGTAGTAGTACTTGTCATCACTCTTGGGGATGCCCTCGGATTTGACAGTAAGCTGGACCTTGCTGGATTCAACGATCTCACAGGTCTCTATCCTGGCAAACTCCGCTGTATTCTCCGGAGTCATCTCCACTGTCGCAGGGCGCTTGTCCAGTGCATCCGACACGCTGACTCCGCCCTTTACGATGGCATCTATTGTCTCAGGATCCATATACTCTGATTTTTTCTTTTCCCCGTCATCAGGTACTGCCTCCAGGCTCTCCTCCTTAATCCCCTGGTCCTGTGCCAGGTTCTGAGGTGAATCCTGGGTGTCCACGGGTCCCTTAAAGAGCCACACCATTAGGCCTGCCAAAAAAACTATAAGTACTCCTGCGACAGCTATGGCACCAATGACAATCTTTCTGCTCTGCTGTGCCTTCCTGCCGGTTTTCATCTTCTTATTACTGTTAAAGCGAATCTTCATCTAGTCCTCTTTTTCCTGATTCCTGCTCTTAAGTTTCATCATGTGCTGCCTGATCTTCTGCTCGTAGCCGTTTCCGGTGGGTCTGTAGAACTCCTTGCCGTTCAGTTCATAGGGCAGGTACTGCTGCTCCACGTAGTGATCCGGATAGTCGTGGGCATATTTGTAGCCTATGCCGTGACCCAGCTTGGATGCTCCCTTGTAATGGGCATCCTGAAGATGCGTAGGTATGGAGAGATTCCCCGTCTGTCTGACCTCCTGGAAAGCCTCATCCACCGCCAGATAGGCAGCATTGCTCTTGGGTGCTGTAGCCACATAGGTGGCAGCCTGGGACAGGGTTATCCTCCCCTCAGGCATGCCCAGCCTCTCAACGGCCAGGGATGCCGCAACGGCCACCTGAAGTGCCTGGGGATCAGCATTTCCCACGTCCTCCGAGGCACATATCATGATGCGCCTGGCTATGAACTTGGGATCCTCCCCCGCATCCAGCATTCTTGCAAGATAATACACTGCAGCATCGGGGTCAGACCCCCTCATGCTCTTTATGAAAGCCGATATGGTGTCGTAGTGGTTGTCACCGTCCTTGTCGTATCTGGCGACTTTCCTCTGAATGCACTCCTCGGCCACCTGTCTTGTGATATGGATGAGCCCGTCACTGCTGCGCTCTGTGGTCATAACCCCAAGCTCTATGGCATTTAAAGCATGCCTTGCGTCGCCGTCCGAGATGTCCGCTATCAGCTCTTTTGCATCGTCATCTATGACCGCCTTGTAGGCACCCATGCCACGCTCCGGGTCAGTGACTGCCCTGTCAATTAGGATTCCGATATCCTCTGTTGTCAGGGGCTTCAGCTCAAAGATCACAGACCTGGAAATAAGAGCCCCGTTCACCTCGAAGTAGGGGTTCTCGGTGGTGGCCCCAATGAGTACCACTGTCCCGTCCTCCACAAAGGGAAGCAGGTAGTCCTGCTGGCTTTTGTTGAACCTGTGTATCTCGTCTATGAAAAGAATCGTCTTCCTTCCGTACATGCCGAGATTGTCCTTGGCCTTGGAGACCACCTCCTCCATATCCTTCTTGCCGGCTATGGTGGCATTTATCTGTGTAAATTCAGCCTTGGTGGTATTCGCAATAACCTTGGCCAGGGTCGTCTTGCCGGTCCCGGGAGGACCGTAAAGAATTATGGAGCTGAGTTTGTCAGCGGAGATCGCACGATAAAGAAGCTTGTCCCTGGCAATTATGTGCTGCTGGCCCACAACCTCATCAAGGGTCCTGGGCCGCATCCTGGCGGCAAGCGGCGACTCTTTTTCCATATTGCTTTCTCGCATGTACTGAAACAAATCCATAGTAATTCGATTTTACATGGTGGCGTTTTTTTAATCAAGCGGTAAATTTCAACCGGGATAAAAGGCCCTGTCACCAAACAGGGCCTCCTTCAACATTAATCTGATCTTTATCTTCTCTGTTGCCGGTCTCAATTATGCTCATATAACCTCGCCACGCCGCTGTCGATTGCCGCCTGGGCCGCAGCCTTTGCAACGGCATCCTTCACCCTGGGATCAAAGGCCTTGGGAAGGATGTTGTCAGCAGACAGCTCTTCCTCCGATATAAGGGAAGCCAGAGCCTTTGCACAGGCAATCTTCATGGCGTCATTAATATCAGTAGCCCTCACATCCAGTGCACCTCTGAAGATGCCCGGGAAGCAGAGAACGTTGTTGACCTGGTTGGGGAAATCACTGCGCCCGGTGGAGACAACGGCCGCACCTGCTGCCTTGGCCTCATCGGGGAATATCTCGGGAGTGGGATTTGCACAGGCAAAGACGATGGGGTCCTTGGCCATGGTGCGGACCATATCCTGTGTAAGGGTTCCGGGAGCTGATACTCCGATGAACACGTCTGCGCCCTTTATGACATCAGCCAGTGTTCCGGACTCGCGGTTCCTGTTGGTGATCTTTGCCATTTCCTCTTTAATAGGATTGAGTCCCTCTCTGCCCTCGTAGATGGCGCCCTTTCTGTCGGTCATGATGACATTCTTAAGTCCCATGGCCATCAGCAGTTTAATGATAGCTATTCCTGCTGCCCCGGCACCGGAGGTGACGATCTTAACATCCTCTATATTCTTGCCCACAACCTTAAGGGCATTCATAAGACCTGCCAGGGTGATAACGGCTGTTCCGTGCTGGTCATCATGGAAGATGGGTATGTCACAACACTCCTTAAGCTTCTTTTCTATCTCAAAGCACCTGGGAGCGGAGATATCCTCCAGGTTGACTCCGCCAAAGGAGCCGGCAAGGAGCCTTACTGTGTTCACGATCTCATCCACATCCTTGGACCTGACACACAGGGGAATGGCATCCACGTCGCCAAAGGCCTTGAAGAGCACACATTTGCCCTCCATCACAGGCATTCCGGCCTCGGGGCCGATATCGCCAAGGCCCAGCACTGCTGTTCCATCAGTAACCACAGCCACTGTATTCCATCTTCTGGTCAGATCAAAGCTGCGGTCAACATTCTTTTGTATCTCAAGACACGGAGCTGCCACACCCGGAGTATACGCGATGCTGAGCGCCTCTGAGCTGTCAACTGCAGCCCTGCACTTTATCTCAAGCTTTCCCTTCCACTCTTCATGCTTTTCCATTGCCAGTTTGTTGTAATCCATGTTCTCTCTCCTTTTTTCATAGTCCTCTTCAATTAGTCCCTGATCTCACTTCCGCCCCATTCTACTACTGTAAATCCGGTTCTGTCCGGCGTCTTTGTAACAGCGGGAGCCTTGACCCTGACTGCCTTATCTGATCCCCTGTAGGTCATGAATACGCGGATCAGTGTGTCTGGTTCAGGCTTTATATTGAGCTTGGCGCACCGTGTATAAGCGGTGGCATCAAAGGATATAATATCATAAGAATACCTTCCAAGTTCAGGAAGCCAGTATGTAATAAAGTCATTTCTTTCTCTGGAGTTAAGTCCAAGCTCTGTCAGCTTCTCCTCCAGGAAGGGCACCAGGTCCTTTTGGGCCACGCAGTAACCGGTATCGATGGATAATCCGGTATCAGGAACTCCCTCCCAGAAGAGGTAGCCGTATTCCCGCTCTCCAATCCTTATGGTGCCGTCCCTGTCTGCCTCAAACTCCCAGCTGTGCCCGGCCTCATCCGTAAATGCCGGATAGACAGTGGTAAAGCGACCGGCAAAATCAACCGACGCCTTTATCCCGGTATTGTCAGCCTCGGGATAAAAATACATCACAGGCTTTTTGCAAACAACAAGGTCGTCAATAGGGAGAAGCGTTGGCATTTTGACCGTAACGGTGCACTTGTATTTCTTTCCCTTATAAGTTGCCGTAATGGTGGCCTTGCCGGCCCTCAATGCCTCAATCCTACCCTTCTTACTCACAGTTGCCACCGACTTCTTGCTGGACTTCCATGTGACTTTGCCTGTTGCATTTTTTAGCTTCAGGCCAAAGCAGTCTCCTGCCGTCAGGGTGATTTTCTTCTTATTAAGAGCTATCTTCTTGGACGCACTCTGGGCAGCAGAAGCAGCATAGCTGTCAATCTTTGGAACTATCAGTGCGGATGATGCACTGGCAGCAATGATAGCAGCTGTAAGCAGAGATAACACTGTCCTCTTTATGCAGAAACCTCTGTGATTAAACATATTGAATTCCTCCATATTAGTGTGACGCAATAGTCATCTGTCATCAGACACCGGCACTGATTTCTTCAATCTGTGTCAGTTCCTCTTCTGTAAAAGAGGTATTGTCAATGGCTCTGATATTGTCCAGGATCTGGGATGACCTGGATGCTCCGATGAGAACGGAGGTGATGTTGTCGTCCTTGAGGACCCAGGCAAGAGCCATCTGGGCGATGGACTGTCCTCTCTTGTCCGCCAAAGACTTAAGTGCCCGCACCTTTGAAAGCTTCTCATCTGTCAGTGTGCTCTCCTTGAGGAACCTGCCGTCGGTCTTTATCCTGCTGTCCTCCGGAATGCCGTCAAGATATCTGTCAGTGAGCACTCCCTGAGCCAGAGGTGAAAAACATATAATTCCTTTCCCCAGCTCTTTTGCCTTGTCCTTGAGGCCGTTCTTCTCTATGGTCCTGTCAAAGATGCTGTATCTGTTCTGATTGATAACAAAGGGAACTTTCAGATCCTGCAGGATGGCTGTGGCCCTCTCAAGAGTTTTTCCGTCGTAGTTGGAAAGCCCGGCATACAGAGCCTTGCCGCTCCTTACTATCTGCTCCAGGGCACCCATGGTCTCCTCCAGCGGGGTCTCCGGATCCATCCTGTGATGATAGAATATGTCCACATATTCAAGCCCCATCCTCTTAAGGGACTGGTCAAGACTTGCCATCAGGTACTTCCTGCTGCCCCAGTCGCCGTAGGGGCCAGGCCACATGTAATATCCGGCCTTGGTGGAGATGAGCATCTCGTCGCGGTATACAGAGAGGTCCTCCTTCAGTATCCTGCCGAAATTGGTCTCTGCAGACCCTTCAGGCGGTCCGTAGTTATTGGCCAGGTCAAAGTGAGTAATCCCGTTGTCAAAGGCCGTGCGGCACATGTCCCTCATGTTCTCAAAATCCGCACTCTCACCAAAATTGTGCCACAGGCCCAGTGAAACGGCAGGAAGCTTCAGGCCGCTGCTGCCGCACCTGTTGTATTTCATTGTCTCATATCTTTTTTCATTTGCAGTGTACATGTTGTCCGCCTTTCATATTGGGGATATGCCGGGTCACTTCTTAATGAGAGCTTTTTTCTTTATCTCTTTAAGCTCATCCACTGTGAAGCTGTACTTTTTGCCGCAGAACTGGCATCCCAGCTCTATCTCTTTTCCATCATCTATCATCTCCTGCAGCTCATCCTGCCTTATCAGCATCAGGGCCCTCTCGACTCTGTCCCTGTCGCAGTTGCAGTAGAAGTTCAGGTCAGTCCTGTCAGTAAACTCTATATCAAAGCCGTCCAGAACAATCTGAAGAAGCTCCTCCGGTGTCTTGCCGGCCTTCAGAATATCGGTGACCGAGGTAAACTTCCCAAGATTCTCCTCCAGATGGCTAATGGTATCCTCAGATGCAAAGGGCATCAGCTGAACGATAAAGCCGCCTGCCGCGATCACCGAAAGGCTCTCCCTCTCCACAAGGACACCCAGTCCCACTGAGGAAGGGGTCTGTTCAGATTTAGTAAAGTAATAGGTCAGATCCTCAGCCACCTCTCCGGAATAAAGATCAATCTTCCCGACGTAGGGCTCCTTCAGTCCCATGTCGCGAATGACGGTAAGGGTACCGACTCCTATGCCTCCACCCACGTTCAGATGCCCAGAGGAATTGGGCTCCATCACAACGTAAGGGTTGCCAACATAACCCTTGACATTCCCCCTGTTGTCTGCCGTCGCAAGGACGCTGCGGAGCGGCCCATCACCATCCATCCTGACAGTGATCAGGTCATCCTCCTCGTCCATCATTGTTCCCATCATGACAGTTCCTGTCATCAATCGCCCCAGGGCTGCTGCCGCAATTGGCGAAAGTCCGTGGGCCTTCCTTCCATATTCAGAAAGATCCCTTGTGGTGGCGGCAAAGGCGCGGATCTGCGCGTCTCCTGCCGTTGCCCTCACCATGTAATCTTTATAGTCCATTTCTTAACTCCTTAAAAATCCTGACGTTGTCAAAACTTTACTGTCTCAGGCGCGTGGGTAAAAGAGCTGAAGGTCGCTGTGGCGTCCTCGAAATAGAACACCTCTGTATTGCCGTCATCAGCCTTGTACATTCCCTGAAGTGAAGGATAGGCATCCAGCATGGACTGCCTGGCCTCATTCCTGTCATCCTCGATGAGCCTGCCAGCCACTCTGAGCCACTCACCGTCCTTGAAGGCACAGATCTCAACCTTGGGGTTTGCGTGGATCTGCTTTGATACGTCTTTTACCTTGCCGGTCTGAATGTAGAGCTTCCCCTCAAAGATATGTGCCGTCCCAAAAGGTCTCACCCTTGGCTGATCACCGTCAACTGTTGCAAGATAATATGTGCCTGCTTCCTTAAGAAATTTCTCAACTCTCTCCATCTTCTATACCTCGCTTCCCAATTTTTATAACATTCCAGTTTCATTATACACTCAAGCCGGGGACATGAACAGAAGATAACCCTATGGACAAAGACATGATTTGTCATTACAATCATTGAAGTAATTAATGGGGAATAAAGATGCCCTTACGGTTTTTTTAGAAGGAGGAAAACATTATGAAACAGCTGAAAGCGTTCTTTTTAACACTTGTAGTAATAATTATGCTGGGATTAGTTCTGATCGTCGGGAAGGGCTACATTAAAGGCTATCTCAAAGGAGAAGCATTTAATAAGCCAGCCAGCAAGGCTTCGACTTCAGAAAGCTCAGCCGGCTCCGACGTCGTCATCGAGAGATCAAAACACGCCAATCCCATTAAAAAAGCCGTGGTCTCCGAGGCCATCGACGCCTATATTTCCAGCTCCGACGACGCCCAGGTAAAAGAGGTTTACGACTCAATGTCCGAGCACGACAAGGACATCGTGACCGATATAATCGCAGACAATATCTCTCTTGATGCAATTACCGAGGTTCAGACGCTGGTCAACAGCGGCGATGAGGATGCCATTCAGAATTATGCCAAGGACAAGCTGTCAGATGAGGATCAGGAGATTCTCCTGAAGCTAATGGACAAATACGGCAACTGATCAATTTATCGTCATCTCTTTTCCATTGAGGATGACCTGCGTAAGCCTGTCCTCCTTATCATACCAGAGCTTCAGGGAAAAGAAATCCCGGCTCTCTTCAAGGAGCCTGAAAAAGATGCGGTCCCCCTCCCAGAGATTGAGGTCATATACATCCTCTTTCCTGACCCACTCGAAGACACCCTCACTGCAGGGTATGGGTTCAGTATTTGGAGCGTCTGCAGTAAAAAGAGACATGAGCTCGTAATCGCCCTTGTCCGAAATAAAAGTTATCACCGCGCGGTACCTGAGATCCGACAGAGGCAGGTCATATCCCGTCTCCTCGAGGATCTCTCTTTTTATGCACTCCTCTGGGCTCTCGTTGTCCTCAAAATGTCCCCCCACGCCTATCCATTTGTCTTTGTTTATATCATTTTTCTTGGAAATCCTGTGCATCATGAGATATCTGCCGTCCCGCTCCAGGTAGCACAGGGTTGTCAGTACTTCAGATCTAGCCACTTTTGCCTCCACTTCATGGACTTCTTGTTTTCAGAAACACTTCTTTATCTATGGCTTATTGAAACTTGTCACAGGAGTCAGCCATGGCTCCGCTGAAGTAATTCGTTCATATCCAGGTCTTTTCCGGTCCTGTCCCTGTAGATCTCCTCAAGGGATCTGTTCTGATCCGCGGGGTCGAAATCCACATCCTTTGCATGGTCCTTAAGCTCGTCGCCATCATCCAGAACAGAATAGGCCATGTTGTGGATCTGCCACTCATATACCATGTCCTCTGCGGTCCTGAAGCTGACCATGTCACTGCCGTGGATCGGATGCTCATCGATAAGGGCCTGACAGATCATGAGCATGTCAGAGTCACTCTCTATACGGTATGAGTCGTATATCCTCCAATTCTCGGTGGTATAGACAGCCCTGTAGTCTGTGCCGCCATAGGTAAAGAGATATTCAGTCGCCCTTCCGTCTGTGTCCCGAAGATCTATGTCGTCTGCGGAGGACAGAATGCCATTGCCGCCGGATTGTTTTTCTTCAGTCAGTGACTCCCCTGTCATATCCGGATTTGCCACATTATCCTCATCCAATCCATCATCTTCCGTCCCGGCAGTTTCCAGTATCCTGCCGTCAAAGGTCTTTTTGACATACAGCTCATCATAGGCCATGATGCGGTCCCAGGGGTCAGGCACATAGCCCTCTTCCGCTGCCGGCATCATCATCACTCCGTCTCCCCGGACTGTTCCGCCAAGAAGCACGAAAATGACCTTGCCGTTTATCCATGCATATACTTTGCCGTCGAAGCCCTTTGCATCCAGTCTGTAGGTGCTGGTAAGTTCTGAATAATCATCAATGCCAAGATTGCCGGCAAGTCTTTTCTCAAAAGAGCTGCCGCCAGCATCCCAGGTTGTCATATCCCGCCAACGGTTGTAATCTCCGGGATTGAACTCACCTGATGATATCACTTCGGGATTCTCCAGTGTCGAAGCTATCGCAGCTGCTATCAGCCCCGCCTGCTCAACAGCCTTCCCGTTACTCACTCCGCCGAGGGCGCAGCCTGCCAGTACCGCCATGACCAATGCCATCGCAGCTGCCAATATTATTATTTTTTTTGCCTTTTTAAGGGTTTTCGGCATATAACACACTCTCATTTTCTTTTAGTCTTACTGCCAGGTTTCTGGTGAAGGAGCAGCCACTGCCTGCTATTCTTTTTCCAAATCTCAGGTCACGTTTATGATGTCCCTGGTCAGCTCATCAGCAGTAATGTTGGGATTATGGTAGTGTTCTCTTTTGTCAGTAATCTTTCCTATTGATATCGCCTTCTGCGGGCAGTACTGCAGGCATCCCAGACACTGTATACAGTTGCTGCCAATCCTTGCCTTTCCATCTACGACTTTGATATTGCCGCGGATGCAGAGCTTCTCGCACTGACCACAGCCTATGCAGGAGTCGCTGACCTTAAAGGCCGCAATCTTCTTTTTGGCAATAACAGGCCAGAGCTTATTCTCCACCACATTAAAGAGATTGTGCGGAGGCTTTTTCGCCGTCTCTTTCCTCTCTTTGATATCAGCAGCTATCTTCTCAGCCAGCTCCTCACTTCTCTTCTGGGCAGCCTCCGTGCTCAGCATGGGCATCATCAGGTTGTGAGGGAAAAGCCAGATGCAGCTGCAGTGGTGAGTCACAGTATTCCAGTATTTCAAAGGAGTGATCTCGTTGAGTTCATACAGACCGGTACCGGCATAAGCAGATGATACTCCGATGCCAAAGGTATAGGTCCCAAAGCGGACACGTATTGCCTTTGCATGTTCAAGGACGTCAGAGGGCGCTCCTCCTCCGTAGCATGGAAATACAAAGCCGACTGTCTCCGCATCCGTCACGTCAGTAACCACAGGCTTCTTCCTCATCATGATGATGTCGGCGCCGCCCATTCCCTTTGCTATGTTCTTGGCAAGGTCCAGACAGTTCCCGGTTCCGGAATAACAGAATATAACATTCTTGTTCATAAGTGTCTCTCCTTATTATGATTTCTTAACGACAAATTCCTCGCGTGTAATTACTATATCAGTATGTCCCTGGTCTTGGCACTGAGCATATTTAGAACTCTCTTTTTATCAAGGCTCCACAAAGGCGCTTCCAGGAGCCACCTGGGTCCGTCCCCTGTCATTCGGTGAACTACAGTGTCCTTTGGTAAAAGAGCTATCGCCTCCGCCACAAGATCCGTGTACTCCTCCATGGACATGATGTGAAAAGAGGCCTCAGGATCCTGGCTGTCAGTGCCTTTTGCAATGGAGGAAAGATATTCGTCATACATCCTGGTCCCCTTTAGTATCTGAAGGTTCTGAAGCTTGATCCCAAACAAAGGAGGTTCCAAAGATGAAAGATATCTTACTGTATCAAGCATATCACTTTTAGACTCGCCTGGAAGGCCAAAAATCACGTGAACAACAACCTTTATCCCAAGCTCCGAAAGACGCCTGTAGGCATCCTCAAACACGTCAAGCTCATATCCTCTTCCAAATCTTTTGGCTGTCATCTCATGAATTGTCTGAAGTCCCAGCTCGATCCACAAAGGTTTCCTGCAGCTAAGTTCTTCAAGCATCCTCATCACGTCACTTCCAAGGCAGTCAGGCCTGGTGCCAAGGGAGAGGATCACGATGTCGTCTCTCTGGACCACCCTGCTGTAAAGATCAGTGAGCCGCCCCACATCTCCGTATGTGTTTGTAAATGATTGGAAATAGGCGATGAAGCTCGTCGCATCCGTCTTTTTGGCAATAAGCTTTTTGGCTTCCTCTATCTGTCTGTCGATGTCCACAAAATCCGGAGCGAACTCCCCGGAGCCGCCCTCAGAGCAAAAGCTGCAGCCCATGGTAAGGGGATTTCCATCGACAATTATGCTGCCGTCCCGGTTTGGACAGGTACACCCTGACGAAAGAGAAAGCCTGTATATCTTTTTACCGTATTCTTTTTTGAGATATGTCGAGAGCTTTTGTGCCATTATACTGCTTTTATATTATCAATACTTACCGGGTGCGGTGAACAGGTGCTATAGTCACCAAATAATTCGACTTTATTACTTGTCCAAATTGTCATCTGCTGTTGCTACTCTACTATATTCAGAGTGTCTTTTGTGACCCTGCACTTCAAAAACCACACCTCCACGCCGGCCTCTTTGGCCTCATAAAAGGCCCTGGCAAACTCCGGATCTGTGTCCACGTTTGGCCGGACTTCGCTGATGCCCTCTCCCTGAATTACAAAAGCCACAGCTGCATGGTAGCCTTCTGCCACCGCACCTGCAAGTTCACGAAGATGCCTGGCTCCCCGGTCTGTGGGCGCATCAGGAAAATACCCGATTCCGTCCCGAAACAGCGTGCAGCCCTTTACTTCCAGAAGATATCTCTCAGGCTCCATTCTGTCATCAGCGTTACCACTATCCTGATCAGTCTTTTCCATATAAAAGTCAATCCTGGAATCACCAAACCTGTACTCAGGTCTGACCAGACTGTAGATCCCAAGACCTTCCAGATACTCCTTCACCACAGCGTTGGGAGCCTGTGAGTCGATGTTGATCACCCTTCCGTCCTTTTCCACAGCCACCAGGTCGTAGGGCGTCTTCCTCTCGGGATTTACAGCTTTTTCCATATACACTGTACATCCCGGTATCAGGAGCTCCCTGCATCTTCCGGTGTTCTTGACGTGGACCGACAGCTCTTTTCCCTCAAGGCTTACTATAGCTATAAAACGGTTTGGCCTTGATATAAACTTCGCCTCTGTAATACTGCTGTATTTCATATCCGCTGGTCCTTCGTTTTGTATTACCGTTAACTTCTTAAGACTTCTTAAGATTTATTTAAGATTCTGACAAAGGCATTTACAATCACATCTCATTATGTTATTCTAACAACCATCTGCTCAAATCCGAGCAATTACTTGTGGCACTGCAACCTAAGCAGCGTCGCCATCAGTAATATTTTCAACCATTATTAGTTTGTAGTCAATTCAGACTCAGAAAGGATTTTATGAACCATTATACTTACGATCTTGTATCTCTCAGAGAGCAGATTACTAACAATCCACTTCTCCCAAATAATGAAAAAGAAAATCTCTTAGCAATTCTCGATGGAAATCGTCTTGTGCCTTTAACATCTGACGTAATGGCTAAGAAAATCTTTTCACCTGATCTACATCCTGAACGATTTGATTTTCTTGTTCAAAGAATAATAAATGACTCCACTATTATTACAGACCATTCAGCCACAAACGAGCCTCCTATGGACAGTCTTGAATCTAAACGTCTAATATTTGACATAGCATCCTGGCTTCGTGATGGAAGATATACAAATCTGGAATTTCAGGTTGTAGCACAAGAGTTTATCTATAAGAGAATAGATATCTACTCATCCCGAGTCCTCCTAATGCAATACTCTGCCGAGAAAGGGCACAAGGATGAGGTAAACTACCAAAATGTAGAAAATGTAATAACAATTGTCTTAATGAAAGAAAGTCCAGTAATCTTTAGCAAGTTTGACAGTCCCAGATACATACACCGCATCAAACATGCTGTCAGCGATACCGGAATGCAATTTCCAATGCTACGCCAGATTGCCTTTGTCCAGCTCGACAAAGCGCTTGAACAGTTTTTGTCAAAGACCTATAATGATGATGAAGATACTGAGTTACTTACACTTCTTGCAGTAATTGCCGACATCAATAATATGTCTGTTAAAGAAGCCACACTTGGTAATAGCTTTTTTGATGACATCTATCATGAAGCTGAAGTTTTCTCACAAAGCGAGGAGGTGCAGTCAATGTCATTTTTGGACGATCTTAACAGGATGTCATATAATTCAGAAATCAAACTTGCTGCGGATACCAGAGAAGAACAGGTAAATGAGTTGTATGCCTGGTTATTCGATAATAACCGCGCAGATGATGTCAATAAAGCCTCTCATGACAAGATATACCTTAACAAGTTATTCGACGAGTATAGTCTGATTAAGTAAGAGCATTATTTTACCTTAATTGATTTGCCGGCCCCGGCCACTATGAATAATGCCCTGTATAAATGCTTTTCTGAATCGGGCACATTATAGACAGCATTCTTAGGGGTGTTCTTAAGGGCATTCTTTCCCATCTTTTTTAGCTTGGCAGTCTTGATCGTCCACTTTTTAAGCTTTATACAGCCGTTAAATGCATTGTCACCGATGGATGTTACATTGGCTCCAATCGTAAAAGAAGTAAGCTTCTTGTTTTTCTTGCATGCACCAGCGCCTAGTCAAAATACCAGCACCAAGTTTTTTTATGTTCTACAACGGGACAAGCGATCTGGAGGACACAGTCACTTACAGACTTTCAGAATTATTCCAACATCCTGTGGATGATCCTGACTTCCTCGAAACGTTGTTCTATGAGTTTTCCAAGGCCCAAAAGAAATAATACTCCCACTCACACCAGCTCGCAACGAGCTGGTGTTTTTAAAATTCTTATCATCACCAATCGAGTGCGCTTATCTCTATTTTTTTGTCTCTGAGCATCAGGTCGTTGATTCCCTCTCCGACTGACTTGCCCTCAAAAAGTATCTCGTTGACAGCATTTACAATGGGCATATCCACTTCGTATTTTTTCGCAAGTGCCAGGGCAGCTTTGGCGCTGTAGACACCCTCAACAACCATCTTAACTTCGTCCATTGCTTCCTGCATGGATTTTCCCTGTCCGATAAGGATTCCTGCCCTGCGGTTTCTTGAGTGCATAGATGCACAGGTCACCACCAGATCACCGATGCCAGACAGCCCACTGAAGGTCTCAAATTTGCATCCCATGGCTACTCCAAGCCTTGAGATTTCAGCAATTCCTCTGGTTATAAGGGCAGCTTTCGCATTGTCACCAAGTCCGTAGCCGTCAGCCATTCCGGCAGCAAGTGCGATCACGTTTTTCAGTGCACCGCCGATCTCAATCCCCATCATATCAGGACTTATATATACCCTGAACACATCACTCATAAACACATTCTGTACAAGTCTTGCTGTTTCCATGCTGAAGGCCCCAACAACGATAGTTGTTGCAAGACCCTTGCCCACCTCCTCTGCATGAGAGGGCCCGGACAACACACATACATCGGCATTCGGAATTTCTTCCAGGATAACATCCGACATGACCATTAGACTATCTTCCTCAATACCCTTTGTACAACTAACGATTATCTGCCTGTTCTCAAGGTCAGTGTCCACAAAAGGCGCCATGAGCCTGACCGTTTCCCGCATGTGAACAGAGGGGACAACAATCGCAATGATTTCTTTGCCCCTTACTGCCTCCTCCATATTACAGGTAAATGAAACGGTGTCTGGGAGAATCACCCCCGGCAGCTTGTCCTCGTTACCGTGATAGCTTTTAAGCTTTTGAACGCTCTGCTCACTTCGCGACCATACCGTCACCTCGTGACCATTATTTGCTAAAAGAAATGCCAGTGCAATTCCCCAGCTTCCCGCGCCGATTATTCCTATCTTCTTACCAAGCGTCTGGTCTTGTGTTTCATTAACCATGTAGTCCATGTCTCATCTCCTATATATGTTATTTTGTACCTCTCTTAACACGCCTCACAAGCAGCATAATGAAGATCATATCTATAAAAAGAGCTATCGCAATGCTTGCTACTCCGGTAAAAATACCATAACTATCCGCCAATACACCAACTATGGAAGGCATAATAATTGAACCAAGGCTGGCAGTTGTAAGAATAAAGCTCCATGCAAGGCTGTATTTCTTAATAAGTTCACCGGCAAACGAAACTGTTGTTGCGTAGATGCCGGCCATTGAAAAACCAAATCCCATAATTCCAATTATAATAGGCGTCGTAGTCTTTGACATGATAAGAACTACAAAAAATAGCACTATTCCTATACCCATTGCAGGCAGAAGATTCTCTTTTTTCATCCTGGTCGAGAGAAATGCAGTAGTCAGCCTCCCACAAAGGATCATCACCCACAAAATGCTGGCAGTAACCTGAGCAAGGTTCGGAGGAAGCAGCCCCGTATCCTTGAAATAGGTTATCATCCATCCGATTACCCCCTGCTCGGCACAGAGATAGAAAAACAAAGTCGCTGTGACCACGTAGAAAATCGGCTCTCCGAAAAAGCCAAATGCCTTTGCTTCTTCGGTTGTGTCCGCGTTCTTGTCCTTCTTTGCTTCATCCAGATCCTCCGGAATCATATAGTACATGATGCAGGTAAGAACACCCAGAATCACCAAAAATATGCAGGCATAGATCCAGTTACTGCTCTCAGTCCTGGTTATCATCATCAGGATCAAGGGGAATACGAATGCTCCCACAGCAAAGCAGGCATGGAGGCAGTTCAGAGCCCACGCCATTCCCGTTGCTATAGAGTTTATCTTGGTATTGCAGTAATTACTGGATGCTCCCCTGGCAACTCCTGTCGCAAAGAATGCAAAAGCCAGAAGAAATCTGTTTCCCCCAAGAAGCATCACAAGAAATGATATCGGGAAAAAGATCTCGAAGATGAGTATACTCTTTTTCCTGCCAATGAGCATTGGAAGTGCTCCTGAGAAAAAGCTGGAAAACAGATTCCCCACCGAGTGGAGGCTCACTATCAGTCCGCAAAACGCATAATCAAGTCCGTGCGCATCCCTTATAAACGGCAACAGTGAGCCGATAGACAGTGCCAGCATGCCATTGGCCAGAAATACCGCAAAGCATAATATGAATTGTTTTCTTTTTGTTCTATCTTCCATTTAAATCCACACAACACGATCACCGAATCACATCCGATGTTCCTTAATCAAGATTTGCTTTGATCTTTTCAATCATCTCATCATACTCAGCATCCGAAAGGAACTTCTTCCCGGGATTCATCTCAAAAACTCCGCCCCACTCAAATTCATCCCTGTACTTGGGAACAAGGTGCATATGCAGATGGCATCCGGTGTCACCGTAGGCGCCGTAGTTTACCTTGTCAGGATTAAAAGCCCTGTGTATGGCCTTAGCTGCCCTGTTGACATCGGAAAAGAATGCGTTCCTCTCCTCGTCAGTTATGTCAACGATCTCACTGACATGATCCTTGTATGCCACAATACATCTTCCCGGATGACTCTGCTCCTTGAAAAGAATGAGCTGGCTCACCTCAAGGTCACAGATCTTAATCCCAAACTTGGCGAGCGGTTCTCCGCCTACACAGTATCCACAGTTATTATCTTTTGTCATGTCACAACTCTCCTTTTTCACTTTACTGATGTATTTTTTGCTGTAATCTGTTTCTTTACTACTTTTGTCACCTTTGTCTTATCAGCTTTTTTCAAGCCCTTTATCTTTATGACTGAGCCCTTTTTCATCTTCTGGAAAGCTCCTGCACCGACCTTGAGGTTTTTGTTGGCATTGATTGTTATTACCTTTGCTGCCTTCATATTGTAAAAAGCCTTAGCTCCGATCTTTGTCACCGTGTTGGGTACTGTGACATTTGTCGCCTTCTTATTGCCCGACATTGCATTGGCCCTTACAGATGTGACCTTGACAGTCTTTCCATCCTTCTTAAATGACTTCACTATTGTAATCTTTGTCTTGTTCGCAGGAGCAGAATAGTATTCAGCTGTTATCTGCTTTTTTGAGACACCGGTTATTCTGTAGGTTCCTGAAGCAAGGGTTACCTTGTCGCCCTTTTTCAGGGCCTTGCTTTCCTGCTGACCAGAAGTATCCGTCTTTCCGGTATCATCAGTCTTTCCCGCATCATCACCTTTTCCGGTATCACCAGTCTTCCCTGCATCTTCGCCTTTTCCGGTATCATCAGTCTTCCCAGCATCTTCACCTTTTCCGGTATTATCAGTCTGTCCTGTGCTTCCATCCTTCCACTGTGCATATACGGTAAAGACATCACCCTTCTTGTGCTCAGCACCGGTATAAATAAACTGATTCTCCTTTCGGGCCACCCCATCACCGCCCGCCTTGGTGTTCCACTCCACAAACTCTGTTCCTGCTTTTGTGAATGTGCATTTTGGCAGCTGTATGCTTCCATAAACATAATTCCAGTAGCTTTCCATCTGGCCTGTTCCGCCATTGGCATCAAAGGCAACGGTAAGCTGGTCCAGCAGCCCCTGCCTCAGGTACTGTATCTTCAGATATCTTGCGGGAGAGGAACTCATCATTACTTCAATTTTTCCATCTGTTTCATTTGAAAATGCATCCTTGTAGCAGGCCTCATCCATCCCAATAACGCTCACATGTGTAACGTTCTGAAGCGCAACATTTTTCACCCTTACCTTTCGGGTACCATTGTACGGAGTTTCAGGAATTTCAAACATGCCTGTTATCACGCAATTTTCAACAGTACAGTCTACAGAAGAACTGACTCCAATTGCCTGAAGCCTGTTGAATGTGCCTCCTGTTATTGAACCGCATTCGAGAAGAACAATTCCTTTGAAATCACCACCTGTAATATTGCCAAAGGTGGCATTTACCTGTTTGTTAAAAGTACCTCCCGAGATTTTCACTTCCTCAGAAGTGTATACATTTCCATTAAAGGTTCCTCCCGAAACCTCTACATTGCCTTGAATAATGACTTCACCGTTAAAGGTTCCTCCTGTGATATTGCCCGCAGTCACCTTTCCATTAAAAGTGCCATCCGCAATCGTGTGGAAGACTTGAACGTCTTCATCCGTACCGATCACAATGTTCTGGTTTTCATCAAGCGCCGAATATTCATCATACGCCTGAGAGTGTAGCGGAAACATCATAAAAAAAGCAATTGCCAACAGTGTAAAATACTTTCTCATTCTGGAATCCTCCTGTTCTTATTTAAATTTAAATATATCCCGAACAATTCCAAAGCACTCACGTACCATATTATTTGGCAGATACCATGGAATAGTATATGCTGCAATTCCGCAAATTTCATGATCCGTTAGCTTTTTTGCAAGATGCACGCCACGGAATACGTGGAAGTTGTTGGTCACAATACCTATCCTAAGCTTTTCATCAATGCCTGCTGCCAGCTTCATTATATCAAGAGAATAGCTGATGTTCTCACTTGTATCCATAGCTTTGGTCTCAGCGATTATCCGGTCCGGGGCTACACCTCTGGATATGAGGTACTCTTTTCCTCCCTCTCCTTCGCTTACAGACTCATTAGCCCCCTTCCCTCCGGAAACAATGCAGACAGCATCAGGATTCTCAGACAGATACGCATAAGCAGCATCCAGCCTATATTTGAAAATATTACTTGGTCCATGCTCTCTCATCTGAGCCCCAAGTACTACGATGTAATCAAGATTCTTTTCACCTTTATCCCCAAAGTGGCTCACCATTGCAATTGTACATATAACCAGAACCAACACCACCAATGCAATGAGGCTGTAAATAATTGTCCTGAACAATACCGGCACTTTTAGCCATCTGCCCTTACCGGAAAAGAAGAATGCAACTCCGAAAAAGATTGCTCCAACGATCCATATCATAAAAGAGAACGTGCCGCTTCCAACCAGGTAAATGCTCACAGAATAAACCAGGCATATAAACATAAGTGCAATAAACACATACCTCATGAGCTTCATCTATACCCTTCATCAATTGCCAGCTTTATTGCCCCCATTATCCCCTGGTCGCCTCCAAGGCTTGCAGGGACAATGTACTCTTTAAGGTCATCAAGTTCAGAGGTCCTGATATAGCCTGCGAGCTTTTCTTCAAACTTGGTCCTTATCAGGGAAAAGAGCTGTTCCTGCTTCATTACTCCTCCCCCAAGGATAATCTTTTGAGGACTCAATGTGAGGCAGTAATTAACAAGGGCTGTTGCAAGATAATCTGCCTCAAGCTCCCAGACTTCACTGACATCCGCTAGTTCAGCAGCCTTTTTCCCCCAGCGCTTTTCTATCGATGGCCCGCTGGCAAGCCCCTCAAGGCAGTCGTCGTGGAAAGGACACACCGAAGCACCCCTGTCATAATCTCTTTTCCCAATCCTGATATGCCCAAGCTCCGGATGCAGCATTCCATGGATAAGCTTCCCACCTGACATAACTCCGCCGCCAATCCCGGTTCCCACAGTAAGGTAGATGACGTCCGTCAGGTCTTTTGCACAGCCATAGGTGACCTCCCCAAGAAGGGAACCATTGACATCCGTATCGAATCCCACCGGGACACCAAGTGCACTCCTGAATGCCCCGACTATGTCGTAGTCCTTCCAGGCCGTCTTGGGAGTATTTCTGATAAACCCATAGGTATCCGAATCCCGGTCGAGATCAATGGGTCCGAAGCAGCCAATGCCCAGAGCCCTTATGTCCCTCTTTCTGAAATAATCGATCAGTAGTCCAATTGTCTCTTCGGGTGTCGTTGTAGGAAAAGACTCCTGCTCTAAAATATTGCCGTTTTCATCGCCAAAGGCGCAGACCATCTTGGTTCCGCCTGCTTCAAGTGCTCCGTATAGCATAATTATCTCCTTTCTGTTAACAGTACACGGTTATCTGATCACAAAGACAGTCTCCACATCTTCCATATCCGTAAAACAAAGCTTTAATGTATGGTTTCCTGCCTGCAGGGACTTCATAAGCTCTTTTCCAAAAGCAATTCTGAAAAGACCATTTGGAAGAATTTCAACGTAATAGCCATCCGGTCCTTCAGTAACAGCGTTTCCATCCATTAAGACTCCGGCAAGAAGCGCTCTGTCAGCTCTTACATATAAACCAAACTCGTCCATACAGGCCGATATGTATTCCAGACCTGTCGGCGAAAGAATGATTGCGCTGTTCTTTTCCATCCAATCCCTTAGCTGATCATATACCACATTCAGCTCCTGAGTATAGTCTGTGTTTTCCTCAAAAGACGCGGTATCCGTGTCAGTATCGCCTGAATGCTCACTTTCTTCGTGCGGGACTTCCTGCGCATCTTCCCTGACTTTGTCCTTAATGATATACACGTTTGTAAGGGTGGTGATTATGTCATTATTGTCCTTAAAATAATCTTCAACCACCCATGTGCTGCTATCTCCTACCTTTTGCCAGGTCACGGGATAAAAGGTATATGAATTGGGAGCCTGCGCAGCTTTTTCTGCCCTATCCTCTGCCTTGTCAACACATGGCCCCGAAGTAACTACGGCATCATTGTCCGAATCCGCAATGATAACTCCCTTGTAGGCATCAGTGAAATCCTCAGCTTCCTGGTCCTTTGTCATACCCATTAGGGCAACGGAATGACCACCAACTATGGATTCATCCTTCTTTGACCAGAATGATAATCCCGCCTCGGCAGACTGCCCGTTAAGATCCAGTGATTCAAAAATGTTGTCAGTGTCAACCCTGTCAACGGTCTGTTCCTGCAGATTCTCTGTCTCACCCTTTAATAATCCACCTTCCGGTGCATCTTCTTTTATATTGGCGATACCTCTTCCCTGGGCATACTTGTAAGTTCCCTCAAAAAAATACTCCGTCGCACCATCAGGTTCTCCAAAACGGTCTGTAAAGGTATGCCTGTAATAGTCAAACACTTCATCTTCGCTCTTAAAGTTTTCATTAGTAAGCGGATTGACAGCTTCCTCTGCGTATCCTGACACCCAGAGCACATCTGAGACTGCGGCTGCCCAGCACATGGCATCGTCATAACTGTCATAACCCTCTTCGTCTTCCACTGTAGTATACTTTTCAGCATCAGGAAGGGCCTCATTCTCTACCCTGTGTGACTTCCCATCCTCAATGCACTCCGGGATGTTCTGGGCGAAATCATTTAATACCTCATCACGGTTTTCTTCAGTAAGCCCCTTGACAGTGGTAGTAAGCCCATCTGCGGTGATGCTGTCAGCTGCCATTACCCCAATGGGCGTCTGCAGTACAAACAATGCAGACATCGGCAGTGCCAACAGTTTCATAAGTTCTTTTTTCATAATCTTTCTCCCATTTTGTAAAGGGTCTTACCCTTGCTTTGGTTCCTTCATGTTAATGGTGATTGGCATGGCACGCCTCTTCACTTTCTTTCCACTGGAACCTCTCCAGACTCACTTTGCCGTCTATCACTTCAACGCCTTCTTTTTCAAGAATCTCTGCCTGCTTCCATGCTCCACCAAAGGCATATTCTCCCGCAAGTTCTCCCTTCGCATTCACAACGCGATGGCATGGAATTGTTGTTGGATCAGGATTCCTGTGCAGAGCATTGCCCACTGCTCTTGCCATTTTTCTGTCGCCTGCTGCCTCAGCCACCTGTGCATAGG
>JAEEGL012683208.1_pt1 | contig 21303 bp, 15 predicted proteins | sample 9134231 | NCBI WGS metagenome assembly JAEEGL01 (sample SAMN16246548, study PRJNA631951) | gut metagenome | biome: gut microbiome; feature: rumen; material: fiber-attached | host: Bos | place: Iran: Karaj | collected 2018-10
ATACTTATAAGATATCCAATTACTTCTCCAGTCGGTATATAGAACAAACAGAGCCGGGGAGAAAGAAAGGCAGGTACACTCCAAAGGGATAGGTAATTAAAATATTCAGGGAAAGGATGGTACGGACCACCAGCATACTAAATTTTTAGATTTATAAAGAAAAGTATTAAAAGAAGTAATTAAGTTCTAAGTTCAAAAGAAAGAGAAAGAAAAGAAATACAGATCAAATAACGAAGATCTGAATATTACGAAGTTAGAAAGAATTACGAAACAGAACGACAGCACTTCCGGTACATGATCAAAGTGGTTATGACAATATCAACAACTTGCAACCACAGCATCTGAATGCAAAAGGTGAATGGAAAGATGAGGCTGAGAATTGGAGGTAGGTCCCTTGGACGGAATAGTAATAGAATTTGATGAGTACTCGGCATAAGGGCAGAAGCAGGTAATGTGGATGAAGCTTCTGCCCTAATTGTTTGTCTTTTTTAGTTTGCCTTATCGATATTAGCCGGAATAAATATAGTAGCCTTTGTGCCGCCCTGATCACCTTTGGCAATGGTAAGTGTTCCGTTGCAGATGGACCCTAGGCGGTATCTTACGTTCTTAAGGCCAATGTGGCCTTTCTGGTCAGTTGAAGGCGCGGATTCATCGTAGCCCGGACCATTATCCTCAACAACAATATAATAACCTCTCGGATTCTTGAAGGTCTTTATGAGAAGATGCATGGGATTAAGCTCAGGATCCACTCCGTGCTTAACAGCATTTTCCACTATCGGCTGAAGAGTCAGAGGTGGAAGAGCAAAGCTATGACAGGTTATGTCGTAGTCCACAAACAGGAGCTTCTCATATCTGACTTTTTCTACTGCAAGATATGCCTTTGTATGCTCGAGCTCCTGATCAAAATCTATGAGACCCTCCTGGGCAACAAGAGTGAAATTCTGCCTCAGGTATGAAGTGAAATTCTCGATGGTGTCCTGGGCTTTGGCAGGATCTGATTCGATGATGTAGTAGATACTGGTCAGGGTATTGAAAATGAAATGTGGCCTCATCTGCAAAGTCATTATTGAGATCTGCTGTCTTGCAACTTTTTCAGTCTCTTTTTCAAATTTCTCTTTCTGATTCTGAATCTGATAGAGCAGCATTAAATAGCCGCAAAGTGCGCTTCCCAAAAGGATCACAGGAATATGCTCATAGATCATCTGAAGCCCTGCGCATGCAATGGGAATCAGAGAGCTGCATGCAAAGATCCATAGCTCTTTTCCGGAAAGGAGCTTTTTCTTATTAATAACGGCAATGAAGTTCACCAAAGATATGAGCAGGATCGGAACAAGAAGGGCAGGGTAGAGCGCACCCCTATCAAAGTGATTATTTGAGTCTACTGAATAGAAAAGTATCGTAAACTGGGCCATTGCAAGCAGAAGCACATAAGCAGACCACAGACCTGTTGATATAGGAAGATACAGCTCAGATTTTTCTTCGTTCTTGAAGTGAGTCACAAGAAATAGTGTAAACAGCAAAGGTGTAACGGAGGACAGGAGATATTCCAAAAACAATGCCCCCATGGAAAAGAGCCTTAAGCCCTCAGGCGGTAATCCAAAAAGAACCCCGGCTGTAAGCCCGAACGCTCCGTATAAAATAAGAGCTATATAGTAGTATTTGAAAAATCTTTTGAACCTTGCAGAGGTTCTGTGCATGAACAGGGAAAAGGTCAGCCCTGTTATACCCATAACTATTCCGCATACTGATATTGCTATTCCAAAGATTGCCATAAAATTTGTCATTGTCCTGATACCTTCTCCAAAACTCTCTTGGCTGAATCAACTTTAAGTGGCTTAAGAATAAAGGATACTGCCTCTGTGTCCCAGGCGCTTAAAGCATAGTCCGGGAAACTGGTCAGAAAGATAAGCTTAGTTTTGGGACTTATTTCGTGTAGGGTCTCGCTTAGCTTAAGTCCGCTGTTGGTTCCTATCTCGATGTCAAGAAAGGCCACAGAAACAGATTCGGCATTCTGTTTTACAAAGGCGATAGCGTCAGATATCCTGCTAAAGCCTCTTATCTCTGAGTTGGGGGCTACCGTTAGAAGAACGGACATTGCACCCTTTAACGCTATCTCTTCATCATCAACCACTATGATGATATCCCTTCCGGTATTCGGAGAAGCGTTTAAAAGAGCTGACACCTCAGTCTCTAAGATTTCCGCAAGAAGTCCAAGATCCGAATAGGAAGGTGTTCTGTCTCCGTTTTCCCAGTGAGCTATGGTAGAACGGTCTACATTCATTCTTTCAGCCAGCTCTCTTTGGGATATTCCCTGCATTTGCCTGTAATATTTTAGATTTTCTGCAAACGATTTTTCCAAAACTTTTACCCTTTTTATAAAATTTTTATAAAATGTTACACAACGTCACCCACTAGGTACAAATTCACCCTTATACTTATTATAGACGCTATTCTGATAAAATTGGAATAAATATAATTTCATATTTTATTTTCATACTTTACAGGGGGTATCAAAATGGCCAGCAGTCAGGTTTATCCATTCGAGAGAAATCGCTACTATCCAGGGAAAATGCTTACTACAGCAGATTTCCAAGCAGAGCAGAGCTACCACATCAACAAGATGCGCTTCATGAATTCACTCATGTATGGAGCTGGTATTGTGTGCGGATGTGGAGTTGTCAATCTGGATGATCTGTCAATCCTCATTGAAAGTGGTGTAGCGATTGATGGAAGCGGAAGGGAGATCATAATTGATTCTTCCTTAGTTAAAAAGCTTTCTGCAATTGAGGGCTTTGATCAGCTTACAAGCGACAAAGTCTGTCTTTGCGTCCGTTTCAAGGAGACGGATATACATTCTGTATATGCCGTAAGTCACAAGGAATCCGACCAGGAATATGAGTTTAACCGTATAAGCGAAGGCTTTGAGGTGTTCCTGGTAGACAAAGAAGAATATGATGAAGGCTTCGAGCTGGAAACTGAATTCATTCAGAGGGAGACACTCTTTAGAGGCGCAAACTTTGAAGGAACTCTTGTAATGCCTACAACTGTCTGCAAGGGAAGAAATGTAAAGGCTAAGGTTGAGATCAGAAAGATCGGAACTGAAGACGTTAAGCTTTCCTATCAGGGCATCCTTGATATACCCGGATTCTCAGCTCCTGACGGTTCTCAGCAGATTGAGATCGCAATTGATGATATCCAGCTGGATACAGATGGAATTTATGAAAAAGACCTGTGGATGAAGGTCCAGAATCAGGCCGGAATAGAGTCTAATATTATCCTTAGAAGTGGATCAGCTTCAGGATTTGAGGATGACAAGGCTATTTCAGTTGAAAGCAGCTTTGCTCTTAAGGTGCGCTTATCAGAAGAATCTCCTACATCACTTATCAGACGTGAGACAGGAAAACTCTCACTGGAGATGAGACAGGCAGTTAACGAGCAGTCCATTAAGCTTGCCGACATCGACCTGATGAGAACAGACAGCGCCTACGTTATTGAGAATGTAAAAGAAGTTAAGAAGAACCCTTACATTGAGCTTCCCGGCCAGAATGGCATCAAGAATGAATATATGGAATTCTTCCACAAGGAAGCTGATATTGAGGATAAGAAGGGTGGCGCAGCAGTGAGAGCTGATGCAGCTCCAATTGTTGAGCCTACCTACGCAGAACTTAAGAATGTAGCGACAGGCGTTCTTGAAATCCCTCTTGGAAGAGATGCAAGAACCGGTGATATCAGATATTCAGGTGAGATCACCCATGGTCTTGGTTCCGGAAATGTATATGTATCCATCGGCTATGAGTATCTTTCACAGGATCAGGCCCTTGGAGCAAGTGCAAAGAGTACTGTTTACGGTAATCCTGAGCTGTTCTCAAGACAGGCACAGCAGCTGGTTGATGCAGAGACAGCAGTTAGAGTTTTGAACGACAAGGGAAGCTTTGTTGTAGCAGCAAGACTTCTTCGTGACGTTGACTTCCTGGTACTTACCTACAGATGGGTAGCTATCAAGTTCCCTTCAGGAGAGGAACTGGAAGCAGCAGATTACTACGGCAAGTCAATTACAGCCAAGACTCCTACCGTTGTTATGAGACCGAGAGAGAACTACTACTTCGGTGTGCAGTTTAACAACATGGATGCCTGCAGCATAACCTACGAGCTTACAGCTCCCGGAAGTGGCGAAGTCACCACGGATGGTGTTTACACTGCTCCTTCCAAGGAAGGTGTATATGAGATCCGTATTTACTGCTCAGATATGCCTATGGTTTGCACTTATGCTTATGCAATCGTTAAGTCTACTGCAACATCAGAAGATGCAGGAAGCATAGAAGAACAGGAAAAGGAACCTATCGTTAAGATGCCGGAAATCAACCTTTGAGAGGATTAGTAAATGATCTACGAATCCGACAAAATGCAGCTTCTGCCGGTTGCTACCAAAAGTATAGGAGAGGTCAATGACTGCTATATCTGCAGAGACCTGGCTTCTTCAGGGGGAATATTATACACGGTAATAGTAGTTCATCAGCACGAGATGGTTCGAAAGGTCTTAGAGCTTTTTAAGCTTTCGAACAGGAGCGGGGAAGAGAGCCTTGTTGATGATTTTGCAGTAGCCGACAAGCATGTTTTGGTTTTCCCTTATCACAAGGAAAGACCTTTAGCCGATTTTTATGAGGGGGAGTCTCTGACACTTTCTCAGTGTGAAGATATATGCATAAATGTAATTCTTTCATGCATAACGTCAGACCTCCCATATCCAATTTTATATTTGCTCCTTAACAGGGGAATGCTGAATCTGTCTAATGATGGTTCGGTCTTTTTGGGGTATGAAATGGACCTTAAGGATCTGGATCCAAATATCAGCGAGGCTGAGTGTACAGATATCTGTGCAAAGATCCTATTAGAGCTCCTTAGACCAAAGTCAGGACAGAAAGCTACCAGCTTTTATCTTCTTGATAAGAAGATCGCAAATGGCAGTTATCACAGATTCACAGACCTTTACAGGGACATCACAATTGCCGCGGTTACCAAGAAAAAGATCACACCATGGTTTTTGATCAAGCTGTGGATCAAAAGAAATGCAGACGCAATCATAGGTGTTCTTTTCTGGATAAGCCTGATACTGGCAGTGTTTGCATTAAGTATCATATTATCAAGATTCTTATTTGGAGGTAATTCCTGGTTCAGACTCTTATTTAACACCTTTAAGCAGATTGGAACGGAAAGTTTGTTGCAGTAGAAGTAGAGCAGGGGGCTTTAGAAGATGGCTCAGATGAGTTTACAAAGAAGAATAACCATTATTCTATACATACTTAGTTTTACCATTTCTCTGTTTATTTTTTCTGTTCTGATGAACAGGGTATCCATAAATATTGAGTGCACCAGCTATTCTCAGTACGTAGTAGATGGCAGCGATATCTATTACGGTCAGAATATTAAGGGCCAGGGAATCCTGTTTAAGATGAACAGCAAGGGAAATGTGTCACGCATGTTTACCTCCAAGAGCCTTGGGGATACAAGAATCATCGGACTATCCGTGTATGAAGGAAATGTATATGCAGTTCTCTCAGGTTTTGCTGAGGTGAAAAATGCAAAGAGCAATGATGAAGATGCCATAGTAAGCGTTCCTACTTACAGGATCATAAAGCTGGATACTAAGCTGAACCTTCTTTCCACCACCAATAAGTTCGCCAGTCAGGAAGAAGAAGTACTTGGAGGCTTTTCAGCAGAGGGAACAGGTCTTTTCATGACCCTTCTTGCTAAGGATGGAAGCTATGTGAAGGTTAACTGTATTGCCTATGATGAGCTGAGAGACCCGGATGCAACCAATGATGACAACGTTAAGGCTGAGATGGTTCGTTCAAAGACAGCCAGCAACGGAAGATTCTACTCAGATGCTCTTTATAAGGAAGGTCAGCTTTACCTTCGTTCTGATGCAGATGAACCCACCGGAGTTTTCAAGGTGGATTCCTATATCAAGTCTCTGGTTACAGATATGAAGCTCACAGTGGGACAGCTCTTTACACTGTATTCCACATATATTATCTGGTACATTGCCTGCCTTCTTATCTGGTTCATCCTTCTTTACTGGATCATCAGGGTATTTGAGAACAGGGACAGATCTTTTTACTACCTGCTCATTGCTGAGGGACTGCTACTTGTCATCACTATTGGTGGGGTCGTTACAATAGCTGAGCACTACTTTAATTCAAGAGCTACGGAGCACTCAAGATTTGCATCCATTTCCCTTATTGGACTTGCTGATGAAGCAGGGTTAAGTGGAAACACTGATTATTCAGATTCGTCATTCTACGATTCTGAAACATATATGGAAGCAAAGAACGTTATGTGCGAATTTGCACGTCGTGAAGGAAATAATGACATTTTCTATGACGTATTCGTATATAGACTTAGAGATAATATGATCTGCATGAGCAGCAGCGGAAGAAACCGTCAGAGCGGACCTGATGTTTACGGTCAGGATATTACAAATATCCCTACCAAGATCTTTAAGGGTCAGAAGTACACAGCCCAGGACCTGACGATTGAGGGTCAGGATTACAGAGCAGTTGCCATTACTGAAGGGGTTACGGTTCCGGAATATGCACTGGTTGGTATCATCAATTCCACAACTACAGATGGTTCGGTATTTGTTGATAACAGGGCAGTATTTCTTTTGTTCGTATTAGTGTTTGCACTGGCAAGCGCACTGGTTGTCATTGTTTGGAGATTCCATATGGCAGACCTTGCAGTACTTGAGGATGCCCTTTCAATCACAGCCCTTGGAGGTGAACTTCCGAACAGACCGGTAACTCTTGGAAGAGATGTAAAAGACATGTGGGATTCCATTACGGAGATCCACAAGAGAATAGATGAGATAGAGTACATTAAGCTGCGAACCCTGGAGGTTTATTACAGATTTGCTCCTAAGAATGTGGAGAGACTCCTTGGAAAGAGTTCCATTATGGAGGTTGAGGGTAGTGTACAGACTCATCTCTACGGAACAGTTGCAGTTGTTTCACTTGACCTTGAGTTTGGTCAGAAGCTCAAGAGAGTGGATACAGTTATCGACAGCATAGGAGAATTCCAAAAGGATCACCAGTGTATCGTTGTTGGAAAGGTTCCGGATCTGTCCGGATTCCAGATGCTCTTTGGAGATCAGGAAAAAGATACAGTCAGATTCTTTACGGATCTCTTCAACAGAAATATTAAGACTACTGATAAGAGCATTATCACCACAGTTCTTTATCAGGATGAATGTGACTTCGGAGTTATGGGAAATGAGGATGAGGCTACAACTTATCTTCACTCCAATGACCAGGATCTTATCCAGCGCATAAGCAAGTTTATAACAGACAAAAAGCTTGGACTTATTATCACAGGCAGGGTAAGAGAGAGCGAAAATGTTCAGGGACCGTTGAGATTCATCGGTTACGCAGGACAGGCTGTTACAGGTGAGAATGTAAAGCTCTACGAAGTACTTGACGCATATCCTGCAAGAACAAGAAGTGAAAGACTCCAGACTCTGCAGAGGTACAACGAGGCTTTGGATGCCTTCTATGAGAAGGACTTCTACATCGCAAGGACCAAGTTCTCAGAGCTGCTTAAGGATACACCTGATGACAACCTGATCAAGTGGTACGTATTTGAAAGTGACAGATACCTCAATGAATTTGTAGAGGATGACAGCTACAAGATTCTTCACCTTTGATTTGTGAGAGGAAATATAGATGGGTAGTGGAAATGGCCTTCTTGGTATTCTGATTCAGACTATCAAGTCCAAAATGACCGGACTTGTTACCAAGTTTAAGCTCTACACCAACTGGAACTTCATAAAGACCAAGATAGTAGCAAGGATCCGTGATTTCTTTGCCGGACTACTTGGAGTTAAGCCTAGAAGTAAAGAGGATTACTTTACTGTCGGAAGGTGGATGATCTCGAAGAGGCTTATGTATGCCATCGTTATCATCGTAGGTGTTGTAAGTATCTGGTACATCACCACTGAGACCACCATCTTCAAGCGCTTTTCACAGGAAGGAATTCCTACTTATAAGTATAATTCCTTGAGACTTCGAACAGCCAAGGGCCACGTTAAGATCACCGGAAAGAGCGGATATCTTGCCTATGATGGCCAGGTTGAACAAGGGTATGTAACAGGAATGGGAACCCTTTATAACCCGGCTGGAAATGTGGTCTACACCGGAACCTTTGATCGGAACATGTACGAAGGAAATGGAGAGCAGAACTACCCTGAGGGAAACACCCTCTATAAGGGAACCTTCCACGAGAATCTCTTTGAGGGCCAGGGAACTCTTTACAGAGAAGATGGCACAAGGGAGTACATAGGAGATTTCTCCAAGGGCAAGAAGAACGGTCAGGGAGTTCTTTATGACAGCGGTGAGAACGAGCTGTATTCCGGAAGCTTTGCCAGCGACTCGATTGTTTATAGTGAGCTTCTTGGAAAGAGTGTTACTGAGGTGGCTGAACACTACAAGGGCCATTCAGAACTCTACACAGCAAATCGCGAATCCGTGATCATCATGGATGGTATAGGAGCTCTGTATCATGCCCAGAGCGATACGGACGCCCTTGATGACGACGAGAAGGTAGATTCCGTATATGTTCTTACAGATGCCTTTAAGATCGGTAATGAAGCAGTAGACACACTGGAAGGACTTTCAGAGATCTTTGGAGATCCTGTATATCAGGGTAATTCAGGAGTTATCCTTCCGGAAGCTATAGCTATAAATAAGCTCAATGAGAAAAGGCCAAGCAAAAAGGGATATATCTCAATGGACCTTGAGCAGACCTTTACAGATGTAGCTGAGGTAAAGAGCTACAGCAGAGATTATGTGGTTTACATCCACTCCTACAGAAGAGGAGACATCATCTATTCCTTCGTAAGTGAGGAAGAGGATGACAATACATTTGAGTTTTACTATGTAACAGGTGCTGAGGATGAAAGTGCTTAATTCTTTCGGGAAACTGAATCGGGCGAAAAGAGCTTTGGCGCTGACCATGACTGTAATCTGGACAGCCTCGCTTTTAATGCCGATAATCCCGGGATCTCAGGCTCAGGCAGCCGGAGCACTTCCGGTCCAAAAGACCCTTACCATGAAGGGCGCCAGAAGCCTGGCAATAGAAAACTCAGACGCCTATGACAGTGCTGAGACAGCAGTAGAATCCAAAAAAGCTAATTATGAATCAGCAGTAAAGGCCATCAATCTTAAAGAAAAATCCATGAAGCAGTTCAGATGGTCGCCGCTTCTAAGCTTTAAATTTCCGGAAACTCCTGATTTTTCAGAGGCTTCGGAATTCCAGTATAAGCCTGTAGCTCTGCAGTATGAGATAAGTGTAGCTGAGCACAAGCTGCAGGATAAGACTTTTGAGATATCAGAAAAGGTCAACAATCTCTTCGTTGAGATAGTAGTTCTTCAAAAGCAGATAGCTTTTAATGAATCCAGACTTACCACCTACGAGGAAGGACTTGCAAAGAATCAGGCAAAGCTCCATCTTGGACAGGCCAGTCAGGCAGATGTTGATAAGCTGGAAAAGAAGGTTGAATCCACCAAAAACAAGGTGGCTTCTGACAGAAGAACTCTCGAGGCAGACCTTAAGAAGATGACGGATATGATTAAGATCGACGTCACTACAGGCTATAATTTCCAGAAGCCCTTCGTTGAAGCAACTATTGACAGAGACAGCTTAGATGCTCTCATGAAGTACACGGAGGACAGGGACGAGGGCTACTACGAGGCCTGCATAGCTGAATCATCAGCAAGAGCAGAGCTCAACACAAATGCCAAGCTTATGAGAAATAAGTACGGCGGAGACTATAACAGGATTGCCTCCTACGTTAATACAGCACTTAACGGAGACTCAATCAACAAGAAGGCATTTAAAAAGGACTACAAGTCTTTCCTTGATAAGATCGACAGTTACTGGAATGGAAAGAAGAGAATTCTTTTCATAAAGATCCCAAGATTATGGTTCAAGGGAAACATGGATGGTACCAGATATATAGATGATGATCCATATGTTCTTTACCAGAACGTTCTGGACTATGCAAGTGCCTATAAAGATAAGGTTGCAGCAAAAAAAGATATAGACAGCAGTGTAGAGGAAGCCTTCAATAATTACATTTCTGTTCGTAATTCGTATAAACAATATCAGAAGGATGTTGATGAGGCAGAAGCGAATCTGAAAAAGGATGAGCTCAGGAACAGATTGGGACAGCTTTCCTTTGATGAATATGACTCAGAGATGGACAGCTTTGAAGAACTTCAAAACAGCATGCTGGATGCAATGAAGCTCTATACCACAACACTTTACACATTTGACAGACTTACTTGCGGCGGAATAAGCGCCATTTTAGCTGGAACAGATGCAGATATGCAGACAGCAGTTGTTGGTGAGAGCTATGTTGAGAAAAACACCGCAGATGCGCAGTACACATTAAAGCCTATTATTCAGAACCAGGAATTTGAACTTACCATAATCATTCCTGATGATTTTGAAATCGAGATATCGGATTACGAGCTTTGGGTCAACAACGTTCAGGTTGGAGACAGGCTTCCGGTAGACAAGAAGCTAAGGCATCTGATGTTATCCTTCGACACCGTCAGTGAGGCGAAGATAAGAATCTACAACGGAGAGGAATTCATAGATGACTGTATCATTGATCCAACTGTAGAATCCGGGCCACTGACGATCACCACCGGTTATGACATCAAGCGTAGGGATCCAAATCAGATCGGAACCTATGAGATTACAGTAAATGAAACCACCGGCCTTGTGGAGATTAAGTTCAAGATGGATGAGGACAAGGAAGACATCAAGTCCTTCAAGGTTCTCACACAGGAAGGCAAGGCTCTTGGAGGGGATAAGGCCATAGAGATCGACAAGTCCCTCAAGTATATCTCAATAGTAAAACAGTCTCTGGATGATCTAAAGATAGAGTTCTACGATTCCGGGGAATCAGTTTTATACAAGGCAAGGTTTGATACGGCAAATGGTGCTGTTTTGAAAGAGGATGATAGTGAATGAAAAGCAGTTTCAGATTACCGGACAAGTTAATAAAAAGAGCTGTTTCCATAGTTCTGGTAGCAGTGCTGCTGGCTGTGGTATTTGGAAGGAGCTTTGATTCTGAGGCGATATTTGACCCGGATAAAGCCATAACCTACCAGAATTTTGCAGCTAAGGTTTCCGTTGAGAACTCAGTTCTTTTCATAGGAACCTATGTTATCCATAAGGATGCCCTTACGGATCAGCTCTATGAAAAGGCTAAGGACTCCGCTTCTGAATCAGGTCAGAACGAAGTCTACTATAAGTCAGAGCTCTCTGACGGACAGTGGTTCAACGTTGGTGATATCGAGAACGGCGTTAAGGGTATTTCAGAGGATGGAAGACCGGAGAATGTTGAAACCATCAATCCTTTGTATGTTACCTACTACGTTGGTTCCGACGGAATCCTCCGGGATGCCAAGACCATGGCAGCCATGAATCCTTTCGATATACCGGACCCATACGATCTGTCAGGTCTGCCTGAACTGGAACCCATAAGAACCCAGTACACCCAGTCCCAGTCAGCTACCAGTATTTCACAGAGTGATTATCTGGATGCTAAGGGATCGAAGGATTCAGGAAACCTTCGAAGCGATGTATACACCTATCAGCTTCTTAGCACTTTCTTTTCACTGAATCTAAGGGATGCCCAGACAGATAAGTGTGATCAGCAGCTCCAGGGCCTTAACACTATTTACATTGCATACAAGGCTGATGGAAAAGAGGAAGAAGCCAAGCTTGTTTACGACCTTATGGAAAAGGTAGATGCCACCAGAAGAGCCCTGATCATGGAGAGGCTGGCAGAGCTGGATGATAATCTTTTGAATACTCTGTACACCTTAACTTCAGGAAGCTACTACACTCCATACGGTTCATTTAAGGATTCCAGCAGCGAGAGTAATGCTTCCATTGGAGCTCCTTACAACAAGGAACTTAAGGACTCCTTAAAGCATGACTTTACAGGCTTTAATACAGCTGATCCATTTATCCTAAGTTTCCTTCGTTCCCTTGGAATTGTAAGTTCCTCATCAGGCTGGTGGACAGTACTTGATGATTACGACAGCAATGAGCAGCAAAGAGCTGAGGAAGCCAATTCAGATAACGATGATTACGTGTACGATAAGACCCCTCAGGAGAAGCCCTTTAATGCAGATTCAGCTCTTCTGGATGCGATAGGAACATCAATTTCCAACTGTTCAGATAGTTATACAAAGTACCTTTCAAAGGCATTAGTTGATGCAGATGATATTTTAGGACATGCGATCTACGACTATTCATCTCAGGTAATAGACCAGAGCACTGGTGGATCTCTTGGAGGTCCTGTTGATTACCTTAAGCATGCCACCAATATCAGGGACAACAATATCAGTGATAAGGCCGGTGAGCTTAGTCTTCTAAAGAGCAGTCTCCTTAATCTGGCAAGTAACAAGTACTCAGCTTCAGCAACAGCAGGAACCGGTGGAGATTACGGGTCACTTGCTTCAGCAGGAGCAAAGACCAGTTACTTAGAGGACCGGAAGGGAGTAGAGGAAGCAGACAGATCAATGCTTCAGTTCCTGATAGAAGCCATGAGGCAGAGGGATGAAGCAGAAAATGCTCTTGAGTATGTTTACCAGAGAATTGACTGGACAGAGAACCTTCTGACCACAATTCCGGGAGACGATTATAAGACCTATTCCACATCTTCAGTTCAGGCCCATCTGGCATGGCTGAAGGAAGAGGCCCAGAAGATCATAGATTCAGATGCGAACCTGAGATCCAAGCTGGATGCCTTAAAGGCCAAGAAAGCAGAACTCCAGAAAAAGAGAGATGCCTGCCTCGATAATAACGACCTGGCAGGAGCCAAGGCCTACGATGCCAAGATTGCTGCAGTGGATCAGGACATCAACAAGGAGACCGGCGGTAAAGGCGATGCCGGAAATATGGCAGACAAACTTGTAAACAAGGCAATGAGTGCTCTTGCAGATAACGCAAATGCCGATCTTGCTGGCGTTGCATCAGCTCTTGCAGAGGTTGGAGATAAGGATGCAGTAGATGCACTGGCTGACAAGGCCAAGGAAAGCGGAGCTTCAGCAGATACCCTGGCTGGCATAAATGATGCTAACGGCGATGGGGATGGTTCCGGTGATGGAAGCGGAAAGAAGGATGCGGATGCACTTTTAGCCCAGCTGGAATCTCTTTTCGGAAAGAGTCTTGATGAGATGAGTGACGACGAACTGGCAATAGCCGGAGCAACCTTCTCCAAACTTTCAAGGTCTGGTATTACACCTGCTGATTCACTTACCAAGATGGTAGTAAATAAGCTGGTTGACACCAACAACAAGTACAACTACAGGCAGTACGACGGCAGTAAGACAGAAGAATATATCAGTCTTGATACCTTATCTGACTGCACGGCTTACAGATATTTTTATGATGATGCCAAGGCAACCGGTACCATGACCAAGGGTTCAAACGTATATATCTTTAAGCGCGGAAGTGAAGAGATGCATAAACAGACTCCATCTTCAGATGCAGAACAGATGGATGAGAAGATTGTTTACAGCGGAACGCTTTTCATAGGCGAGGATGATGCCAAGGATTACTTCAAGTGCATCACAGAATACGCAAACAATACCGATTATGCAATCTGTCTTACATCACCGATGCAGACAAAGGTTGATAATTACACAGAAACACTTACAGAATTCTTCAAGGACGAATAAAGGGGTTATTTAGATGGCTGATTATCCTATTATTTCGGATGTAAGTTCATATATCGTAAAAACTCTGAGGGAAAAGATGTGTCCTGAACCAATCCCTTCCCCAAACAACATCGAGATATCATCACCATCATCTCAGGATGTTGACTACCTGGTTGGACTTTACCTTTATGACATCAAAGAGGATGTGGAGGTTACCACCAACAGGTACATTCAAAAGGGTAAGGCACAGATAACCAAACCGCCAAGACCATATGCTCTGTACTATATGGTCTTCATCAACGGATCCGGCCAGATGGGCCTTAAGGATTCGGATATGCAAAAGATAGTCGGGAAGATAGCGCAGATCGTAAACGATAACAGTTCGGTCCTTCCCAATCAGCTACAAACCTGGCTCGATACGCAGGAACCTCCGATAGTACTGTCTCAGGCGAAGATAAGTCTGGAGGAGAAGGTAAGGGTGTGGCAGGCGATCAATAAGCCTTATCAGCTTAGCCTGTTCTACAAGGCGGCCCCTGTTTACCTGTCAAGTGGTGAGACTATCGATACACCACGTGTAACAGATGCGACGTTCGAACTTGGTATTACCGGCGAAGAAAGGGGGTAGAGAATTAAGTGACAACTGTGATTACAGCGAAATTATCACTGGCTGTAAGGCTCCTTGATACCACTAATGGAAAAGAAATCTCGGAGCCGGATGTCCGTTTCGCCATCAATGGGTTAAGTACAACTCCCATGAAGAAAGGCGAAGGGGTCTACGTATTCGTAAACATCGGCAGAGAAGACTTTCTCATGCAGGTTAATGTTCGCGGATTCGACCAGGCGGATGTGAATGTGATGTATGAAAAGCTGGATCCCGGACTTCCCATGATAGATCTTTTCCTGATGCCGTCAGAGAAAAATCGTCAGGGAGGGGAAGTGCTTGAAATTAACGGAACCCTTTCGGATCTGGAGTATATCGAAGCGATTAACTTAGATCGTCCGGTATGTTATTTCCAAAGTGATGCCAGCAAGAAGACCGATTACAAGATCAATCTTCTTCCGCTGACAGCAGGAGGTGGTGTAGTACTTGATACTATCAGGTACGCCTTAATGGATGAAGCAGAAGAGCGCTACGACTCCTTCACCGTAAAGGATCAGAAAGCACCACTAAGTGTCAGTTTGACGGAGCCCATTGCCAATGAGCACAAGTTAAACGACAAGATCTTTCGTATCATCTACGGAAGGGCCGGTCCTGATGGACGGTTTGTTTTGAAGGTCAGAGATGATAAGGCAGATCTTCCCCATCTCATTCATTTCAAGGTTGGAGATGAAGAGTATTTCAGGAAGGCAGACCTTCATGAACTGGCCAGAGAGACAAATCTGATGGAAGGAGCGGTTTCCGCAAACGCTTTGACCAGAAAGGAGGAAGAACAGGATGAGCGAACTAGTGACGGCGACGGGAACGTGCCTGTGCACGATGGGAACGGCACCGGCTCCCCTTAAAGTAACTAGTCAGGCTACAGTACTTGCATCCGGGAAACCCTGTGGAACCATACAGGACGCACAAGGATTTGCAAATGTTGGCCCCTTCGGAATGTGTACATCCCTGGCTAATCCCGCTGTTGCTTCTGCTACGGCAGCTGCACTGGGAGTGTTGACCCCCCAGCCTTGTACTCCGGTACCCGCCGGATGCTGGATTCCAACAAAGCCAAAGGTTCTGATCGGCGGAAAACCCTGTCTTGCCAGTGATTGTAAGATGATGTGCGGATATGCAGGATCAATCTCAATCACGTTCCCGGGTCAGGTCAAGGTAACGGTTTAAAAATAATGAAAAAGTGAGGTAGAAAGTATATGGCAGAGTATTTATCACCAGGCGTATACGTTGAAGAATATGATAATTCTCCACGAAGTATCGAAGGCGTTGGTACAAGTACAGCTGGCTTTATCGGACTTGCGGAGAAAGGCCCCATTGAAGGAGCACCTCTTCTCGTAACCAGCATGAAGAGCTTCAAACAGCAGTTTGGTGGCTTCCTTTCAGAGTTTGGCTACGGCGAGTACAGGTTCCTGGCTAACAGCGTAGAGCAGTTCTTTGATAACGGCGGAACAAGATGCTATGTAATGCGTGTTGCTCCCAGAGACGCAAAGCCTGCTTCAGCCAAGAAGGGCCTCATTAACGTAACCGCATCAAGCCCCGGAGCATGGGGAAATAAGATCCAGGTAATGCTTTCAACCAATAAGAAGAGAAAACTTCAGCTTATTGAGAAGACAGATGCCGGATTCATTGCTAAGAGTACAGAAGGCTTCAGAGAGGGCGATCTTGTAGAGTTCGAAGGAACCTTTACAACAATCAAAACCATCTTTGACAGAGAGATCTCTTTTGCAGATGATCTTCCAGATTCAGCAGTAGATGCAGACATCGTTCCAAAGGCAGTTGTATATCTGGTAACAATGGATATGTCAGTTCGCTACGGCGATGATGTTGAGAACTACTCAGAGCTTTCTGTTAATACACAGTCTCCTAGATTCATCGGATCAAGACTTGCTAACAGCGATATCATCAAGGTTGAGTTCAATCCTCAGAAGACTCCCGGAAATCCTGTTGCAGACATCATCGGAGAGGACGTAACAGACGGTGTGTTCTTCCTTGATGGTGGATCAGACGGATCAGTTGCTAAGGTTGATCCTTCCACATACCTTGGTGAGGACAACGGCCCTGGTAAACGTACAGGTCTTGAGGCATTTGTTGAGAACAACGTTGTCAGCATGCTGGCAGTTCCCGGAATCACAATGCCTGAAGTAGTAGTTGGTCTTGTAGGCCACTGCGAGAGACTTAGAAGCCGCTTCGCAGTTCTGGATATGCCTAGAGAGATGTACAAGACAGCTGATCTTATCGGATACAGACAGATGGTTGATTCTACATACTGTGCTATGTATCATCCATGGATCCAGGTATTCGACAGATCTTCAAATAAGTCAGATTACATCCCGCCTTCAGGCGCTGTAATGGGCGTATATTCAAGAACAGATATCGACAGAGGTGTTCATAAGGCACCTGCTAACGAAGTTGTATTCTGTACAGGTCTTTCAGTTAACTATACCAAGGATGAGCATGATATCCTTAACCCTGAAGGAATCAACCTTATCAGGACCCTTCCTGGACAGGGTATCAGGATCTGGGGCGCAAGAACCGCTTCCAGCAACTCCGCATTCAAGTATGTCAACGTTAGAAGACTCTTCATCTTCGTTGAGGAGAGTATCAAGGCAAATACCAACTGGGTTGTATTTGAGCCTAACGATCCTACATTGTGGCAGAGAGTTAATCTCACAATCTCTAACTTCCTTGATGGACTTTGGAGAAACGGTATGCTGGCAGGCGAATCTGCAGCTGACAGCTACTTCGTAGAGATCGGACCTTCCACAATGACAAGGGACGACATCATGAACGGCAGACTTATCTGTAATATCGGTATAGCACCATCCCGTCCTGCTGAATTCGTAATCTTCAGAGTAACGCAGCATACTTCTGAAGCCGGCGGCGGAGGAGAGGAATAATACGGGACTAAACTAAAAGAAAGGAGTCATAGAATATGGCTACTGGAGCATATGATAACGGTAAAGGGTCATCATACCCCTTAACCAAAATGAACTTCCTGGTGACAGTTGATTCTATCGCAGGAACGGCAGCATTCTCAGAGGTTACAGGCATCGAGTCTACAGTTGATGTTATTGAATTCCGTCAGGGCAATTCAGGATCCCTTGCACCTGTAAAGGTTCCCGGACTTGTAAAGCACGGAAACGTTACTCTGAAGATGGGTTACATTGTATCAAGCCCATTCAAGACATGGGTAATGGAGTGTGTCAGCGAGATGCGTGGACAGATCCCTCGTCAGAACGTAACAATCGAGCTCATCGACATCAACTCCGGTGCGCCTAATGCAGCAGTTACATCCTCTGTTGGAGCAAGGCAGTGGACACTGACAAACGCATGGGTAACCAAGTATACAGCTCCTGATCTGGACGCTAAGAACAGTGATATCGCAATTGAAACAGTAGAGATTGCATACGAGGAGCTTGTAATTCCTAACTAAAACTTTACTAGCTTTACGGTCACAGGAGCTGCGGCTCCTGTGCCCAATAAAGCTAATAAAGAAAAATGAACATTTAGGAGGCGTGTATGGAAACAATTTATGAGTTCACATTACCTAAGGGCTATATGGATTCACAGGGGGAATTGCACAGAAGAGGCAGAATGAGACTTGCAACTGCCGGAGATGAGATATCAGCTACCAGGGACCCCAGAGTTTTATCAAATCCCTCTTATCTGACAATAGTTATCCTGAGCAAGGTAGTAACAGAGCTAGAAGGTCTTGAATCTGTTACAGCAACCACAATAGAGCAGCTCTTCACTGCAGATCTGGCCTTCCTTCAGGATATGTATCAGAGGATAAATGATGTTGAAGCTCCTGTAATGCAGTGCATATGTCCCGATTGCGGAAGAACCTTCGAGGTGCCTCTAAATTTTACACAGGAGGGCTAAGGCTTTATCCCAAGGATGATCTCTACAGGGAGATGAGCTTTATTTCCTACTACTTCCACTGGCCTCAGGATGAAGTCCTAAATATGGACCATGCCACAAGGCGAAGGTGGTGCAGTGAGATATCCTCCATTAACAAGAGCCTTAATCCCTCTGACAAAAAGAAGGAAAAGAGCATTTTGGACATGAAGCCAAGCAGGTAGTTAAAAGGCTTCTAAGAAAGGCAAGTAGATGGCTAGAAAGTATATTACAACGAAAAATGGTTCAGTTGAATTTAAGGACGCCGGTGGCGCCTTTGATAGTGGCGAATCTCTAGTACTTGGAAATACTGACTTTGACGCTATTTATAATCCGGCGCCGGCCTTTAACTTCGTTCTGGAGGTTGAGGCTGTATACTTCCTGCCACTTAAGTCGGTAAGAGCATTTACCAAGGAAAATGAATACGAGTACATAAGAGAAGGCGGAGTAAACGACTATATCCACTTAAAACGTAAGCCTATTTCCAAGCCCTTTACCTTCCAGATTGAAAGGTATGTGGGAACAGAGAGATTCCTTGATCCTCTGGCAAATGGAACAGAGCTTATACTTCCGCTTATTTTGTATGTATTCAGACATAAATCGATTCAGGGCTTTACATCCGGACCACCGGCAGGACCTGCCAGGATCTACACCTTCACAGGCTGTACGGTAATGAGTAAGGAGTACGGAGAATTGAACGCTGAGAGAAGCGGACTTCTTACTGAAACCACCACAATAGCCTACAGAGAGCTTATAGCCATCACCAATCCATTCCAGTCCACTTCAGAACTTGATGAGTGGACAGCAGAGAAGGATTCCAAGGGCAGACTTAAATATAAATATGCTGCAAGGAATCCTAATGATGATACATCAGCCAGCACCTATCAGTATGAGTGGGATAGCGATGGCAGCATGAAGATGAAGGCTAGCATGAAGGGGCCTACTAATAAGCCTATGTGGGTTGGAAGCGATGGAAAACCCAAATATGCTGCGGAATCCGGTCCCGATAAAGCGGATGCTACCTATGAGATGGGTGAAATCGAAGGCAAGCCCGCCATGAAACGAAAGGATAAGTCGGATTTCAACAAACCTCAGTACGAGCTTAAGACCGATAAAGAAACGCAGAAGTATTCAAAGGTTGCTACCATCGATCAGAATGCCGGCGGAAAGATCTATGATCAGGTTCCGGGAAAAGACGGAAAGCCTCATACCACAAGGGTTGATAAGGAAGATATCAATAAGCCTATGTGGGTTGGAGAAAAGGGCTATAAGACCCAGTGGGCAGCACAAGCCGCACCTGATAAAGCAGATGCCACCTACACAGTCAAAGAAGAAAAGGGCGTAAGTACTGTTACAAGAAAAGACTCCGGTCAGTTCAACAGACCACAGTATGAGCTCGCTAAGGATAGGGAAAAACAGAAGTACTCTGAGATGGCAGCTGTTGATAAGAATGCAGGTGCACCTATTTACAAGAAGGAAAACGATAAGATAAAGAGAGTGGACTCTGTAGAGATTAATAAGCCACCTTATGAGCTTAGTAAGGACAGACAGATGAATAAATACGCGAAGGTTCCACCTGATGATAAGAAGAGGCCTGAGCCGGTAATCTGGCCACCAACAAGAAGAGCTCTTATGGCAGATAATCTCAAGTAATGAGCGAAAGAAATAATAAACAGGATAAGAGGGGGACATCTTGTTAACCATTTCAGCACCTATAGAGATAAAGGCAAAAACTACATACCTGCGAGACCCGGAAGCCTTTTATCAAAGGATAACAGGTAACTACTCTCTGATGGAGACCAGGATTGAGGAAGAGGATCTTCTCCACATTGCTTCAACACCTCCCGAGATCTATGTGACTGAGGGAGAGGGAATGACCAGCATCCTTACCCAGAACCAGAGGAACGAGACCAATCTTCAGAAGGTTGAGATCCTGAACAATGTCCTTAACAGGATAGTTGCTTCAGCCGATGTGGAGCTCACCTATCAGGACAAGGTATTTATAACTGACGCACTGTATAAGCTTGGCGTCAAGGATGACAGGAAGTTCATGAACGCCTTCTACCGCATGGCAGAGGAGACAAAGAACACCAACACCCTTATAAATATCTATCTCCAAAGGGCAGGCGAACTTAAGGAACTGGTTGAGTCCATTGAGTCCAGACAAAAGGAGATCACCAGACAAGAGATAACAGCTACCGAGAGTGAGAGGGAGAACTACCTGTACAACAATGTAATGAAGAGGCTTAAGACCGGAGCTATCTACCAGATAGTATCTAACTTCAACAGGTCAGTTACAGAGAACGAGATAGAAAACAACGAATACTCCATCTCAGACCAGTCCTACACAGCACAGCACATTCTCCTTTCAGTGCTAAGGGAAAGGGCAGGAGTTTCCGGAGAGAACCTGGTATTTCTAAACAGTAACGTCTACGAAGAGGACATTGAAAACAATGAAAATGAGATCAGCACCGTAAGAAATCAGATTACGGCTGCGGTCCTCATGGATCTTTTAAAGAACATCTATCACACAGCCTACGACAGGTTTTATGGAAGAACAGAGAACTACTACAGATTTGAGGATACCTTTTTTAAATCTTCAGATCACACCTTCCTTAGACTCCTTAACAACACTGATGAGAGCTACATAAACTATCTGGAGAGTGAAGAGTACATCACAGAGAACAATAACCTCACCTCCACCGAGATAGAGCTTCTTCAAAGGGGAGAGGAAGGCCAGATGTCTGAGGAAGAGCTACTTCAGATTACTCAGACCATCAATGAGATAAATGTTCAGAATGAAAAGAGAAGGCAGGAGTACGAAAGAGCCTTCGAAAAGATAAGGGAAAAGCACATTGAAAGAGAAACCACAGGAGGAATGGAAAAGACCAGACAGGACGGTGTTCTGGCACTTTCAAATCCTGAGGAGCTGAAAGAGGTCCTTGCCCAAAGACAGGAAAAGAGGCAAAAGAAACAGGATCTCATTATGAGAGAGATGCAGACTCTTTTCCCTGA
>JAEEGL014958790.1_pt1 | contig 21303 bp, 16 predicted proteins | sample 9134231 | NCBI WGS metagenome assembly JAEEGL01 (sample SAMN16246548, study PRJNA631951) | gut metagenome | biome: gut microbiome; feature: rumen; material: fiber-attached | host: Bos | place: Iran: Karaj | collected 2018-10
GACAAACCCGGAAACAGAACGATACCGGGAAGGAAGATAGCGCGAAAGAAACCCAGGAGGGGTGTCTTTCGCGTTCAATCATAAGTTTTTCGAACAATTTATTCTCCTTATCTCTGTTCGAAAAACTTGCCTCAGCGGGGCGACAAGACTTTGTCGACACGCTGACACGCCCCCCGGCTCATGCCGGGGGGCGTGTCGGATTATCGTGATCATCGTTTTTTCAGTGCGCGCTCAAGGTGATGAAAACGTAAGGCTTGTCGATCTTCCGGAAGTACAGGGGCAGGTGAGGGGCGCCCTTCTGCAGGGCCATGACGGTGGACTTGGTCAGAATATAATGCTCCAGCTCTTCCTCCTCACCGCAGCAGATATCCACCTCCCCGTGGAGATCCGTCAGATTGTCCGTATCCATGCTCAGGAAGATGAGGGCTTCCTCATAATCCTGGTGGGCGTGGGGATGGTGTTTTCCGTCGGGGCCCCACGGACCCAGGAAAGCGGGCTGGCAGATGGAGGTCCAGGCCATGGTGATCTTCTTTTCCTCTCCGGCGCTGTAGAAGGTGGAATAGCCCCCCAGGGCCTGCTGCCGCTCGGAGCCGTAGTGGTAGGGCTCGTAGGCGGAGAAGTTCAGGGCGTGGACATTCCGGGAGAACTCCCCGAAGAAACGGGCCCAGGGACCGGTCTCCGGCTTGGCGTCCTCGTCCGCCACGGCGGCGGCCATCTTCCCCGTGTTGTTCAGGGAGATGAAGAAGAAGGGACGGTCCACGCTTTTGACGATGGGGGAGAAATGGGGCGTTCCCTTGGGGAGATAGATGGCATGCGGAGTGGCCATGCGGTGGCGGATGCCCGTTTCGCCCAGATCCACCTCCAGCTCCGCCCCCAGGTGCAGCATATCCTCCGGATCGGCGCTGAGGAACCAGAGCACCTGGTCGTAATCGTGGGTGTGCAGCTTATCCGTCTCCTCGGGGATCATGCCGGGACCGTCCACCAGGCAGTAGCGTACGGAAATGCCGTCATAGTCGAAGAAGTCTTTTTCCAGTACCGCGCCCAGCTTGACGATGCCCTCCCGGCCATGGATGGGGATCTCTTTTTTCAGGGATTCATACTTGCCGCTCATCAGAAGTTCCTCCGTTCCGTTTATTTGATCCTTTGATCCTATCATAACAGACCTGGCGGAAAACACAAGACCCGCTTTCCACGTGAAAGCGGGTCCGTTTTGCGTGGGGCAGCTTCACAGCTCCCTGAACCGCTCTGCGCCGTTGGTGTCGAGCCAGCGCAGGAAGAGTATCCCCGCGGCAGCCAGGATAAGGGTCCAGAGCAGAAGGTAGAGGGCAGCGCCCATGCGCCAGCCGATGAGCAGATACAGCCCGGCCACGGCGACGCTCAGCGCCCAACTGCCGAACAGGACGATGCCTACGGCGGCGCTCTGCTTGATGGGAGCCAGCTCGTTCGTCCAGGTGAGCAGGGGCATCCGGACGCCCACGGCGGTACCGAAGACGGCGAAAAACGCCGAATAGACCAGGGGCATCAGCACGCACAGCAGCCGCAGGGGAAGGGAGACCTCCAGGACCGCCGCGCCGCAGAGGGCGGAAAAGACCATGGGGAGAGCGGTAAAGAGCAGCGAAAGAGCGGCCTTGGCCCGAAGGACGGTTTTCGCCTCCACCGGCAGGGATTGGGGGATCCAGAGGCTTTTTCCCTCCAGGGAGACCGAAGGGGCTGCCATGGCGTTCATGGAGGTGAGCATGCAGAGAGCGGTGGAGACCAGAATGGCAGACGTGCCTGACCGGACGGCAAACACCGTATCCAGGACCGTCAGGATCTCCCGCCCCTTGATCAGCAGCAGGACGCCGCAGGCGGGGATGAACAGGATGCCCAGACCGCAGTTGAGCATATAGTTGGGGCTGGAGGTGAACCGGCTCAGCTCCTTGCCCAGCAGCGCCCGGAAGGGGGTTCTGACCTTCGCCGTCTTTTCCCGGTAGACGGGTTTTCCCGTCTTTCCGCCCATGGTGGCGATGCGCAGGAAGCTGCGGGTCAGCACGGTCCAAACCAGAACGAAAACCGCCGCGGCAGCCGCCGTGAAGAGGACCGCGCCGAGCCAGTCCCCTTCGCCGATCCGGCCGAAGAGGTAAAGCCCATAGGCGGCCCCCTTGATCCGGGCGCCGAAGACCTCCGCGTTCTGGAGCATATCCCGGATGAGGCTGCTGGCCTTGAAATAGACAAAGTAGTACAGTGCGATGAACGCCAGGGCGGCCAGAACGGTGATGAAGCTCTTGTTTTTCAGCTTGAGGCTGATCTTGGCCACCGCCCAGCCCAGAATGCAGGAGAGGATGAGAACGATGAAGCTTACGATCAGGAACAGGAGCAGACCGCAGATCATCCGGGATGCCGTCACGCCGGCCACCGCCCAGTATACGATCAGCATGGGCAGAAGCACGGTGGCCGAATACAGGGTCCCCAGAAGGTAGACATTCACCAACCGGGCGGTGATGATGGTCCGCACCGGGATGGGAAGGGAGAGCAGCTGGTCGTTATCCTTGGAGAGATACAGGCCGGAGTAGGTGTTGAACACGCTGCCGAAGGCTCCCAGCACGATGGCGATCCCACCCATCAGAAGGAAGTACAGCCAGCCCATTCCCGCCTGTACCAGGCTGCCGCAGAGACTGAGAGCGAGGGCGGTGAATATTCCGCCCAGTAGGGCGACCATCAGGAGGACGAAGAAGAGGAACCAGGCGATCACCGCGCCCTTGGAACGCATGCGGTTTTTCTTCGCATCATAGAAGTAGCTCTTGAAGACCTCCGCGAGCTGCTTTTTCAGCAGGATCTTCAGCATCTCAGTTTTCCTCCAGTTCCAGGAAGACCGCCTCCAGGCTTTCGTCGCCCTTGACCTCCTCCATGGTACCGACCTTCACCAGCCTGCCCTGCTTGATGATGGCCACCTTATCGCAGAGCTTTTCCGCCACCTCCAGCACGTGGGTGGAGAAGAAAATGGCGCCGCCGGCGTCGCAGTGCTCCCGCATCATTTCCTTCAACAGATGGGAGGCCTTCGGATCGAGGCCTACGAAGGGCTCGTCCATCACGATGAGCTTTGGGGCATGGAGCCAGGCGGAGATCAGCGCCAGCTTCTGCTTCATGCCGTGGGAATAGGCGGAGATGGGCTGGGAAAGATCGTCCGTCAGCTCGAAGATCCCGGCATACTTCCGGATGCGTTCCTGCCTGACGCCGGCGGGGATGGCGAAGATGTCTCCGATGAAGTTCAGATACTTGATCCCGCTCATGAAATCGTACAGATCGGGGTTGTCCGGGATATAGGCCAGTTCCCGCTTGCATTTCACGGGATCCTGCAGCAGGGAAATGCCGTCGACGGAGACGGAGCCCTCGTCAAACTGCAGGATGCCCACCGCGCACTTCAGCGTGGTGCTTTTGCCCGCTCCGTTATGTCCGATAAAGCCGAAGATCTCTCCGGGCAGGATATGGAGGGAAAGATCGTCCACCGCCTTTTTCTCTCCAAAGGTTTTCGTCAGATGCTCGATATTCAGCATGTTGTCTCCTCTCTTTCCTTCTCCCTGATCCAGGCGTCCAGGAAGGCCAGCTGCGTCTCCGTATGGAACCAGTGCTCGCCGCCTTCCATCACGGTGAGGCCTGCCCCGTGAATCCTGGCGAAGGTCTCCGCCGTTTCCCGGGAGGTCAGGGTATCCAGGCTGCCGTACAGGATCTCCGTGGGCGCCTCCCACCGGATAGGATGCTCCCGGATCCAGCGCAGGTAAGCCCAGGAAAGCTCCTCGCCGAAGGCCGTGGGGATCCGGCCCTTGGCCTCCAGTTCCTTTTCCGTCACCCCAGCCTGGACCATTATCCCGGAAATGAGCTTCTCCATATCCAGGATCGGGGAGATGAAATAGGCTTTCCGGATCAGCCTGTCGATCCCGGCGCTGAGGCTGAAATATGCCCCGATACTGTTCGCGATCAGGGTGATCCGACCATGTCGGGCGGCGATCCCCTCCGCAGCCTCCCGGATCTCCCCGCCGGTCTCCCATGGGGTGAAGGTCCGGTATTCCAGCCCCAGGACCGCCGAAGCGGGGAACAGGGATCGGTAATGCTCGCTCTCCCGGGCGTTTCCGCCCTTGCCGTGTATGTACAGGACCGCTTCCATCTTTGCCGCCTTTCCGCTCAGACCGTTCCGTTCACGATCCGGGCATACTCCTCCTCCGGGATCATGGGAGAGCCGATCCGGGTCAGCAGGTCCTCGTCTACGGTCCCGGATGCCGCATACTGCCGTCCCGCCTCCCGCACCATCTCCAGCCGGGGAAGGGTTACGGTTGCCGCCTCAGGGGCGTTGAACATGGGACTTTCCGGAACGGTGAGGATCGTATTCCGGCCGGGGAACATCAGTCGGAACTGCATCGCAGCCGGTTCGAAATTCTGTCGGCTGTTGGGAAAGCCGCAGCCGCAGATCATCAGAAACCGCAGCCGGTCCGTATCCGCCTGCCCCCCATGGACATACCGGCCGCCCGCCTTTTTCATGGTCATGCTGCTCAGCGGCAGGATGCGGTCTGTCAGCGCCTTCAGCGGCGCGGGCATACTGTAGCAGTACAGAGGGAAGCTGAACAGGACCAGGTCGCTTTCCAGGATCTGCCCCAGGATCTCCCGCATATCGTCGTCCTGGATGCAGGTACCGCCGTTTTGCATGCAGGCGAAGCAGCCGGTGCAGTATTCGATATGCCGGTCGATCACATGGATCAGCCGGATTTCCTGGGGAGCCGCTTCCCGCATCCCCGCCAGGAATGCCCGGGTGATCTGCAGGGTATCGCTTTTGTCCCGCTTGGGGCTTCCGTTCAGGACCAGGATCCTCATGGCGCTCACTCCCGTGATTTCGGGCAGCCGGAGACGGCTACCCGGAGTTTTTCTATTGCGGCTCCTTCTCCAGTTCCTCCAGAAGCTGTCGGTCCTCCTTGGTCAGAGGGAAGCGCTCCAGCATATCCGGCCGTCGGTCACGGGTGCGGCGAAGGGCTTCCTTCCGCCGCCAGCGGGCGATCTTGCCGTGGTTGCCGCTGAGGAGCACCTCCGGTATCCCCCGGCCCTCCCACATCAGCGGGCGGGAATACTGGGGATACTCCAGGAGACCGCTGTAATGGCTCTCATCCTGAAAACAGCTCACATCGCTGAGGACGCCGGGCACCAGCCGGCATACCGCGTCGGCGATAGCCATGGCCGCCAGTTCGCCGCCGGTGAGGACGAAGTCTCCCAGACTCAGCTCCTCATCCACGCAGGCCTCGATGAAGCGCTCATCCACCCCTTCATAATGGCCGCAGACCAGGATGAGACGGGAATAGTCCCGCTGGAGGCGGTTGGCCTCCGCCTGGGTAAAGGGCTTGCCGGCGGGGGACATGAAGATGGTATGCACCCGCTCGCCCGCCTGGGCGCACACATCCCGCCAGCAGTCGTACAGGGGCTGAGCCTGCATGATCATGCCCTGACCGCCGCCGTAGGGAGCATCGTCCACCTGCTTCTGCTTATTCTGCGTATAGTCCCGGATCTGGTGGGGGACGATGCGGATGATGTCGTTCTTCTGGGCACGGCCCAGGATGCTCTCTCCCAGCCCCGCCCGGATGGTATCCGGGAAGAGGGTGAGGATGTCGATCTGCATGGTCACCATGTCACATACCCTCGATCAGATGCACGGTGAGCTTTCCGGCCTCCGGATCGAAGGAACGGATGAAGCCGCCCTGCTCCGGGATCAGATGCTCGGTTTTGCCCTTGACCACAAATAGACGCCCGGCAGGATAGTCCAGGATATCCGTCAATATCCCCAATTCAGTCCCATCCTCCTCCACCACAGGCTGACCGATGGCGTCCTGGAGGAAGAAAGCCCCTTCCGCGATGGGGAGGGAATCCCGGTCGGCATGGAGGATCTTTCCCTTCAGCGCCATGGCCGCCTCCACCGTATCGATGCCCTCCAGCTTCAGCAGGACGAAGCCCTTGTGCACCCGAGCGTTTTCCACCTGCAGGGGACGGCTCTCCAGATACAGGGTATTCAGAGCCGCCAGGACGGCGGGCTCGTCGGTCCAGGCTTCGACCTTCACTTCGCCCCGCACCCCATGGGTGTTGATGATCCTGCCCGCCTCCAGAAACTGTTTCTTTGCCATGGGTTTCTCCTTTGAAAAATTGCCGGAGATACTCTCCGGCAATTGTGTCAGTTGACTCAGTCGACGATATCGACCGATACCCGCTTCTGACTCCGCTGTGCCAGCGATTTCACCAGAACGCGGATCTCCTTGGCTATGCGGCCCTGACGGCCGATGACCTTGCCCATGTCTCCGTCCGCGACCCGAAGCTCCAGGACGATCTCGCCGTTTTCCTCCCGCTCCGTGACCGTGACCTCCTCAGGGTGATCCACCAGGTTCTGGGCAATATACAGTAACAGCTCTTTCATGAATGAATGATCCTTTCGGGGTAATTCAGATCACACCGGCCCTCTTCAGCAGGTTTTTCACGGTGTCCGTGGGCTGAGCGCCGTTCTTGATCCAGGTGAGGGCGCGTTCGCTGTCCACCTTGATCTCGGCGGGCTCGGTCAGGGGGTTGTAGGTGCCGATCTCTTCAATGAATCTGCCGTCCCGGGGGAAGTGGGAATCTGCCACAACGATGCGGTAGTAGGGGGCCTTCTTGGCGCCCATTCTGCGAAGTCTGATTTTGACCATGTTGATTACACCTCTGCGTATTGAATTGATTTATGGGGAAAGCCCGATGGGCTTGACCTTCGTTTACATCATGCCGAACAGGCCCTTGCCCCGGCCGCGCAGGAGCTTTTTGGCGTTCTTGCCGCCCATCTGCTTTGCCAGGACCTGCATCTGCTCGTACTGCTTCAGCAGACGGTTCACATCCACCACCTGGGTGCCGCTGCCCCGGGCGATGCGTTTCTTCCGGCTGCTGTTCAGCAGGCTGGGATCCCGCCGCTCGGCGGGGGTCATGGATTTCAGGATGGCCTCTGTGCGGCCCAGGGCCTTTTCGTCGATGGATGCGCCGCTCAGCTGCTTGGCGTCGATCCCCGGGATCATTCCCGCCAGATCCGAGAGGGAGCCCATGTTCTTCAGGCTCTGGAGCTGCTCGTAGTAGTCCTCCAGGGTGAAGCGGTTGGACAGGAGCTTCTCGCTCATTTCCCGGGCCTTTTGCTCATCGAAGCTCTGCTCCGCCTTTTCGATGAGGGTGAGGATATCCCCCAGGCCCAGGAGCCGGGAGGCCATGCGGTCCGGATGGAAGTGCTCGATGCCGTCCAGCTTTTCGCCGATGCCGGCGAACTTTATGGGCTTGCCGGTCACCGCCCGTACGGAGAGAGCGGCGCCGCCCCTGGCATCGCCGTCCAGCTTGGTGAGAAAGATGCTGTCCACCCCCAGAGCTTCGTCGAAAGCCTTGGCGGCGTTCACCGCATCCTGACCGGTCATGGCGTCGATAAAGAGCATGATCTCCGTGGGCTGGATCTGGCTTTTCAGCTCCTTCAGCTCGCCCATGAGGGTCTCATCGATATGCAGGCGGCCGGCGGTGTCCAGCAGAAGAACGTCATTGCCGTTTTTTGCGGCGTGGGCGAGGGCGGCCTTGGCGATCCTCACGGGATCCTCCCGCCCCATCTGGAAGACAGGGACGCCCACCTGGGCGCCTACGGTCTCCAGCTGCTGGATGGCGGCGGGACGATAGATATCGCAGGCCACCAGCAGGGGACGCTTGCCGCTTTTTTTCAGCCATGCGGCCAGCTTGGCACCGTTGGTGGTTTTGCCCGCGCCCTGGAGGCCCACCAGCATGACGATCGTGGGGGGCTTGGGGGAGATATTGATCTTCGCATTTTCCTTGCCCATGGTCTCCGTGAGCTCTTCGTTCACGATCTTGATGACCATCTGGGCGGGGGTGAGGCTGGCCAGGACATCCTGCCCCAGGGCGCGCTGGCTGACCCGGGCGATAAAGTCCTTCACGACCTTATAGCTGACGTCCGCCTCCAGCAGCGCCATGCGCACGTCCCGCATGGCCTCCTTGATATCCGCCTCTGTCAGACGGCCCTTGCTGCGGAGCCGCTTGAAGGTGGCGGAGAGTTTTTCCGATAAGCTTTCAAATGCCATATGATCCGTCCCGTTTACAGCTTCATTTCCTGGAGCTTTTCCCGGAGCTTCCGGCAGCAGGCTTCCAGTTCCCGGTCCCGGGGCTGGTCCGCGCACAGCGCCATAAGCTCATCCGTCAGCCTTTCCGCTTCTCCGATCTGGCCCAGCAGCACCGTATGCCGCGCGGCAAGGCCGGTCTTCCGTTCTACGTCCAGCAGCGTGTTTTCCGCCCGGACCAGGATATCCCGGACCCCCTGGCGGCTGATGCCCTCATTCTCTCCGATCTCTCCCAGGGAGAGATTGTCGTTATAATAGAGGTCAATGTACTGCCGCTGCTTGTCCGTCAGCAGTTCCCCGTAAAAATCGTTCAGCAGGGAGATATAGACGTTCTTATCCACAGGCACCTCAAGTGTAAAGCAAAAATCCCTTACAGGGGGTGATTCTACCGGAAACCCGCTTTCTTGTCAAGTGGGAATTCGCTGTTTTTCCGGAATACTTCCCGGAGGAAGAGACAAACTGGAAGCATGATGGAAAAGAAACGCTTGGAATCGGACAAAAACCGCGCGATCGCAGACGAGGGAAAACGGCAGGGGAGAGCGGCGGCATCCTCCGGCAGAGAAAGCGTCAGACGGACCCTGCGGGAGCTGGCCGAGCTGGAAAAGACCCTGGAGAAACGGCGGGAAGCCTGTACGGGGGAGACATCCCCGGAGGCGGAATGGCTGCAGGACAACTTCTATCTGGTCCGCCGGGATCTGGGCAGGATCCGGGAGACGCTGAAGGGCAGGCGAAAGCTGCCGCGGCTCCCCGGCGGCAGACTGCGGATCCTGGGGCTGGCGGAGGCGCTGGAGGAAGCCTGCAGCGGACAGGTCGAGGAAGAAAGCATCGAGGCTTTTTTCCTGGGCGTTGGGGAAGAGACGGACCTGGAGGAGAGGGAGCTGGACCTGCTGGAGGCGGTCCTGCGCATGAGCCTGCTGAAGCGCGTGGCTCGTCTGCCGGGATCGGCGGAGGCGGTGTTCACCTCCCTCCGGGCGCTGGATGCCCTGCCGTTTTCCCGGCTGCTGGAGAGGGTGAGCCCGGTGGAGGCGATCCTGGTTCAGGACCCGGCGGGCGTCTATCCCAAAATGGATCCGGAGAGCCGGAGCGCCTACCGACGATGGGTGAGCAAGCTGGCCGGAAGGGCGGGGATCGGCGAAACCGCCGCCGCGAAGCGTGCTCTGGAGCTGGCAGAAGCGGATCATACCCATGTTGGACGATATCTGTACACGTATCCTCTGGGAGAAAAACCGGGGGAAAAACGGTATGGCCTGTACTTCGCCGCCTGTCTGTTTCCGGCCCTGGCCATCACGGGCCTGATCCTGGGGAAGACCGGCAGCTTTGGCGGACTCCTGGCGCTGCTGCCCCTGATGGAGGGGAGCAAATACCTGACGGACCGGCTCATCGGCCGCTTCTTTCCCCCTGCCCGGCTTCCCCGGCTGGACTACTCCCGGGGCATCCCCGAGGAGAGCCGGAGCCTGGGGGTGACCGTCATGCTCCTCCGGTCTCCGGCGGAAGCCCGGGAGGCTGCGGCAAAGCTCGAGCGCTTCCGCCTGGCCAATCGGGATGCGGGAGAAAACCTGCTCCTGGGGCTGCTGGCGGATCTGCGGGAGAGCAGCCGGGAAAAGGAGGAAGGAGACGGTCCCGTCCTGGCAGCCGCGGCGGAGGAGATCGAACGGCTGAACGGCAAGTACGGTGGGGGCTTCTGCCTCCTTTGCCGGGACCGGTGCCTGAGCTCCCGGGACAGGATCTGGCGGGGCTGGGAGCGGAAGCGGGGAGCCATCCTGGATCTGCTGGACCTGCTGGAGGGGGAGAAGAGCCGTGCGGTCCTGGCTGCGGGAGATCCCGCCTGTCTCCGGGATATCGTGTTCCTTCTGGTGCTGGACGGGGATACCGGTCTGCCTCCCGGCATGGCGGCCGGGATGGCGGCGACCCTGGCCCATCCCCTGCAGAGGGCGGCGCTGGACGGAGAGAATCGCCGGGTGACCGAGGGGTACGGCATCCTGCAGCCGAAGGTGTCCGTATCCCTCCAAGACGCGGACCGGTCCGATTTTGCCCGGATCTTTGCCGGACGGGGCGGCTTGGATCCCTATGGAGGACCGAGCAGCGAGCTGAGCCAGGATCTGTTCGGAGAGGGCAGCTATACCGGCAAGGGCCTCCTGGATGTGCGGGCGGCCCGGCTTTGCCTCCGGGGACGGTTTCCCGCGGAACGGCTCCTTTCCCACGACCTGGTGGAGGGAGCTTATCTGGGCTGCGCCTACGGAGGGGATCTGGAGCTCACCGATGGATTTCCCGGGAGCATCCTCAGTTATTACGAGCGGCAGCACCGATGGATCCGGGGCGACTGGCAGACGATCCCCTGGCTCCTGCCCCGGGTGAAGAATGAGGCGGGAGATCGGGAGCCAAATCCCGTCAGCCCCCTGAGCAAATGGCGGATCCTGGAGAATCTGCGCCGGAGTCTGATGCCCCCGGCAGTATTCCTGTCCGTATTCCTGTACGGCCTCCTGGGTACCGCGCCCCTGGGGATCGCAGCCGCGGCGGGTACGGCGGCCCTGGCGCTGAAGGTGGTCCTGGGCTCTCTGCATCCTGCGGGCGGGGGAAGACGCTGCCGGGGCCGGGTCCTGGCCGCCCCCGTATCGGAACTGCTTCAGCTCCTCCTGCTCCTCATCTTCCTGCCCTACAGTGCCTGGGTGCACGTTTCCGCCGTATGTACCGCCCTGTGGCGGATGCTGGTCTCCAAGCGGAGGCTCCTGCAATGGGTCACGGCGGCGGAAAGTGGGGAGCGGAGGGATGGACTGCGGAGGTATATGCGCAGGATGTTTCCCTGTACCGCGGTGGGGATCCTGGGCCTGCTGGGCCGGAGCCCGATCCTGCCGGCTCTGAGCCTTCTGTGGCTCCTTGCCCCGTTCCTGGGCTGGGCCGTGAGCCGGGAGCGCAGCGCACGGCCGCAGCCAGGGGAGGAGGATCGGGTCTTCCTGCTCCATGCCGCCGGGGATATCTGGCGTTATTTCCAGCGTCTGGTGACGGGGGAGCGGCACTGGCTGCCCCCGGACAACCTGCAGGAGACGCCGGAGGAGGAGATCGCGGAACGTACCAGCCCGACCAATATCGGCCTGGCCCTGCTGGCCGCGGCGGCGGCCTGGGATCTGGGGCTGACCGATCGGGAGACGGCTTTCGGCCTGATCTCCCATATGCTGGATACGGTGGAAGCGATGCCCCGGTTCCGGGGCCACCTGTTCAACTGGTACGATATCCGCACGTTGACTCCCCTTGAGCCGCCCTATCTCTCCACCGTGGACAGCGGGAATCTGATCGCCTGTCTCATCACCCTGAAGGGGGCGGCGGAGGAGGCGGGAGAGCCTGACCTGGCGGCCCGGGCGGAGGCCCTGGCCGCGGGGATGCCGCTGGACTTTCTCTATGACAGGGAGCGGAAGCTCCTGCGCATCGGCTGGGATCCCCGGGAGGACAGGCCATCCGGCGGCTGGTATGACCTGCTGGCCAGCGAGGCCCGGATCACCAGCTATATCGCCGTGGCCAGGGGAGAGGCGGAGCTGAAGCACTGGCGGCGGCTGGGACGGGTCATAATCGGCGGTCAGGGCAGATACGGCCTGGCCTCCTGGACCGGCACCATGTTCGAATACTTCATGCCGGAGCTCTTCCTGCCCGTTTATCCCGGCTCCCTGCTGTGGGAGAGCGGGCGCTTCTGTGCGGACATGCAGCGCAGAGCAGCCGTCCGGGGGATCTGGGGAAGCTCGGAGGGCGCCTGCAGCCGCGTGGAGGCGGGAATGCGTTATGTCTACCAGGCCCAGGGCGTCCAGAGCCTGGCCCTGAAGCGGGGGATGGATCGGGAGCGGGTGATCGCCCCTTACGCCTCCTTCCTGGCGCTGAGCCGGATCCCGGGGGCGGCGGTGAAAAACCTGCGGCGGCTCCGGGCCCTGGGTGCTGAGGGGATCTGCGGCTTTTACGAGGCGGTGGACTTCACGCGGCGGGAGGACGATAACGGCTTTCAGATCGTCCGCTCCTTCATGGTCCACCATCTGGCGATGAGCCTGCTGGCGGCGGACAACGCCCTGGAGGATGACGGGATGCGCCGCCGCTTTCTCCGGGATCCGGAGATGGACGCCTACACGGAGCTGCTCCAGGAACGGAGCCCCGCCGGAGAGCGGGTGCGGCCCATCCGGGGTTTCCGGGGAGACGAAAAGCCGGAGCGGAAAATGCTGGAGGGGTGGAGCCTGTGCCGGGAGGGGTATGATCTGGTCCGCCCCGCCTGTCTGCCCCTGTCCAACGGCCGGTATCATCTTCTTATCACGGAGTTGGGAGGATCCCGGTCCCTATGGGAGGGGAGGCTCCTGGCGGCATCGTCCTTCCGCCGCTTCGGGGAGCGGCAGGGACCGCTGTTCTTCGCCTCCGCCGGAGGCCGCTTCTTCTCCCTCCAGCCCGCGCCGGAGTACGATGGGGAGACCGCGTATCACTGGGAATTCTGCGGCAGCCGCTTCTCTCAGTTTTCCGCCCGGGAGGGATGGCAATTCCGGGTGGAGACCCGGGTACCGGTCAACGCCTCCGGAGAGCTGCGGAGAGTGACGGTACGGAACCGGACGGGCGAGCGGCAGGAGCTCACTCTGGCGCTGTATTTTGAGCCCGCCCTGTGTTCCCCCGAGGCCTGGGAGGCCCATCCCGCCTTTGCGCGCCTTGCCCTGGAGAGCCGGATGGGGGAGGGATGCCTGCTGGTGCGCCGGAGACCGGGCGGACGGGAACCGGAGTGCGCCTGCGCCGTCACCTGCTCCGAAGCCTGCGACTGGGAGACGGATCGGGACGACCTGTTCGGCCGGGGCAGCCTTCGGGCCATGCCTGCCGCCCTCCTGCGCCGGGGCAGCCGGATCCGGGCTTCGGAGAACCCCTGCGTCCTGGCCCGGCTGCGGCTGACTCTGCGTCCGGGGGAGAGCCGTCAGGTGACCTTTGCCCTCGCCATGGGAAAAACCGGGGCGGAGGCGGAGGCGTCGGTCCGGGAGCTGCGGCGGAGCTCCGGGGAAAACGCCCTCTTCGCCCGCTGCGCCAGGGCCTTCGGCCTCGCCGGCGGGGAATTGGAACGGGCGCTGGGGCTGATCACGCCCCTGGTTTTCTCCACCCCGGAGACAAGGCGCCTCAGAGAGGATTGGGGGCGCTGGGACCGGGGCCCCGACGGCCTCTGGCAATTCGGGATCTCCGGTGATCTGCCCGCAGCGATCCCGGGATCGGAGGGGGCGGAGCGGATGCTGCGGAGCTGGGCGCTGCTCCGGGGTCTGGGAGTGACCTTCGACCTCGCCCTGCCGGTAGAGGACGAGGGAGTATACGGCAGGCCGGAGTGTGCCGCCCTGCTGGAGCTGACCGCAAAGCTGGGGGTCTCCGGGGCCCAGGGACAGCGGGGCGGTTTTCATCTGGCGGGAGGCACCCGGGAGCAGCGTCTGGCGTTGACAGCCCGCTGCCGGACCATCGGACTGCCCCCCGCGGCGAGGCAGACGCAGGCCCATCGCCTGTCTGCCTGGTTTCTGCCCGCCGGGGCGGATAACCGGGAGTTCCGCACGGAAGCACCCGGGGCCGAAAGCCGGGTGTTTCAAACGGAGAAGGGAACGGGTCTCCGGGCCTGGTCCCATATCCTGACCAACGGACGGATGGGCTGGATCGCCACGGACGCGGGTACCGGGAACCTCTTTCTGGACAACGCCCGGGAACAGCCCCTCACGCCCTGGGAAAACGATCCGCTGAGCCTTTGGGGACCGGAGCGGCTGACGCTCCGTCGGGGAGGGGAAGATCTCTCCCTGTTCGCCGATGCGGACGGCTGGCCTACGGAGACGGAGTTCGGCTTCGGCTTTGCCCGTTGGAGGCGGCGGCTGGGCCCGGTGGAAACGGAGGTCACGGCTTTTATCCCCTGTGAGCTCCGGGGACTTGTGCTCATGATCCGGATCCGGGGCTGGAGCGCCGGAGACCGGCTGCGCCTTTTCGCCCGCCGGGCGGAGGAGGCGCCGGAGGGCTTTGGCCTGTATGCCGGTGCGCCCAGCCTGGAGGAAACGAAGGATGAGCTCAGGTGGATGACGGGGATCGGGGGCGGGGACGACTGTATCGCCGGAGAATTTGCCCCGGCGGACCGGATCGTGCTGGTGCTGGGCCTGGAAGAGGCGGCGGGCCTGGTTCGCCAGGCGGAGGCGGAGGCGGAGCTGGAACGGGTGCGGGAGCTCTGGCGGGAACGGACGGGAGCCTTCCGGCTCCGGAGCCCCGTTCCCCGGCTGGACGCCTATCTGAATGGCTGGGCTCTGTATCAGACCCTGGCCTGCCGGGTGATGGGCCGCTGCAGCCTGTACCAGAGCGGCGGAGCCTTTGGCTTTCGGGACCAGCTCCAGGATGTGTGTGCCTTCGCAGACACCCTGCCGGAGATCGCCAGGGCGCATATCCTGACTGCCGCCGCCCACCAGTATCGGGAGGGGGATGTGATGCATTGGTGGCATCCCCACGCAGACGCGGATCGGGGCGTCCGCACCCGCTGCTCCGACGACCTCCTTTGGCTGCCCTATGCCTTGGCGGCATACGGGGAGAAAACAGGGGACCGGAGCATTCTGGAGGAGGAAGTCCCGTGGCTCGTCTCCGCTGCTCTGGGACCGGAGGAACGGGACCGGTATGAAGCGCCTGCCCGGGAGGGGAAGGGAAGCATGCTGGAGCACGGCCTCCGGGCGGCGGCCCTGGTGCTGGACCGGGGAACCGGCCCCCACGGCCTCCTGCGCATGGGCAGCGGGGATTGGAACGACGGCATGGATGCGGTGGGCGGGGAGAGCGTCTGGCTCACCTGGTTCGCGGCCCTGGTGCTGGATCGGTTCGGCCGCTTTGCGGGAAGAACGGAGCTCTGCGCCCGGGCAGCCCAACTGGAAAAAAGTGCGGACGCCGCCTGGGCCGGTGACCGGTACCTTCGGGGCTGGTACGCCGACGGAAAGCCTCTGGGCGCGCCGGGAAATCCGGAATGTGCCATCGACTCCCTGGCCCAGAGCTTTGCGGTGCTCAGCGGCTTCGGGGATCCGGAGAAAAGCAGAAAGGCGGTAAAAAGGGCTGCGGAGCTTCTGCTGGACCGGGAGCAGGGGACGGTGAAGCTCTTCACGCCCCCCTTCGACGGCCTGGAAAAGCCCGGCTATATCCGCAGCTATCTCCCGGGTGTGCGGGAGAACGGCGGCCAGTACACCCATGCCGCGGTCTGGCTGGCGGCCGCCTGTCTGCGCTGCGGGGAGACGGAGCTGGGTTGGACCCTGTTGGAGACCCTCCTTCCCGGGGACAGGCCGGAGGCGGTCTACCAGGGGGAGCCCTATGTGCTGGCGGCGGACGTGTACACCCATCCGGATATGCCCGGACGGGCGGGATGGACCTGGTATACCGGCGCGGCAGGCTGGTTCCTGCGTACCGTCGTGGAGGAGCTGCTGGGTCTGCGGGTGAAGGCGGGAAAACTCTGCGCCGAGCCCAGGCTGCCCGCATCCTGGCCTGGATATGAAGCCTGGCTGAAGGCGGGTGGGAAGACTTGGCATATCCTTGCAGACAAAGGAGAGAGAGCGGAAGTGCGGGAAGAATGAATTGACCGTAGTGCAGCCGTATGGTATAATTTCTTATTAAACCTCTGCGCTTCGCGGAGAAAGGTGGGCTGACCATGGAAAAGATCACGCAGAGGGAGCTGCTTCCGGGCATTCACCTCTGCTGTGTGCAGACGGACCGGCTCCGCACCGGGACGTTTTCCGTCAGTTTCCTGCGTCCCCTTCGGCAGGAGGACGCGGCAAAGGACGCACTGGTGATGAACGTGCTGGCCAGAGGATGCCGGGCCTGTCCGGATATGCGGCAGCTGCAGGCCGCCTGCCAGGAGGCCTACGGGGCTGTTGTGGGACCGGCGCTCCGCCAGTACGGGGAGGCGGTGGCCATCGGCTTCAGCGCCTCTTTCCCGGATGATCCCTGGCTCCCTGCCGGGAGCCGGAACCTGGAACGGGTGATCCGGCTGGTGAGCGACCTCTGTCTGGACCCGGATACCCGGGGCGGTCTTCTGCGGAATGATTACGTGCTCTCCGAGCGGCAGAACCTCCGGGACCGCATCCTGGCGGCGGTGAATGACAAACGGAGCTATGCCCGCATCCGGGCCAGAGAGCTCATGTGTGTCGAGGAGGACTACGGGGTGTATCCTCTGGGCAGCCCGGAGGAGGCGGAGAAGCTCACCCACCTGATCCTGACCCGCCATTACCAGCGGATGCTGGTCTCTTCGCCTCTGCGGCTGTTCTACAGCGGTTCTGTCTCCTTTGAGCAGGTGCGGGACACGGTCCTGGATGCCTTCCTCACCCTGCCGGGGGGAGAAGAACGCCGGGTGCCGGAGACGGAGATCCGGGACAGCGCCGCCGTCCTGCGCAGCGTAACGGAGTTTACGGACGCGGAGCAGGGAAATCTGGTCCTGGGCTGTCGTCTGGGCGGATATATCGCTCCCCAGGAGCAGCCAATCCTGGAGGTGTTCAACCGCTATTTCGGCGCCTCCCATACCTCACGGCTGTTCCGGCGGGTACGGGAGGAGCGTTCCCTTTGCTACAGCATCAGTTCCGGGTACGACCGACATAAGGCGGTCTTTTCCGTTGCCGCGGGCATTGCCTTTGATAAGCGGGACGAGGTGATGGAGGCGGTGCTGGAGGAACTGGACCGCTGCCGGGTGGGAGATGTGGATCCCGGAGATCTGGAATCCGCCCGCAGAGGCGCCGCCTCTTCCTGGCGCATGACGGGGGACAGCGGCAGCGCACTGGACAGTTTTTACCTGGGTCAGGAGCTCCTGGGCAGCCCCGCCAGACCCGAGGAGCTGGCAGCTCTGGCGCTGGAGGTGAGTCCCGAAGACGTGGCCCGCATGGCCCAGCGGGTGCAGCCGGAGCTGGATTATTTCCTCCGGGGCAGGGAAAAGGAGGCGGAGGCATGATCCCACGGGACTTTGCGGAGTTCGGTTTCACCCGGTATTCCGGAGTGACGGAGAGCGGGCTCACGGTATATGTTTTTCCCCGATCCGGTCTTCGGGCCAAGCACGCCCTGCTGGCGGTGAGATTCGGCGGCTGCGACCTGCGGTTCAACTACCGGGGGAAATGGAAGGAAACTCCCGCGGGCGTCGCCCACTATCTGGAGCACAAGACCTTCGAGATGCCGGACCATCACGCGGTCATGAAGCTGAGCGCCGCCGGGGCAAGCGTCAACGCTTTTACCTCCTCCGACAAGACCGGATACCATTTCACCTGCGACGAGGGATTTATGGAAGACCTGGAGGAGCTGATCACCTTTGTCTCCACTCCATATTACACGGAGGAGAGCGTGGAAAGGGAGCGGGGGATCATCACCCAGGAGATCCGGATGCGCTGGGACCAGCCCGGCCGCCGGGTGCGGACGGAGCTGATGAAAGCCCTGTACGAACGGCATCCCATCCGGGAGGGAAACCTGGGTACGGAGCAGGATATTGCCCGGATCACGCCGGAACTGCTGTACTCCTGCCATGAGGCCTTTTACCGGCCGGACAATATGGTCCTGTGCTGCGCGGGGGACGTGGATCCGGAGGCGGTCTTTGCCCTGGCCTCCAGGCTGCTGCCGGAGAAATCCAGACGGAAGCTGCCGGAGCGGGACCTGGGCGGAGAGGAGGAGCCTGGTCCCATCCGGGTACGGACGGAGACGGAGATGCCCGTGAGCATGCCGGTCTTCCTTCTGGGCAGTAAGCTGCCCTTTGCCCCGGAGGGGAAGGAATGGCAGCGGCGTCTGCTTCTGGCGGACCTGAGCTGCGCCCTGTTCCTGGGGGAGGGCTCGCCTCTGTACGCCGCGCTGTACGGCGAAGGTCTCGTGAACCGGAGCTTCTCCTGCGGCGTGACGGATTTTCCCCGGGGAGCGGTCTGCACCGCCGGAGGCCGCTGCGCAGATCCCCAGGCGGTCCTGGGGCGGGTCGTGGACGCGGCGGAGGGTTTCCGGGCGGACCGGGAGACGGCGGAGCGCTTCCGCCGCCTGCAGAAGGCCGCCAGGGGCAATTTCATTATGGCACTTGATTCTTTGTCCGGTCTGTGCCATACTCAAGCGGATGGACATTTTATGGGTTTCGACGGCATGGAAGCCCCGGCGGTCCTGGACGAACTGGGACCGGAGGAAGCGGCGGCCTTCATCCGGGATACCTTCCGGGCGGATCGGCTGGCCCTTTCCGTTGTCCGTCCCACAGACTCCGGGAAAGGATGAATACGATGGAGATACCGGCAATTACCTTCCCCATGCTGGGCGAAGGCTTCAAATTGACGTTCCTGCCCTACTTCACCATTTTCGGCTGGCGGGTGTACTGGTACGGGGTGCTCATCGCCCTGGGCTTCCTGCTGGCGGTGTTGTACTGCATGAAGCGGGCGAAGAGTTTCGGCATCACCCAGGACGACCTGGTGGATATGCTGATCTGCGCCGTACCCCTGGGGGTCATCTGCGCCAGGCTGTACTATGTGATCTTCTACCGGGCGGACGACGGCACCAATCCCTATTTCGACGGCAGCCATGATCTTTTGGATATCGTGAGGATCTGGGAAGGCGGCCTCGCCATCTATGGCGGCATCATCGGCGGCTTCCTGGGCGCCGCCATCTCGTCGAAGGTGAAGAAGATCCCCTTCCGGGTCTTTGCGGACCTGGGCAGCCTGGGCTTCCTTATCGGCCAGGCCATCGGCCGCTGGGGCAACTTCACCAACCGGGAGGCCCACGGGACGGATACCACCCTGCCCTGGCGCATGGGTCTCGTCTATTCCTTCAAGACCTTCTATTTCCACCCAACCTTCCTGTACGAGAGCCTTTGGAATGTCCTGGGCTTTGTGCTCCTCCACTTCTGGTCCAAGAAACGGCGGAAATTCGATGGCCAGGTCTTCCTGCTGTACATCGCCTGGTACGGCCTTGGCCGGGCCATGATCGAAGGTCTGCGGACGGACAGTCTCTATGTGGGCAGCACCAATCTGCGGGTCAGCCAGCTCATCGCCATCCTCACCTTCCTCTTTGCCGCGGCGATCCTCCTGTATGTGCGGGTGGCCCGGCATCCCGAGCCGGAGGATCTTTGGGTCAACCGGGACCGGAAGGCGGAGCTGCTGAAGGCCGAGGCTGAGGAGCAGCGCCGGAAAGAGGAAGAGGCGGAGGCGGAGAGCTTCGACGAGGAGCTGAGCGAAGCCTATCGCATCCTCACCATGAAGTCCGGGTATAAGGAAAGCACGCCGGAGAACGTGCCGGAAGGTCCTGCGGTGGAGCCGGTGGATTACCGGGAATCTGCGGAGGTGGAACGGGAGCTGGAACGGGAAGCGGCGGAAGAAGCCGCCGCCCCGCAGCAGGACGCCCGCAGCGCGGAGAAGGAGCCGCAGCGCAGCCTGGGACGGAGCCTGCGCAGCCCGCAGCAGGACGCCCGCAGCGCGGAGAAGGAGCCCGCCCAGGCAGCGGTGCCCCCTGAGCTGGCGGAGCAGATCGTCAGCACCGTGGAGGCCGTGATCGGAGAGACCGCAGAGGCGGCCAAGGCTGCGGCGGAAGAGACAGCAGAAGCGGCGGAAGCCGCGATCGAAAAATCGGGAAGTGAAGAAGATGAAAAGAGAGACGATTAAAAGCCTGTACATGGATCCGGCGATGTTTGCAGACCGTGAGATCACCGTCTGCGGCTGGGCCAGGACCATCCGGGATATGAAGAGCTTCGGGTTCCTGGAGCTGAACGACGGCAGCTGCTTCAAAGGCCTGCAGGTGGTGTTCGCCGCAGATACCGTGGCGAACTACGCGGACGTGGCAAAGCAGAACGTGGGAACGGCCTTCACCGTGCGCGGTACCTTTGTGCTGACGCCTGAGGCCAAGCAGCCCTTTGAGCTGAAGGCGGCGGAGATCATCCTGGAGGGAGCCAGCGCGCCGGAATATCCCCTGCAGAAGAAGCGGCATACCGTGGAATACCTGCGTACCGTGGCCCATCTGCGGCCCAGGACCAATCTGTTCAGCGCGGTGTTCCGCATCCGCAGCGTGGCGGCCTTCGCCATCCATGAGTTTTTCCAGTCCCAGGGCTTCGTGTATGTGCATACCCCTCTCATCACCGGGAGCGACTGCGAGGGCGCGGGGGAAATGTTCCGGGTCACTACCCTGGATGTGAACGACCCGCCCCGCACCGAGGACGGAAAGGTGGATTGGTCCCAGGATTTCTTCGGCCATGAGACCAATCTGACGGTCTCCGGGCAGCTGAACGGGGAAAGCTATGCCATGGCCTTCGGCAGCATCTACACCTTCGGCCCCACCTTCCGGGCAGAGAACTCCAATACCCCCCGGCACGCGGCGGAGTTCTGGATGATCGAGCCGGAGATCGCCTTTGCCGATCTGGAGGACGATATGGAGATGGCGGAGGGGATGCTGAAGTATGTCATCCGCACCGTTCTGGACAAGTGCAGCCAGGAGGTGGAATTCCTCAACAGCTTTGTGGATAAGGGCCTCAGGGACCGACTGGAGCTGGTGGCCTCCTCGGATTTTGCCCGGGTGAGTTATACCGAGGCCATCGAGATCCTGGAGAAGAGCGGGGCGGATTTCAAATATCCCGTCTCCTGGGGCTGCGATCTGCAGACGGAGCACGAACGGTATCTCAGCGAAAAGCATTTCGGCAGGCCGGTATTCGTTACGGACTATCCCAAGGAGATCAAGGCCTTCTACATGCGTCTGAACGAGGACGGCAGGACCGTGGCCGCGGTGGACTGCCTGGCCCCCGGCATCGGGGAGATCATCGGCGGCAGCCAGAGAGAGGAACGCCTGGATATCCTGGAACAGCGCATGGATGAGCTGGGGCTGGACAAGTCCGGCTACCAGTGGTACCTGGACCTCCGGCGCTACGGCGGCACGAAGCATGCGGGCTTCGGCCTGGGCTTCGAGCGGCTCATCATGTACCTCACCGGCGTGAGCAACATCCGGGATGTCATCCCGTTCCCCCGGACAGCCGGCAGCGCGGACTTTTAAAACAGGGTTTCCAATGCGCCCCCAATCATTGGGGGCGCATTTCCTATGCGTCCAGCTCCCGCAGCTTATCCCGCAGCTCCGCGCAGAGCTCGCCCGCGGCTTCCATGGCGCTGCTCTCCGCCCGGATGCGGAGCCTGCCCAGAGTATCCGGGGAAACGGTGGCGCAGCCCTTGGGAGTACGGAGCTTCAGCCCGGAGATGGTCTCGCCGCCGTACTC
>JAEEGL013100303.1_pt1 | contig 21301 bp, 20 predicted proteins | sample 9134231 | NCBI WGS metagenome assembly JAEEGL01 (sample SAMN16246548, study PRJNA631951) | gut metagenome | biome: gut microbiome; feature: rumen; material: fiber-attached | host: Bos | place: Iran: Karaj | collected 2018-10
ACCAAGTTTATTATATAATCTTATTGCTTCATTATTATTTTCATTTACTTCAAGCATTATTCTATTATAATCTTCTTTTTCTATCATTTCATTCATAAGAGCTGTAGCTATACCTTTTCTTCTAGAATCTTCACTTACAAAAAGATTCATTATATCTACAACACCATCTACTAATCTTATTTCTAAATAGCCTAGTACTATATCACCATCCATATAGTTATATACACTATCAGTATCACTAATTATTTCTTTTTTTATCATTTTTCCACCTCTATTTTCTTAATATAATTTGCTTTAACAAAATGAGGATTTTCACTTTCCATATTAGAACAATATTCAATTATTTTATCTATATCTAATTTTTCTTCTACTTTTGGATAATCTTCATTATCTTCTTCACTATAATACTCAGGTACTACTGGATTATTATTTTTATCAAATACACTTATATAATATCCTTTATTATCTTCAATAACTGCTTTTTTATTTCCTTTAGTATTGTTACTTACTAAATATGCAGTTAAACTAGATATAGTATTAATTTTTATATTTAATGCATATGCTATTGTTTTAGCTATAGCAAGACCTATTCTTATACCAGTAAAACTTCCTGGTCCATTTACAACTATAATTTTATCTAAATCATGAATATCTAATCCACTTTCTTCAAATATATCTGAAATCATAGGCATAGTATAAATAGAGTGACTATATTCACTCTCTTTAGTTTTTATATATGTTGAATCTTTTGTTTTTAATGCTATTGTTATTAATTCTGCATGTGTATCAATAAATAAAACCATAATTATCCCTCTTTTCTATTCTATTTTTTTAATATCATTTTTAATTGATTTCTTTGAAATTCTAAATCTTGATATATTTCTTCATACATATCAGAAACAAAAGGATTATCTTCTAATCTTTTTTCTTCTATTTCTTGAAGTAAAGCAAAATACTTTTTTAATGTAACATAAGCTTCTATTTCATAATATCTTAATTCTCTTTGAAACATTGATTCTAAATTTAAATAAGACACAGGCTTTTTTATAAATGAAGGATTTTCATTTTTAATATGTTTTTTAGGTATACTTAATGTATATTCATTATATTTCGGTTCTCTAGAAGTTAGTGGAACCATAGTTAATTTATCATTTATATCAGATAATACCATACATGGTCTTCCACCTAGAGAAGCATGATCTGCAATTCTATTTTTAAATTGAATATTTTTAACTATAATTATTTCTCCACCATCGTACATAATTATCTTCCTTTCAGCCCAAATTATTATAGTTCTTTTTTATATATAGTCAATTATTTCCATAAATTATTTGGATATTTTTTATCTTCAATTAAACTATTTAAGTAAAAAACTACTATATCTTTATCTTCTTTATATGTTACTCCTACCCATTTAGCATCAGTATCTAATACTTTAACTTTACAAATATCATTATTTATACCATCACTTATTACACTAGGTATAAAAAATTCATCTTTTGATAAATCTGCATTTTCTAAAAAATCTATAAACTTTTCATTTATATAATCCATAAATTCAGGATAAAAACATATCATATTCATAGATACTTTCTTTTCAGGTTCTATTTCACTTAATTTTCCAGTTACTAAAGACTTAGCCATTATTTTTTCATTATTAACAGATATTTCACTTTCATCTATATTATCTAAATATCCATTTTTAATATTACATATTCCTCTTTTAACTGTACCATTTTCAGTAAGAGTATTAATAACATTATACCCTACTAAGCCTATTGTATTAGTACTATTATTGTCCATAAAATCTCTACCCGTTAAAAATGCATCATATCCATAAAAATCATCAGCATTTATAATCATGAATGGTTCATTTATTACATCTTTAGCACATAATATAGCATGAGCTGTACCTAATGGTTTAACTCTATCTTCTGGTATTTTATATTCACTAGGAACATTATCTAGATTTTGGAAAACATATTCTATTTTAACATTCTTAGTATTTGCAAATTCTTCTATTCTAGAACCAATAGTACTTTTAAATGTATCAAATAATTCTTCTTTAATAATAAATACTATTTTATTAAATCCACATCTAATAGCATCATAAACAGAATAATCTATTATGAATTCACCATTTGGTCCTAAAGGTTCAAGTTGTTTTAAACCACCAAATCTACTACCCATACCTGCTGCTAGAATAATTAATGCTTTATCTTTCATATTTTTCTCCTTATTTAAAAGAGATTACTAAAAAAAGTAATCTCTTTAATTATTTTTCGTCTTGTTTTTTACTTTTTTTATTTTCCTTTTCTTCAGACATATTATCTTCTTCTTTTTCCTTTTTTTCTTCTCTAGCAATCTTATAATTACTATTCTTTTCAACTAAATCTTCTATTTCTTCTTTAGTTAAAGTTTCTTTTTCAATAAGTGTTTGAGCTAAAATATCTATTAATTTCTTTTCTTTTGAAACAATTCTTTTAGCTTCTGTATAGCAACTTTCTATTATCTTTTTAACTTCTTGATCAATTTGTAATGCTACTTGGTCTGAAAAATCTTTAGTCTTATTATAATCTCTACCTAAGAATACACTTTCACTTCTATGTTCAAATTGCATAGGTCCAAGAGAACTCATTCCATATTCAGTAACCATACTTCTTGCTATCTTAGTAGCTTTCTTTAGATCATCGCTAGCACCAGTTGAAATCTCATCCATATAAGTTTCTTCACTAGCTCTTCCTGATAAAAGAGTTATAATTTGTTCTTCTAGTTCTTTTTTAGTATATACAAGAGTTCTTTCTTCTTTTGGAAGCATTTGTGTATAACCACCAGCCATACCACGAGGAATAATAGTAATTTTATGAACTTCTTCACCATTTGGTAATACTATTCCAGATACAGCATGTCCTGCTTCATGATAAGCAACAATTCTTTTTTCATAATCTGTTACTTTTCTACTAGTTTTAGCAGGTCCCATTAGTACTCTATCACTAGCTTCATCTATTTCATCCATACTTATTGCTTCTTTATCTCTTCTTACAGCAAGTAAAGCAGCTTCATTAAGTAAGTTCTCTAAATCAGCTCCAGAATATCCTGGTGTTCTTTCTGCTATATGTTTTAAATTAACACTAGGAGCTAAAACTTTGTTTTTAGCATGTACTCCAAGTATTTCTTCTCTTTCCTTAACATCAGGTCTATTAACTGTTACTTGTCTATCAAATCTTCCTGGTCTTAATAATGCAGGATCTAATACATCAGGTCTATTAGTAGCAGCTAATATAATGATTCCTTCATTTTCACCAAAACCATCCATTTCAGATAGTAATTGATTTAATGTTTGTTCTCTTTCATCATGTCCACCACCAAGACCAGTTCCTCTTTCACGGCCAACTGCATCTATTTCATCTATAAATATTAAGCAAGGTGCTGTTTGTTTAGCTTGTTTAAACATATCTCTAACACGAGATGCTCCAACTCCTACAAATAATTCAACAAAATCTGAACCACTTATATAAAAGAAAGGTACTTTTGCTTCTCCAGCAACTGCTCTTGCTAGTAATGTTTTACCTGTTCCTGGAGGACCTACTAATAGCACTCCTTTTGGAATTCTAGCACCCATTTTAGTAAACTTTTTAGGATTCTTTAAGAAATCAATTAGTTCTTGAACCTCTTCTTTTTCTTCTTTTAATCCAGCAACATCTTTAAATGTTTTTCTACCATTTTCTTCAGCTAATTTAGCTTTACTCTTACCAAAATCAAAAGTTCCTTTATTACCATTTCCTAATTTAACAAGCATCATATATGCAAGAATACCAAATAATAAAATTGGTAAGAAATTAAATAATACTGATAACCATGCACTATTTTCAGGATTTGTTTTAGTTTCTACTTTTAATCCTTTAGATTCAGCTATTTCATATAATGATGAAATTACTGTATCAGTATAAGGTACTGTTACACTAAAACTTTCATTTTTTGCATAACCTTCTAATTTACCTGTTATAACATATACTCCAGCACCACTCTTTGGTGTTACTGCTATCTCTGTTACCTTGTCATTATTTAAATTAGTAGTTAAATCAGTATAATTTAGAGTATTTACTTTAGTTCCTATTGTATTTAAAAATAAATATGAACCAATTATTACTGCTAATAATAAAATGTATGGCATGAAATTCATGCTTTTTTTAGTTCTTTTTATATTCATTTTTTTAGTCCTTTCTCTTTCTAATAATACTTTAATATTATATCATACTCTTCGGTATTTTTCTTGTCAAGTTTGGATTTTTTTATTCCAGGTACCCATATAATTGTGTCACTTGAATCAAGCACAATAGGCCATGAATCCCTATCATTACTCTTTATTTTTTTATCAATAAAAATATCACTTATTTTTCTACTACCATTTAATCCTTTTACTTCAATTCTATCTCCATTTTTTCTATTTCTTACATATAATGGCATAACAACTTCTTTACTATTAATTCTGATAATATTATTTGAATTATCATTAATATCATCTTCAATCATTTCAATTATTTTTCCATTTGGAAGATTAACTAATTTATTTATTTCAATTTCATAGTCATCTATTTTTTCTTCATAATAATTAAAATATAATTCATTGTATGCTTTAGTTGCTATTACATTATTTGGTAAATGAACTACACTATTAGATCTATTAGAATTAATCAAATTAAATAATAAATCTACATGAGCATCACCAATAATTAATAGGTCATCTCCATATATTTTTTCTAGAATTGTATAAATTATGTTAGTTTGAATTAATTTATCATGTTGAATAAACTTTTCAATATCTAATGTTCCATTTTGAAATACTTTAATAAATACTTTTTCAACTTCTCTATTTATATATTCACTATTTTCAAGTAATATTTCACTAAATTTAAGAAATTTTTTATGAACATTAGGATTTTCATTTTTTAAGAATGGCAATATTGTATGTCTATATCTATTTCTTGTATAACTTAAATCAAAATTTGATTTATCTACACAATATTTAATATCATTTTCTTTACAAAATTCTTCTATTTCAGCTTTTGTTACTGTAATAAGGGGTCTTATTAAAGTATAATTCCCTTTATCAACAATTCTTGAAAATCCACTATACCCTTTTAAAGTAGATCCTCTTACTATTCTCATAAGAATAGTTTCCATTAAGTCATCTGAATGATGTGCTGTCATTAAATACTTAGCACCATGGTTTTCAACTAATTCTTCGAAGAAGTTATATCTAACAGTTCTAGCTTCATTTTCAAAATTATCATCGCCCCATTTTTCTATTTTCCTACATTCAAAAATAATTTTGTTTTTCTTACAAAATTTTTCCAAATCATCCTGTTCTTGATCACTTTCATCTCTTCTATTGTGATTAACATGTGCACAAACTAATTTTAAATCCATTAAATTCTTAAATTCATTTAATATATATAAAAGTGACATAGAATCTGGCCCACCAGAAGTTCCTACTACTATGACATCTCCTGGTTTTAAAGATATTTTATTTCTAATGAAATTATATACTTCTTCCATAAAAAAGCCTTTCTATTCTTCTATTTTAATAACAATTTCATCATCCTTAGAATATAAATACTTTTCCCTTGCATACTTAGCCATATATTCTGGATCTTGTAATTTGTTAATTTCGTCTTTCAATCTTTCTTCTTCTGATAATGCATCTTTATATGACTTTTCTAAAAGTGCAAGCTCTTTTTTAGTGTTAGCTATTTGAGAAAAATATGAGAAAATTGAAGACACAAAAAGAACACTAGATATTATAAAACATAGCATCAAAAAAGTCACTCTAAATTTTGTCTTTTGGCTCATCTTTTTCATATTTACCCCATTCTTAAATTTATTATATATTTACAGGGTTTATAATTCAATTGAGCCAAATTGTCTTTACACTGGTTTTTACATTTTTTTTGTAAAGAAAAAAGACTTTAATAAGTCCTTCAACTATTCTTCTTCTTTCTCAGCAACGTCTTCTGTTTCTTCATATTTGTCAAAAATTGCTTTTTCAAACATTGTTCTTATTTCTTGTTTGATTGGATGAGCAATATCATGTTTTGTTTTATCACTTGGCATTCCAAGATACAATCCATTGTCTCCTTGTAGAACCTTTATACCATGAATAGCAACAGCATCATCGATTGTTACTTCAGCATAAGCTCTTAATTTAGATCCTTCTCTAACAGAAACCTTATGCACTCTAACTGATGTAATTTCCATAAGATACCTCCTTAATTGCTAATTTAATTATAATATAAAAAATGTCAATAAGCAATATTTTTTTACTATTGACATTCTCACAAATTATTAGATATTTCGGCAAATTCTTCTACTTTAATTTCTTCAGCTCTTGACATTAAATTTTTGTCAAATTGAGACAATATTTTTTCTATTTTTTCTAAATCATAATTTTTAAGATTATTTCTTAAATTTTTTCTTTTTTGTCTAAAAGAATCTTTAATTAATTTATAGAATTTTTCTTCATTATTAACTTTAATTTTTTTATTATTAATTAGTTTTAAAACTATACTATCCACTTTAGGAATTGGTTCAAAACAATTCTTACTTACATTACATATTTTTTCAATATCAAAATTATATTGTAAGAATACTGATAATGATCCATATTGTTTAGTTCCAGCTTTTGCATTAAATCTTTCTGCTACTTCTTTTTGAATCATTATAATTATTTGATATGGTTTAGATTCATCTACAATCTTATTTATAATAGCTGTTGTAATATAATATGGTAAATTACCTACAAAATATATATTTTTATACTTTTTATAATCAATATATTCATTTAAATTTACTTTTAAAAAATCATTAAATACTACTTTTAAATTATCACTATTTATGCTTAATAATTGTTCTTTTAATCTTGTATCTATTTCAAAACAAATAACATCACAATTTTTCTTTACTAATTCTTTTGTTAAAGCTCCACTTCCTGGACCAATTTCTATTATTAAATCATCTTTATTTGGATTAATTGAATCTGCTATTTTATTAATAATATTTTTATCAATTAAAAAATTTTGACCCAGAGACTTCTTATAATCAAAATTTTTCATTTTTTCCATCCTTTTCTTAATACTTCAAAATTTAAATTTCTAACTCTACCTACTTTTCTAATAGCATAGTCTTTTGAATCTGTAAGAAGGTCAATAACATTACCACTTACACCTCTATCAAGTACTATTGCTATTATAGGTTCATCAGATAATTTTGAAACGTTAAATCTTAATATTGTTCCACATGGATAATTTCTACTACTAGCAACTATTCTAACTTTTCCATATGTTTTATCATTATAATAAATACCTTTTTTTAATACATTAGTTCTTGGTGGACATGCTAAATATCCTGTACATAAAGGACAATCACCAACATATCCAGTTAATTCACCTTTAAATGTAAATACTGGATTATATGTGCCTTGTTTATATATATTATTTTGTGTTTCTTGAATAACTTCTCTATCTAAAGCTTTTGCTAAACTATCATTTTCTACAGTAGTTGTTGTAGATTTATTAATACATTCTTTTTGCACAACAAAACAAATAGTTATAATAACAACTATTGCTTCTAAAGTACAAATAATTCTTGAACGAATGTATTCTTTCATCTATTTTCTCCTTAATAATATATTATAATATAATGTCAAAAATTTGTATAGCATTTTTACAAGTTTTTTCAATAATTTTGTCTACTTTTTCACCTTTTATATTAGCTATTTTTTCTGCTACATAATATACATTTGAAGGTATATTTTTTTTACCCCTAAAAGGCTCTGGTGATAAGTATGGACTATCTGTTTCAATTAGTATATTTTCTATATCTATTTTTTCTATTAATTCATATAATTTTGAATTTTTAAATGTTACTACTCCACCTATTCCAAGCTTATAACCTAATTTTATAAATAGTTGTGCCATTTCATAACTACCATTAAAACAATGTATTACTCCTTTTAATTTTCTTCCCTTTAATACATCATATACATCTTGAATAGAATCTCTTGTATGTACTACTATTGGTAAATTATATTTTTCTGCTAAATCAAGTTGTTTATTAAATAATTCTATTTGTTTTTCTTTATTATCTTTTGTGTAATAATAATCTAATCCAATTTCACCTACAGCATATACTTTATTATTTTTTATTATTTCTTCTAATTCATCTAATTTATCTATTTCATCAACACTTTCAGGATGAATCCCAACACATGGTAAAAGATAATTATCATATTTCTTTGATAATCCTACTATTTCATAAGCTGTTTCTAATTTATCAGAAGCATTTAATACTGCTACTACACCTTTTTTCTTAATTTCACTTACTATTTCATCAATATTATCATAACTTTCACTAGTTATATGAGCATGAGAATCTATCATTTTTCACCTCTATAAGTTAATTCATCTATTTTTTCTAATAAACTTTCTAAATAATAAATATAATTTTTTTCAAGGGATGCTTTTAATAAAGTTATTAATATATAATCATTTTTATATGTAAAATTAAATTTAGAACTAATTTTAGTAGATTCATAGAATAAGTCTTCTATACTTAAATTAGAATAAACTTCTTTTTTTACTTTTAATACTGATTTTAAATTATCATTTGATAATAATATAACTCCAGTTTTAGATATTAGTTTTTCTAAATATTTTTCATGTGCATATAATTCTAATTGAAGATTAGTCATACCAAATCTATCTCTTATTTCAAATAAAGTATTATTTAAATCTTCTTTAGTATTTATACTGTTAATCTTTTTATGTAATTCAATTAGTATATCACTATCTTCAGAGTATTCTTCTCCTATATGAGTTTCTACATCAATATTAACTTGATTAGTATTATCTTCTTCGTCAGGATTTATTCCATTTACTTCTTCATTTATAAGATCTAAATACATATTTACACCAATTGAATCTATAAATCCTGCTTGTTCTCTACCTAAAATATCTCCTGCTCCTCTTATTGCCAAATCTCTCATAGATATTTTATATCCACTACCAAGTTCAGTAAATTCTTTTATTGCTTCTAATCTCTTCATAGCAGTACTATTTAATATTTTTTCTTTTTTATACATTAAATATGCATATGCTATTTTATCTGATCTACCGACTCTACCTCTTATTTGATATAACTGACTTAGTCCATATCTATCAGCATCAATAACAATTATTGTATTAGCATTTGGTATATCTATACCATTTTCTATTATTGTTGTACTTACTAAAACATCATATTTTTTATTAGTAAAATCATATATAATATCTTGCATTTCATCTTTTTTCATTTTGCCATGAGCATAACAAAATCTAGCTTCTGGTATAAGCTTTGCATATTTTCTAACAATAGTTTCCATATTATCTATATTGTTATATAAGATAAATGCTTGTCCTTTTCTAGCTATTTCATTTAGTATTGTTTCTCTGATTAACATTTCATTATATTCAATAACATATGTTTGAACAGGATATCTATTTTTAGGAGCACTTTCTATTAAAGATAAATCTCTTATTCCAACTAATGACATTTGTAAACTTCTTGGTATTGGTGTTGCTGAAACTGATAAAACATGAACATTAGATTTTAATTTTTTAATTTTCTCTTTTTGTTCAACACCAAAACGATGTTCTTCATCTATAACTAGAAGGCCTAAATCTTTATATTCAATATCATTACTTAATAATCTATGTGTTCCAAAAACTACATCAGTTTTACCTTCTTTTAATTTTTTAACTTTTTCTGCTATTTGTTTATTAGTAAAATGTCTATTTATTAAATCTATATTTATTCCATAATTAGCAAATCTACTAACAGCTGAATCATATTGTTGATGTGATAAAAGAGTTGTTGGACATAAGTATGCAACTTGTTTACCATTTAATACTGTTTTAAAGATTGCTCTAAAAATAACTTCAGTTTTTCCATAACCAACATCGCCACATAATAATCTTTCCATTGGTCTAGGTTTTTCCAAATCATTTTTAATTTCAATTGACGCTTTTAATTGATCTGGTGTTGTTTCATATTCAAATTCTGATTCAAATACTATTTGATTTTCATCATCTTTACTAAATGGTTCAATTGTAGCTTTATTTCTTTCTTTATATATTTGTAATAATTCACCTGTTATATTTTTAATTCTTTCTTTGATTCTTAATTTAGTTTTAGTCCATTCTACACTATTTAATCTATTTATTGTAGGTTTTGCACCTTCTTTAGCAGCATATTTATATAATTTTGATATATCTTCAACTGCAACATACAATTTATCATTGCCTTTATATTCAATTAAAATGTAATCTTTTTTAAGACCATTCTTTTCTATTGTAGTAAGACCTCTATAAATTCCAATACCACTTTTTCTGTGTACTACATAGTCTCCTATTTCTAGATTGTCAATTGACATTATTTTTGTTCCGAGACTACTTTCTTTTAATTTTGATGATCTATTATATGTGTCTAATAAGTCAAATTCTGAAAAATAGTAATTATTTTTATACACAAAACCGTGATTTAGTGTGTCTTTTATAATTTTAACATTTTTTATTTTATCTGATACATATTTTATAATATTTTGATTTTTAGCATACAAAATACCTTTATTATTTTCTATATCATTTACAAATTTTTCTTTATCATTTTCATATTTATTTATACTTTTAGCTTCAATATTTAAATCACATTTTTTATTGTTTATAGTTTCTAAATAAATATCATTATCTCTTTTTAAACTACTTACTTTATTAATTTCATTTTCTATATCTAAATATTTAATTTGAGGTATTAACATCTTCTCTTGTTCTAGAATTTGATTATAATTTGTATAAACTGTAATAGGATTATCTATATAATCTATCAATGTAGATGATAAATCATCATAATCATCTTTTATAACACCAATTGTTATTTCTTTAATTTCAGATGTAGTTATTTGTTTTTGTGGATCAAAATATTTAATTTTTTCTATTTCATCATCAAAAAATTCTATTCTAATTGGTTTTTCTTCTCCAATTGGAAAAACATCTATAACAAAACCTCTTACTGCATATTCAGAAGTATCATAGACCATACTATCTCTTTTATATCCAATAGAATCTAATTTCTTAATTAGTTCATTTCTATTTATATTTTGACCAACTTTTAATTTGATTTTATTATCTATATATTTATTTTTAGAAGGTAATTTTCTAATAAAACTGTTTAAATGTGCTATAACAATCTTTTTAGTATTATCATTAAGCTTATTGTATAATTTACTTCTCATGTATAGTAGTTCAGGTGAACTAGCTATTGCTCTTTTAGTAATAAAATCATCTTCTGGAAATATATATACATCATCAATATAGTTTTTTAATTCATTATATGTTTCAGTTGCTTCATTTAATGTTGGATAAACTAATATTAAATTATTTTTACAAGTAAAAAAGATATATAACAACAATTGATTATATATTTCATTTCTACTTACTGATATTTTTTTATATTTTTTAATATCAAAATCAAATAATTTTTCATATAATTTACTATTCATTATTTATACCATTATATTTATCCATTAGTTCATCAATAGTAAGTACTGAAAAATCTTCTATTATATTTGATAAAATTGGATACAAATTATTTAATTTTTCAATATCTTGTTTACTAAATTTACCTAAAACATAATCCATTAAACTATCTTCAGGCATAGATATTCCTACTTTAATTCTTGCTATATCTTCAGTATGTAAGGCATTTAGAATACTTTTAATTCCATTATGTCCTCCATCACTACCTTTTCTTTTAATTTTAAATTTACCTACTTCAAAGTTTTTATCATCATATATTACTAAAATATCTTTATTTTCAATATTAAAAAAATTAACAAATTCTATAACTGCATTACCAGATAAATTCATATATGTAAGAGGTTTTACTAATAATATTTTTTCATTGTTGATTACTTGTTCACAATATTCTGCATTAAATTTCTTTTTGAAAACTAAGTTATTTTTTGCAGCATAAAAATTAATTGTATTAAATCCACAATTATGTCTAGTCTTTTCATATTTTTTTCCTGGATTTCCAAGTCCAACAACTAATTTCATATTATTCCTCCTTATACATATTATATAATTTATTTTTACTTAAATTGTATTTATCTGCTATTTCTTTAATAGCATCTCTTTTTGAATAACCTTTATTTATTAAAGTAGATATTTGATCCAAATAATCTTCTTCATCTTTATTATTTTCTTTATATCCTTCTACTACTAAAACTATTTCTCCTTTAATATTAGTTATATTTTTTAAAATATTACTAATGTTATCTCTAATAATTTCTTCATGTATTTTAGATATTTCTCTAACAATTGCTATTTTTCTGTCACCTAATACATCTAATAATAATTTTAATGTTTCTTCTATTCTATGAGGTGCTTCATAAAATATAATTGTTTGTTTAATTTCTTTTAATTCTATTAATTCTGCTTTTGCTAGTGATTTCTTACTGTTTAAAAAACCATAAAACATAAACTTTTCATTACTTATACCAGACATATTTATTGCTGGTAATAAAGCACTTGCCCCTGGTAAAGCTATAACATTTATATCATTTTTAATTGCTTCATCAACAATTATATTTCCCGGATCACTTATTAAAGGTGTTCCTCTATCAGTAACATAACCTATATTTTTACCACTTTTTAATATATCTATTATTTTATCTTTATGTTTCATTTCTGTATATTTATGACAAGATTCAACTTTTTTACTAATATCATAATTTTTCAATAAATTAATTGTTTGTCTAGTATCTTCTGCATAAACAATATCAACCATCTCTAAAGTATTAATACCTCTAATTGTAATATCATCTAAATTTCCAATTGGAGTTGGTATTAAATATAAATTTCCATATTTTGATTCAATATAGCTTTTTTGTATCATATTATCACTTTCCAAATATCTTTAACACTTCGTCAGTATAACTTCCATCTTCATTATGAACATATAATGGTGGTAATAATTTCAACCCTGTTTTTCCATTTTTATGTCCATCAATTAAAACTAAATTTGATTCTTTTCCTTCTTTAGGATAAATAAATCTAATTCTCTTTGGTTCAATATTGTTATTTTTCATACTTGTAATGATATCTATTAGTCTATCTGTTCTATGAACAATACATAACGAACCATTGTTTTTTAATAATTTTTTAGACAACTTCATTATATCATCAATACTAATCATAATTTCATGTCTAGCAATTGATTTTACACTATTATCATTTAAAATGCTATCATTATTTAATTTAAAATATGGAGGGTTGCAAGTAATTAAATCAAATGTATCTGTTTCAAAGTATTTGTCAATTTTACATGCATCTTCGTTAATTATTTCTATTTGTTTATCTAAATTGTTTATTTTTACACTTTCTTTTGCTAATTCATATATATTTTTTTGAATTTCTACTCCATATATCTTATTTTTAGTTTTCAATGAAAGTATTAAAGGAACAGGTGCATTACCTGTACATAAATCAAGTATATTTTTTGTATTATTATTTACAATACAAAAATTTGGAAGCAAAACTGAATCCAAACTAAAATTAAAATACTCTTTATTTTGTACTATTTTAAGATTATCAAAATATACTAAATCATTTATTATTCTTTCTTCTTTCATATCTATTATGATCTTTTCTATTATTTTCTTTTTTATTATTCTTTTCTTTTTCTTTTTCCTTTTTTGCATCTACTTCTATTTTATTTTCATCTTCATCTGTTATAACAACATATTTTTGTCTAGGTATATCAATAGAAATAACTGTTGCATCTTTACCTTCAACTTTTACTTTATCTCCAACTTCAGGCAAATCTTTTCTATATTCTGTATATAAATTATCTTCAAAATTTAAACAACATAATAATCTACCACATAATCCATTAATTTTAGTTGGATTTAATGCTAAATTTTGATTTTTAACTTGTGCTATACCCACTGAATCTAAATCATTTAAGAAAGATGAACAACATAATTTTCTTCCACAAGGTCCTACTCCAGATATTTCTTTAGCTTTATCCCTAGCACCAACTTGTCTTAATTCTATTCTAGTTTTATAAATTCCTGCTAAACTTTTAGCTAATTCTCTAAAATCCACTCTATTATCAGCTAAAAATTGAAAAACTAATTGATTTCTATCAAAAGTATAACTAGCATCAATAAATTTCATATCTAAACCAAATTCATTTGCTAACTCTTGTGCTTTCTCATTTGCTTTAGCCGCTTCTTTTATATTTTTTTCATTTTGTCTAATATCTTCTTTTGTAGCTAATTTATAAACTAATGCATGATCTTTATCATCTTTTTCATTATTATCTATTGATGTTACAGTACCAAATTGTAATCCTCTTTCAGTATTAACAATAACATTATCACCTTTAGTAAGTTCAATGTTATTATCTAAAAACATATATTGTTTTCCACCTTTTTTAAATTCAATATTTACTATTTTCATCTTTACATCTCCACATCTCTATGATAAATCTATCAATCATTAGATTTTTGTTTAAAGGAAAATCTAATTTATTTATACTATCATTTATTACTAATATTTTTTTAGATATTTCATTTATGTTATTATGTCTACTTGTAACACTTTCTTTATTATTTAATAAACAATCTAGACCATCTTTATACTTATAAAGTATATTTTTTAATATTTTTTGAAACATCTTTCTATCTTCTATTATACTATAAATATCATAGTTTTCGTAAATTGTTTTAATACCTTTTTCTTCAATTAGATCAATTAAATCATCAGATATTTTATCTATCTCTTCATCATCTTCATTCATATTTATTGAAGTTGATATAAATAGTTTTTGACATCTACTATATATAGTATCTTTAACATCATTTATATTACTTGATAATAATATTGCATATACATTCTCAGGTGGTTCTTCTAATATTTTTAATAATGCATTACATGAAGGTTCATTCATCTTCTCTGCATTTTCAATAATGTATACTTTAGCATTATGAAATTGTGATGTCTTACTTAAATTACCAATTAGTTCTTTTATATTATCCTTTGTTACATCATTTTCTCTTAAAATATATACATCTGGATTCTCTTCTATGTTCATTTTTGAATTAATCATTATTTTATTTACAACTTCACTTAACTCTTCTTTTACATCATCATAAAAAACATTCCCTATTAAAAATGAATGTGATAGCTTATTTTCTTTATTCAAATTGTCAAAATAACTATATATTTTTTTCAATTTTCCTCCAAATACATAATATATTATATTATTTTATATATAAATGTCAAAACTAAATAAAAACTCCTTTTGGGAGTTTATGATATTACTTTTCTATCATCTAATGCTTTAGATATCATAATTGGATCTAAATATTCAATATCACTACCAATTGGGATACCATAAGATAGTCTTGACACCTTAACATCTTTCTTTTCTAACAGTTTTTGTAAGTACATAGAAGTAACTTCACCTTCTATACTTGGATTCAATGCTAATATTATTTCTTTAACAGACTTATCTATTCTTTCATTTAAAAGTTTAGATATATTCAAATCTTCAGGATTTATACCTTCTATTGGAGATATTAGTCCATTTAATACATGATAATATCCATTAAATTTACCTGTCTTTTCAATAAAAAACACACTTTTAGAGTCTTCAACTACACAAATAGTTGAATTATCTCTACCTTTATCTGTACATATTTCACATTCATCAAAGTCACTTAAACATCCACATATGTTACAATTTTTAATATTCTTCTTAAATTCTATTAAAGAATTAGCAAGATTTTCTATTTCTTCATACTCCTTTTCATATAAAGAATATACATATCTTTCAGCTGTCTTTTCTCCAACTCCTGGTAATATTGATAAATTAGATACTAAATTAGAAAAACTTTTAGGAAGTGGCATTATTAGAATAATCCTCCTAATCCACCTGTTAATCTACCTAACTTTTTCTCCTTTTCTTCTTTAATTTGATCTAAAACATTGTTTATTGCTACTAATAAAATATCTCCTAACATTTCTTCATCTTCAAGAATATCCTTATTTTTAATTTCAATCTTAGTTATTTTATTATTTCCTAAACATTCAACTAAAACATTATCATTTTCATAAGTAAATGTCTTTTCATCAATTGCTTTAGTAGTTTTTTCAAGTTCTGCTTGAAGTTTTTTTGCTTGTTGCATCATAGCTTGCATATTCATAATAATCTACCTCTCATTCTTCACTAACATATTCATCACCAAATATGTTTTCAATACTCATTTGCAATTCAGTATTCTTATTTTTCTTTTTAATTTTTTCTTCTTTATATTCATATTTTATACCATTTTTAATGTTTTGAATATATTCTTCTTTTAATTTTTTCCACTCTTCTTCACTAACAGATATAACAGAATACTTCTTTTTATATATATTTTTTAATAATTTTTGCACTTCTTCAATATTTATATTAAATAGATTTGAATCAATGTCTTTCTTGAAAGTAAATAATATATTCTTATCTGCTACTACTTCAGGTGTAGCTTTTTGTAATAAGTTGATAATAGATGTATATTCTTTTTGTGATAAATATTCACCTATTTCATCATATTTATCTATAAAATCATTCTTTAATTCTTTATTTGCACCTGCAAATGCATTATTTATCTTAATTTCCCTTAGTTCATCGTTTGAAGTATCTTCCTTTTTAACTACTTTTTCCTTAGATTTTTCTTCAACCTTTTCTTCTTTAACTTCTTCTATAATTTGAACTATTTCTTCAGTTTTAGGCTCTTCTTCAGCTACTTTCTCTTTCTTCTCAACCTTAGTTTCTTTTATTGGTTGTTCCTTTTCTTCTATTTTCATGTCAAATAATAATAGAATCTTTAATAAATATATTTCAAATAATATTCTTTGATCATTACTTCTCTTTAATTCATTTCTTAAATTAAGCATTATTTCAGATGTCTTAATAATTTTATCAGTGTCTATCTTAGAGAATTTAAACAATTTATCTTCATAACTTTTACTAAAATAATCACTTGTACCATTATTTATTAGTATATCTTTTAATATATCTATTATTTTATTACATAAATATAAGTAATTATTATCATTTTGTGCATATTCTTCTATGTATTTAAGGCTATTTACTACATCCCCATCAAACATTTGTTCTAATAAATCAAATATTGTGTCATCTTTAATGTAACCTGTTAATGAATATACATCATCTAATGATATATTTTCTTTATTTAAAGATAATGTTTGATCTAATAAGTTAATAGCATCTCTTAATCCGCCATCACTTAAAGTAGCTATAAATTCAACTACTTCATCATCAAGCTTTTTACCTTCTTGTTCTAATATATAGTTTAATCTACTTATAATATCTTTTATCTTTATCTTTTTAAAATCAAACTTTTGACATCTAGATACTACTGTAATAGGTATTTTATTGAATTCTGTTGTAGCCAATATAAATATTACATGACTTGGTGGTTCTTCTAATGTTTTTAATAATGCATTAAATGCATTTGTTGATAACATGTGAACTTCATCAACAATATATACCTTATATTTGTATGTTGCAGGTAATAATTTGGCATTATTTCTAATTTCTCTTATTTCATCTACGCCATTATTACTAGCAGCATCTATTTCTACAATATCTATATCTTCTACTTGATTTTTAGTACATACTTCACATTTTTCACAAACATCGCCATCTTTATTATTTAAACAATTAACTGCTTTTGCAAATATTTTAGCAACACTTGTCTTTCCTGTCCCCCTAGGTCCACTAAAAATATAGGCATGACCTATCTTATTATCAACTATGCTATTTTTAAGTATATTTACTACTACTTCTTGACCAACAACATCACAAAATCTATGTGGTCTATATTTTCTATATAATGATATGTATGCCATATTTTCCTCCCCATATAATTATACCAAAACATCACATATTTTACTATCTTTTATCCTTAAAAAAAGCACTAATTTTATTACTTATTATAGTTTCTTTTTGATGATCTATATTTATCTTTTTATATTCAATATTATCATTATTTATTTTATTATTTTCTAGCAAATAATATACTTTTTTTATTCTAACTTCTCTAATTACTTCTCTACACATTCCACAAGGATATAATAAGCAATATATTTCACAATCATTTAAGTTATTTGTTTTAAGTTTTTTTGCTGCTTTTTTTATACAAAGAATCTCTGCATGAGCTAATGGATCATTGTTTTTAACTTTCTTATTGTAATCTTTTGCTATTATTTCATTATCTTTTACAATAATACATGATATAGGAACATCATTATTCAATAATGCTTTATTACTTAATTTAATTAGTTCATCTATTATATTATTCATACTGTCTCCTTTAATGTATAAAAAAAGTGCACACGGCATTAATATTTAAGGCTGCTATCTTCCGATTCTGACCTGGTTCATATAATAACCGTTGCACAAAAATATTATATATTATTTAAATAAAATTGCAAACATTTTTCTCAATGTTCCACGTGGAACATTGACTTTTTGGCTTAAATAGGCTCATTATATTAAAATAAAAATATTTCCCGGGAAATAATTTAGTAATAAGTATAATTATAATAGTGTTTGTATTAATGTTCCACGTGGAACATTAATACATTTTTATTCCATTATAATCATTATTTATTTTATCAATTAAAATAATAATTTTTAAATAAAGTTCCATAAAAATATTTCCCGGGAAATATTTTTATGATGTATATAGTAATGTATCTATTATTTTTGATGTTTATATATTAATGTTCCACGTGGAACATTAATATTCTTTGTCTCTTTTAATTGTTATTATTTAATTATTATTATCTAATTTTTTGTTTAGAATTCTTCAAAAATATTTCCCGGGAAATATTTTTTATATGTTCCACGTGGAACATTGAATTAAAAAAAGAGTAGATATTTCTCTACTCTTTTACTTCTTCTTGTGTTATTTCTTCTGGTATAGGTTCATTTACTATTTCTTCTTCAGCTTCTTCTTTATCAATAATAGATATAGATGCAACTATACTATTATCCTTAAGATTAATTAGTTTTACTCCTTTTGTAACTCTACCCATTTGAGAAATACTATTAACATCCATTCTAATAATTATTCCATTATTAGATATAATCATTAAATCTTTATCATTAGTAGTTGATTTAAATCCTACTATTTTTCCTGTCTTTTCAGAAATATTAATAGTTTTTACTCCTTTACTACCACGTTTAGTTTCTCTATATTCTTCAATTGGTGTTTTCTTTCCATATCCATTTTCAGATACAACTAATAATAATTTACCTGGCTCAGATATTTCTGTTCCTACACAAATATCAGATCCTAAGTTAATTCCTCTAACACCTGAAGCTGTTCTTCCCATGATTCTTATTTCATTTTCATTAAATCTTACCATTCTACCATTTGAAGAACACATTAGTATTTGACTATCACCTTCTGTTACTTTAACTGAAATTAGTTCATCATTTTCTTTTAAAGTAATGGCTATCTTACCTGTTTGTCTAATACTATCAAATTCACTGAACTTAGTTCTCTTAACTAAACCATTTTTAGTACTAAATATCAAACATTTATTCGTATCATCTTCTTTACCACATAGCATAGTATTTACTTTTTCATCTTTTTCTAGTGGTAATAGATTAACTATTGGTAATCCTTTTCCTACTCTTGAATATTCAGGAACATTATATCCTTTCATTCTATATACTTTACCTTTATTAGTAAAGAATAATATATAATCATGAGTATTCAATGCTAATAACTGTTCAACATAGTCATCTTCTGTAGTTGTTATACCTTTAATACCTACACCACCTCTATTTTGTGATCTATAAGTATCTTTTGGCATTCTTTTAATATAGTTTTTATTAGTTATTGTTACAATTAACTCTTCTTGTGGAATAAGAGCTTCATCTTCAATGTAATCTACAGCAGTCATATCAATTTTAGTTCTTCTGTCATCACTATATTTATTCTTAATATCTAATAATTCATCTTTAATAATACCTAATACTTTCTCACGAGAAGCAAGTATTGCACGATATTCTTGAATTTTAGCTAGTAAATCTTCTAATTCTTCATCAATCTTAGCTCTTTCTAGTCCAGTTAAACGACGTAATTTTAATTCTAATATTGCTTCTGATTGTATTTGATCTAAACCAAATTTTTCCATTAACTTAGATTTAGCTTCTTCATCAGTACTAGCATTTCTAATAATTTTAACTACTTCATCAATATTAGATAAGGCTATTTTATAACCTTCTAATATATGAACTCTCTTCTCAGCTTTATCTAATTCAAATTTAGTTCTTCTAATTATAACTTCTTCTTGGAAACTTATATATTTTGAAATAATATCCTTTAATCCTAATGTTCTTGGTACTCCATTGTCAATCATTAAGAATATAATTCCATAATTCATTTGGAATTGTGTATGTTTATATAAATTATTTAAAACTACCTGAGCATTAGCATCTTTCTTTAAAGTAATAGTAATTTTAATACCATTCTTTAAATCTGTATGATAATCAGCAATTCCGTCTATTGTTTTATTATGAACTAATTCTGCTACTTTATTTTTAAGTTCTGAAACATTTACTCCATATGGAACTTCATCAACTATAATATAATGTTTTCCATCTTTTTCTTCTATTGTTGCTTTACTACGAATAGTAATGCTTCCTCTACCTGTTTCATATGCTTTTTTTATACCTGAATTACCTAAAATGATACCACCAGTTGGAAAATCAGGCCCTTTTATGTGTTGCATTAAGCCATCTGTATCAATTTCAGGGTTGTCGATGTAAGCTACACAACCATCAATTACCTCTCCTAAGTTATGAGGAGGTATATTTGTTGCCATACCTACAGCAATTCCCATAGTACCGTTTACTAATATATTAGGAAATCTTGATGGTAATATTTCTGGTTCTTTTTCAGATTCATCAAAGTTTGGTGTGAAATTAACTGTTTCTTTGTTAATATCTCTTAATAATTCTAATGAAATTTTTGATAATCTTGATTCTGTATAACGCATTGCAGCTGCTCCAGCACCTGCTATATTACCAAAATTACCATGACCATCAACTAAAGTATATCTATAACTAAAGTCTTGTGCTTGTCTAACCATTGCTTCATATATAGATGAGTCTCCGT
>JAEEGL011851570.1_pt1 | contig 21300 bp, 13 predicted proteins | sample 9134231 | NCBI WGS metagenome assembly JAEEGL01 (sample SAMN16246548, study PRJNA631951) | gut metagenome | biome: gut microbiome; feature: rumen; material: fiber-attached | host: Bos | place: Iran: Karaj | collected 2018-10
GCAGCAAGGGCGGCAAGACCTATATGAAGATCGTGAAGAACCCGATCCGGCAGGTCAAGCGCCAGATCTTTCTGCTTTCGCACTATTTCAAGAGTCAGGGGCTGAACGTCTGGATCAGCGGCTACGTGCTGCTGCTCGAGGATAACGCCCCCGTGAAGAGCGATATGATCCTTTCGAACGCCGACGCGATCGACCGCGCGATCCACCGCAAAACGCCGAAAGCCCCGGACCTGCGCACCACGCGCCTCGTGTCTCATCTGCTGTCGGGGCGCGAGATCCCGAAAGAATAATAATCAACAACAAAAAAAAGAACCGTCGCCGGACGGTTCTTTCTTTATGCTTTATTGTTATTCCACGGATTTGAGCGATTCCACCATGTCGATGCGCCTTGTCTTCTTGCGCAGCAGCAGGTTCACGGCGGCGATGATCGCCACGGTGATCCCCACCGCGAGGGCGTAGGCCCACCAGCGGATCTCCTGCCCGTACATGACCGTGTCGATGGCGGTGTAGGTGATGAGAAGCTTGTGCAGCCCGATGCCGAGGCCCACGCCGCACAGGATGCCGAAGAACGACACCATCACGTTCTCGCGCAGGATATACCTGCCCACCTCGCTCTCGTTGAAGCCCAGCACCTTCAGGGTGGCGAGCTCGCGCGTGCGCTCGATGATGTTGATGTTCGCGAGGTTATAGAGCACCACGATGGCAAGCACGAGGGCGGATACGAAGAAGATCACGATGACCAGCGACAGGGCGTTGGTGATCTCGCCGATGCTCTTGGTGGTCTCGCTCGTGAACGCCACAGTGGTCACGCCGGTCTGGCGCATGAAGTCTGTTGCGAGCAGGCCCTTGAGCGCGTCGAGCTCCGATCCCGTCGTCGCCTTCAGGCTGTCCGACAGCGTGCCGATCGCGTAGCCGAACACCGGCGCCTCGCCCACGGTCTTCTGATAAAGGGCGGGGGAGAGGAAGATGTAGTGGAAGGTGTAGTTCTCGGCGATCGCCGTCACGGGCACTTTATATACGTTCCCTGCGGCGTCGGTGAACGAGATCTCGTCGCCGACCTCGGTTTTCGTGTCTTTTGCGAGCTTCTCGGTGATGATCGCCCCGTCGTCGGTGAGCGTGTAGGAGATTTCGGGCGCCTTGCGGTCGTGCAGGGCAAAGAAATCCGTCAGCCGCTCGGGGTTCTCGGGCACGAGGACGTAGGTCTCGAGCTTCTTGCTCGCCCGGTCGCTGAAGGCGTTGGTGCTCTTCATCGAAATGAGGTTCATCGACGCCACTCTCGCGTCGAGCGACACGGCGGTGTATTCGGTCGTGTGCACGGGCGTGGTCTGCGGGTTGTCGAACACCACCTGCAGGTCGTATTTCGAGATCGCGTCGGCGCCGTCGTACTGCTTGCCCTTGATGGCGGAGATGGAGTTATAGAACCCCACGCTGCCGAGCAGCATGGCGGTGCACCCCGCGATGCCCACGAGAGTCATGAAGAAACGGCTCTTGTTGCGGAACAGGTTTCTCAGCGTCACCTTACGCGAGAAACTCAGGCTCCTCCAGATGAAGGGGATGTGCTCCAGCAAAATGCGCCTGCCCTTTTTCGGGGCCTTCGGGCGCATCAGCTTTGCGGGGGCGAGGCGCAGGTTCCCGAGCACCGCGAGCACCGTGACCACCACGGTGGACAAAAGCGCGATCGCGAGGCCCACGACGGCCCAGTTGACCGGGAACGAATATTCCATCGTCGGCAGATCGTACATGATCGAATAGGCGGCCGATACCGCCATCGGGATGAGCCGGTAGCCGAGCCCCATGCCGAGCGCCGCGCCGAGAAGCCCGGCGAGCAGGGAATAGAGCACGTATTTCATCAAGATCGAGCCGTTGCGGTAGCCGAGCGCCTTATAGGTGCCGATGAGCGTGCGGTCCTCGTCCACGAGGCGCGTCACGGTGGTGAGCACAACGAGCGAGGATATGATGAAGAAGAAGATCGGAAAGATGTTCGAGATGACCTCGATGTTTGCCACGGCCTGCCCGTAGCCGGTGTAGCCGGGCGTGTCACCGCGGTCGTAGATATCCCACTCCACGTCGTCGAGCTTGGCGTATAAGAGCTTCGCGTCGGCGAGCTTCGATTTCGCGTAGGCAAGGCCCGTTTCGAGCTGCGCCTCCACCGACGCCTTTGTGGCAAGGGCGGTGTCGAGCTGGGCGGGCGCGGCCTGCAGCTGCGCCTGCAGCTCCTTGAGCTGGTTCTGCGCCTCCAGCTTTTTGATCGTCGCCTGCAGGTTCGCGTCCTGCAGCTTCACGCCCATGTTCTGCAGCACCTGCTCGTAGGTCCGCAGCGCGTTCTCGGCGTCCGAAAGCGCAACCTGCGCCTGATTGCTCTGGATCGCTGCGGTCTCGAGCTCGAGCTTCTTTTCGTCGAGGATCGTCTTCTGCGCGGCGAGCAGGGCGGTTGCCTCGTCGAGCTTCTGCTGCTGCTTTGCAAGTTCCGCGGTCTCCTGTTCGATATAGGGCTCAAGGTTCGCGAGCACTTCGGTCGCGAGCCCCTGGGCGGACATGCTCCGGATCGTGTTATAGAGCTCCGGGTTGGTCGTCTGGATGAGCGTGAGAAGCGACTGCGCCTGCTCGGTCGACATGTTCGAAACGCCCATGTCCTCCACGCGTTGCATCATGCTTTTCGCTGCTTCGAGCATGCTCTGGGTGTTTTCAAGCTGGGCGCGCGCGCTTTCCAAAGACGCGACCTTGCTGTTGTATTCCTGCAGGGCGTCGTCGTAGGCGGCGGAATTCGCCTGCAGCTCCAGCGCCTTCTGGTTATACTCCGCCTTCGCGTTGGTGAGCGCCGCGCTCTGCTCGGAGTATTCCGTGATCGCGTTCTGATAGGCTTCGGTGTTATACTGCAGGGTAGCGTCCACGTTCGCGAATTCCTCGTCGAACTTTTCCTGCGCCTGCTGCATGATCGAATCGCCGTTGTCCACGAGGTTCTGCAGCGTGATGATCGTGGCGTTCAGGTCGCTCAGCGACAGGGCGACCTCCTGCTCCTTGGACGAGATCTCCGCCTCGGCGGTGCTGATCTCCTTCTGCAGGGTCGGGCGCAGGTCGCTCACGCGGTTCGCGATCAGGTGCGGCGACTTATATTCGATCTGTTTCTTAACTTCGTCCACGTGGGCGAAATAGTCGTCCGAGAACGGCTCGTATTCGTCCGAGCCCTCCACCTTGATATATACTTCGGAATAATAATCCGTCGAAAACGCCTGCTCGGGCACGATGATAAATGTGCCGAGCTTGCCGCTGCCGATGTCGGTGTTGCCGCGCTCGAACGAGAGATAATAGGGCGAGCGCACGATGCCCACGATCGTAAAGGTGTCGGTGTTCAGGGCCTCCGGCGTTTCGTCGCCGCTGTTTTTCAGCGTGATGATCGACCCGAGCCGGTAGCTCTCGGGGGTCGACAGGCGCGACGCGTCCACGAGGCACTCGCCCTTCTGCGGAAAGCGCCCTTCGATCAGCTCCACGCGGTTGATGTAGTCGCCGTCGTCCATGTTGTGCGTGTAGTTATAAAGCTTGTCCGTCGACACGCCGTACACGCGCGTGGTGATGCGCGTGCCGTCGATATCGAGCTCGGGCACGCCGTTGACCGAAACGAAGGCGTCGGTGAACTTTTCGCCGGACAGGAACTCAACGCCCTCGACCTTCGAGAGCGCCTCCAGATCCGTGTCGGTAAGCCCGATGGTGGACCGCACGCGGATATCCATTAAATTGCAGTCGGTGAAATACGTTTCGGCGTTGTCATACATGTCGGGCGCGGTGGCCTTCATTCCCACGAAGAAGGCGGTGCCGAGCGCGACCATCAGCAAGATCGACAGAAACCGGCTGAAATTCTTTTTGATCGTCCTTAACGTATCGAGAAAAAGCGGGCCTGACAAATCGCGTCCTCCTTACCACTCCAGGCTGTCGACCGGCAGGGGATTGTCCCTCACCGTGATTCGCTGGACCCTACCGTTTTTTAACGTGATCACGCGGTTGCCGATCGGCGTGATGCCCGTGTTGTGCGTGATGATCACCACGGTCATACCGGTGTCGCGTGAAGTATTTTGCAGCAATTCCAGAATACTCTTGCCCGTGGCGGAATCGAGCGCGCCTGTCGGCTCGTCGCACAGCAAGAGCTTCGGATTCTTGGCAAGCGCGCGGGCGATGGCAACGCGCTGCTGCTCGCCGCCCGAGAGCTGCGAGGGGAAGTTCTGCGCACGGTCGCCCAGCCCCACTCGTTCGAGCAGGCGCATCGGCGACAGCGATTTCTTCGACAGGGAAGAGGCGAGCTCCACGTTCTCGAGCGCCGTGAGGTTCGGCACGAGGTTATAGAACTGGAACACGAAGCCCACGTCCTGCCTGCGGTAGACCGACAGCTTGCGGGCGTTCATGTTCGAGATGAGTTCGCCGCCCACGCGCACCTTGCCGTCGTCGCAGGCGTCGATGCCGCCCAAAATGTTGAGCACGGTGGTCTTGCCGGCGCCCGAGGGGCCCACGACCATGCACAGCTCGCCCTGTTCGATGCTGAAAGAAACGCCGTCGAGCGCCGTGATCGTCACTTCGCCCATCTTGTATTTTTTGTAAACGGAACTTAGCTCGATAAAGCTCATGCGGGATCACTCCGGATCAAATACTCTGAAATCAAAAGAGATGATATCCATATTATTATAATAAATCGCGCGCCGTTAGTCAATACCGAATCATAGAAATGTCGGATAAGTTATTCTATCTTTTGTGAATGAAATAAAACTGAAAAAAATACGCCCGCCCGCGCGCCCGTTCGTTCCCTATTTTGCTTCCGAAAACGAGCAAAACATACACACATAATTCATAATTATACAAAATTCAACGCATATTTTCCATCCGATTTCTCTCCCGGCTTTTCCCGATTTCCCTTGACTTTCCGCCGCGGCAAGGGTACAATAAGAAAGAAGAAAAAATAAAGGAGCGAACGCTATGTCTATCCTTCGCCGCGACTTCGGCGCCATGCCGGACGGCAGCCCTGTTTACGAATACGAACTCGAGAACCGTTCCGGTTTGAAGGTCAATATCCTCACCCTCGGCGCCACGCTGCGCTCGATCGTGATCAAAGACAAAACCGGCGTCGAGCGCGACCTGCTGCTCGGCTTTGACACCGTGGAGGACTACCTCACGCGGCACGACTATCAGGGCGTCATCGTGGGGCCCGTCGCCAACCGCATCGCCAAAGGCGAGCTGCCGATCGGCACGAAGACCTACGAGCTCGTGAAGAACGAGAAAGACAAGCTCTGCCTGCATTCCAACGCCGAATATAACACCGCCAACTGGCGCGCGCTGATCGCCGACGCCGACCGCATCGAGTTCACTTACGTCCATCCCGACGGCGCGAACGGCTTTCCGGGCGAGATCCGGAACACCGTGTCCTACACGCTGACCGACGACGGGGAACTGAAGATCGCCTATCACGCCGTCTCCGACCGCGACACCTATCTCAATCTCACGAACCACGCCTATTTCAATCTCAACGGCTACGACGGCGGCGACGTGCTGGGCCATATTGTGCGCATCGATTCCGACGCGATCACCGAGGTGGATCCCGATTCCATTCCCACCGGCAGGCTGTACCCGGTCGAGGGCACGCCCTTCGATTTTCGCGCCGAAAAGCCCATCGGGCGCGACGTGAACGCCGACGACCCGCAGCTTTTGATCGGCGGCGGCTACGACCACAACTTCTGCCTGCGCGAAAATCCCGACGGCGCCTGCCGCGAGGTCGCGCGCGTCCGCTCGGCCGAAACCGGTATAAATATGCAGGTATTCACCGATCTGCCCGGCGTGCAGTTCTATATCGGCAACTTCCTGCACGGCCAGCCCGGCAAAGAAAACGTGCCTATGATCAAGCGCGCGGGTCTCTGCCTCGAAACGCAGTTCTATCCCGACACGCCCCACCGCCCCGAGTTTCCGACCTGCCTGTTCAAGAAAGGGCAGCCCTTCGACTCCGAAACCGTTTACCGCTTCTCGGTCGACAAAGAAAACGAGACGGAATAAACGGATTTGTCGGAAAAATCCGTCTTTTCCCTCTTGACTTTTCGCGTCCGCCATATTATTATATATAAGAATAGATTCTTTTTTTCTGTTTGTAATATAATTTCTCATTAACTATCGGAGGTGACCGGATTGAGCAGGGGAAGAAAGTTTGCGGCGACTGTCGCCGCAATGCTCGTCTGCGCGCTCGTATTTTCCGCGGTGGGATTTGCGGCTGCGCTTCCTTTTGAAACACAATTCGAATACGATAAGGCGAAGCTCGGGTGGCTCACCGACCTCACGATCCGCGAAGATCTCAACAACATCTCGGCGCTCGTGGGCAAGGGGGGCCTCACCGCCGCTCCCGCCTATCCCTACACCGAAACGGCCGAGACCTTCTCCGTGGATGTCGATAAGTACCTGCAGGTCTACGACCTCAAAGAGGATTCTCTCACCACGTCTTACGTCGCGATCTTCGAAATGCTCGGCGCGAATTCCGACGCGTTCGCCGCGGGCGTTTCCGATTCCGCGGTGCGCAGCTACCTCGAGAACGTGGGCATTACTTACTCAAGCGAGCCGGATTCCGGCATGAAGGTGCTCGCCAAAGCCCTTTACGCCGCTATGATCACCGGCGCGTTCGAGGGCATCACCGAAGAGGACCTCGCCGCCGGCCTCACGCTTGAAAAAGCGCTCATCAAATACGTCTCGTCCCTCTCGGGCCTCACCAAGAGCGATGTTGCTCGCTTCTCGCCCGACGGGGCCGACAGCCTTTCCGAATACATGCTCGCATCGGCCCGCTACACCCTGTGGTCGAACGGCTACGACGTGGACGAAAACACGCCGCAGGACCGCGTGACAGCCCTTGCCGCCGTGATGACCATCCGTTCGCTCGGCCTGAGCGTGGATGAAAACGCTTCGTTCGACACCCTGCGCGCGACTTACACAGCCGCCCTGCTCGGCAAAAAATACGACGTCACCGTCGCGCCCGAGACCCTCGCGCCCGCCATCGAAGGCGGCACCGTGCCGCGCTATCTGCTGCAGCTGATCGGTCAGAAGAACGGCCTTTCGGTCAAGAGCGACGCTTCGCTCGGCGACGCGTTCGATCTCGTTGCGAAGAACACCGACACGTTCAGCCTCGAGGCCAACGAGTTCTACGCCGACGTTTACGACTACACCCTTCAGCTTTCCGCTGCCCGTTCCTGCGTCTGGGTCTATCCCATCTCCTACGCCGGCACCGTCGACGGGGCGCTCGTCAACATCACCGTGAACGGCAAAGCCGCCGAGGACGGCTACTACACGCAGATCCCGGTCGACCCGGATCTCAAACAGCAGAAGCTTGTGATCCGCGTCGAGGCGGTCTACCGCGGCGAGACCGACGTCGAGACCTACACGGTCACCCTCACCCAGGGCGAGGGCGCCGGCTCCCAGCCCGGCAAGGATCCCGGCAGCGAGGCCGTTTACGAGAGCTCCGAAACGATCATCGCCCAGATCCTGCGCAACGCTGGCGTCAACGAGCGCATCGTGAAGGCTGCCGACAACCTGATCGACGGGCTTTCCGAAGAGGCGAAGGACGCGATGTATTTCATCGCCCCCACGTTCTCGGGTGAAGAAGAAGCCGCCGAAAGCGAGCAGCCCGTGAAAACCGTGCTGCCCGACGAATTCAACACCGAGTGGATCCGCAGCGCCGGCTTCATCAGCATCCTCGACCGCCTCGGCGCGGTGAAGGACAGCCCGATCGCCGGCATCGACGGCGTGACCGTCGCCGAAGGCCTCAAGTCCGGCGAGGTGTTCAGCCTCATCACCGTTAAGTAAGAGTATACATATATCTTCTTTTGCCGGCGACATCCCTCGTCGGCATTCTTCTGAAAGAAAGAGAAAACCATGAACGAAAAGATCCTGATCGTTGACGACGACGTCAATATCTGTGAATTGCTGCGTCTCTATCTGCAGAAAGAGGGCTATTCTCCCGTGATCGTGAACGACGGCATCTCCGCCGTCAGCGCGGCCGCGGAGCAGAAGCCCGCCCTCATCCTTCTCGACGTGATGCTCCCGAAGCTCGACGGGTGGCAGGTCTGCCGCAAGATCCGCCAGACCTCCGACGTGCCGATCATCATGATCTCCGCCAAGGGCGAGACCTTCGACAAGATCCTCGGGCTCGAGCTCGGGGCGGACGATTACGTCGTCAAGCCCTTCGAGACCAAAGAGGTCGTGGCGCGCATCAAGGCGGTGCTGCGCCGCAGCGTCGCGCCGCAGGCCGACCTGCCCAAAGAGGTCAGCTACGACAACCTCACGGTCAACATCACAAACTACGAGCTCAAGGTCCGCGGCGAGCACGTCTACGCCCCGCCCAAAGAGCTTGAGCTATTGTTCCACCTCGCCTCGAACCCCAACCGCGTGTTCACGCGCGACCAGCTGCTTGACGAAGTGTGGGGCTTCGATTATTACGGCGACTCCAGAACCGTGGACGTCCACATCAAGCGCCTCAGGGAAAAGCTCGAGGGCGTTTCCGACAAGTGGGAATTAAAGACCGTCTGGAGCGTCGGCTATAAGTTCGAAACGCGGTAAAACGCCATGTCGGTCCTCACGAAAAGAACGTCGGGGTCCATGTTTCGGCGGTTTTTCTCGCTGATGACCCTCACCGTCATTTTTTCCCTCACAGCAGCGAGCTTTTCGCTGATGTTTTCCTTTTTGCGCTTCTGGAAGACCGACCATCTCAAAGGATTAGCTGACGACGCTCTGAGCTTTGCTCGGAGCGTTACGCAGTTATATGACGAGGATAAAAAGATCTTCCCGGTCAACGAAGAGAACGAATCGGCGTTTTTATTATCGTCGTCGTTTCTCATGGTTTCGGGCCGCAGCGCCGGCGACCTGTATATCGTGGACGAGGACGGGCAGATTATACTGTGTAAAGAGATGATCTCGCTCAACGGCGAAACGCTCACGCTTTCACCGCCGGACGCTTACCGCACGTTCACGATCCCGCCCGAAAAGATCGTTGAGGCGCGCGCGAACTTCCCCGAGCCCCTGAAAGAAGAGACCGACGCCCTGCCCGGCTACCCTGACGAGACCTTTTTCGTGCTCGCGCCCCTCATCCCCGACGGGCAGTATTTCGTCGTGCTGCTGCAGGACGTGCAGTCGTCCTACGTGCCCTACACGTCCGACCTGTTCCGCATGGTGCTCGGCACGGCCTTCTGGGCGATCGCGCTGGCGTTCGTGCTCGCGCTCATCAACTCCCACCGGCTCGTAAAGCCCCTCAAAAACATCACCGAGGCCACCAAGCAGTTCGCCTCGGGCAATTTCGACGCCCGCATCAAGCCCGGCGACACCTATTCTGAGCTTCGGGAGCTCATCGAGTCGTTCAACTCCATGGCCGACAGTCTGCAGTCGATCGATGAATCGCGCTCCCGCTTCGTCGCGGATACCTCGCACGAGCTGAAGACCCCGATGACCATCATCAGCGGCTTCGTCGACGGCATCCTCGACGGCACGATCCCGCCCGAGGATACCGAAAAATACCTGCGCATCGTGTCCGACGAGACCAAGCGCCTGTCGCGCCTCGTGGTGTCGATGCTCAACATCTCGAAGATCGAGGCGGATAAGCTCAAGCTCACGCTCACCGACGTGGCTTTGGACGATATGCTGTGCAAAACGGTCGTCGGCTTCGAAAAAACGATCGGCGACAAAAACATCTCCGTATTCGGGCTCGACGAGCTTGAACCCGTCACAGTGCCGGCTGACGACACCCTGCTCGGGCAGATCTTATATAACCTCATCGATAACGCGGTGAAATTCACGCCCGACTACGGCGAGATCCGCGTCTCCCTCACGCAGGACAAAAAGACCGCCGTGCTCAAGATCCGCAACTCCGGCAAGGGCATCCCGCCCGAGGAATGCCCGCACATTTTCGACCGCTTCTACAAGGTGGATAAGTCCCGCGGGCTCGACGCCAAGAGCTTCGGCATCGGCCTGTTCATCGTCAAGTCGGTCATCGAGCTGCACCGCGGCACGATCTCGGTCGACAGCGTCGTGGACGAATACACCGTATTCACCGTTTGCCTGCCGACGGAACGGCAGTTTTAAAGTCGGTTTAAATAATTGATCATATAATCCTGTCAGACAGAAGAGAAAGGATATATACAAATGGACGATCGTAACGATTACAACGGATATAACGAGACTTACAGGCCTGAAAACGCAGCCCCGCCCGCCGCGGAGCAGCCCGCGCCTCCCGCCCCGGAATACGGCGCTTACGGCTTCACGCCCGAAGAGCAGGGTGAGCGCGCCGACGCGCCCGCGGAAAACCCGATATTCGGCGGCGAGAGCCCCGCGCCGCAGCCGCAGAGCCCGCTTTACGGCACCTATCGCATGCCGCAGCAAAACGGGGGCTACGTGCCGCCGTCCTACGTGCCGCCGCAGTCTCAGCCCTCGGCGCCCCGCTACGCCTACACCGAAACGCCCGAGCCCGAAAAAAAGAGCGGCAAGGGCGGCAAGATCCTGCTCGCGGTGCTTGCCGCGATCGCGCTCATCGTCGCGGGCATTCTGATCAAGACCTTTATCGACAACAGGGATAAAACGCCGAACGATTCCCGTCCCTCCGGCTCCGCCGCCGACCATGAAGAGATCGACAACGTGGACGAGGTCGCCACCAAGGCGACGCCCTCGGTCGAAGTCACCGTCGGCACCGACAGCACGCTCGACGCCACAGAGATCTACAAAAAGATCCTGCCCTCGTCCGTGGGCGTGCTCGTCTATTCCAAGTCCTCCAAGAACCTGCTCTCCGAGGGCTCCGGCGTGATCTATCAGGAGGATAACGACGGCAAATACACCTACATCGTGACCTGCGCGCACGTGATCAAAGGCACGAACCAGAGCATCATGGTGCAGCTCTCCACCGACGAGACCGAGATCCCGGCGCAGGTGGTCGGCTACGATTCCCGCACCGACATCGGTGTGATCCGCATCCGGAAGAGCGGCCTCACCGCCATCGAGATCGGCGACAGCGACAAGCTCGTGGTCGGCGAAACCGTTTACGCCATCGGCAATCCAGGCGGCACCGAGTTTGCCTTCACGTTCACCAACGGCATCGTCACCGCCCTCGACCGCCCGGTGTCCTCGTCCTCGTCCGGCTACACGATGGAATGCATCCAGCACAACGTGGCCATCAACCCCGGCAACTCCGGCGGCGCGCTCGTGAACCGCTTCGGCCAGCTCATCGGCATCAACTCGATGAAGATCGTGGCGGCGGACTACGAGGGCATGGGCTTCGCGGTCCCGTCCTCGGTGTTCGTCAAGGTCATCAACGAGATCGTGGCCAACGGCTACGTCACCGCCCGCCCGAAGATCGGCATCTCATACGTGCGCGCGTCCGAAGAGCAGGCCTACGCCATGTTTGTGGCGATCAAGGATCTGCCCGCAGGCTCCATCGTGGTGGCTGAGATCAGCAAGGATTCCGATTTTTACGGCAGGCTGCAGCAGGGCGACCTCGTCACCGCCATCAACGGCAAAGACCTCGACACGGCAGCCGACCTCGCCGCCTTCGTCGAGACCATGAAGGTGGGCGACACGATCACGCTGCACGTGGTGCACATCAACCGCGACTATTCGTTCACAGAAGAAGATATCACCGGCAAGCTCGTGGAGGATAAAGAGACCCTCGAGGAAGAAGAGCCCGAAACCTCGTATTTCGACGACTATTTCGGCTCGGGCAACGATGATTACGACGATTACGGCGACGACTACGGCGATGATTACGGCGATGATTACGGCGACTTCGGCGGTTTCGACGATTTCTTCCGTTATTACTTCGGCCGCTGAGCCATAAAAAACAACGATCCCCGGTGTGTTCAAACGCCGGGGATTCTTTATGTCTTTTGATTTGTTCAGCCGAAATCCTCCACGACCTCGGCGAATGCATCGGCGATCGCGCGCTGCGTTTCGGGGCCCATGGAGTTGGTCTCGTGATAGTGGCGCTCGTCGAAGCGGTCGTGCGCCGTCTCGAGATAGGGCTCGGTGGGGTGCAGGATGAACTCGTTGCGGTCCACGCTGTAGCCAGTCATGTCGTTCGTCACGCCGAACACGATAAGATCCGGGTCGCGGGCGATCTCACAAAGCGGCGGGGCGTTGACCTCGGGCCCGAGGCCGGTGGCGCTCTCTTGGGCGCTGCGGTAGCCGCCGTACACGGTCGTCACAAAGCACTCGCCCGGCAGCAGCAGAATCTTTTGGTCACCGAAGGTCATATAGGTCATCTCGGTCTTCATCGCCACGCCCGTGGCCGAGCGGTCGTCCGGGAAGGGCCTGAAGCTCATCGTGCCGAGCATCGCCAGAAACAGCAGCACGTTGTTGTCCACGGGCAGATAGAACTGCCTGCGCAGGAACCTGATCTCAGGCTTCAGCTCGCGCTCGTCGGTGATCGACACGGCGGCGTCGGCATAGAACTTGCCCTGCTTTTTGATCGTGTCCACGGGGTCTTTGCCGTCGAGGTCGGCGGCGTCCATACCGCCGATCGCGCCGATGCCGAAAAACACGTCCGCGCCGATGAGCTTTTTGATCTCCTCACGCATGTAATAGGGGAATTCGCCCGAGAGCATGCGGTTATTGCCGCCGAGTGAATTCGGGTGCGCGCCGACGTTCACGATGAACACGTCGCGGCTGCCGTCGTCGGGGTGGAAGCGCAGGCGATACAGCACCTCGTGCCGGTCGGTGAACGGACGCTTGCACTTGAGCCCGCCCGGGATGGGCGCCTGCCCCGCGTAAAGAACGCCGGGGCGGCGGGTCAAAAAAGCGACTTCCGCCGTGCGCAGGGCCTTCTCGAACAGCATATCCATATATGCCGGGTCCTTGCCGTCGGACGGGATCGACAAAAACGGTTTGCCCCAGTAGCCCACGGTGTCTACGCCCGAATGGGAATGCGTGCAGCTCACGTTGACGCTGCGGCAGCCCTTGATGATCTTCGAACCGGCGATCTTTGCGCGGATGCGCTCCACCTCCACGTTCGTGAGGCCCACGATGTCGGCGGAGAGCCACAGCATGCCGTCGCTGCCGCCGCAGTCGACCCACAGCGCGTGGATATACGCGGGCGTGAGCACGCCCTCCATCTTATGGCCGGAGCCGTGCCCCGCGATATAATACGTTTTGCCGCTGTTTTCGGGCGGCATGATGTCGTCCATCGCGAAGCCCACGCGATAGCGTTCCCCTTCGATCGTCAGGGGGCCGTTGCGCGCGATATCCTGCCGTATCACGTCGCGGCGCACCTTTTTGCCGTAACGCGCGGTCACTTTTTGTATGGCGCTTGACGCCACGTCCATGATCGCCATCGCGATCCCTCCCTTGAACCGGAATCATCCGCCTTCACTATAACAGGCTTCTGTGGACAGGATGTTGCAGAATTGTAAATAATCAGAAACGTCAGTCAACGCTTTCTTCGGGGATCACTTCGCCCGCGGCTTCTTTTTCCGCGATGCGTTTGGCGGCATATCATTCCATACAGCCGGTCGAGTCGCCCACAAACACCTTTTTTAGTTTAGTCTGCTTTCTTTTTTTTCTTTACATATAACAAACGCGTTGCCTGTATATGTGCTTGACGGCGTGAGAAACTTTTGCTATAATATAATATGATAAATCCAAAAAGTATAAATACTTTTTTGTTTATCGAAAGGAGGAGTTATTGTGAAAATGGTTTCCGCGATAAAGGATTACTTTCGGACGCTATTTGATAACCAATCGCTTACCGTAAAACAGCAGTTGGGTTATTCCGGCGGTATATTCGGAAACTCAATGGGGCAAGACAGCGTAGGTACGTTCAGCGATAAATTTGAACGGGACTATGTTGGTATTGATAGTGACCACATGATGGTCAAAGATTTGATCTCAAAGAGTATTGGTTTTGTTCTGCCGCCGTTTATCGGTAAATGGTATGATACTCCATCAAAAAACGGTCGCCGCAGCCATATTCGTACGGCACTCTCAATCATGCCAATCCCCTTTGCAGTCCTTTCCACGCTTATGTTTGTGGTGCCGAGCGATACGTTCCCGCTGAAAAGCAATCCGGAACTTGTTAATTTTTACTGGGCGTTTCTGCTTGGCCTGTTTTTCTCCATAGTGGATTGCTTCTACGATTTGGCGATGGATGCGTTTGGACTCAAGCTTTGCCGGAAACCGCAGGATCGTAAAAACTTTTTCTCGCTGGTTTCGCTCGCAAGCTCTTTGGGCTCCATGCTTCCGGGATGGTTGATACCGATCATTGTGGGTAAAGCAAGTTCAACCGCTGACGAGCAGCGCAGATACTTTTTTGTGGCTCTTGTGTTCTGCGTCATCGGTACGATTACGATGTATTCACCGGTGTTTACAATGCGAAACACCATTGATGAATGTGTTCATCGACTTGAAGAGGCTCATACCGCGAACGAGCATGGCGCAGATGCAGTTCACTGGAACAGAGAGACTGTATTTGCCATTCTTCACAACCGACCGTTCCTTGTCATGCAGCTTTCGCGCGAGTTTGAAATGGTGCGTCAGATTTCATATAAGCTGCTGCTGTATTTGTATAAGGAAGTGCTTGATAAGTATGGAATGAAGGCAATTGTTGATATCATAAGCGGTACGCTTGCATACGTGGGTGTTTTATTAGTACCCAAAATCGGCAAAAAAGTCCCGGCTCGCAGTATTTTGATCGGTGGATATGCTTATACCGGTTTGTTCTACGTTGTGATGGGGCTGTTTAATCTGAAATTTGATCTTGCGCGGCTCAGAAAGCTTCGGTGGGTGATTGGCGCTTGTATCGGTTTGGCCGGAATGCCGAATTATGCACAGGCTGCTGCAAAAAAGATTATTGCAGCAGATTCTACGGATTACATGGAATGGTATGGATACAAGCGTTTTGGCACACCGATTCGCTCCGACGGCATCCTTAGTTCAGCGGGCAGCGTAAATACAAAAATCATCGATATCCTTTCTACCATACTATATAACAGCTTGTTTAAGGTGGTAGGATATAAAGAAAAGGATGTAAATACCGATGAAAAACCCGTACAGACTGTTGATACGCTTCGAGGCATATTCCTCATGTTTACCGTTTGCGGAATTGTGGGCAATTTGCTTGCAGCGCTTACGTTTGTTTTCGATAACTTTACGGGCAGCCGTAAGCAGAAAATCATGGAAGAGCTTACTGCGTACAGGGCAGCTCGCATTGAAAACGATATCGTCACAGAAAGTTGATTTTTTGTACTTGAAAAGTACGTGCATACAGATTAATAATACCTATGGACCATTCATATGGTTACTTCAATAACATTTGGATTGCAATCTTCTAAAAGATCGGTTGGTTTCACAGAGCGATGACGTTAACGAACATAATACTGTTCTTGCTAACGCCTCAGTATTATTAATTCAGCCTGCCTGTTATCAACTGTGCAGGCTTTTTACTTGCTTGTGAATGATTATTCGTGCTTGAGACTTTTATAGACAGGTCTGTCTGCGTGAGCTTTTAGCATGAAGAGTATTATAAACATGCAATAACTGTTTTTAAAAAATGCGCACGGGAGGTGCCTTATGGAAGGCTTTGTCGCCGCAAAACAGATGGAAGAAGAGCTCTTTTCACTGCTGCGCGAATGGGGCGAAGCGATGCTTCGCCTGCAGATCGACGCGCCCGCTGATCAAACGCGCCGCGGCGCTTTGATGTGCCCCGCCTGCGGCAGGATCCACGGCCGCTGCCACGAGGCAGTCTATCCGCTGCTCTGCCTTGCCGACAAAACGGGGGATGGCCGCTACCTCTTGGCAGCGAAAAACCTGTTTTCTTGGGGCGAAAACATGCTCTGTGAGGACGGGGCGGTGAAAAACGACTTCGAATCCGGCTGGAAGGGCGTCACGGCGTTCGCGGCGATCGCCCTGCACGACGCGCTCAAATACCACGCTTCGCTCCTGTCCGCCCCCGAACGCGCCGCGTGGGAAGCTCGCCTTCGCGGTTACGGGGAATGGGTATATCTGAATCTCACGCCCGATCGCACGCCCGCCTATCTCAATTACTACGCGGCGGCGGCCGCTGCCACGGCGCTTCTCGGCACATACTTCGGCAGGGACGACTACCTGTCCCGCGCGCGGGAGCTCGCCGCTTACTGCCTGTCGCACGTCAGCGAAAACGGCCTTCTATACGGCGAAGGCCGTCCCAACGACGCCGTTACCCCGAAAGGCTGCCGCCCCTTCGACCTCGGCGGCTACAACGTCGAAGAATCCCTGCCATGCCTCTTCCGCTGCGCCGCCGCCCTCGGCGACGAAACCATGCTCGAAGCCGTGAAAAACCTGTTCCGCACCCATCTCTCTTGGATGCTGCCCGACGGCGGCTGGGATGACAGCGTGGGCACGCGCGCGTTCAAATGGACCTACTGGGGCAGCCGCACGGCCGACGGCTGCCAGGAGGCGCTGTTCGCCCTCGGCAAAACCGACCCCGTGTTCGCCGAGGCGGCACTGAGAAATCTCTCGCTTCTGCGCCGCTGCACGCAAAACGGTCTCCTTGCCGGCGGGCCGGATTACGCCCGGCACGGCGACAATCCCTGCGTCCACCACACGTTCTGCCACGCCAAGGCGCTCGCGGGCGCGCTGAACGCCGGTATTCCCGATGTCCCGCGCGTGCCGCTGCCCGACGACGCGCCTGCCCCCCTCGTGCATTATCCCGAACTCGATACCGTGCGCATCTCCTGCGGCGGTTGGCGTATGGACGTCACGGGCTATGACTTCTCTTATATGAAGGGCGACCACGCGTCCGGCGGCGCGGTCAGCCTGCTTTGGCACGAAAAGGCGGGCCCGCTGATCGCCGTCGGCGCGGTGGACGAGCCTTCTCGCGAGCCCCTGAACCTCCAAAAGTCCGCCCACCCCGAAGACTTCCGCTGCACGTGCCCGCGCATTGAAATCACGCTTGACGGCGTGCGGTACGGCGATCATTATGACTTCGGGGCGGCGCTTGCCGCATCTGCTGCGCCCGATCGGGTCACGGCGGACGTCCGAGCCTTTCTCTGCGACAGCGATCACCGCCGCATGCCCGGCGACGGCGCATGCTCGATAAATTATACGCTCACGCCTGACTCCCTCGAGATTCGCGGCAGCGTCCCGCCCGCGCTGGCGGGGAACGCGCGCTTCTTCCTGCCCCTGATCGGCGAAAAAGCCTCCGTCGAGGTCCTGCAGGGGAGCTTGACAGGCCCGCCGAAGCCGTTCTTCAACCTGAACCCGGGCTTCACGGGCCTCGAATACGCGATCGCTTCGGATGAACGCGGCGCGTTCAGGCTGCTGATCACAGTCAAATAAAAAAGCCGTCGCGGGACGGCTTTTTTTATTCGTTTATTTTGATCAAAGATTATTGATCAGTTTGATAAGATCCACGTAGAGCTGACGGATCTCGTTGGTCTTCATGAGGCCGCCCTCGAGCGCCATATGGTCTCCGCGGTAGGTCGGGAAGATATTCCACACGCCGGGCTCGATGTTATTCTCGTCCAGATCCTTCTGCGGCGCGCCGAACGGTGCGCGGGCGGAGATCGTGTTCACGAGGCCGTCGTTGGGCTGCCAGGTCTCGTCCAGCACCACGCCGCCGGGCGTCACGCCCCGATAGCTGCCGATCGCTTCGCTCGCGGTTTGGAACAGGACCTCCATATGCGCCTTGTCGGGCACCGAGTTCCCGTTCTCGTCCACGTCGGTCATGCAGGTCGGGATCGAGAAATAATACACGTTTTCAAGCGTCTCGAAAGAGCTCACCATCGCGATGGCATTATCCACGTGCATGTCGTAGCGCGCGGAGTCGTCGTCGATGCGCCCGTCGAGCGGCGAGGGGGTCACGGCGTAGAAGAAGGTCGTGGTCGCGCCGGTCTTCGAGACCTTGGGCGAGGAATCGCCCGCGTCGTAGGCGGTGGTGCCGTTGAGCGGCGCCGAAAGCGTGGTCACGGAATAGAACCAGTCGCCCTTGCCGCCCTCGAACAGCGGCGAGAGCTCGCCGGCGGACGTCGCCGCGCGCTCAGCCGCGCTGCCGTTTGCCATCAGCTCCACGAGCGTGAGCACCGTCGCGCCGCCGAAGGAGTGCCCGAGGATGTTGATCTTATCAACGCTGTTCCAGCTGTCGATCAGCGGATTCTTCGAATAATCCTTGCCGTAGCGCTGGTGGTTGCAGCGTTCGCTGTGCTCCTTGCCGTAATCCACCTTGGTGCCGGTGAGCTGGGCGTAGAGCTCGCAGGCGCGGTCCCACGCCGAGGCGGTGGGGTTGACGGACGCGCCGTGCGCGTCGATGCCGCGCGCCCTGAGATAGGTCATCAGGTCGCCGCCGAACACGCCCCAATACGGAAAGAGCTTGTAATAAAATTCATATTCGCCCCAGCCGTCGAGCCCGTGCACGAACACGTAGGTGTAGTCCGTGGACATGGTCTCTTTCTCCATATCGACTTCGGGCAGGTTTTTCGCGGGGAAAAGGAACATGATGATCGTCATCAGCAGGGCAATCAGTTTTTCCATGATCGGTCCTCCGTTTGCATAAAGAATCTATAAAAATACTATCATATCCGGCTTGCCGCCGTCAAGTGTTTTTTCGGGACTTACAATAGGTCGATGAGCGCCGCGGTCTCTTCTTCGGTCGTGGCCCACGAGGTCGCGATGCGCGCCACGGTGTGCGCCTCGTCCGGCTGCTCCCAGAATCCGAGCAGGACCCGCTTCGTGAGCGCTTCATACCGCTCGTTCGTGAGGGTGACAAAGATCTGGTTTGTGGGCGTCGGCGGCGTCAGGGGATAGCCCTTTTCGGTAAGAGCGCGGCGGATCATTTCCGCCGCTTCGATCGCGGGCGCGCCGATCCATTCATAAAGCCCATCCTTAAACAGCGCCTCGAACTGCGCGCCGAGCACGAAGCCCTTGGCGAGCAGCGCCCCGCGCTGTTTGATCTGCGTGAAAAACAGCGGCAACAGCATCGGGTCCGGCACCACCACGGCCTCGCCGAACAGCGCCCCGCACTTGGTGCCGCCGATCGTGAACGCGTCCGTCAGTTCCGCAAGCACGGGCAGCGTCACGTCGTTTCCGGGGCAGGCGAGGGCGTAGGCAAGGCGCGCGCCGTCCACGTAGAGATAAAGCCCGTATTCGTCGCACACGCGCCGGAAGGCCTCAAGCTCCGCTTTTGTGTACAGCGTTCCGTATTCGGTCGGCTGCGAGAGATACACCGCCTTCGGCTGCACGGTATGCTGCCGGTTCTCGTCGCGCGAAAAGCGCTCCATGAAATCCTGCACAGCCGATGCGCCGAGCTTGCCGTCTTTGCCCGGCAGAAGCAGTACCTTGTGCCCCGTCAGCTCGATCGCGCCCGCCTCGTGGGCGTTGATGTGTCCGGTGTCGGCGGCGATCACGCCCTCGCAGCTATTAAGCATCGCCGCGAGCACGGTCAGGTTCGCCTGCGTGCCGCCCGAAACGAAGTGCACGGCGGCGCCGGGGCAGGCGGCGGCCTTCCTGATATACCGCCTCGCGGACTCCGAAAGCGTGTCCGTCCCGTAGCCCGTGAAGGCGCCGGCGTTGGCTGCGGCGAGCGCGTCCAGCATCGCCGGGTGCGCGCCGCGGATATAGTCGGATGCGAAATTGAGCGTTTCCATAGGCTCCTCCGGTTGGTTATGATTTGCCCGGGCCGTTTCGCGGTTTATTCTTCTTCCTCCGCGGAGGACATGACGACCATCAGCAGCTCCGTGAGATCCGAGGTGACCATGCCGTTCTCGTCAAGCTCGTTATAAATGCCGTCGAACGCGGACATGTCGGGCGCGGTGGCGTTAACGCCGCTCACGCGCACCGTGGTCAGGTCGCCGTCGCCGGCGTTGAAGGTGATCGACGAGAGCTTCCCGTCTTCCACGGTCGAAACGACCGTGAAGGTCTCGGGAATCTCGCTCGGGATGCTCTCGGGCAGGTCCTCCGTGACGTCAACGCCGGAATCGCTCAGCTGTTTGAGCAGCGCGCCGATGTCGCCGAAGAGCTTGCCGAGGTCCGCGCCGAGCGTCTCGTCCGCCTTCAGGGCGTCCGTCATCGCGTTCAGAAACGCCTCGGTCGTAAAGATCTCGCGATAGGTGATCACGCCCGCGTTTTCGCTCTTCTCGATCTTGAACGCGCTCTCATCCATGTTTTCTACCGCCTTTCCCGAAGCGGAAAGCAGCTTTTCGAGGTCGCCGAACGACATCACGAGCGACGAAAGGTCGGGCAGCTCGATGGCGTCGCCGTCGCTGTTGATCATCTCGGCGAACGAGTCGACCATGCTCTTGACCGCCTCGGCGAGCGGCTTGCGGTCCTCCGCGGTGATCGCGCCGTCAAGCGCCGCGCCAAAGCCCTTCACGTCAAGCTTTTTGTCTTTCACAAGGGCGGGCAGTTTATCCGCGACCTTGCCGACGTTCACGGCGAGCGCGTCCGCAAAGTCCAGCAGCCGGTTGAAAAGCGCAGCGTCGCTCTCGTCTTCCGCGATCGCGCCGACGTTCATCCTGACAAAGCCCAACAGATCCGTCAGGCTCCCTTCGGCAACGCCGCCCATCAGCTCACGCACGTTCACACCGTATTTCGCCTTGTTCGCCGCAGTGTCCATCACCACGAGCCTGCCGTCGTGAAACAACAGCTTCATGCCGGAATCCGGCGCGGCGATCTCGATGTCGGACGAATAGAGGTCGCTGCCCCAAGCGATCTTCACGGTCGCGTTTTCGAGCTCCAGCGTATAGGATTCCGAGCCGGTGAACGTATCTTCGAGCGCTTTTTCGGCGGCCTTGAAGTCCGAAAGCTCCACGACGTCCGTATTCTCCTTTGGATTCTCTTCCGGATTCTCTCCGCCTTTGCAGCCGCCGAACATCATCACGATCGCGAGCATGACCGCGATGATCATCACCGGCAGACGGTTCTTTTTCAGTTCTCTCATTTTTGTATCCTCCTGATGATCGTTTATTTGCCTGTCGGCGGCAGGGCTGGGGCCGTGATCAGCATCCCGTTGCCCTGCGGCGCCGATATTATACTGTTTATAGTCTTTTGGCCGGAGCTCGGCACGAACAGAGCTTACCGGGCTTTCTGCTTCTTTGCGAATCTTGCCCTGTGTTCCTCGTCGGTGCCGGGTTTCGCGATCTCGCCGGCCTTTTCAAGGCTCATCTTCGTGAGCAGCGGGCCCACGAGCTCATATACGAGCACGCTGAACAGAATGATATTGCGGATCATCGACGCCGCCGTGCCGCCCAGCGCCTGCGCCGACACTACCATGCCGAGCGCCACGCCCGCCTGCGGGAACAGCGTGATGCCGAGATACTTGCGGACGACCGGCGCGCATTTCATCACGCC
>JAEEGL013097226.1_pt1 | contig 21300 bp, 18 predicted proteins | sample 9134231 | NCBI WGS metagenome assembly JAEEGL01 (sample SAMN16246548, study PRJNA631951) | gut metagenome | biome: gut microbiome; feature: rumen; material: fiber-attached | host: Bos | place: Iran: Karaj | collected 2018-10
AGTGTTAACCATAACAGAGAAGCGACGAACTGCGAGTAAATAATAAGTACTGGGGAATATTCCCCAGTACTATTTTACATAAGAACGCCATTGATTATATAACCAAACACACTGTTTTTAGAAATTCTGTAAAATTCTTTTTCATCAGAATTCTCATACTTATATAATCCAAATGTGTTAGGTTTTTGTGTGTTCATAAAGAATATTTGATCTTCAGTATATTTAATCGCGTAATCTAAAGGTTCAGACGATTTAGAAGAAGATCTAACTTTTATAAACACATCAACGTTTTCTTCGTTTTCGTTATAAGTTTTCAAAAAGCTACTTAAATCAGTTATCTTAATATTAGAATAATTGCTGCTATTACCTATCTTAACTCTAATAATTTGATCTCCTGATAAATACACGCTTGAATTGACGTTACTCTGTTCTGTATCATTAGAGCTATGAGTTAAAAGATAATATTCTTTCAACTTGATAGGTTTATCCAAAATCTTTTCAAAGTCAATAGTAGCATATTCATTCTTATGATAATTATATGCTAAAACTTTCTCACAATCTTCTAACTCTAATATAGGTTTACGTAAACCATTAGGTAACTCAACAAGAGCATTTGCTTCAACCATTTTTTCACCTCTTTATTAAATACTAGATGGAGTTTCCTCCATCTAGTTTATGTTACACGGGTTGAGAAGCCGACTTCTTTATAACCTTTACAGGTTTTGGCTCAACGGGAACTTCTCTAGAATCGGACTCCACATAGTCAAACTTCTTATGCCGAAAAACTTGCTGCTTATCATCTCCATTCTGGAAATGACGTTTCTTACCGAATTCCTGCATACGCTGTTGTCTCTTGATTTTAGCATCACGAATAGCCTGAATCCGATCAATCTCAGAAAGCTTGGCAAGTTCTTTAGCCTTAGCAAGCTTCTTACTGTTGACTTCTGCAAATTCCTTCCACATAGAGATAGTTTCAGCAGTCACAGTAGACTTACGGTTAACTGTAGCCACAGTCTCCTGTGAATTCTCATGATTGTGCTTCTTAGACACCCTCTGACGATGAATGCGCCTCGCGCTCTTAGTCATATTTATCCTCCAAAAAAAATACTTTTAGAAATTTAATCCACCATTTCTGATGAACGAAATCAACTGCTCTAACGTGGAAAAGTCTAAGACATTTTCAGTGTCACTAGGGCAATAAACCACAACCTTCTTACTCTTAATAGGACTCTTAGGAGGTTGCTTGATTTTATTACGCGTATTGGAAAATGATTTAATTTCACTAGCTCTATTATTCTCATCGGAAACGTCATTTCTAATACCGTTACCATCGCATATAAAATACTTACATTTAGCATTTACATCATCATATACGTAGAACGTACAACAAACGTTCTTAGGACTCTCTAAGATATCGCGAAGGTCAACGCAAATACTTACAATTCCAGCATCAAGAAGAGTCTTGAAGAATCCGTCACGACACGCATTGATACCAGGATCAATAGTAAAATAGCAAGTTCGAATAAATTTCTTCTGCAAATTAATGAACTTACGAATAATTCTATCAACACTATCCGTACGAATATTACGACCGCATTCTTTCAAAGCATCGAGATATCCCCTAAGAAGGATAATTTCATCTTCACGCTTCTTGAAATCTACAGTTCCAATACATCCTGGACCATAAAGCTTATTAGCAGTATTGATATCATTTACAAGATAAAGAGTTGCAAAAATGATGAGAATCTCTATCATGTTTGTATCATTAATCTCAAGCTTGTTACGATCTGAAACATCTGCATAAGCTGTAATAGTACGATTGAACCTAAAGATCTGATTCTTTTCCTGTGCTGTAAGATTTGAAAAATTATCCATAATCTTCTGGCGCACAGCAAGACCTTCTCTTATACTTGAATGCTTAGAGAACTTTTCATCCATAGAATCTACAGCATCAAGAATATAAACTGCAAGCCTCTTGTAGTCTCCAGCACTAAGCTTAGTGACGTCTTCAGAAAAATTAGGACGAATATACTTCTTGTTCTTACAAGGCTCATCGTCATGGTCAATTAAACCTTTCAGTTTCATAAATTCTCCTTTTGAACTTTTATACCGGCTTTCTCATAATTAGAAAGCTTTCCTTCTATCGACATATTGTTCAAATCTAGCTTATATCCATTAATAAGTTCACGTCCATCTAAATCTTTAAGTTTTCTAGCAATATATATAACATCTGGATACCGAACTTCCATTACCCATTCATCATCTTCAGTCTTAAATATTTTAGCATAAGACATATTAGTTTTGAATATAAGCTTACCGTCAATATCGTAAGCTATATAATTGAATTTGTCTTGGTTTCGTTTAGCCATAAGATCATCTCACATATAAAAGTTAAATATTAATTAAAAACTACCAGCGGATTTCTCCGCTGGTAGAACGTTTTCATTTACCCACACCATTCGTAACACGAATTAAGTGCGAGCTTTCGGAGGATGTGCTGAAATTCACCAGCCATAAATATGTTACTTACCCTCTCCGATGGAGTTTAAGAACTCTTCGGCTATCTTCTTTCCTTGCTCAATTATTATCTTAGAAAGATATCCGTCAATATATTGGCTAACTGTCATACGAGCCATAACTCCAATAGTTCCCTGAATATAATCAATCGTGTTATACCTAGAATAATCACTAATACGATAAGCACAAAGTTCTTTAGGCATAACCTTATTTATAACAGATTTAAGTGATGGCATAAGAGCTACTTTATCTCCAGGACGCCTATCTGCTATATGCTCTATAAAGTACTCGATTATAATGCATCCTTCTTTAGGACAAAGAATTCCGTTAATACGATCTTTCATAGGACCGGAAGGTTTAGAAACTTGAATTTCGTATCTTCTGTTAGAAGGTTGACCTGTGGTATCCTCTTCTTTTTTAATCTCAGCTTTTACTTTATTTATATACTGCTTTACAAATTTCCTAGCTGATTCTCCCATCAAATCAGGTTCAACAGTCCAAATAACTTTAATATCTTTTACAACTCCAGAATAATTAGCACTAGCACCATGCCTTGAAATTGTATTCAAGATATCCTCATCAGCATCACCTAAAAGTGAGAGAAGTGTCATATCAGAATCAGGATCTTTTGCATCTTCATACACTACAAGATCATCTCCATAAACGACGTGAGTTCCAATTGGAACGTAAGAGATGATATTTGCATTATGACTTAAGCAAATTTGTTTTCGCTTTATAACAGTAGTACTAAGCTTTTTAGCAATCCTATAGCTAACAGCAGAGCTATCGTCTTCTGTAACTTCACCTTCATGAATAGCAACACGAGCCATGCATCCTTGACAGAACACAAGTTTTCCCATATGCCATTTGAAGTAATCTTTATTGTAAGTTACTATCTGACCTTCCTTAATAGTTTGACCAGCTTTCACATTACATTCAAGATTATTAGCCAAGAAGAAATCTGAGTTCTTAAAATATTTTCCACCAAAGTCCACTCGAACTTTAGTCCCATCTTTATACTGAATAATCGCGTACTTAGCTTCATCATCTACAACCAAAACTTTCCCATCTTGTTTTGCTTTGTATCCGAATGTATCACCGCATTTATAAGGTAATGCCTTTTCCATACCGGAACATACAACCGGAACGTCAGCAGCTAATGCAGACACCAAGTGTTTAGTCTGGCTAGAAACGAATCCAATACGTCTAGGATCATTATATTGGCCATACGGAATAGCAATTTCATAACTATATAGACTTGAAGCACTAAGCTTTGATATTTCTTCTTTTTTAGTCGGTTCAACTATTCCAAGTGTATTCATTATACGAGGATTAGCAGTAAGCTGTTTATTAATACCTACAGATCCATTATCGACGGTAGCTATATCAACAGTACCGACAGTTTCTTCGTTAATTCCACGCTTATCAAGTGAGAAAGCTCGATCCATATTTATTCCATTAGGACCTTTATAAGTAATAGCACCTTTCTCACGAAGTTCACTTAAAGGAGATGTAGTGTCATAATTGACTAAAACTAAACTCTTGTTAAGACGCGTTAAAACATCATCTTCAGGAATGCTAAATCCTTCACGACTCTTACCTTTCTTCATATACTCAGCATAATTCTGAGAAATACTCTGATACATAAGGTCTGATAAAATCTCATAATCCCTAATACGCCAAGATGTAACACCACCAGAAAAATCATAGAAGTTATCTTTGAGTAAAGAATTAGCATAAAGTAAAAGCTCACACAAATCTGAAGGAAGATGTAAAGCATTTATAACCTCAAGAGTCTTCGGATCCAAGAAAAGATCTCTAAATGCTATCCATCCTTTTATAAGCGTACGCTTAGCAAGTTTTCTAAACGTATAATCTATGTAAGTCTCAGGATGATTTAAATCCTCAAAATTATATTCATCACATCCCAACTCTTTAAGACCATTAAAGAGCATAGCATTATCAATAGGATGCTGTTTATAATAAAAAGTTCCATCTGCAAACTTGATATAAGCCGCGTCGTTCTCAGGTTTAATAAATTCAAGCTCTTCAGCGGTCAAATTCTTTTTAGATCCTTTAGCAATGAACTTATATTTAATCTGAGATTTTTCAAGTACTGTATTGAAAGTAAATATCGCAGACATAAAGACAACGAGTGGAACTTTCTTAGACTGAACTTCTATTGTAGAATAAACCTTTTTGGAATCAGCCTTAGTAGTATTGAATGCTGCTGTAACAGCAGCTGCTGTATTATCGTCGCACGACTTAAGCTCGTTCATAATAATATCGGCTATAGAACTTAATACATCATTCGGATTAACTGATATAACGATATTCCCATTTCGTATTCCAATAGGTATATCAACACCATCTAAATCAAACTTAAGTTTGTTTTCTGTTATATACTCACGTATCTTTTGCTGAGAGAACATGAAGTTCACATTTCCAACTATCATATGATCAAGCTTAGTCGCTAAAAAATCATACTCAATAGTTGTTGTATAGTCTAAGTTAACCTTAGTATTATTTCCACCGAATATTTTAACCTTCGGGAATGTTTCAGGTTGAGTATAATAAAGCTTGATAAATTTATCAATAGCTTCTGTGCTTCTATTTACGTTTATGCCTGTCCTAAAGATATGGACCTTATTGTAATTACTAACTACATATACATCATCTGGTGAAGTTTTGGAAACAGGTTTCAAAATCCACTGCTTCTTTATCATTTTCTTATTACCACCGATGTACATAAATCCATCGTCATCAACTTTCGGCATCTTGAACGTGATATGATGACTTCGTCCAAACTTATCTTTAAGATCAAACTTATAACGCTCCATAGAGTTAAATTGATCTGAAATATCTTTCTTTTCAAATCCAACTATAGCCATTTGATTACTCTTATTGCTGTCTGAAAATGCTTTAACGTTAGCAACTATATCTTGAGCCATAGTCTTTTTAACATAACTCTTTGTAAAATCTGTAAGGATAGATTTGTTATAAGACTTATCAAGCATGTCTATCTTTTCATCATGAAGATCTACGGATATCGTATTAGCCCTATTCAAAACCTCTTCAAGAGTTTCATTCTCATTAAACTTGATTGATTTATACTTGTCTTTAATGCTATCATAATACTTCTTTTGTTTATCCGTCATTTTACCTTCAGTAGTTTCACGGATATGCTCAATTAAAGCAGTCTTAGCATTATCTTCCTTTTGTTTTTTGTCATCCTCAAAGAAAGCATCATCGTCTTCATCACCCTCAGAAGCCTCCTCATCTTCATCGTCTACACTTGCTTCATCTTCTTCAGGTTGTTGCTCTTGTGTTTCACCTTCTTCGATAGATCCATCATCATCTAATTCATCATCTGAAATATCTTCATCCTCATCAGATACTAAATCTTCAGGAACTTCATCATCATCAGAATCTTTCATACGATTAATCGTGTCCATAAAAGTTGTAACACGTGCTGCTTGATTGGCAGCTTGATCTGCTGAACCACCATTAACGTTCTGTTCATTATTAGCAGATTGACTATTAGTATCATTGTTATTCTTTCTAACATGAGCATCTTTAACAAGGTCTTGTTCTGATGTAAAACCAAGTTCAATTCTATCATTCAAAGCCTTTTGTATCTTTGAAATCTTATCGATATTATCGTTCATATTATCGATAAACTTAGGCTCTGGCTTATGAACTAATCCAACAGCAGTTCTGTTTACTTCATTTGGAACAGTAGTTACTTCTTTGACAGTTTTAACAAGATCTTCTTTAAAGTCTTTAGTGGTCTTTAAAAGATTTTCAACTTCAGCATCAATAGCTTCACTATCTGCGTCACTAGCTGTAAGGATTTTATCTTTGAGTTCTTCAACATCTTTATCAGCAATATCACCATTGTTGGTTGCTATTAAAAGCTTAAGCGAAGTCTTAACCATCCTAAAGATAGAATCATACTTCATTTCCTTACTTTTAAATTCATCATAGTCGATATAAAAAGCGTGAGTATCATTATAGAATAAGAAAATAACGTGACTATTTCCATCCTTTATATAATGAGCAAGAGTCTGCCCTACTAAATCATTTTCAAACGGATACTCGCCAATAACTTTCATCACAAATTGTAAAATACCAATATGACTTGAAAGTTCAGGATTCCTCTTAATCACATTACCCATAATCTTATTTTCAGGATTAAACCAAAGATTAGCAAGTCTCATATCCTTACATGTGATATTAAATGGAATAATAATATCTTTGAAGTTATCAAAGATAGGAGGAAGTGTCATCGTAAATTGTGAGTACAAAGGATAAGAATCAGCTGCTTTATCTGTAAATCCTAAACGCAATATAGTTTGAAGAATTAAGTTCTCACTTGTTTTCATAATTTGAGGTCGCATACACATCTCATTATTTGGAAGAGTGTATTTTAAAATGCTAGTCAAATCAAAAATAGTATTCTTAAGGTTCTTAACCAAGTAAGATGGTGTTGTTGTGAGATTAGGAAGAATAGCCTTTTGAATACTATCATATTCATCAATGCTACTCATCTTAATAATCTTTTTACTTCCAGGAACTATAGGATTCCTATAAGTATACTTCCTCGGGAATACGTAATTGGGCATCATCCTCTTATACATATTCACACCAAACAAAAGCTTCACTAAATGTCCAAGTTTACTCGGGGAGTCAACCAAAGGAAGTAATGCCATTCCGATAAAACGCTTCAAAAGAATACCATTAGTTTGATAACCATCTTTACTCTTTCTAAGACGGAATATCCTACCCATCCTCATAACTGGAGGAAGAACTTGCTGGTAAGCTTCAACACTACGAATGGCTTTAGAATGCGGAGGATTAACGAATACGCTCTCTAAGCTTTTTAAGTTTTTAAGCTTATACTTTTCGTATTCATCTACACAAGAATCGTATATCTCATTATTCATAATTAACTCCTTTCATTTATTAAAATGTCAAAGTTTTTAATGTAATGAAAAAAAAATAACGCGGTGACTCTATCTCACTACCAGTAACGGTAGTGAGAAGAGGAGCACTCAGCGTGAGCCCTTCGTGTCTGCGACTCTAGCGAGACATTCAAGATATTCAAGATATCCACTATCTCACTCAAGCACTTTTACGCAGTGTCAAGACTCTCGATTATGCACCATAGGTGAACCTTCTCAGGCTAGTTGGATTTTACTCCTCCTACTTTATCACTATTATAATATAAACGTCGAAAAAGGGTTTGATTGAAATTTCTAGTCAAAGAATTTCTTCAAACTTTCATCCTCAAGCGCACGTTTATACAACGGGTTAGATTCGACAAGTTCAGCCTTTACTTTATTTCTGAATTTATCATCTTCATATTCATCAACCCATACTCGAGTATTAACACCTTTAGTGCCAATATGATTGACTATTGTCTTTTCACTACCTTCCAAGACATGCTGCTTATTTTCAGTCAATCTCTTCATCACAGCATCCATGACTTTGCGATTAAAATCTATAGCAACCCCATACTTAAAGATCTGATACTCAAGTTCTTTTTCATCTGTGAGCTCGTACTTAGGTTTCACCATATAATCATGGTATACCCATTTCTCATACTCATCCCAGTCAGTCACACGCTCAATCCATGAACCATCATCAAAAACAACTTTCAACGACGGATTCACACATGGGGCACACCACTCTTCACGTTCACGCATCTTGTTTGCAACCTTTGCAAAAAGATCAAATGAAACGTAACGAATAGTATTCTCATCAAATCTGATCGATACATATTCGATATTAACAACACTCTTATTGTTATCCCGAATAACCTTCATCAATTCATCATACAAATTGTACTGCTTTACCATATTAATCTCCTTATCTAATAAGATTTCAAAATAATAAATATATAAGTAAAATTTATTTATAGACAAAATGCCTGTGGAAGGGATGTAGCCCCTCCACCATTTTCACCACAAAATTCAATCAATTTTATGTTTACAAATTTTTAAAAAATATTTTTATCATTTTTGATAACTTTTTGATCAAAATTAATTTTTAAAATGAGAAATAACATTCAAATTTGGCAAAATAATCTTTAAGAAAAAGAAAAGAGAAACAGAAAGAAAGAAAAGGTAAGAAAAACAGAAAAGAGAAAAGGTAAAAGAAAGGGGATAAGAAAAAGAAAGAACCAAAGAAAAAGAATTATAAAGAAAAATAATATTATATAACATTTATATAAAGAATTATTATACAGAATTATTATCCCAAAAGAGAAAAGAAAAAAAGAAATAATATTATAATGAGTTTATATAAAGAATTATTATACATCAATCTTATCCCAAAAGAAAGAAAGAAAAAGAGAAAGAGAAAAAGAAATCATAAATTTTAGAGTTTGTGAGAATATTTCCCCCTTTCTCCAGAGAATAAATCATCCGGTAATTAGAGTAGCTCTAATTCGAACTCACTTCGTTCGTTCTTCATTAGAGCTACTCTATCAAAAAAAGAGATATCCTCCTCCCCCCACGAAAATTTTGCTGGTGTCGGAAAAATCTCGAAACTCGAAAAAAAAATCCTGATGACTGCAAAACTCATTTCTCTTCGACAGGTGTCGAAATAAAAAAATTATTTTTTTAAACTGAACTAACATATCATTGATTGCGAATCAAATATATTTCTCTTTTTCAAACTAACATATAATTGAGTTTGAAAAATACAAAAACTTAAAATCTATTATTCTCAAAAACTTTTTTGATTTTTCTTTTTCTCCGATTGATTCTGATTATTCTTTTTGAGAATTCTTTTTTCTGAAATAGATTTTAAGTTCTTTTGCAAAAGATATTTGTAATTCAAAAAGTGTATTTAAGAAAAACAAAATAAAATTGCAATATCTTTTTCCAGTAGATTGGAATAATGAAATTATTCTGGAGATTTCTCATTAATATAACTAAGATGGTTATAATTATTCCAAAAATAATCATAAAGCTTGTAATGCTTTAAAGTAAACTGCAATATAGATTAAGTAAAACATATATCCAAAACGATACTTGTTTAAAGTCAAAAAGAAACGATAACTCTTTGGATTAACAATCCCTTCCAAAATTGAGCATTCTTTTCGTTTCTATATGATTGACTAATCCAGATGTTTAACTTATTCTTATTCTAGTTTATTGTGTTACAAGATAAACTTCACATATATAAAAAAGAACAGCTGGTTTAAACCAGCTGTTCTTTAATTTAATTACTGCAATAGAATATTGAAATAATATTACACGGATTGGAATTGTGTTTCCATGGCGGACACGCTTCCGCTGGTTGACACGCCAAGCTGCTGGAAGATTAGCGCTTCGATTTGGTCCTCGATAGCTTTCCGCCTGATTTCGCCGTCCGCCATCTTTGACACTATTCCATTGACGATATCGGTTTTCGCTGCGCTAACCGTCCAAATGTAAAGCGCTTTTTGCTTCCTCTCCTCAAAATCTTCGATCTTTTTAAGCGTATCCGCATATGGCGGATACGTGTTTTTCAATTCTTCTATTTCAGCTCCGTACGTAGGATCGTCGTGAGCAACTTTTATCTTCTCTTCTTCTATAGACGTTTTACAAATGTAGAACGTTTTAAGTTTATCCTGATAAGCTATATAATCAGAAACAAGCCTATCTATAGAAGACAAGTTTTCAGGTTTCTCACGACGAAATTCGTCTACTTTCTCATTGAACTTATCCATATACTCACCTATATTTAATTCAGCAAGTTTAGAAAGTTCTTGATTTTTGTTTATAACCTTTTCATACTCGTCAAAGGCAGCATCGTTATTGACATATGCTGCGTTTATATTATTTACAGCGGCGTCCATAGCTTGTTTATTCTTCCATGGACGTTTGCCAGCAAGATTGGTTGCAAGCCTCCATACGAATTTGTACAAGTTTAAGACAACGCCGAATATGAAAAGCCCGACAAAAAACTCAATTACAATTTTGAGTAAGATAACGAATGGAATCATATTCTCCTCCTAACTTAAGATTATATGGTAAATATATAGCTTAAAGATACGTAAAACACAATTTAGAATATTTGACATTTTAATGAAATTTAAAAAGAAAAAGGAGAATACGAAAAAATGGACGATAATTTTGTTCAGAATACACTTGTACCTTGTGCATTGATGATTGCTATTTTAGCAGTTTCGATATATCTTTTTTATTTGATATACTTTAAGATGCCTAGAAAAGATGCGTATATAAAATCTATAACGGAAGATGTTCCACAAGATTATGGAAATCCAAGAGATATTAAGCGTGTCAATGATATGATTGATAAGTTTAAATATAAAGACAAGCTTAATTTTAGGCATTTACCTGAAACTGCTAGTGCAAAAGATGTAGCACTTGGAGAATTGGTTTGTGAAGAACTTACTGTCATAAGTAGGCATTTGAATAAGATAGGATTTATAGCAGATATGCATAAAGAACTTATGACTAAGAAAATGAAATCTGGATCAATCGATAGTGATGGAAAACCCATGTTTAACATCATGGATTTAGATGAAATTGACAGGATCATAGGACTGGAGAAGTGAACTTACTAATGACATTAATTATATAGTAAAGGAGCCAAAAAATGAACGAAGTTGCAGGCTCGACATCAGGTTTAAATATTGGTGTGATATCAATTTGTTTAGGCATATTGTTAGTAATACTGATAATAGGTCTAATATTGGTATCTTCTAAATATAATAAACAGATTAATTTAAAAACAAAAATTGGAAACAACGAATTTGGAATAGATATCGGAAATTCCGGAGACAAACTTACACCTAAACCTGATAATGCTATTGCTTCTACTCAGATAGGTGGAACTAATATTTCTGATGGACGTGACAAAATTCGTGAAAATTTTTCAAATGAGATTTATCAAATAGCTGAAGCTGAATATGAGAACAACATGAAAGATCTCTATGTGAGTTATCTTGAAGCTCACATTATGTTCACGTTTGGTTTCAATCACATTAAGTCGAGACCTAAAGAAGATATCAATGATAAGATCTATATCAAACTTATGAAACGTCATGACTTCGATGAGACTATAATCAATAAACTCACTTGGTATATTCCAATTATAAAGAATTTGATATCTGTTTATTCAATGCTTTACAAAAAATTCATGGAAGATATCATTGAAGAATTCAAAAAAGATTTCGATGATATGAGTAAAATCGATGAAGCTATAAATGAACTCATTCAAAAGAATGAGCGAAAAGAATACGTTAAAGAAGCTATCAACGATTATAAGACCCACAATGCAGAAGTTATTTACTACAATGATGAAAATCTTGTAAGTATAACTGAAGATTTAGTAAAGACAGGTAAGCTCTTTGAGATCTTTGAGAAACGTTTAACTTACACTGTGTACGATTTTGTTTCAGACTTAAAGATGTCTAAGATAATGCTTGGAGTCAACGCAAGTAATCCTGTGAGTATAAACTCATTCTGTGTTATGAATAGGATTTCTAAAGTTTTTGACTTTATAGCAAAACATCTTTGTATAGTTTATACTGAAACTAAACCGGCAGTTTTAGGCGACATAATAGACGAGATAAGCAATCAAATGGATGCGGCTAAGCAAGCTAAAAAATCTCGAAAAGAAAAGAAAGATGCTTCGTCACAACAAACTGAAGAATAATAAATTCGACCAGCATTACGCTGGTCGAATAATTTTTAATGTTTTTTCATAAACAGTTTGAAGTTTGAAAGATCAATATTCTCTGCAACTTTATTTCCGAAGCGAGATATAAGATATGATACTGTATTACTTACAAGACCATCAAGAAAATTGTCAGCATTAAAGTCTGGTAAATCTAATCCACTATTACCATAAGCACCTTTAACTATATAGTCAAACGCTACTGATATGACTGTAAGTATAGAGAAAGAAATTAAATATCCAAAAAGATAATCGAGTTTATATTTTGGAACAGGGCAACTTTCTCCAACTTCAAAGTTAACGGTAGCAGTAATACTTCGAAGTCCTTCAGCAGTACCAACGAATATAATAAATACGTTTAACGTAATAGCAAGTTTACTTGTGTCAAGGCAAAGTTGAATATGATCGGGTGTAAACATAAACGTCCAGAATTTTGCAATAAGTGCACAAAAAGTAAATACGTACATAAAGTAATAAACTCTAAGTACATCCAATTGCTTGAGTTTATATTTTTTGTTTTCACTTTTATCGCACACAAGTTTTTTATTTTCCGGGATTTTCTCTTCAGGCTTTGAAGGTTTATCCTCAGGTTTGTTTTCAGATTTCGTGTTTTCATTTTCTTTAGTCTTTAATTTGAAGAACTTTATTTTGTAAAAAGTTGGTGTAGGTTCTTTATTAACTGGTAGCATTTTTTAATCTCCTTAAAAAAAATAAATATTTCATAAATATGTTTTTAAATATTAGTACAACATATTAGTAGTTCGATTCCTATCATCGATAAAAAACGAATAATTAGGTTGGACTTTAAACTTGATAGGAAAATCAGTCTGATCTAATTTCACTACTATAATTCAAAGAGGATGTATCATGTCCGAAGAGAACCAGCAGGAAAAGAAGGCTATTCACATTAAGCCGAAGGCTGATCACAATGGTGGTCAGAAGAACTTCCATCGTAACAACAACGGTGGACATAAGAGATTTAACAATAAGTCTCGTAAGGTGATGGTATCAGCTGAGTTTGAAAAGCTCAAAGAGGAAGGTATCATCAGTGGTATGCTTCTTGGTGCAAAGACTGTCTTTGCTACTAACAAGCTCAACTATTCACAGCTTGATGAGCTCAATAAGGCTCTGAAAGAACAGGACGATCCGAACTGCAACTGGTATCATAAGAACCAGTCTAAGAACGGATGGCTCGCAGTCTCTACGTTTACTGAAGATGGGCGTGGAGCAACTTCAGCTCTGGCTGAAGCTATCGAGACATTCGATAAATTTGCAGCTGAATCCGACAACGACGTGTTCCGCATCAACTATGGTGAAGCTGGTTTGACGGTCGACTTCACGAAGGCTAACCTTTGTGCGTTTGAGGATGGATCTATCATCTATCCTTACGGTATATTCTTCTTCTCAGATGTTGCTTCAAACGGACAGTTTGGAGCAAGTGTTGCGGTTATTCGTGATCGATATGTTAAGACACATAGCAAGGGAAGTATGCTCCCGATTACTGCTGATAACTGGAACAATTCCCAGCTGTTTGGCAGCTTCAACCATTCCGGTCATTTCGTTATCTTCTTCGCAAGTGAGGAGATTGAGAAGGCTCCGGATGTTTACAATCCTGTTGTTACCACCATCGATATCGAGGTGTTTGCAAACAAGGACAACAATGGTGTAAACCAGACTGCTATCGGTCGTGTTTCCGTCAATTCTGTTTGCGTTGAGGATATGGTCGAGTACCTTACGAAGAAGGTGTTCTCTCGCCACGTTCGCACAACGAATTCTTTCATAGCAGAGCGTTTCCTGAAGGATTACATCTATGCTATTGGATTGAATCCCAACAACTACAGTCTTGACATCAATCGTGGTACTAACGAGTCTAACGATGTCGACTTTAAGTTCAAGTCAAATTTTGGAGCTAACCATAATGGTAAGAAGCGCAGTGAGTCTAAAGTGAAGACTGCTGTTACGACGACCAGCGTCGATGGTGCTCTTAATCCCAGCGAAAATGTCGATGAGACTGCTGAGGGTACTGAAGTGGCCTTGGACGAATGTGGACCGTCTAAAGCGGACGAAGATGACGATAAGCTTGGTGACGTTGAGACTAACGAAACGACTCCTAGCGAAAGCAACACTGAAACTGCCCCTGTCGAGGGAGTAGAAAATACAAACGAAGAGTCAAACGAGACTGCTGCCGTATCTGCTGATACGACTGACTCTGTTCAGTAAAGAGTCTTGTTAAACCTCTAAGGAGTATATTATGGCAACTGTTACGAAGAGTTCGGTTAAGAAGCCTGCTACGGCAGCAAAGAAGCCCACTGCTACGGCTAAGAAGCCTGTTGCTAAGAAGGCTGCTCCTGCCGCTAAGAAGGTCGCTGTGAAGAAGCCTGCTACGGCAGCAAAGAAGCCCACTGCTACGGCTAAGAAGCCTGTTGCTAAGAAGGCTGCTCCTGCTGCTAAGAAGCCGGTGCTTACGTTTTCAAAAAAAAAGTAAGTTCACAGACTTCATCAGGCTGTTCCAAATCGACATCTTCTAGCACTAGTGTGAAGAAAAATACCATACCGAAGGAAGAGATAAAGTCGATAACGGAACATTTAAATAGGGTAGTCAAGTCTGCTAAACTCTCTTTAAGGGAAGTTAAGAACTCGGCTACCGATATTTACAATAACAATGGTTCAGTAGTAGAATCATCTGTGTTTACTAACACAAAACTTCGACCACCAAAATGTGTGGCGATAGATATCGGTGATATAACTCAGCAGCCATCGTTAAAGTAAAAGAGAACCTATTTACATGAATCACTAAATGGACACAGGGTCAATCCCTGTGTCCATTTAATTTTATTCAATAAAACACATTAAATTGAAATATCTACATGGAGTTTTATTATGGTTGTTGAATTTGGTAGTAATGATAAACCGAAGCAAATAGTACAAGACGCTGTCCTTGTTATCTTTGAAGGATCTGATATGGCAGGTAAAACTTCCACTATGAATAGTGTGAAAGATTTTATCGCAAAATATATTGCAGGACGTAATACTAATTTACGTTGTGGAGATGTTCCAACTTTTAAATTTCCTGTTTATGATAGTGTGCTCGGATCTTCAATTCTTGATCATTTGACAAGCTTTAAACCTAGCACACTTGTTTCAGAGAATATGGACAAAATCATAAAGTTTTCTTCTATGCAATGTGTTAATAAATCAGCCAACTTATTTAAGCTTATGTCTAAGTTTGAATATTCAAATATCGTTTTGTGTGATAGAGGATTTTTGTCACAATACATATATGATATAGCTTGGCTCAAAGAAGAAGAAAAGTGGCTTGATGAACAGTATGCTAAGTGTTTTAAGAAGTTTGCATTATATAATGCTCTTTCTGTAAAGGATGCATTGATTGAAACAGCTAAATCTTGTGGAATAAACTTACATATACTCACTGAGGTATTTGTAGGAAATGATCCTATTATAAATTATGTAATCAATAGGACTAAGACACTCAATCGTAGAGTAGATAATTATGATACTATGCTTGATTATAAACAAGCAGTATTTAATGAGTTTTATCGCATAACAAAGGATCCTGATAATTGTACTTCTGAAGAAAAACGATTGATAGAATCCCGTTTGTCTAGTATGCGATATTCTATAAACTCTGTAACTGAAACATACTTAAAAGCAAATAATATTAAGTATGATAATAAAGCGAGTATATTAGCGACATCAGATGGTGAATGGCCTGCTATTATAGATAGTAATATCTTTAACGACGAATGCAATAATTTTGCTAGAAAGGTTATGTGTCACAATATCGTTGAGGATATTCTTAAAGAACTTGATTTTGATATCAAAGATTTTGTAGATTTTGTAAAGGAGTAAACGATGAGCATTATTAAACAGAATTTTGGAGAGTTTCCTAGGAAGCTTGATGGGATCAAATATCCTAGAGGTAATTATCCGTTTGAAGAGGCGTTGAAATATTTTGATGGTATTATAAATGAAGCTTCACGCTTAGCTAAGGATTTTACTGATCCTCAGGTTGTGTATAATGAGATCGAATCTTATCATTGGTCTTTGCTTAAGCTTAAAAAAGATCTTGTTTCGTTTGTGAGAGCCAAACATGATGGACACGAACCTACTGCTGTTACATTAAGTAAGCGTATAAGCATTATATATTTTGAAGCTCCGATGATCTTCGATGACACAAACTCTAACTTTCCCAGTAAAGATAGATTAGTAGCACAGCATTCGAATTCTTATGTTGAAAGTAGGTTTACTCATGTATTCTATATAACAAGAAAACTTCTAGAGGAAGTTAATCTTGAGAAAGAGGATGAGAATCTTATAAAAGAAAGATATCTTGCTCTTTTAAGAGCATTTATAGATATTTGCCATCCAAACGTTGCATCGGATATTATATCCGGCATGAAAGAGCTTAGTGATATCTATTCTCATGAAATTATAACGAATCTTCTGGATTCTTTGGTAATTCGTTATGGTATGCTCATTACTTGTTATGGTAATAATATTTATGACGATGATAAACATGAAGAGAATCCGTTCACAATTCTTGCTAACTCTACTTGTGTTGATATAATTGGTATTCTCAAAGGTACGTCTAATTATTTGGATACTGTTTTTGGGAATACTGGAGCTTATACAGATTCTCAAATTAAAAAGATGTTTACTGATATGGTTTTGAACTCTATTGGTTATGACGTTTATTCTTCTGGTGATAAGAAGCGTCGTGATTTGTTTATAGAGATTCTTAGAACTGTAAGGCAGGCGATAACAGCTTGGATTAAAGCTGATGCTAATAGGACTCCAACCATTCCTGTATTTGATATACTCGATATGCCAAGGTTTATAGACTTTGTTTACAGGGTCGGACTTGGTATTGGTAAAATCGATGAACCTATTCAAGTTTTCGATGATAAAATAGAAGCTATTATAAGCAAGAAAAAAGAGCTTGAAAAAACCGATCCTGATAGTAAAGAAATAGAGATTCTTGATGAGAAACTTAAAAAAGAGCAAGCTAATCGGTTTGAATATCTTCAGAATAAGAGCCTTATTGCATTTTTGTTGCAAGAAATAGTCTCTAATGAAAAAGTTTTGTATCAGGCAATGGATATTGATACTGTTTTTGATATTATCATCAATTGTCCTGCCTCTGAGGATAACGCTATGTATGATGTATGGCATGTGGTTATGTCTACATTTGCAAAGCGTGATGATAGACCTCATAACGTAGAAAGTCCTAATCCTAACTATATTCATTATCTTGAAGGTGATATTTCATCTCCTGAAGCATTCTATTTATCTTCTCTTTTAGCAGGATGCATGCACCATCAGATGCCATCTTTTGTGGCAGCTGCTCCTATTTACGATTTTGAGACTTTTGAAATAGCTATAAGATCTGTTAGTGACACTATGTCTAGAACAAATGAAGTAATCAATACAGAAATATTCAGATTGCTTTATAATATTAAGTACTATATTGAGCATTATGTTTTTAGTTCTAGAATAGATCCTGAAAGTAAAGAAGAGAAAGTTGATTTTGAAACGCTCCAAATTAAAGAGCACACTCTTAACGAAGCTGAAAAGAAAGAATGTGTTGAGTGTTTCAAAAAGATGTATATGGATATCAGTAATACTATTGAGAATATTTTTGGTGCTAAAATATCTCCTCCTTCTAGTGTATTCGTTTTATCAGATGATACTAAGAAAATGCTCGGATCTATTGTCAATGATATCAAAGATTTTAGCGATTCTAGCAAGAAACATTTCGGTACTATTATTGACAGTTTAGATTCTTATATCTGTGAAACGTATTCGGCTCTTAATGAGCTTGAACGAAATAAAAGAACGTTTGATAAGATTATCAGTCGATTCTCCAGTATAAATTCGAATATTAATGCCAACGATATGGTTACTGGAACTTGGAATAGAGTAATAGAATCCGATAATGAATATCCTAAAAACCTTTGGCCATATTCTCAGTCTTATCATTATAATGATCCGGCTAATGCTGAAGAACAGAAAGTTTTAACTGAAGATGAGCTTGATGAACAATATATGGTAAATCTTACAACCGATAAAGTTCTTAAAGGTGAATATTCAAAACCTGAAAAACAGTTAGAGTCTAGGTTTACTAGATCTGATCCTGACTAATAATAATCAAAACATAAAACCTTCTGTTTATATATTAAATACACAAGTTAATGCAGGAGGTTAGCTATGTCAGAATTTCAGACTATGGCTGAATACATGTTCGAGAATTATACAAAGGACATGATTCGTCAGGTGGGAGATAAGGTGACTTGTGCCAGCAATTTTCTCGCTGATAAAATAAGTGAGAAAATTATGCGGAAGCGTGCAGGTGATACCATAGTGTACTTGGACCCTGAAATACGCGACCGCGCTGGAATAACGCGTGACCCTTGTAGTATCGACGAATATATAGTCGATATGAACAAGATAGCTGCTGCTATAAACGAAAACGCAGCGAAAACGCGCCAAGAAACCATTCAGCTCCAGCACCGTATCAGTAATCTGTATGCTGGCGTAATGCAGGCCGTTGCTGCTCAGCAGCATATGACTGAAGCTCAGTCTATGGTAAACTGAGAAATAACCTGGGAGCTATAAAGCTCCCAGGTTATTTTTATTGTTTATTTGGAGCATACGAGGTTATGAATAATATATCGTAGTTTCCTGTTGTATCTAAGTTTCTTTCTTTTATAATAGACATTACTTGTACAAATTCAGTATATTCAGTTCCACGTATCTTAATATAGTTGAATTTACCACTCTTTCTTACAGCATCTTCACGATATGGTTCTTTTCTTTCAGTATCATGTACTTCATTCTCTTGCTTTTCCCATTTTATCTCTACTATAAGATTAGCCGACGGAATATAATAATCTGGAATATAAGTGTGCTTAGCATTATCCATTTCATATTCAAATGAATATGGACACTCCATTATATCTAAAGGATCACCTCTAAAGTCTAAATCGTAGAACTTTAAGAATTCTAATTCATAAGAACTAGCATATCCGATAGTCGTTTTACCATCGGAGAATGTATAAGTTCCAGAAGTTTTACGATTAGCAAGCATTCCTTTCTGAGTATCAGGATCGCTCATTCTTTCAGATCTATCTTTTCCAGTTTTCTTTTTTAGGTTTGCGTTAGCAATTTCGCCAGCTTTTTTTCTACATGCTTCAGAGCAATACCTATTATATCTCATAGTTTGTTCGTTAAAAGCTGTTTTGTTTTTCTTACATATAACACAAAGCTGATAATCTTTTTTATGAGCCTTATTGAAGATATACTGCTTAGTGCTCATACCTTTCGGTATTTTATCTTTGTGTTCTTTTTCAACGTGCTTTATAAGATAGCACAGTGCTGTGTATTTTTGTCCACAGTCGTAGCATTTAAACTTCTTAACTCGTTTGTGATTCTTTATAGTATCGGCCATTGGTTTCCAACCTAAAATAATCTTTGATTTTTCATAAAAATGTCGAAAATTAACGATAAATAGAATTATATATAACATACGTAGCTGAAACACATGTAAATGAATAAATAAAAAGTGGAGAATTAAAAATGAACTTCCATTATGATTATATCATAGCATGCGTTTTGGTAGCAGTTATAGTTCCATTACTATTCTATACTATAACTTTAATACTATATTATGCGAGGGGAAATGCGATGCTTGAAAAAGAAATGATATTAAAAGATGAAGAACGTGAAGCTAAAGAACGTGATTTTTATCCTAGACCGTTATCCATATACTTGGATAATACTGGATTAGTATTTAAAGCTAATCCTAAATCGTTTTGGATAGATGCAGATTCAAGAGGAGTAGTAGTTGTTTCTTTTAGAGTTGATCCAAAAGCGACTGTTCAACTTAATGGAAAGGCTATTAAACTTGAAGAAGTATCTTCTAAAACATCATCTGATATAGCTATAGCTTATTCTAAGGAAGTTAAAAATATTATACCTGGAGATAAGCTTAGGGCTAAATTAATCGAAATGGGTGCGATATAATTATTTGGACACTGGGATATCCCAGTGTCCAAAAATTCGCGTCAAACCATTTTTCATTCATATATCATCTAGATGATATATCTAGTTAACTATGCGCGTTATTTTTTATACATTTCATAATCTTTGAAATTATATTTTTATGAAACGCGTAGATAGCTTCTTTCTTTTTTGGACACCAAGCCATTATAGAAGTACAATCTTTATTTAGGCAACACCATATTTCATGGTCGTTAATAGCTTTTTGCACGCATATTTTTTTCAGTTCGTTTTCTGACATCTTTTTATGTTTATGAAATATGGTATAATCAGTTTCGTTAATCACAAATTCCCAATCTTTCATTTCTGGATGTGGTGTTCTGAAATTTATATAAAAGTAAGCTAAATCGTCATCGTCTGGTTCTGATAAAACTGATCCTAAATATGAACGACGATAAAAGGAATCTATGTCTTCATTAGGTAACAACGTAGCATTCTTATCATAAAAATCTGTTTTATCTGAATAATGACCTATGCAACTTGATGTTGTTGCCCAACCAATTGCATATAATGATCTTATAACTCTTCCAAGCATATAGTCTAATTTTTCAATTTTTTTTAACGCTCTACGAGTATGATTATGAATATGCTTTGACTTTATAATTATATTGTGCTGAGATCTATCTTGGTATAATGTACGATTACCGTCGAAATCGTATTTTCTTCTATTATATTTAGCAAATTTTATATGCTGACCGGTTTTCAATATAGAATCTATTGGTAAAAAACAATTTGTAGAATTATTTATAAAATATTTTTCCCAATCACTTTTAGAAATGTATATACACTCACGCATTTATTTCCTTCCCATTATGTAGAATAATATCATTATTTTGTTTAAGTTTTTATAAGTTTTATATACTATTAAAATTAGACTTTTTAATGAATTGCTGGAGGTGTATACTTTGGCTTCTTATGTTGGACAAATTAAGTTAGCTGATTATATTCCTGAGTATGGAATGACTGGCGATTTCAAGAAGATATCTGAATACGAATTTTTACAATATA
>JAEEGL010235758.1_pt1 | contig 21298 bp, 17 predicted proteins | sample 9134231 | NCBI WGS metagenome assembly JAEEGL01 (sample SAMN16246548, study PRJNA631951) | gut metagenome | biome: gut microbiome; feature: rumen; material: fiber-attached | host: Bos | place: Iran: Karaj | collected 2018-10
AGATGGTGGGACTACAGTCATTTGCCGCTTAATATCCAGGGAAGGATATGCCTTCCGGTAAGTCTTGCTTTTGGGGCTGCAGGCGTACTTATAGTTAAGTACCTTATTCCGTTTGTAAATGGAATTCACGAAGTGGTAAATCCCACTATATATGAAATAGCGTGCCTTGTCCTTGCACTTTTACTTGGCGCAGACTTCGCACTTACAGAATCAAGTCTTTCAACAATGCTTACAGATGTAAAGCGCATGCATGAAGACTTTGTAGAAAAGCGCCAGGCCGGTTATGAGAAAGCTGTTGCTTCATCCAGGATGATCAGCGACAGGATCGCTGAGGGCAAAGAAAACGCAAAGGCCCACATAGAGCAGATGGCTGCAGAATATGCACAGAGACTGTCATTTAACCAGAAGAGAATACTTCAGGGAATCGAAAAGTTTATGCCAGCTGCAAACGCATCCGGTAAAGAAAGTGAAAAGCATCACCTCATGGAGACCTTGAGACAGCACGCAAAAGAACGCAAGCAATGATTATGATAAAACTCCGTAGAGATGGCCGTCAAATTCCTTAAAGTAAGTTTCTTCTACTTTTCTCATAAAGAGTGTTACATCACACTCTCCAAAGAAGAACTGCATGCGAACAGAGCCTACAGACTCTCCGATGAGATGGAATCTGATGTAGAGAACGTTGTCCCTAAGGAATACAGCGCCTGCTGTATAAGGGCAGTTATAGATTGGGAAAAGACCTTTAGCCATATCGTTAATAGAAAAGCTCAGTTTCAGGGCATTCTCCGATTCGGAGGATGCCTTGTTTTTGTCTTCTTTTGTAAGTACAAGAGAGCAGGTGCCGGAAGGCACGATATCTATAGTCAGGTTTGTAAATCCCTGAGGATTTTCGGAAAGGGTGTATTGCCGCGAAAAGCTCTTTTGCAAAATATCAGGTGATGGCCCGGTGCCTGTCAGGCTGTAGTTGTCGGGAAGCCTTGGTGGCGCTATGCGAAGCGTTTCTGCATAGGACAGGAGTTCATCATGGGTCAGCTGATCCAACGCAGCATGACCAGACTCCTCATCCACAAGGTATTTGTACAGGCAGTCGTATATAACCTGATTACCGCCGGCCATTCCCTGGGTGTCTGCGGTTGTCACTATAAGCATGTTTTTGGAGGGAATGCTGATGCCAAGCTGGCCTCCCATTCCATAGAGGACAAAGCCGCCCCGCTCGTTCTGCCAGATCTGCATTCCATACCCCTGGGCTTCACTTGGAAGAGGGGAGGGCACAAGTGAGTCACTTAGATTTGATGTTGCCTTCTCTACGAAGTCTTTTGACAAAAGAGATCTTGTAACACCGTCGTTACAGGTGATGGTTCCACTCTTATGAAGAAGGAAAGTTACCTTTAAAAGATCCATTGGAGTGGCCATAAGACCGCTTCCGCCCATGGAGACGCAAAAAGGGTCTTTTATCATATAGGAGTCCTTGCTAAAGTCCATGTATCCCAGAACTTTTGCTTTTAAATAATCAAGCATCTGCATCCCGGTGAGCTTCTCAACCAGCGCACAGAGAGTATGTGCAGAAGAGGTGTCATAGTGGAATACGGTTCCGGGCTTATGTGTGGGAGGCACTTTAAAAAAGCTCTCAACCCAGTCCGACTTCATATCTACTTTATAAGTGGTTGAGGCGTGGCAGGTCCGCATCATCAGCATGTTTTCAATGGTGGTGGCTTTTATCCATGGATGGGTGTTATCGCCTGCGTACTCCGGAAAGTACATGGTTATGGAATCCTCCATGTGAACCTTACCCTCGTCTATGAGCAGAGATATGGCCAGGGCAGTCATGGTCTTGCTTATGGAAAAGAGCCTGTGAAGCGTATCAGCTTTGTATGGCGCATAATACTTTTCGAAGATGAGCTTGTCATCCTTCATGATCAGAAGGCTGTGCATTGGAACGCCTTTTTTATCAAGGACATCAAGAACTTCTTTTATCGCAAGTGATGAAATACTGGTATTTTCTGGGATGTCTTTTTCAAAGGTAAACATGGGGATTCTCCTGCTTTTTTTTCTTAAGTATAGCATGATATGCGGCATAAAAGTGTGCAATAATAGTAATAGTAAGACTGAAGGAGAATGGGCCATGGCAAAACCGGATTTTAAAGGAATAAGAACGCTGGTCAGAGTAATAGAAGATACAAACCGGGCTATTTTGGGCTTGTATGCTGAGAGGGAAGTTCAGGAGAAAGAAGTTAAGAGCCTTTGTCACAAGATCTCTGCAGAGCAGGGGAAGGCTGCCCTTGATGCATATTCCGTTGAAGAGCTTAAGAACGCCAAGGCAGGTATAAGAGTCTCTGCCATTGAAAATGCCGGATACAAGACCCTCGGGGATATAGCAAGAGCCTCTAACTACGACATTGAGTCCGTAGAGGGCATAGGCGAAAAGCAGCGCGAAGCCATAAGGAATGTGGTGACGGAGTTTGCCAACAGCCTGTCATCCAAGGTGACAATAAAGCTCTTTGCAGATAAAGGGGAAGCAGATAACCCATACAATAACGAACTCATCACTGCACTGGCAAGGCTTATTAACAGTGACAAGATAAGAGCGGATGGAAAAGAAACATCAGATGCTTTGAACAGTTTTGCTGAAAGAATACAGAATGATAATATCATTAAAAATGTTGTTCACTGGTTCTTTTCTCCTGGAGACCTTCGGTTCCATACCCTTGAAGTAAGGGATGAAATGTACGACTTCTGTCACAGCGATCTATTCCAGAATGCACTTGATATCGCGGACCGCTATCATGTTGCCAGCAACACGTCGGAAGATGTGGCAATGGAGATATTTAAGAGAAATGCGGCTGACTTCTATGCCACTCTGGAAAGGCTTGGGACAGGAACAGGCAATAAGCCCTTTGTCTATGGAAGTGTTCCGGACAGACTGGCAGACGAGATCGATAACTCGCCACTTGACCTGTCAGGCTTTAACGGTAACCTTCGAAAATATCAGGACTTCGGGGCAAAGTATATCCTTCACCAGAAATATGTCCTTCTTGGGGACGAGATGGGCCTTGGAAAGACTGTTCAGGCTATTGCAGCCATGGCTCACATAAATTCCACTGAAGACTTTTGCCGCTTCCTGGTTGTGTGTCCTGCCAGTGTCATCATCAACTGGTCAAGGGAAATAAAGAAGTTCAGCCATATTGAGACGTACATTCTTCATGGCAGCACTATACAGGAATCTTTTGCCAGATGGCAGCAACAGGGCGGCGCAGCCATAACCAATTACGAATCAATGGGCAAGATCGTGGAGCAGATCGACAACCACATGGAATTGTCAATGCTTGTCATAGATGAAGCTCACTACATCAAGAATCCTGACGCCAAGAGAACCATGTACATAAGGCGCCTTGATAATGAGTCCCAAAGGATACTCCTCATGACGGGAACGCCTCTTGAGAACCGCGTAGATGAAATGTGCAACCTCCTGGAATTTGTAAGGCCCGATATGGTAAAAGAGATTTCGACTCTCGCCCATTTATCTCATTTTCCTGAGTTTAAGGAAAAGATATCTCCGGTGTATCTGCGCCGAACCAGAGACCAGGTTTTAACTGAGCTGCCTTCAATCGATGAAAAGCAGGAGTGGTGCAGCATGACGGGGCAGGACAGAGAGTCTTACGTGGAATTCCTTTCCAAGCAGAGTTTCACCAATATGCGAAGGGTTTCATTCCTTCAGGATGATATGACCGCATCTTCAAAGATGTTGCGGCTTATGGAACTGTGCGATGAAGCCGTGGATGAGGGAAGAAAGGTTGTTATCTATTCCTTCTTCAGAGAGACCATAGATAAGGTGGTTGCCTGTCTTGGCAGCAAATGCGCAGGAGTAATAACCGGGGATACCAAGGTAGAGCTCAGGCAGGGTATTATCGATAAGTTTTCAGAAGAGGGCAGGAATATTCTTGTCTGCCAGATTCAGGCAGGAGGCGTAGGCCTTAACATCCAGGCTGCCAGCATTGTCATATTCTGCGAACCGCAGATAAAGCCGTCCCTGACGTGGCAGGCTCTTTCCAGAGTATACAGAATGGGACAGGTCAGAAATGTCCTCGTTTATCACCTTTTGTGTGAGGGTACTGTGGACGAGGAGATGAACAGGATTCTTGAAGAGAAGAAGATTACTTTTGATTCTTTTGCTGCAGAATCAGCAGTGGCTGAAGCTTACGACAATATGGTTGACCGGGACTGGATCCAGAAACTACTGCAAAAGGAGAAAGAAAAGTACCTTCCGGCAGTTATTTAGAGCGGACAATGCCTTTGGCTTCTTGAAAGTATGGCGCTTCTGGGGTATAATAAACTCGCAGTAAAATGAATTAGTGAGGTTTCTATGTCATCTATTATCCAGAATAACCAGGTTTTTAATAACGAAGTGCCCTTTTGCAGAGTCTACAGTGTAGAGAGCAAGAAGCAGCTGGAAGAAAGGTTCCTGGCACACCGCATCTCGTATTTCATCGAGTGGCAGGAAAGGTCTTTTATCCAAAAGCTCCTTGACAGAAGCGGCAGCAAGATAGTATGTACCTTCAGGATCAATAAAGGGGATCTGCTTAAGGCAAAAGAGCTGTCAGCCGGAATCGAGGGTATCAAGTACAGGGACTACGGTGAGATCAAGAGCACAGAGCGCATCCGCAGAAGAAGCGAGGCGGTCAAGACTGAAGATCCCGGACTGGAAGTACCGGAGCTTAAGTTCGAAAACAGGATAAACGATTATCAGGATGATTACGAGTAATTGATGTGAATAGGCAGGGGGTCACGTTGGGCTTCCTGCTATATTTTTGCCTTTGTTTCAAGGAGAGGAAAATGCCGGAGAAGAAGACATATCAGAAAAAGAATAAAGATCATAAGGAACATAAAGATTTTAAGGCACAGAAGAATCATAAGGAGTATAAGGAGCAAAAAAGCTTTCCTAAGGATGCAACAAAAAGCCGCTGTCCGGTGTTTAAAAAGTGTGGGGCCTGTCAGATGATAGATACGCCCTATGACAGTCAGCTTCGCAAGAAGCATGCACATGTGGCAGAGCTTTTAAAACCATATTGCAAGGTGGAGTCCTTTATAGGAATGGAGACACCTGAGCACTACAGATGCAAGGTCCATGCTGTCTTTACACATGACAGAAAGGGCAATCCTGTATCGGGAATATACAGGGAGGGAACTCACGAGGTTGTGCCGGTTGACAGCTGTCTTTTGGAGGATCAGAAGGCAGACGCCATTATTGCCAGCATAAGAGGAATGCTTAAATCCTTTAAGATCAAGACCTTTGATGAGGACAATGGATTTGGACTGCTTCGCCATGTCCTTATAAGGATTGGAAAAAATACCGGGGAGATAATGGTGGTCCTTGTGACAGTGTCTCCGATTTTTCCATCAAAGAACAACTTTGTTAAAGCTCTTTTAAAAGAGCATCCCGAGATCACTACAATTGTCCTTAATGTAAATGACAAGCAGACCAGTATGATCCTGGGAGATAAGGAAAAGCCGATTTACGGACCGGGATTCATTTACGATATCTGCTGTGGCATGAAGTTTAAGATCAGCCCCAAGTCCTTCTACCAGGTTAACCCAATCCAGCAGGAAGTGCTCTACAATACTGCGATTGAGATGGCAGAGCTTAAAGGGAACGAAGTGGCTCTGGACTGCTACTCAGGAGTTGGAACCATCGGACTTATTGCAAGTCCTCATGTCAAAGAGGTTATCAGCGTTGAGCTTAACAAGGATGCCGTTAAGGATGCGAAGATAAATGCGAAGATAAACGAGGTGAAGAACATCACTTTCTACCAGAATGACGCCACAGTATTTATGGAGCAGATGGCAGATTCGGGGGATAAGGTGGATCTGGTGTTCATGGATCCTCCAAGGAGCGGTTCAACAGCTGAGTTCATCAGATCACTTTGCAGCCTTGCTCCCAAGAAGGTGGTATACATCTCCTGCAGCCCTGATTCTCTTGCGAATGACCTTAAGCTCATCACGAAGGGCGGATATGAGGTGAAAAGAGCTGTTCCTGTGGACATGTTTCCGTTTACCAGAGGGGCGGAGACAGTCGTTCTCTTAACGAAGACAAGAGACGGAAGGAACTAATTGTTCTTCATAACAGAGGGCAGGGTGACGGCTTACTAAAGCTGTCACCTTTAATCTTGAAGTTTTTTGTATACTGGTATATATTTTGTAGAAAAGATATCAGTGAATTAAAGTGGTGAAATGGAGAGGAGTAAAAAGATGTCCCAGGTTGAAAGCGTTAGAAAGAAATACGTTGAAATGAACAAGCAGGAGCTTGAGCAGGAAATTGTAGGGCTCAAGGCTGAGTACAAGAAATATCAGGAGATGGAGCTGTCCCTTAACATGGCAAGAGGCAAGCCCTGCAGAGAGCAGCTTGATCTTTCCATGGGAATGATGGATGCGCTTAATTCTGAAGCTGATCTGTCATGCGAGGATGGTACTGACTGTCGAAATTATGGAGTGCTTGATGGTATTCATGAGGCCAAAGTCCTGATCGGCGCCATGATGGAGAACAAGCCTGAGAATATTATTATTTATGGAAACTCTTCACTCAACGTTATGTATGATACTGTATCAAGGGCATACACTCATGGAATTATGGGAAATACTCCATGGTGCAAGCTTGATAAGGTTAAATTCCTTTGCCCTGTTCCCGGATATGACAGACATTTCGCCATTACAGAATATTTTGGAATAGAGATGATCCCTGTTCAGATGACTCCCACAGGTCCTGACATGGATGAGGTTGAGAGACTTGTTGCCAACGATGAGTCAATAAAGGGTATCTGGTGTACGCCTAAGTACTCCAATCCTCAGGGCTATTCCTATTCAGATGAGACAGTAAGAAGATTTGCAAGGCTTCGTCCTGCAGCAAGAGATTTCCGTATCTTCTGGGACAATGCATACGGTGTTCACCATCTCTATGAAGGACAGCAGGATTACCTCATTGAGATCCTTGAGGAGTGTAAAAAAGCAGGAAGCCCTGATCTTGTTTACAAGTTCTCATCAACTTCCAAGATCACATTCCCTGGAAGCGGAATCGCAGCAATCGCCACATCCCTTAATAACCTTGAGGAGATCAAGGCTCAGCTCACATATCAGACCATCGGACACGATAAGGTTAATCAGCTTCGTCACGTTCGTTTCTTTGGCGACATCAAGGGAATCAAGGAGCACATGAAGAAGCATGCGGCTATTATCAGGCCTAAGTTTGAAGCAGTTCTTGAGATACTTAATAAAGAACTTACTCCTTGCGGAATCGGTACCTGGACAGAACCAAAGGGAGGGTATTTCATAAGCTTCGATGCGCCTGATGGCTGCGCAAAGGCAATTGTTGACAGGGCTAAGAAGGCTGGCGTCACCATGACAAGCGCCGGAGCAACATATCCATATAGAAAAGATCCTCATGACTCAAATATTCGTATTGCACCAACCTTCCCTAATCTCAATGATCTTAAGCTTGCTATGGAAGTCTTTACTGTTTGTGTAAGACTTGTATCAGCAGAACATTTCCTTAAGGAGATGGAATAAATGAATCTAAGGGAACTAAAGATAGGTGAATCTGCAGTCATAAGGGCTGTTGGAGGCGAGGGAGCTTTAAGGCAGCACTTTCTTGATATGGGAGTTATCCCGGGAACGGAGGTAACTGTAGTCAAATTCGCTCCTCTGGGAGATCCGGTGGAGCTTCAGATTCACGGCTACGAGCTGACGCTAAGACTTTCTGATGCAGAAAAAATTGATATAGAGCCTATAAGCGAGCGCAGCAACAAGCATGAGAGAATAACACAGATTGAAGATTCTGAACACCCCGGACTTGGTGAGGATGGTAAATATCACCGGGAGGGAGATAGGGATAAGCTTCCGGAAGGGACGCTTCTTACCTTTGCTCTTGTGGGTAATCAGAACTGTGGCAAGACCACTCTTTTCAATCAGCTTACAGGTGCCAATCAGCACGTAGGAAACTTCCCCGGAGTTACTGTGGACAGGAAGGACGGTCCAATAAGGGACTTTCCGGGGACTCTGGTCACGGACCTTCCGGGTATATACTCAATGTCTCCCTACAGCGCAGAGGAGATTGTATCCCGTAATTTTGTAATAGAAGAAAAACCAAAGGCTATCATAAACATTGTTGATGCCATGAACATTGAGAGAAACATGTATCTTACCATGCAGCTTCTTGAAATGAACGTTCCCATGGTAGTTGCGCTTAATATGATGGATGAGGTTAAGGGCAATAACGGCTCCATTGATATCAATAAAATGGAGACGCTTCTTGGCGTGCCCGTTGTTCCTATCTCAGCTTCTAAAAATGAGGGTGTCGCAGAACTCATACGCCACGCTGTACATCTTGCCCAGTATCAGGAAAAACCATTAAAGCAGGATTTCTGCCAAAAGACAGACCACGGCGGAGCAGTTCACAGGGCAATTCATGCAGTTGAAGCAATCCTTGAGGATCATGCGGAGAAAGCGGAACTCCCCATAAGGTTTGCCACAACCAAGGTCATCGAGGGAGACATTATTGTCCTTGAGCAGATGAAGCTTGATGACAAAGAAAAAGAGATGATAGAGCACATTATCACTCGAATGGAAGAAGAGAGCGGCATGGACAGAAGCGCAGCCATAGCCGACATGAGATATGACTTCATTGAGAGAGTATGTGAGCAGACCGTAGTTAAGCCCGGGGAGAGCAAGGAGAGAATCCGCTCAGAGAAAATTGACAAAATACTCACCGGAAAGTGGACAGCTATTCCATGCTTTATCCTTATCATGCTGGCGGTATGCTATCTTACCTTCAATGTGATTGGAGCATTCCTTCAGGGACTTCTGGAAATGGGAGTTGATTTCCTTAAAGGAATTGTTGAGAATGTAATGGCCACAGCCGGTGTCAATGAAGCGATCCAGGGACTTGTTCTGGATGGTATTTTTGACGGAGTGGGAAGTGTGCTCAGTTTCATGCCTATCGTTGTCACACTTTTCTTTTTCCTGTCCCTTATGGAGGACAGTGGATACATCGCAAGAGTTGCGTTCTTTATGGATAAGCTTCTTAGAAGGATAGGTCTTTCCGGAAGAAGTATCGTTCCCCTTCTCATAGGCTTTGGATGTACCGTTCCGGCTGTTATGGCCACAAGAACCCTGCCCTCAAGGCGTGACAGAAGGATGACAATTCTTCTTACACCATTTATGAGCTGTTCTGCCAAGGTGCCGATTTATGCATTCTTTGTGGCAGCATTTTTCCCGAGACATGCCGCGCTTATAACAGTACTTCTGTACCTCCTTGGTATAGCGGTGGGCATTATTGCGGCGCTTGCTTACAAGAATACGATCTTCAAGGGAGAAGCGGTTCCCTTTGTTATGGAGCTTCCAAACTATCGTATGCCCGGAGCCAAGAATGTTTTAAGACTCCTTTGGGAGAAGGCAAAAGACTTCTTTACCAGAGCCTTCAGCGTAATCCTGGTTGCAACAATTGTTGTGTGGTTCCTCCAGAGCTTTGATGTTTACTTCAATCTTGTTGATGACTCTTCCGCAAGCATCATGGCCGCTATTGCCAGTGTTATGGTACCGATCTTTAAGCCGATCGGACTGGGAGACTGGAGAGTAGTCACATCCCTTATTACAGGATTTATTGCAAAAGAGAGTGTGGTATCCACCATGAGTATCCTCTTTGGCGAAGGAGTGGATAAGGCACTGACTGGAGTGGCAGCAGCAACGCTTCTTGTATACTCACTTCTTTATACTCCATGTGTTGCGGCAATCGCAGCCATCAAGAGAGAAATGGGAGCTAAGTACGCGGCGATAGTAGTGCTCTGGCAATGTGCACTTGCCTGGATTGTGGCATTTGTGCTAAGATTTGTGTTCGTTGCGATGGGCATATAGGATTTATAATGATTGAACTTGAACAGGCGGTCAGAGACAAGTACCGCCAGATAACCTGTAAACTTATAGAAAAGCACCTGTCAATAACTACAATGGAGAGCTGTACTGCAGGACTTCTGGCATCTCTTTTGACAGATACCGAAGGATCTTCTGCGGTAATAAAGGGAGCATTTGTTACGTACTGCAACGAGGCTAAGGTCATGCAGGGAGTGCCGGCGTCTGTGATCGATGGCTTTGGAGTATACTCCGTAGAGACTGCCAGGGAGATGGCACTTGCAGCCAAAAGAGCTTATGGCGCTGATATTTCCGTTGGAGTTACGGGGACAATGGGTAATGCGGATCCTGCTAACAGTGACAGCACACCCGGAGAGGTATTTTTTGCAATAGCGCATGGAGATAAGACAGAGCTCTTTTGCCTGAAAATACCCTGTCAGGAGACAAGGTTTGAATACAAGCTTCTGGTGGCAGACGCCATTGCAGATAAGCTGATAGATATGCTATACTATAGGTTGGTTATATAACATAGGAAAGAGAAATAATAATGGGGTCTAAGCAGTATAGTAAAAGAATTCAAAAGTTGCGCAGACTCATCGTTACTACCGTGGCAGCAGCCTGCCTCATTCCCACATGTATATGCGTCATAATGGCTGTCAGATATGACAGACTAAATACCAGATATGAGCAGTCCCAGGCTGATCTTGGCTGGTACCGCGAAAGGTATGGGACCGAGATGGAAATCCTTTCTGCTGAAGGAGAGGATGGGGGAAGTGGAAGTGATTTTGTAGAGACCAATTCAGAAGATATGGGTGTTGATTACGCCGATGCACTTATAAGCGGCGCTCAGAATCCCGAAGATATAGAGGGTACGAGGTACGTTTACCTCACCTTCGACGATGGACCAAGTACTTATACAGATGAGATTTTAGACATACTTGAGCAGTACGATGTTAAGGCCACGTTCTTTGTTAATGGCAAACCAAATGCCAAGTATACAGATCTTTACAAGAGAATAGTTAATGATGGGCATACCCTTGGGATGCACTCGTACAGTCATAAGTACAGCGAGCTGTATGCTGATATGGATAGCTTTAAGGCAGATACGGACAAGCTCAGGATCTTTCTGTATGAGACCACGGGAGTGTGGGCTAAATATTACAGATTTCCCGGTGGAAGCTCCAATACAGTCAGCAAGGTGGACATACATGAGCTGATAGAGTATCTGAATGGAGCGGAGATCACATTCTTTGACTGGAATGTGTCAGCGGGCGACGACAGATCAGGTGCCAACAAGGATACCATCTACGCAAATATAGTTAATAACGTGCCCAGGTTCAAGCACTGCGTGGTGCTGATGCATGACGCTGCTGACAAAAAGGCTACGGTTGATGCATTGCCTGGGATCATAGAAGCAATACAGGCAATGGATGACACTGTGATAGTACCGATAACTGACGATACGTTACCGGTTCAACATATCAATTAAAAGAAAAAGATTGAATGGAGGATTATCAGAATGGGATTTTTTTCTGAGCTGAAGAGTGATCTCTCACAGGCGGTGAACACACTTATGCCTGAGGACAAGCCGGAAGAGAGCCTTGATGACATCAAGGAACTGGCTAAGCCTGAAAAACCTGAATCACTGGACAAGATGCTGGATCGTCTCGATGACATCAAGCTCGAAGAGGCTCCTGTAGAGGAAGTGCAGGAAGAGCCTGTAGAGGAGGAACCTGTAAAGGTTGAGCCTGAAGTTGTGGAGCCTGAATTTGAGGAGCCGGTATTTGAGGAGCCTGTAGCAGAGGAGCCTGTATTTGAGGAGCGTGAAAGTGTTCCTGAAATCAGGGAAGAGGCCACAGAGGAGATCAGGGAGCCTGAACCTGAAGTAAAGGAAGAGTTCTTTGACGAAGTAAGAGAGCTTGAGAGCAGAATTGAGGCACAGACAAGGGAGGAGATTATTGTCGAGGAGCCTAAGAATGCCCTTGAAGCTATTAGCCCTGAGCATATCAACAAGTATGTTGCAGACAAGAATGCAGAAACAGAAACAATCACTAAAAATGGGGGAAGGGTTACTATGGATTTCGATCAGCAGACACCTACAGATGAAATCGCTAATATTACCGAAGGTATGATAATCAAGGGAGACATTGCTACAACAGGTTCTCTTGATCTCATCGGTAAGATCACAGGAAATATCAAGTGCCTTGGCAAGCTCAATGTTACAGGCGAGATCAACGGTGATTCAGATGCGGCTGAGATCTATGCTGAGTCAGCAAGAATCACAGGCGAAGTAAGAAGTAAGGGCAGCGTTAAGGTTGGCCAGAGCACAGTTATAGTTGGAAATATCTTTGGATCAAGCGCAGTTATCGCAGGCGCTGTTAAGGGCGACATCGACGTTCACGGACCTGTTGTTCTTGATACAACAGCTATCGTAATGGGCAATATCAAGTCTCAGTCAGTACAGATCAACAACGGTGCTGTTATCGAGGGTATGTGCTCACAGGCATATGCTGATGTTAATCCTTCAGAGTTCTTCGAGGGACTTAAGAACAGATAAGGAGTATCCAATATGAGAATACTTTTAAAGCTCAGTGGTGAAGCACTTGCCGGTGACAAGAAGACTGGCTTTGATGAAGAGACAGTAAGGCGCGTTGCGCTTCAGGTTAAGCACCTTGTAGACGGGGGCACACAGGTAGGAATAGTAATTGGCGGAGGCAACTTCTGGAGAGGCCGCAGCAGCGAGAATATCGATCGCACCAAGGCTGATCAGATAGGAATGCTTGCCACCATCATGAACTGTATTTATGTTTCTGAGATTTTCAGAAGTGTAGGAATGATGACCAACATACTTACTCCTTTTGAGTGCGGCTCTTTTACAAAGCTCTTTTCCAAGGACAGGGCAAACAAGTACTTTTCCAAGAATATGGTTGTTTTCTTTGCGGGAGGAACGGGACATCCGTACTTCTCAACCGATACAGGCGTTGTTCTAAGAGCCATTGAAGTAGAGGCAGATTACATCCTTCTTGCTAAGGCTATTGATGGTGTATATGACAGTGATCCTGCCAAGAATCCGGATGCAAAGAGGTATGACACTATCTCCATCGATGATGTTATCAGCCAGAATCTTCAGGTTGTTGATATGACTGCATCAATTCTTGCAAGAGATAACCATATGCCTATGAGGGTATTTGCTCTTCAGGAGGAGAACAGCATTGTTAAGGCTTCCGGAGGAGATTTTAACGGCACAACGGTTACTACAGACTGATTAGGGGGTTAAAAGGGTATGAACGAAAGACTTAAGAGTTTTAACGATAAAATGCAGAAGTCATATGACTATCTCAGGGAGGATCTTGCATCAATAAGAGCAGGAAGAGCTAATCCTCATGTTCTTGACAAGATCAAGGTTGATTATTACGGAACTCCTACACCTATTCAGCAGGTAGGAAACGTATCCGTTCCTGAGGCAAGGATCATTCAGATCGCACCATGGGACAAGACACTTATCAAGCCTATTGAGAAAGCTCTCATGACTTCCGAACTTGGTATCACACCAAGCAATGATGGCGCAGTTATAAGACTGGTATTCCCGGAGCTTACTGAGGAGAGAAGAAAACAGCTTACCAAGGATGTGCGCAAGAAGGGTGAGGATGCCAAGGTTGCAGTAAGAAACGTAAGAAGAGATGGCAACGATGCCCTTAAGAAGCTTAAGGGAACCGAGGTTTCAGAGGATGAGATCGAGGATCTTAACGATGAGCTTCAGAAGATCACTGATAAGTTCATCAAGGACATCGACGCAGCTGTTGAAGAAAAGAACAAAGAGATAATGACGGTATAAATTATGGAAGAAGCTAACCTCAATATTCCTGCACATGTAGCCATCATCCTGGATGGAAACGGAAGATGGGCCAAGGCAAAGGGCATGCCCAGAAACTATGGTCACATGCAGGGAGCAAAGGCTGTTGAGGATATTCTGGTGGATGCCAGGGATATAGGTATTAAGTATCTCACGGTATATGCATTCTCAACGGAGAACTGGAGTCGTCCCGAGACAGAAGTAACTGCTCTTATGGGGATCCTGCGGCAGTACCTTAAGAGTAGTATCAAGAAATCAATGAAGAACAATGTCCGCTGCCGTGTTATCGGTGAAAGATCAGCTCTTTCTGCGGATATAATAGAGGCCATTGAGGAACTTGAGACAGCCACAGCCGGCAATACCGGACTCACCTTTACGATTGCCATCAATTATGGCAGCAGGGATGAGATTACAAGAGCTGTTAAAAAGGTTGCACAGAAGGTTGAAAATGGTGAGCTGTCAGCAGCAGATATCACAGAAAAAGATATTGCTGACAATCTTGATACCAATTTCCTTCCGGATCCTGATCTTCTGATAAGGACCTGCAATGAGCAGAGGATATCCAATTATCTTCTGTGGCAGTGTGCGTACACGGAGTTCTATTTTACTCCTGTAGCATGGCCTGATTTTAATAAGGCAGAGCTCCTTAAGGCGGTTGAGGCATATTCAGGACGCACCCGTAAATTTGGCGGGCTCAAGACAGATCAAAACTGACATAAAGTAAAGATTCCGCTGGTAGGAGTACCGGCGGAATTTTGTAGTATTAGAAAGACTATAATAGCGAAGCGGGAACAATATATTGAAGACCAGAGTAATAAGCGGAATAATTATAGGAATAACACTTGCGGCAGTACTTATCACGGGAGGATATGTGCTGGCTGCGGCACTTATGATAGTATCACTTATAGGTTTTTATGAGGTTTCATGCGTCCTGGGAGTACATGAAGAGAATAAGAAGCTTAATCCACTGGAGATATGTGGCTATCTGTCAATAATCGTACACTACAGTCAGATGGTGGCAATAGGCAGTCACAAGTACTTTATATTCTCGATCATGTTTGCATTTTTTTTGATAATGGTGTGTTACGTGATCAATTTCCCAACGTATAAGTCATGGCAGGCTATATCATGTTTCTTCAGCTTTATTTATGTGCCTGTTAATCTATCCTTCATCTATCTTTTAAGGATCAGACCTTACGGACAGTATTTGGCCTGGATACCATTTATCGCCTGGGTTTGTGATACCTGTGCTTACTTTGCTGGAAGAGCATTTGGCAAGCACAAACTGGCACCTGTTCTTTCTCCCAAGAAGACCGTGGAAGGGGCAATAGGAGGAACAATTGGAGCAGTTGCTGTTGGGGCGATATTCGGATATCTCCTTTACAAGAATGCAACTGACAATAGCGCAACAATCTATATTCTTATGATCATTACCTTTGTGGGAAGTATTATCTCCCAGATTGGCGATCTGCTTGCTTCAGGAATCAAGCGTGATCACGATATCAAGGATTATGGCAACATAATACCCGGGCATGGCGGTATTATGGACAGGTTTGACAGTGTAATATTTGTTATTCCCTGCATATATTTTCTTGCGGTTGTTATGTTACCCATGATGGGGTGACTTTAATAAAATTATGGAGGTGTTTCCATGAAGAGAGTGCTGATAGTAGACGATTCCATAGTATCAAGAAAGATGCTGTCGAAGCTCCTTGAAAGTAGTGGGTATGAGGTTGCAGCTCAGGCCATTAATGGAAAAGAGGCAGTGGATCTGTACAAAAAGCTTTCTCCTGATGCCGTTCTTATGGACATCACTATGCCTGAGATGAATGGTATTGAGTCCCTTGGTCTCATAAAAGAATTCGACCCTGATGCTAAGGTTATCATCCTTTCTGCAGCAGGCCAGAAGGAAAAGAAAGCAGAAGCTGATGAGTATGGTGCAGCAGCCTTCATAACAAAACCCTATGAGAATCAGGATATACTTGATGCTATTGAAAGGTGCTAAGAATGCGTAAGATTATTTTGCTTGGTTCCACCGGATCAATTGGAACCCAGACTTTGGATGTTGTAAGAAATAACCCTGATGAGCTTACAGTTGTCGGTCTTGCAGCCAATAGAAGTGTGGCTGAGGTTGAAGCTCAGGTACGTGAGTTTAAGCCGAAGTATGTCTGCATGTTTGACGAGGCTGCGGCAAAAGAGCTCCAGGACAAGATATCAGATACAGGTATAAAGGTAATGGCCGGAATGGACGGCCTTTTGGAGATTGTTTCAGTCCCTGAGGCAGATACTGTTCTTACGGCTGTTGTTGGTATGATAGGAATCCGTCCAACGATCAAAGCTATTGAGAGTGGCAAAGACATTGCACTTGCCAACAAGGAGACCCTTGTATGCGCAGGTCATATCATCATGCCACTTGCGAAGGAAAAGAATGTTCAGATCCTTCCCGTGGATTCCGAGCACAGTGCTATTTTCCAGTCACTTAACGGCGAGCCCAAGGACAAGATTGAGAAAATCCTTCTCACAGCAAGCGGCGGACCATTCAGAGGAAAGAAGATTCATGACCTTGAGAATATGACAGCTGCGGATGCCCTTAAGCACCCCAACTGGAACATGGGCCCCAAGGTTACCATAGATTCCTCATCTCTTGTAAATAAGGGACTTGAAGTAATGGAGGCAAGATGGCTCTTTGACGTATCCCTTGATGATATTCAGGTTGTGGTACATCCCCAGAGCATAGTACACAGCGCAGTTCAGTTTGTGGACGGAGCTGTTATTGCTCAGCTTGGAGTGCCGGATATGAAACTTCCGATCCAGTACGCACTCTTTTACCCGGACAGAAGACCTATGAAGGAAAAGAGACTGGACCTGTTTGATCTTTACTCCCTGACCTTTGAGAAGCCGGATACGAATACCTTCAGGGGGCTTAAGCTGGCATATGACAGTGCAAGAGCAGGCGGAAGTATGCCCACAGTTTTCAATGCTGCCAATGAGATGGCAGTTAAGAGATTCCTCAAGGGAGATATTAAATACCTTGAGATCTACAGCATGATAGAGGAAGCAATGACTCATGCCACCAGGGTAGATAATCCTGATGTTGCTGCGATCCTTGCGGCAGAGCAGGAGACCTACGACTTCCTCGGAAAGAAGTACGACATTTAATGGCAGTAAGTATAATAATCTTTTTTATCATTTTCGGAGTTCTTGTAACTTCTCACGAATTTGGCCACTTTATCATTGCCAAGTCAGGTGGAATAAGGGTCAACGAGTTCTTTGTAGGAATGGGACCCACCATCTGGAAGAAACAAAAAGGCGAGACTCTGTACAGCATCAAGCTCCTTCCAATTGGCGGTGCATGTGTGTTTGACGGAATGGATCCCGTTGCTGATGAAAAGGAAGGCTATGATGAGCACTCCTTTTTAAATGCTCCCGTGTGGAGGAGAATAGCAACTCTTTTTGCAGGACCATTCGCAAACTTCATAATCGCGTATATCCTGGCAGTTATTCTTGTCAGCTTTTCGGCCTGGAACTTCCCTGTTATTAACCAGATGACAGAGGATTCCGCAGCGGCTGAGGCGGGAATGCTTCCCGGTGATAAGATCATCAGCGTTGATGGCGAGAAAGTCTACATGGCTGGGGAAGTTACCATGATATCCCAGTTCGCTGAAGGAAGCCCTATGGATATTGTGTTTGAAAGAGACGGAGAGGTATTAAGCACAGTCCTCACTCCCAAGTACAGCGAAGAGGCAGGCCGTTACTACATGGGTATCTATCTTGGAGAATATGGCAAGATAGAAGGCGCCCAGGCTCTTAAATACGCATGGTACGAAGTAAGATATTATTTCAAGACCACTTATAGAAGTCTTGCGCTTCTTGTTCGGGGCAAACTCTCAAAGGACGATGTTTCAGGACCCGTTGGAATGGTCAAGATGGTGGATGATACCTATGAAGAGGTTAAGCCCTATGGTATTTCAGCTGTGATACTGACTATGCTTTCACTTACAGTTCTTTTGTCTGTGAATCTCGGGGTGATGAATCTTTTACCAATCCCGGCCCTTGACGGAGGAAGACTGGTATTCCAGTTTATAGAAGTGATAGTTGGCAAGCCTGTCCCACCTGAAAAAGAGGGCTTTGTACACATGGTGGGAATGATAGCTCTTTTGGCACTTATGGTATTTGTCCTGTTTAATGATATTTCGAAGTTTACAAGATAATGAGGTGTTTGTATGGCATACAGAGATAACACAAAGGTAATCCATATAGGTGATCGAGTTATAGGAGGAGGAAATCCAATCCTCATTCAATCCATGACCAATACAAGGACTGAAGATGTAGAGGCTACAGTTGCCCAGATCCTGCGTCTTGAGGAGGCTGGCTGCGAGATCATAAGAAGCACAGTCCCAACAATGGAGGCTGCCAAGGCTTTCTCTGAGATCAAGAAACAGATCCACATCCCGATCGTTGCCGACATACACTTTGACTATAAAATGGCCATCGCTGCCATGGAAAATGGCGCCGACAAGATAAGGATCAACCCCGGCAATATCGGCGGAAGAGACAGGATTGCGTCAGTGGTTTCCTGCGCCAAGGAGAGGAACATTCCTATCAGAGTTGGCGTTAACAGCGGTTCTTTGGAAAAGGAGCTTGTGGAGAAATACCATGGCGTAACTGCGCAGGGACTTGTTGAGAGCGCACTTGATAAGATTGGAATAATTGAGGACCTGGGCTATGACAACATGGTTGTTAGCATCAAGTCTTCTAACGTAATGCTGTGCGTAGAGGCACACGAGCTTCTTGCGAAGAAATGTCAGTATCCTCTTCATGTTGGAATCACAGAGGCTGGAACTGTTTATGGCGGAAACATCAAGTCATCTATTGGCCTTGGGATTATTTTGAATGAAGGTATCGGAGATACAATAAGAGTCTCACTTTCAGGAGATCCCGTTGAGGAGATCAAGACAGCCAAGACAATCCTTAAGACACTTGGTATGAGAAAGGGCGGCATTGAAGTTGTTTCATGTCCTACCTGCGGAAGGACCAAGATTGATCTTATAGGTCTTGCAAATGCAGTAGAGACAATGGTTCAGGGATACAACCTTGACATCAAGGTTGCCGTTATGGGCTGTGCCGTAAATGGCCCCGGGGAGGCCAAGGAGGCAGACATAGGAATTGCAGGTGGAATCGGAGAAGGACTTCTTATCAAGAATGGTGAGGTAGTCAAGAAGGTTAAGGAAGAAGAGCTGCTTTCAACGCTCAAGGCGGAGTTGGATGCGTGGGAGCAGAGCACGTAAGTAGTAGGTAAGAAATGGGGAAGAGTTTTTTTGAAGTTTTTCCTGCCCTTAAGCTGGATGGACAGACCGGCGATATCATGGGGCAGACTGAAGTTACAAAGGTTTCCACTACAAGGAAACAGGATTTTATCAGGATTTACATTGCCAGCGACAAGCTCATTGACAAGTCAGACATACTAAAGACTGAGAGCAGCATCAAGAAGCAGCTTTTTGGCAATCAGGATATTACGATAAAGATATACGAGAAGTTCTCATTGTCGGCGCAGTACACGCCACAGAACCTCCTTGATATATACAAAGAGAGTATAGAGCTTGAACTTAAGGACTATGACCATATGGAGTATAGTCTGTTTCGTTCGGCTTCTTTTTTGTACCCGGATCCGGACAATGTCATCATGCAGCTTGAAGACAGCGTGGTGGGCAAGAAAAAAGCGCCTGATCTTGTAAGGGTACTGTCCAAGATATTCAACGAAAGGTGCGGCCTTTCAGTAGTTCTTTCTCCCGAGTTTGTGGAAGTTGAAAAAGAGAATAAAGAGCCTGACTATACCGAAGAATCTGCCAAGATGGCCAAGAAGCTAGAGGCAATCGAGGAGCAGGAGGAGGCAAAGAAGGCTGAAAAGGAAGCCAAGAAGGAGGAGAAGAAGGCAGAACAGAAGGCTTCGTTTGATGCGCCTAAGGCTGAAGTTAAGACTACAGAAAAGGCAGTCGGTAAATCCTTTGGCAAAAGAGATTTCGGAGGCTCCTACAAGAGATCGGATAATCCTGATGTTATCTTTGGTAGGGATTTCGAAGAAGATGCAATGAAGCTCTCAGAACTTATTGGAGAGCTGGGCGAAGTTGTTATTCACGGCAAGATCATAGAGTTTGACAGCAGGGATATCAGAAATGAGAAGACTATCCTTATTTTTGCTGTGACTGATTTTACTGATTCCATTGCAGTCAAGATGTTCGTAAACACTGCAGATGTTCCGGCCATCACCAAGGATATCAAGATGGGAGCCTTCGTCAAGGTAAAGGGAATTGCTGCAATCGACAGATTTGACCACGAGCTCTCAATCCAGTCTGTATCAGGCGTTAAGAAGATTCCTGACTTTACAGTCAAGAGAGTTGACAGCTCAGATGTTAAGAGAGTTGAGCTTCACTGCCATACCAAGATGAGTGATATGGACGGTGTCTCTGAAGTAAAAGACATTGTTAAGCAGGCCTACAAGTGGGGAATGCCGGGTATCGCGATCACAGATCACGGCGTTGTCCAGTCTCTTACTGATGCAAACCATGTGTGGGAGGATCTGTACAAGGAGGAGAAGGGAAGGCGTAAGGAAGCCGGAGAGCCTCCTATCGACAGGCAGGATTTCTTTAAACTGATCCTGGGTGTTGAGGCATATGTTGTTGATGACCTTAAGGAAATTGTTGTAAACGACAAGGGACAGAGCCTTGATGACACCACCTTTGTAGTATTTGATATTGAGACGACAGGTTTTTCACCTATTAAAAATAAGATTATCGAGATCGGCGCTGTTAAGATCAAAAACGGTGAGATTGTTGACAGGTTCTCTGAGTTTATCAATCCCCAGGTGCCAATTCCCTACAGGATTGAGAAGCTGACCAGCATCACTGATGACATGGTTATCGGGGCACCTACAAGAGAGATTATAATTCCCAAGTTCGTTGAGTTCTGCAAGGATGCTGTCCTTGTAGGTCACAACGTTGCTTTTGATATCAGCTTTATAAATCAGAACTGTGAGGAGCTGGGAATTGATGTGGACTACACAACAGTTGATACGCTGTGGCTGTCCAGATATTTCTTCCCGCTTCAGGCCAAGCACACTCTGGATGCTGTAGCCAAGACTCTCAATATTGTTCTTGGACACCATCACAGAGCTGTTGATGATGCTGAGTGTACAGCACTTATATTCAACAAATTTGTGCCTATGCTCAAGGAGCAGGGAGCCCAGGATCTTACTCAGGTGAATGTTTTGGGTAAGCCAACTCCGGAGATGATAAGGCACCTTCGTCCTAACCACTGTATTATCCTTGCTAAGAATACGTTGGGAAGAGTCAATCTCTATACACTTGTGAGCAAGTCTCACATTGATTACTTCAGAAGATTCCCGCTTATTCCTAAGAGTGAGCTTATTAAGTACAGAGAGGGACTTATCATAGGTAGTGCCTGTTGTGCAGGTGAGCTTTACGGTGCTGTTGTTGAGGGAAGACCGCCTGAGGAGATTGCCAGACTTGTAAGTTTTTACGACTATCTTGAGATACA
>JAEEGL013749890.1_pt1 | contig 21298 bp, 9 predicted proteins | sample 9134231 | NCBI WGS metagenome assembly JAEEGL01 (sample SAMN16246548, study PRJNA631951) | gut metagenome | biome: gut microbiome; feature: rumen; material: fiber-attached | host: Bos | place: Iran: Karaj | collected 2018-10
ATTAACTATACAGTTAATTACTTAGAAAAGGGAACAAACAATGTAATAAGTACTGCTAAGACAGGAACAGCAACATTTGATCAGGTTATAACAGCAGCAAGTGAGGAGATTGCAATAGATGGATATAACCACGATTCAAATGATCCAGAAGAGATAAGAATAAAGACGGATAGCACTCAAAACGTTCTAAACATTTACTACACAAAGAGAAACGACATTCAATACACCGTAAATTATTTAGAAAAGGGTACAAACACAGTAATAAATCCTGCTAAGACAGGAACAGCAACATTTAGTGCAACAATAAATGCAACAAGTGAAGAGATAGCAATTGATGGATATGTACACGATTCAAATGACCCAGAACAAATAACAATTAAGACTGATACCACTCAAAATGTAATTAATATTTACTATACAAAGAGAAACGATATTCACTACACAGTTAACTACTTAGAGAAAGGAACAAACAATCCTGTTCATGCAGTTAAAACAGATACAGCAACATTTGAAGAAGTTATAACAGCAGCAAGTCAACAAATTGATATTGATGGATATTATCACGATTCAAATGATCCAGAGCAAATTACAATCAAGACAGATGAGACACAAAATGTTTTAAACATTTATTACACAAAGAGAGATGATATTACTTATACAGTAAATTATCTAGAAAAAGGCACAAATAATGAAATAAGCACTGCTAAAACAGGAACAGCAACATTTGATGAGATAATAACAGCAGCAAGTGAAGAAATAGCAATTGATGGATATTATCACGATTCAAACGATCCAGAAGAGATTAAAATTAAAACAGATGAGACTCAAAATGTAATCAATATCTATTATACAAAGAGAACAGATCTTTCTTATACAGTTAATTATTTGGAAAATGGAACAGATAGAGTTTTATCTCCAATGAAAACTGTAAACACAGCTAAGTTTGAAGAAGTAATTCAAGCTTCAACAGAAGAAATTGAAATTGATGGTTATTATCATGATCATAATAGCCCTGAATCAATTAAGATAGTAACAGACGCTAACCAAAACATATTAAATATTTACTATGTAAAACGTGAAGATTTGAGCTATACAGTTAATTACTTAGAGAGTGGAACAGATAGAGTTCTAAAAGATCCAAAACCAGTTACAAACGTAAGATTTGAGGATGTTTTCTATGCAGTAGATGAAGAGGTTGAAATTGACGGATTCTATCATGACCACAACGATCCAGAATCAATCAAAATTGGAACAGACCTAAGTAAGAATGTACTTAATATATACTTCGTAAAACGTAACGATTTAAGTTATACAGTTAACTATTTGGAAAAGGGAACGAATAGAGTATTACATGCACCTAAACCTGTTTCAAATGTTAAATTTGAAGATATTTACTATGCTTCAAATGAAGTAATAGAAATTAATGGCTTTAATCATGATTCAAATGATCCTGAATCAATCAAAATATCAACTGATTTAAGCAAAAACGTAATTAATGTTTATTATACAAAAAGAGGCGACTTGACATACACAGTAAGATATATTGATATTACTACACAAGAAGACTTTACCGATCCAAAAGTTGAAGAAAATGTAATTTTTGAAACAGAAATAAAAGCTGAAGACGAAATCGTTGATTACTACAAATACGAGTTTGTTGAGGCTGATAAAGATTCAATTGTAGTAGGAACAAACGCAGAAGAAAATGTTATTAAATTGTTCTATATTAAAAAGCCAACTTCTGTTTTAGTACATCACTATGTATATGGAACAACAAATTCGGTATCTGATGATGTTTTAAAGCCAGGTAGAGTTGATGACGAGTATCATACAGAAGAAGCAACAGACATACCTGATTATTATGAACTCGTAGAAAATCCACCTAACAAAGATGGCGTAATGACTGTAGATCAAATTGAAGTAACATACTACTATAAATTAAAAGCATATGGATATACAGTAAATTACATTGATATAGATACAGGTAATAATGTTAATGATCCTAAATATACAGGAGATGTTACATATGGAACAATAATCCATGCTTCAGATGAAATAAAAGATTTCGCGAAATATGATTATGACAGTGTAGATAAAAATGAAATTACAATTGGAACAGATGAATCTGAAAATGTAATAAATATTTACTATAAGAAGAAATCATCAGAAGTTTTAGTTCATCATTACATTGAGGGAACAACATCTAGATTAGTGCCTGATGAAATAATAAGAAAAGAAGTTGATGCTCCATATGAAACTTCACCTTCTCCAGATGTAAATGAAGATTATGAAGTTGCTAACAATCCAGCAAATAAATCTGGAGTAATTACATTAGAGACAATTGAAGTAATATATTACTATAAATTAAAAGATGCAAAAGTAATCGTAAATTACTATGATAAGATTACAGGTGAAAGTATTGCTGATGAAGAAACACTAAAAGATAAAGTAAGATCACATTATGATGCAGAAATAAAAGATATAGAAAACTATACATATGTTGAAGATAGCGGAAATACATCAGGAAATATGACAGTAGATCCAATATATGTAAATATCTATTATAAATACAATACTGAAGTAATAGTAAATTATGTGTATAGGGCAGAAGATGGTACAGAAAAGATTATTAAAACAAAGACTGAAGAAGGATTAGAAGGAGACACTATAACAGTAAAACCTGAAGACTTTGAAGGATATGTTTTAGTAGAAAGACCAGAAAATGAAACAATTACTATGACAGTAAATCCAATTACTGTAAATTACTATTATGTAAAAGTATCACAAGGCGTTATAGAAAAACATATTGATGATGCAACAAACGAAATATTATATGAAAAACTTCATACAGGAAAAGAAGGAGACCCATATAATATTCCATCTAAAGAATTTGATGGTTATGATTTAGTTGAAGAAAAACTTCCAACTAATAGTAAAGGCACAATGAAAGATTACTTAATAGAAGTAAACTATTACTACATTTATAAAACAAAAGTAACTGCAAACTATATTGATATAAATCATCCAGAAAAGATTATTGCAAAAACTGAAGTATATCCAGGACATGAAAAGGACCCATATGAAACAGTTCAAAAAGAGATTGAAGATTATGAGTTTGTAGAAGATTCTGGTAATACTAAAGGTAATATGACAAAAGATGAGATAGTAGTTAATTACTACTATACATATAAATCAACAGGCGTAACAGAAAGACACATTGATAATTATACAGGAGAAGTACTATTTGAAGAGCATCATGGTGGAAACGAAGGAGATCCATATGATATTCCTCCAAAAGAAATCGAACGTTATGACATTATAATGGAAAAGCTTCCAGATAATAGCAAAGGTACATTGACAGTAGAACCAATAGTAGTAAATTATTACTATACAAAAAAAGCTGAAATTGTAGCAGAATATGTAGATTTCTATACAGGAGAAAAGATATCAGAAGATATATTAAAAGATGGACACTTTGGAGATCCATATGAAACAAAAGAGAAGTATTTTGAAGATTATAAGATTGTAGTAGAAGCTTATCCAGAAAATACTGAAGGCGAAATGAATGAGGACAGAATTGTAATCACATATAAGTATGTTCATAAAGCAACAGTAATAGAGAAACATTATGATAATCTAGATAATAGAGTATTATATGAAGAAATTCATAATGGATATGTTGGAGACGAATACAATATAGAATCAAAAGAATTCCCTGGTTACGATGTATATAAAAATAAAGTTCCAGACAATAACAAAGGTACAATGACAAAAGACACAATTATTGTAGAATACTATTATAAACAAAAAGCTAGCGTTATTGAAAAACATATTGATGAGATAACACAAGAAGTCTTAAAATATGAAAGACATAACGGATATGTAGGTGATGACTACTATATTAGAGGAAAATTATTTAATGGTTATGAACTAATAAAAGATAGATATCCATCAAATTATCAAGGCAAGATGAAGAAAGAAGCAGAAGAAGTTATTTTCTGGTATAAGAAGAAAGCTAAAGTTATCGTAAAATACATTGATATTGACACAGGAGAAGAAGTATCTATAGATATAACAAAGAGCGGATATTTAAAAGATAAATACGAAACAGATGAAAAAGCAATCTATGGATATTTGCTTGTATTAGAAGAATATCCAACAAACGCAAAAGGATATATGGACCATGAAACAACAGTTGTTAAATACTATTATAAAAACATGAAACAAGAGACAAAGAAAAATAATGATGTATTAATAAATGTCGTAGAAAATAGAGAAAAACCTCCAACAATAAGAGAAGAAATAATTTATAAATCAAACAATGAAGAGATAATAAATTATGTTCCAACTCAAAAGACAGAAGTTATAGAAAGAGTTCCTATAGAAAAAGTTAGAAATGTTCCAGATACAGAATCTAATATTAATAAATTATTCTACATAGCATCTGGCTTTGTAACATTACTTGGAGTAAAATTAGTTCGGAAAGGCAAAAAGAAAAAAGACTAATATAAACTATGACTAAATATTCTATACATAACATTTAGAAAACCCCACTATTAAGTGGGGTTTTTATATTACATTTTCTTAAAGAATCCGTTACTTTTAAGCCATAGAAGAATCATTATGATATAATAAAAAAGTAAAATTAGAAGGGAACATAGGATAAAATGGCGGTAGAAGCTTTTGATTTCACAAAAGATAAATTTGATGAAACTAAAGAAGTATATTACGAAATATTAAATCAATTAGGAGTAAAAGATCCTGCTAAATATATAGAAGAGCATGTATCAGCTATTCCACCAGCCGAAAGAAACGGCTTAATGTTTGGAAATATGGTTGAGAAAATGTTTAAAGATGAAGACGAAAGAAGAGCGAAAGCATCTGAAATTGTAGAAAAAATCTTAGTCGATGACAAAATTTCTCCATACGTTAAAGCATATTTTGGTGAAATGACAGGAGAGTATATTCCATACGATACAGTTTTAACGGCAGGAATAATGGTAGGAAAAGGAAAATCTCTTCAAATGGGATGTGGTGAAGGTAAAACTGGAGTTTTATCTATGGCCTCTTTTGCTAAGATTTCCCAATCAAGAAAGCAAGTGTTTTTAACAAGTTCTACTCCTATTTTAGCTGCAGAAGCATTAGATAAGCTTCCATTTTATTCTGAAATGGGAATTGCAGACCATATTGTTTTAGTTTCAGAAGATGGAGTATCTTATCCGGTGTTAGATGAAAATGGAAAAATTACTTATGAAACAATAGTAGATGATTATGGCGAGGAAAAGGTTGTTCCGGCAGTCCATAAGGAAACTTTTGAAGGAAAAAGTGATGCTGAAGTAGCACAGTTATTAGATAAAGCTTATAATATGCCTATTGTAACATCTGATAATGCAACTCTTATGAAACATTCTATAGATGGATATCTTCCAAGAGAAACAAAGTTTGTTGATAGAGAGCTTCTTGCAGATGAGGCAGATTTCGTTTTGCTAGACTCTTATAGACCAGTTCAAAAAACGATTCCAAAGAAAATTGCAGAATCAAGAGAAGACATAGCTTTAAGAGTAACAGCATATGATTTATTAAAAGAAGTTAGAGAAAAATATGGTGAAGGACTATATGATTTTGATGACGCTAATCAATATGTTGATTTTTCTCAAAAAGGAAGAGCTGCAGTTGTTAAAGAAATCAATAGAAAATTTTCTCGTAAAGATGTAGATAGAAGTACATTGTATGATTTTATGTACGATGCATTAAAAGTTGAAACAATATATAGAGAAAATAGAGATTATCAGATATTAGATGGAGGAAAAGAAATCGTTTCTGAAGACAGAGCTTCAGGTGTTAGTATTGATCTTCCACAAGGAGTTAGACAAGCTTTAGAAGTAAAACTAACAAAAGAGAAAAGATATACTGGACCACTTACTCCAGAAGCAGGTGTAGTAGATACTACAAACGTACAACAATTCTTTCAAAATTATTTTCAAACAAAGCATTTTATTTCTGGAACACTTGGACTAGATAGTGAAGAAATAGTTAATGAATTAATGTCTTATGGTGTAGAATATGAAGCTGAGGACATATACGAAATTCCTCCAAAAGGCGAAGGAAAACGTATAGATCATGGAAAAACGATGTTTGCTAGTCAAGATGAAAAAAGAGAAGCCATTGTTAAAAATGCTTTAGAAAACATTAAAGAGGGAAGACCTGTTTTAATAGGAGCGGTTTCTGAAGAAGAATTATTAGAAATTCAAAAAAAGCTACAAAAGTCAGGATATGAGGGAACAACACTTTTATATACAGCCGCATCAGAAAAAGTATTTGCAAGAGATAAAGAAGAAATGAGAGATGATGCTTTTAAAGAAAAATATGGTGTTGGAAAGGGTACATATGTTAAATATTCTGATTTAATTAAGAAAGAATCTGGAAAGAAAGATGTAATTACCCTAGGAACAAGTATTATCGGAAGAGGAACGACAATAAAAACAAGCAAAGACATAAATAAAGCTGGAGGAATACATGTTATTATAGATGGCCTTCATGAGACAAGTTCTAGAAACCAAGAGCAATATAAAGCAAGAACGGCAAGAGGATCAGATGCTGGTTCAACTATAGAGTATTTCGCAATAGACGATATTCCAGAACAGTATAGAGATGGAATTTTACCAGGAGATAATGCAGACGATGTTTATAAAAACGTATATCAAAAGATAGATTCAAGAACAGCATCTGTAAGAAGAAATGTAGTATTTTTTGTTGAAAAAACTACAGATGTTCTTAAATACGTTGCATCAAATCCAAACCTTTCAAATGAACAAAGAACAAAAGCCACTTTACTAACTATGGCAAGAGCTTTTTCAATAAGAAATAGAGCTTTAGGTGTATCTGACTCATTTGAACAAAATATTGCAGAATATGAAAGAGAAATAGAGATGTATACTTATATGTACATGAGTAAAGTACAAAATAAGGATTTTGATGAGGTTAAGTGGATGCAAGATAATGGATATCAAGATAAAATTGCAACACATTTACCATTTACTCAAAAAGAAGAAGAAAAGCTTTTTGGGCTTTATGGAATAAAATCACAAGTTCTTGGAGGAAGAACTGGTGGTGTAAAATTGAATGCAGAAACATTAAAGAAAACCTTAGAACAGGTAAAAGATTTTGCACCAGATACAAAGAAAGTTGAAGATGAGGGAGTATCACTATGAATGTAGAGTTTAAAAAGACATTAAGCGATATAGATGTGATATTAGCAGAGATGGATGAAGAACTTACAAATAGAGTTCCTCTAGAATTTAGAAAGCTAATACATAATGAAAAATTAGAAGGATATGTTCCTAATATAGACGTAACAGTTCCAATTGAAGATCAAGAACTTAGTCAACAAACTAAAGATTTCTTGGCTTTACTTTATTTAAAATATTGGTGCAAAGACGAAGAAGAAAAAAGAGAAATTAAAGATACACTAAATAGAAATGAAGCAAATTATCAAAAGGAATTAGCAGAAAAATATAACTATGAGAAACTATTCGAAAAGAAAGAGAACCCACAAAAAGAAGTGGCAGAAGAAATAGCCGAACCTGATTACGAACCACAAAATCAGATGGTAGAATATAAAGAATCAATAGTAACAAAGATAATTAACAGATTAAAAGATATAGTATACAATATTTTTAGGAGGTAGAAAAATGGCTAGTAGAGCGCTAGATTTTTTAATGAAAGGTCTACCAATAGATGTTAGACAAAAGATATATAGTAAGTTTAATGAAGATATAAGTCCAATGATGATGAAGGGTTTTTTAGAAAAAGAAAGTGGATACAGAATATTTAGAGCATCTGGCTATACAGATAGCCAAATAGCTCAAATAGAAGAAATGTATTCTCATAAATTTGAGGATTTAAATGAAATTATGGTAGAAAATGACAGAGAGCCACTTTTCTCTAATCCACCAGATTCTTATCAATCAGCACAAGAATATGTAGAAATATTTAAGCAGAGGACAAAAGAAGAATTAGTAGAAATGTTTGGTGCAGATTACGCAAGTTATCAACCCAAAGTTCTAAAAAAAGCAATTGAAAAAGAGCCAGAGAAATAGAGAATGCAAAGCATTCTCTTTTTTGCATTATATGAACATATATGATATAATTCCTAACAAAGAAAGAGATTAAATATGGAAAAAAACGATATTTATTATATGAAAGAAGCTCTTAAAGAAGCTCAAAAAGCTTTTGATAAGGAAGAAATTCCAGTTGGAGCAGTAATTGTAAAAGATGGAAAAATAATAGCAAGAGCGCATAATATAAAAGAATCTAAAATGGACGCAACGTCTCATGCTGAGATTTTAGCTATTCAAAAAGCTTGTAAGAAACTAAAGGCATGGAGACTTTTAGGATGTGATATGTATGTTACACTAGAGCCTTGTTCAATGTGCGCTGGAGCTTTAATTAATGCAAGAATAAGAAAACTTTACATAGGAACAAATGATGAAAAGACAGGAGCATGTGGAAGTAAACTAAACCTTCTTGAAGATTTTACTTTCAATCATAAAATAGAAGTAAAAAGGGATGTTTGCAAATCTGAATGCGAAAAAATACTAAAAGATTTTTTTAAAGTCTTAAGAAAGAGGAACAAAAGTGAAAAAGAGTAGTTCAAATATTCTAAAAAAGTGCTTGTTTTTTGCAGCATTTATAATTGTAATTGCTTTAGTAATCTTTGTCATGGTTAGATATAGTGAAGAGGGTGAAAAAGAATTACCATTTTACATTAATAAAATTCTTCTTATATCCACAGTTGATGGAGAAAAAGTGGATGACGAAGAGAATATTTGGGACATCAATGTAACTCAAGTAAACGACGCATATATCTATATTGAAGAAAATGAAAAAAATGTTGGTTCTAAGGTCACAATAGAAAGTGTTAGCTTAGAAAACTTTACTATTACCGAAGCTCCTCAAAAAGGTAACGTTAAGATTTTAAGGCCAACTGGAGATATGCCAACATTATATGCAAATAGCAGTGATAATTATCTAGAAAGCTCAATACTATACATGGGCGACAGAGTAGATGATATGAAGGCTGGTGACATTGGTAACAAAGGTGGCACAATAGGATTTAGATGTGCAGTAGCAGATTTAGGAAATTTTGTATCAAACGATACTGAAATGGTAATTTACGATGGAAGATTATTAGAAAATTTAGGAATTAAAGAAGAAGAGATTAAGACAAGTCTTAGTTTTGATATTGTAATAGAAACATCACAACATGTTAAATTTAAAGGAACCATATCTATAGATATGCCAGTTAGTGGTGTATTAGAAAATGGTTCATCAAACATTGAAATAACCGATTTTTCAGATGTAATATTTAAAAGAATTTAAGGCAAAAACTATTGCAAAATAAGCTAATCCATTATATAATCATAACGAAATTAAGTGGCTTTTCTTAAGGAAGGTATGCTTCAATAAAAAGCTGTGAATCTCGTCAGGTTCGGAAGAAAGCAGCGATAAGCAGTGCATTTATGTGATTCGCATGCCTTCCTTAAGGGAAGCCATTTTCATTACATAGGAGGTAGAAATGGCGTATATATCACTATATAGAAATTTTAGACCACTAAAATTTGAAGACATGGTTGGACAAGACCATATAACAAGAACTTTAAAGAATCAAGTAATAGCTGGAAGAGTAGGCCACGCATACCTATTTACTGGAGGAAGAGGAACAGGTAAAACAACTTCTGCTAAAATATTAGCAAGAGCTGTAAACTGTTTAAACCCTCAAAATGGTGAACCATGTAATGAATGTGAAATATGCAAAGAAGACTTAAAAGGATCTTTAACAGATATTATTGAAATGGATGCTGCTTCAAATAATGGTGTAGACGAAATAAGAGCGATTAGAGAAGAAGTAAGCTTTTTACCAACAAGAGCAAAATATAGAGTGTATATCATAGACGAGGTTCATATGTTATCAGCAGGTGCTTTTAATGCTCTACTAAAGACATTAGAAGAGCCACCAGAGCATGTTAAATTTATCTTAGCAACAACAGAACCACAAAAGCTTCCAGCAACAATTTTATCTAGATGTCAAAGATTTGACTTTAAAAGGATACCAGAAAACGACATTATAAGCAGATTAAAAGTAATTTGCAAAAGTTCAAATATAAAAGCAAGTGAAGATGCTTTAAGAATAATGGCGGTACTTTCTGAAGGACATATGAGAGATGCAATTTCAATACTAGAAAGATGTTATCAAGAAAAGCCTGAAGAAGAAATCGAAGTATCAGATGTTAAAGAGTTAGTTGGACTTCCTGAAGTAGCACTTATTTCAGAACTTGCCAAAGCAGTATTTGAATACGATGAAATCAAAGCTTTAAGTGTTATTAAAGAAATATCAGAAACAGGAAAAGATCTAAATAATTTCTTGTGGGAAACAATAAAGTATTTTAAAGATATATTAGTATATAAAGCAACAGGAAAGATTGATTTATATACAAAAGAAGAACAAGATAAAATAGCAGAACTATCTAAACTTGATTCAGAGGATAGGGTTTTTAATATTATCTATTCATTATCTGAGTTAGAAAATGATTTAAAATGGTCAACACAAAAGACCATTATGCTTGAAGTTGGAATAATGAAACTATGCAAGAAAGAATCTATAGAGTCTTCATCTTCATCATCAAACAAGCCACATGGATCATCTGGAAACACAGGTGGTGGTTCACAAGAACTTCAACATAGAGTAGATGAGATTGAAAAGAAAATTTCAAATCTTAAATTCTTACTTGGTCCAATGATAAAAGAACAAATAGAAAATGTTGGAAATGCTGTAAAATACGTTGATGCAAAAGTATCAAGAAAGAAAGAAGAGATAGCAGAAGAAAAAGAAAAGGAAGAAAGCTATTCTTTAGATAATATAGATAATCAATGGAATACAGTTAAGAATAAACTAAAAGAAAATGGCAAAGTAAGACTATATACAGCTTTAGCAAACACAAAAGCAGTTGAAAAAGATGAAGAAAATTGGGATATTGAATTCTATAATGGAATCAATGATTACAATAGAAAAATATTAGAAGACACTGGTAATAAAAAAGACCTTATAATGCAGATTTTTAAAGCCACAGGTAAAGAAGTAAAAGTAACATATAAGGATTTAAAAGGAAAGAAAAAAGGTGGCGTTCAAAATACTAAAATGGACGACCTTGGAATAGATATTAATATTATTGAATAGATTTAGGAGGAGACTATGAGTAAAAGAGGCGGATTCCCAGGAGGAATGGGAGGAAATTTTGGAGGAATGAATCTTAATAACTTAATGAAACAAGCAAAACAAATGCAAGCAGATGTTGAAAAATCATCAGAAGAACTAGCTGCAAGAGAATTTGATTCAACAGCAGGTGGAGGAGCAGTATATGTTAAGGTTAGTGGAGCAAAAGTTATTAAAGAAATTAAAATAGAAAAAGATGTAATCGATCCAGAAGATGCAGAAATGCTTCAAGACTTAATAATTACAGCAATAAATGATGCTTTAAGAAAAGTAGATGAAGCACAAGCACAAGCTTTAGGAAAATATAATATTCCAGGATTAATGTAAAAGAGGATTAAAATGTCAGAATTTTCACCATCAATTGAAAAACTAATTGAAAACTTTGAAAAACTCCCAAGTATTGGACATAAAACAGCACAAAGACTAGCATTTCATATGTTAGACATACCGGAAGCAGAAGCAAAGGAATTTACAGATGCGATATTAGACGCTAAACACAATCTTCATTTGTGTTCAAAATGTTTTAATATTTCAGATACAGACCCTTGTTTCATATGCAACAATGCTAAAAGAGACCAAGGAACTATTTGTGTTGTAGAAGATGTAAGAGATGTTGTAGCAATGGAAAGAACACACGAATTTAAAGGAGTATACCATGTTCTTCATGGATCAATTTCTCCAATGAACGGTGTTGGACCAGATAACATTAAAATTAAAGAACTTCTAACAAGGATAATGGATGGAAATGTTAAAGAAATTATTTTAGCTACAAATCCAAGAGTTGAAGGTGAGGCAACATCAATGTACATTTCAAAACTTGTTAAGCCACTTGGAGTAAAAGTAACAAGAATAGCAAGAGGAATACCAATTGGTGGAGACTTAGAATATACAGATGAAATAACTTTAGCAAAAGCGCTAGAGGGTAGAAATGAAATGTAAGATATAGAAGGTGGTAGCATGAAAAAGATTTTGATTTTTTATGGTTCTTACGGAGGAGGACATCTATCAGCAGCTAAAGCAATCAAATCATATATTGAAGAACATTATGAAAACAAGTTTGAAGTTGAAATGATAGATTGTGTAGAATACATTAATAAGTATTTAAATAAAATTTCTACAGAAGCTTATAAAGAATTTGCAAAGAAGATGCCATGGATATGGAAAAGAATATATAATGGAGCTAATAAGGGAGCACTTTCACAACTTTCTAACACAACAAATAAACTACTTAGCAGAAAATTAAATCAGTTAATTCAAGAATATAATCCGGATTTAATTATTTCAACACATCCATTCTCATCTTCAATGGTAGCAATGCTTAAAGAAAAAGGAAAAACTAAATGTAAACTTGCTACTGTTATGACAGATTATCATATTCATGATCAGTGGATGGTTTTATATAAATATGTTGATCAATTTTTCGTTTCAAACGATAAAATGAAAACAGATATGATATTAAAAGGAATAGACGGAAATAAAATTACAGTTAGTGGAATTCCAGTATCTGAAAAATTCTCTCAAAAGTATAACAGAGCTAAAATCTGTGAGGAACTAGGCTTTGATCCAGAAAAGGAAACAATACTATTCTTTGCTGGAGGCGAATTTGGGCTTGGTAGAAAAACAACATTTATGGTATTACGTGCATTAATCAAGTTATTCAGAAACATTCAAGTTATTGCAATTGCAGGAAAAAATCCGCGAATGTTTAATAGATTCGAAACAATAGTTAAAATGGCTAAAGCTGGAGATAGAGTAAGAGTATTAAAATTTACAGATAAAGTTCCAGAGTACATGAGCATATCAAAATATGTTATTACTAAACCAGGAGGGTTAACTGTAACCGAATGTATTACATCAAATAAGCCAATAATTATTATTAATCCAATACCTGGACAAGAAGAGGAAAATGCAGATTATTTAACAGATAACAGCGTAGCAGTATGGATAAAAAAAGATGATAATGTTGCTAGAGTATTCAAAAATATGCATAGAAATCAAGAACAATTTGAAATATTAAGAGAAAACACTAAAAAGTTTTCTAAACCAAAGGCAACTGAAACAATTTGCGAAACATTAATAAAATCTTTATAGAAAATAAAAATGAGTCCTAAAAAAGGGGCTCTTTTTTTGTGCTTAAAAAAATCATACGGAAGCCCTATACTTCAAGAGAGTGTTACACATATGAAAAAATAGTTAACAAATCTTAACTAAAACTTAATCAATGTTACCCAAAACGCTCCAAACCCTATCCGTAAGTAAGAAAAAAGGGTATCAAAAGGAGGGTATGTACTAATATAAATAAGAAATATAAATTATATATATATTTATTATTTTATTATTATAAGAAAGAGTTGAGGAAAAATTATGAAAGTTTTATCTAAGAAGGTAACAAAAACAGTATTCTTGAGTATTAGCATTTTAGCATTAATAATTTCAATAGTTATGCTAGGTGTTGTTTTTTTCAGAGAAGAAAAACGAACAATACTTTTGACTGCTGAAGAAATGGAACTAGCAGTAACAAGAAATTATGAACAATTTGAAGAGGGAGATGAAGCAATATCTGGCACAGAAAATGTAAAATTTAGTGCCTTTTTCTTAAGAGATCTCGATGGAGATGGCTATGCTGAAAAAATAAAAGGTACATGTAGAAAAATTAGTGAGACAGATACTTTATACATGGAAGTAATAGTTCAATCCGAAGGATACTTGAAAGATGGAAAGATTCAAATTGAAGGGAAAAATATGTGCTTCCACGCAGTAATCCCAAAAGATGAAGAAATTAAAGAGAATTATGTGGGCGGCAATATTAAGGAAATTGAATTTAATGATTTGAACAATGGTACGCAAAAAATACTAACTGGATTTGTTAGAAGTGGAGATAATTCGTTTGTAAGTTTTGTAAGAAATGCTCTTAATAATAACATTAATAATTATTCAAGAGATGATAATAAAATAATATTTACCGGAATATATGTAAATGAAGATGGAACAGAACAAGAAATCAGAAAAGAAATTGAACTAGCAACTGATTGGTATGGTGAAGTTACAGCAAGAATAGGCACAATTAATGATAGTTCAAAAAATCAAAGTAACATAATAAATAATAATATAGATGAGGAAAAAAATGAAATTAGAGTATATTTTAATGCAGTTGTAAGTGAAACGAAAAATGAATTATTTCTTTCTTCAAATCATATAAAAGGAACTATTCCAGAGCTTAATGGGTATGAACCTATAAGTGTAAGATGTTTAGATGATAAAACTGATTTGAGTTATAATTCAGATTCAAGAGAATTTACAATTACCAATATAGCAGAATTAAATGAAGATGGAACAATAAAAAAATCAATAAATAGGAGTGACTCTTATAGAATAGAGGTTATATATCCTCTTGAAGCATATACTTCTCTTGGAGGAAATAGTTTTACTCTTGAAATACCAATTGAAACTTATTATGAAGGCTATAATAATACAAACAGTGAATTTACTAATCCATATGTTTCTAATATAGCTAGAGAAAAAATAAACTTACATTGCTATAAAATGATTCCTTCAACAACTCCTATGAGCGTACGCGTTGATATTGGAAATCATTATACATATCCAATTGGTAGACAAGTAATTAGCAAGCAAAAGCCACTTAGAATATATAATGGAATAAGCGATTCAGAAAAAGATGATACTTATCCCGTTATATGGAGTGTTGATTTAGGAGAAGGAGAAACTGCTGAAAGAGTTCTATTAGAAGATGAGGGAAGAGCGGATAATTTTATAAAGGCTGGCGGAAGCAAAGAATCAATGGAAAATATTACATCATATAGTGGTATATATTTTAATGGTGTTGAAAGATTCTTGAAAGAGGATGGCTGGTTAAAAGTATATGACAAAGATACAGATGAAGTATTGCTAGAATTAAGTAAAGAAAACTTTGGAATGTACACTAAAGCAAAACCATATTATTATGAAATCCCTGTAAAACATATAAAAATTGAAACGAGTGAAGTGACTCCGGGAACTAGTTTGCAGATAACCCATATAAAAGAAATAAATGACAATTATCTTACAGAAAATTATACAAAAGAAGAGTTTGATGATTTTATAAAGATAGAAACATGTCTATATGGAACAGTAGGTGAATTTCCTAAAGTAACTGTAATTGATGATGCCATTTATGAAGAAACATTTTCAATAGCAAGAGTATCAACAAGTAGAAAAACATTGTCAACTCAACTAACTGAAAATAACATGGTATTAAGCATTAATGCAGAAACAAATTTGGGACGCAATCAAGTAGGATGGAAAAATGGTACATTCTTATTAAAACTACCGGAAGAAATATTAGACATAGAGATTAATTCAATAGAAACAACTTATGGAGGAGTACAGATATCAAGTTATGAGTTGTTTGAAAAAGATGGATGCAATTTTATACGAATTAATACAAGTAATTATTTAGATGCAGGATATAATATAATAATAAATGCGAATGTAACACCAAACCCATTAGCAGCTACGGTTTCCAAAATGGTTTCATTATATGCAGTAAACGAAGTAACAGATAGCTACTTTTTTAATAAAGAAGATGCATATGATGTTGATAATGATGGAAACACAAACGAATTAGTTAATTATAGTGAGTGCGATTTAGAGTTTTTATCTCCAAACAGTGTTTTAACAAGTGAATCAATTAGCAAATTTGACAATGAAGAAACCGTATTGTTATCTCCAAAAGTAGCGGATTTAAAACCTATTTATGGAGATGATGATAGAGAAAAACAATCAGTTAGAATAGGAATTCAAATGAAAAATAATTATTTGGGTTCAGTTAGTGATTTATTAATACTTGGAAAAATACCTTTTGAAGGAAATACATTTGTAATTGCAGGAAAAGATTTGAAAACAGAATTTTCAACAACAATAAAAGAACCTGGCATTATAATTCCAGAAGAATTACAAGGGATTGTAAAAGTTTACTATTCAGAAAATGAAAATCCAACAAGAGAAATAGAAGAAGAAAGCAATGGTTGGAAGACAATAGATCAAATTACAAACTGGGAAAACATAAAAACATTTTTGATTAGTTTTAATGGAACGATTGTAGAAGCAGGTAAAGATTATACTTTCTATTACTATGTTGAAATACCTTTCGGTGTTGAATTTAATAAAGAAGCATATAGCCATCATGGAATATTCTTTAGTTTAATTACTAACGAAGGTAAGTTTAAAACTCAGACAGAACCAAACAAAATAGGTATTAGAATTGCTGAAAAGTATAACCTTGAATTAAACAAATATCAAGATGGAAAAGACAATTTAGTTCAAGGAGCAACATATAAAGTAAGTGAAATTGAAGATAACGAAATTATTCAAAGTAAGACAGCTATAACAGATCAAGAAGGAAGTTTAGAAATAGATAATTTATATGCAGAAAAAGTTTATGAAATAGAAGAAATAAAATCTCCAACAAACTATGAATTAAACAATAATAAGATAAGAATTATTGGACACGTAAATAGACAAACGGGAGAACTTTCAATTGAAAAATTGTCTGGAGATGTAAGAGGAAATATTACAGTTTTAAAAGAGAACGGAGAAGATTATTTAGCTATTGTTAATGTCGAAGACGAAGTTAAAGCTAACTTACAGATAATAAAAAAAGATGATGCAACAGCAGAAAGAATAAAAGGAGTTAAATTTAAAATTACATCTCCTGAAGACGAGAATTTCAATAAAATAATTACAACAAATTCTGAAGGAATTGCCAGAAATGTAGGTTTATCTTTAGGAAGAATTTATGAAATAGAAGAAACAAAGGCAGAAGGTTATTATTTAAATAATAAAATTAAATTTAAAGTTACAAATAATAACGGAATTTATTCTATAGAGATTATTGAAAACGAAACACAAGTTGAAGCTTCTAGAATTGATGAGACAAATAATATACCGGTTGCGACGTTAGAAATTCAAAACACAAAAATACCAACATATAGTATAGAAATAACTAAGATTAAACGTGAAAAAGAATTGACAGCAACAAACAATGAGATTATAGAAAATTCATCAGATGAGATAGAATACCTTCAAGGAGCAACTTTCAATTTATATAAAGATGATTTTAGAATAGGTGAATACATAACAGATGCAAACGGAAAATTAGTTATAGATAACTTATATCTTTATGAAGAAGAAAGAGATATAGATCAAACATACATTTTAAGAGAAAGCAAAGCTCCAGATGGATTTGTAAGAGGAAAAGACATAGAATTTAGAGTTCAAGTTATTAATGGTGATTTAGTATTTAATGAAACAGTTGATAATGGTGCCGAACCTAAAAAATATGAAGTAGATGGAAATACAATAAAGTTAATTGTTGAGGATAGTCCAATATTTAAATTAATAAAGAAAGATGAAGAAACTGGTGAGTTATTACCAAATGCAAAGTTTATTGTTAGAGATTTAGAGATAGGCGATTATGCAAAAAATAGCAAAGGTGAAATAATAGGACAAAAAGAAACTATAAATGGTCAAGAGTATTATGTAGTTACAACAGATGAAAATGGAGAATTAACATTAAACATACCAGAAGGTTTATATAAAATAAAAGAGGTTCAAACTCCTGATCCAAAATACACTTTTAGTGGACAAGAGTATACTTTTGGTATAGGAAGAAGTATAGAAGAGCAATTTGAAGGAGTAATAGATTGGGGCGTACGTCTAACAAGTCTTGGCGTACAATACTCAAGTAAAATGCAAAAAACATCTGATGGCGGATTCTTAGTTATGGGACAAAGTACCGCTAGAGGAACAGGAACATTTCCAACTCAATCCTGGACAGGACATCTATACAAGTTAAATAGCAATTTAGAGTTAGAGTGGGAGACAACCGTTGGAAATGATATAAATCAAATAATAGAAACAAATGATGGTGGCTATTTAGCAGTTGGTATTTCTGATAGAAGAGATAATGGACATGAATTGTTTGGACCATATGGCATGGTTTGTAAATTAGATTCTAATGGTAGCATAGAGTGGAGGAAGACTATAACTCCAAATCAATGGTACCAATCATATGCTACTGCTAAAGCAACTAGTGTAGTAGAAACAAGCGATGGATACGTTGTAATAGGAAGCGTTTCAAACGGAGGAGTATCTCTTGAAGATGGAGTCCAGTTACCAGGTGGAAATGGAAATAATTTATTTATTAAGTATGGTTTGACCGGAAATATTGAATGGGCTTATAAGGATAATATTAATCGCAATAGCTTATGTTGCGTTGATGATGAAATAATAGTTGTTGGAAGTTATACTGGTGAAGCAAGTATTGGAAATTATCACTTTACAAGCGAAGGTGATAAAGATGCAATTATATTAAAATATGATAATCAAGGATCTGTAACATATGCAGAATCATTTGGTGGAGCAGCAGCTGATGAGTTCACTTCAATTAAGGAAATAAGTGGAGATAACATTGTATTATTAGGAACTTTCTGCAGTGAAACAATTTCAATTTTGGGAGAAAATTTTGTAAATAAATCTGGAAGCACAAGTTATAAAGATGGATTTGCAATGACAATAACTCCATTACTTGAAGTAATAGACATTCAATCTATTGATGGAGCAGATGATGATTATTTCAGTAATTATATAGAAACAAATGATGGTGGACATATTTTAGTATTATATACAGCAAAAGGAACAACAATTGATAATTATATTCTAGAAAAAGGAACTAATATATTAAAAATTAGTCCTACAGGAAAACTTGAATGGAAGAGAAATCTAAAAACAAGTAATAATAATGTGTTTGAAAAAGCACCCGGAGAATACTATGTTGCTGGAAACTCATCTAACGAATTTGCACTTGATGATGGAAGTGTTGTTAGTGGTGGAGGAACTATATTATATAGAATAGTTGAAACTCGATTAGCAACAGATTTAGACATAGAAGATGCCAAAGGCTTTGTTAGTGCACGTGGAAGCGCAATTTCACAAGTAATAAGAACAAAGGATGGTGGTTATTTGGTCGTTGGAGGAGAACAAGGACCACAATTTTATGTTGGAGATCAACTAATAGAAAACAGTTTGGGAAATTATTCATATAATGGAATGGTTGTAAAATTTGACTCAGAAAATAATTATGAGTGGTCTAATTTCTTCCCAGGAGGAAATTCTTATTCAGGAAGCCTAACAAGAGCAATTCAAACAGAAGATGGTGGATATATGCTTGCTGGAGCAACATCTAATTCTGGAGTATTAATAAAAATAGATTCTTCTGGAAACAAAGTATGGGAAAAAGCTTTTGCAACGAATGTATTAGATTGTTATGTAGATGATTGTATAAGAACATCTGATAATGGATACTTATTGATAGGAACATTTAGAACAAGAATAACATTAGGCGATAGAGCATATCGAGTATCTGGAATAGAGGATTTGTTTATTGTAAAATGTGATGAAAACGGTAATTATTTATGGGGCAAGAAGTTAGGCAATAATGATGTTAGTTATATCTATAAAGCTATAGAAACAAACGATCATAATTATATAATAAATGGAGGATATGTTAGAAACATAATCCTAGACAATACAACGCTTGAATCTCCTTATTCAAGTTCAAATAGATTTATTTTAAGACTTGATGAAAATGGTAATGAATTAAACGCTGTTAATATGGGAGCAGAAAATACTTTTAATATAGATCAAACATATTCTACAGGAGATGGTTATGAAATTTTTGCAAACATAATAGGAGAAAAAATTTCTGTTGATGGGCAAGAATACGAACTTAGCAATAATAGTAGCGCAAGGACAGTAACAAGATTAAGATTTAATAATAACGATGAATTAATATCATTAGATATAATTTCTTCTAGCAATGCTACGGGATTTAAACATATTTATAAGACACTTGATTCAAACTATCTTTTATTAAATGGAAACACAATAACAAAAATTGACCAATATAATAATGTAATATGGAAGAAAAGCGTTGGTTCTTCAAATAGTGACATATTAAGATTACATGAAATAAAAGATGGAAAATATATTTTTGATGGAAGCTACACATCAGGTCAATTTAGTATTGGAAAATATACTATAACAGGACATTCTAATAGTCCAAGTTCTTCTGATTCTCCAAACAGATTTATAGGAGTATTAAAAGAAATAAGAGGCGCTAGAGATACACAAGAACTTATTGTTGAAAATAGTAGAATAGAGTTCAATATTAAAACTTCAGTAAAAACTGTTGATGGAGTTAAAGGTGGAACAATTTCAGGAGCAGGCGAAAGCTCATATGAAAAGGTAAAATATGGAGATAATTCGGTAAAAGAGATAAAGATTATTCCAGATGATAATTATGCAATAACGAGCATTACCATAAATGGAAAAGAGATAGATTTTGAACCTCTAGATGATGGAAGTTATATTTTACCTCAATTTGAAAACGTTTTAGACAATAAAGAAGTCATAGTAACATTTGGATTAGTAAGTAATACATTAAAAATTAACAAAGTGGATTCAGAAACAGGAGAACCTTTAGAAGGAGCCGTTTTTGAAATCAATCAATTAGAAGAAAGACCTGAACCAATACAAAGCGATGTAATTGGAGCCTTAACAGATAATGGTGAAATAAAGTATACAATAGACAAAACAAATGAAATAAGTGGAGTTTTAGAAGAATTAACTAAAGGTGGAACATATTATTTTGTTAATCAAGATGGAAAATACTATCCAACAAACAGTAAAACATGGCAAGTTGCCAATGTAGACGGGGCAACAGAAGGCGTTCAAAGTTCAACAGCATATTCTTATATACCGATAGATTTAACAAATCTAACAGGTGGATATAAGGTAGTAGTAAATGCAAGTATTTCAAGTGAAGCCAATAAAGATTACGGATTTGTAAGAACCTCTGATAGTACCACTACATGGGGTAATACATATTCTACAGGAAGATTTGTTTATATATCTGGAGATAAAGAATCTCAAGATTATGAATCAACAGATACGTTGTTGGGTGGAAAA
>JAEEGL012563371.1_pt1 | contig 21297 bp, 14 predicted proteins | sample 9134231 | NCBI WGS metagenome assembly JAEEGL01 (sample SAMN16246548, study PRJNA631951) | gut metagenome | biome: gut microbiome; feature: rumen; material: fiber-attached | host: Bos | place: Iran: Karaj | collected 2018-10
CATTGAATCGAATCGTATTTTCGACCATCGAATACACATTCTTTCTAAAGTTCGTAACGGTCGTGGTGGTCATGCAGATCAACTCCTTTCATGCGTACATTATAGCGTACGCATCTTCGGCTGTCAATCCCTGTGGACGGCAGCTTGATCAACGGTCAGAAATGCAGGAAAACCGCGAGGATGGGCGAATACTCATATAACGGAAAAAGAGACCGGCGCCCGCGGCGGAAAGCCGTCGCGCGCCGCGTCCGTCCAATCAGGGAGGTGAACGCCATGGAGATCCGTACACCGACGGTCCGGGGCGCCCGTACGGCGCCCGAAAAGAGCCTGTTCGATCTGTTCTCGGGGATGCCCTTCACCCGGCGCGGCGCCTGGTTCGGCATCTACGCGGACGGCTTCATGCGGGCCATTTACGGGAAAAAACTCTATATCGGCTCCCGCAGGGGGAGCGTCATCGACCGCGGGAGCAGCGTCCTCATGCGGATCTGTCCCGTGTACGAAGGGGAGAAGACGGACTATTCCGTCGTCACGTCCGCGACGGAGCTCGTGCTCCGCACGGCATACGGGGACGTCCGCTGCTGCCTCGCCTCCGACGACATGCTCATGATCCGAGGGGAGAACGGTCTGTCCCTCAGCCTCGAGAACGAGTTCCTTCCCCACGAGGTCATGAAACGCCGGGGCGACAAAGGCTGGGAGCAGCTCGCGTCCTGGATCGGCACGCTCGTGTACAATCCCGTCAGGGGACACATCGATATGAAGGCGGACTGGGACTACGGATCCCTGTCGACGCCCGTCGTCCGGGGCACGGTCCTGCCGGACGATAAGGGAGAGTTCCTCCTCGCCGTACAGGAATCCGCCTACGACGGCAAAGTGAAGGACAGCTATCCGGACTATGAGGAAGCCCTTCAGGATGCCGAAGCGGACTGGCAGGACTTCAAAGACCACATGCCCCCGCTCACGGGAGAACTCGGGGAGCTGCGGGAGGAGGCCCTCTACACCGAGTGGGCCCTGATCGTCCATCCCTCCGGGCGGATGGAGCATCCCCTGATCTTCATGACCGGGCGGGCCATCGCGTCGTCCTGGCAGATGATCCAGAACGCCGTGGCGTTCAGGGACAACGTCCCGCTCCGCAACGCCTTCCTGCTTAATTTCCTCTCCGAACAGAGCCCCCTGGGCCAGTTCCCGGACTTCTTCGACGACGCCCGCTCCAACGCGCAGGGACTCAAGCCCCCCATCCAGGGCTGGGGCCTCAAGTGGATCATGAAGGACCGCGACCTGTTCTCCGAGATCCCCCGGGCGGACCTGGAAAGGATCTACAGGGGCTACGGGGCCTGGGCAGACTGGTTCATGAAATACCGCGACGAGGATCACGACGGCCTTCCCGAACACGAGCACGGCGACGACTGCGGCTGCGACGACAGCACGATGTTCGTGAACGTGCCCGAGATCGAAGGGCCGGACCTTCCGTCCCACCTGGTCGTCACCTTCGAGGCCCTGGGGGACCTCGCGGGCTTCCTCGGCAGGGAGGAGGAGAGGGACGGGTGGTACCGCCGTTCCCGGGAGCTCCTGGATCTCCTGATCCGCGAGCTCTGGGACGGGGAGATGTTCATCGCGCGGGACGCGAGGACCCACGAACCCATCCGCTCCGGCTCCCTGCAGCATTACATCCCCCTGGTCCTGGGACGCCGTCTGCCTCGGGAGATCATAGACAAAATGACGGATGACCTGCTGAAGGAGGACGTTTTCCTCACCCGCTACGGTCTCGCGAGCGAACGCCTCGACAGCGACCTGTACCGGATGATGGGCATGGCGCGCGGCTTCGTCCTGCCGCCGCAGAACCTCCTGATCCTGACCGGCATGTACGACGCCGGGAAGACGGAGGAGGCCAAGATGATCGCCGAGCGCTACTGCCTCGCCATGAAGGAGCACGGCTTCAACATGCTGATCGATCCCCACGTGCCCGCACACGGCGCTTTCGCCTGCACCTGGCCCACCTGCGCCTTCCTGATCCTCGCGGACATGGTCCAGAACAAATAGGGGGTGAAAGAGATGACGCAGGAAAGGAATCTTTACAATATCTCCGCCAACGCCTTCCTCAGGCGCGGCTCCTGGTTCGGAATCTTCATGAAGCCCGCCCGTTTCGCGTCCCCCGCCAAAGTCGGGCAGTGGGGCACCACGGATCTCTTCCTGGGTTCCAGGAGGACGGGGGCGCAGCACCTGGCGGATCCCATGCTGATGAAGCTGACACCCGTGCACCACGGGGAGAAGATCGCCTTCCGCCTTCACGCGGAGGCGTCGGAACTGACCGTCGTCACGTCGTACGGCCGCATCCGCTTCACCTTCGCGGATCCTTCCCTCATCCTGGCCAAAGGCGAAAACGGCCTCGGGCTCCTGCTGGAGCGGGACATGGAGATGCACCAGATGGCTCGCAGGAGGGGGGAGAAGGGCTGGGAGACCGCCTTCGGCTACGTCTGCTCCGTCGTCTACGATCCCCTGAAAGGGGACATCCGCATGGACGCGGAGTGGGATTACGATCGGCTCTCGACGCCTCACGTCCGGGGCGAGGTCGTGCCGGACGAAAACGGGGAGTTCCTCCTCGCCATGGAGGAGTCCGAAGCCTTCGGCCGGATCCGGGACGCCTATCCGACCTATGAGGAGGCCCTCGCGGACATGACGTCCGAATGGGAGGCCTTCCTGGAAAAGCAGCCCCTTCTGGCTCCGGAATACGCGGAGGACCGGGCGGAGGCCGCCTACATGACCTGGTCGAACCTCGCGGGCCCCGCGGGCCTCATCCGCAGGGACTATCTGTACATGCGTTCCACGGACGCCGCGTCCTCCTGGCAGATGTGCCAGACCGCCGTGGCCCTGAAGAACCACCTCGGTACGGCCGTGGAGCTGCTGCTGAACATGCTGGACCGGCAGGGCCCCAACGGCCAGCTGCCCGATTTCTACAGCGACGCCCGCGGCGCGTACCTCATGGTCAAGCCGCCCCTGCAGGGCTGGGCGCTGGACATCCTCATGCGTGAGCACGACTTCTCCTCGGAGGTCCCGAGGGAGAAACTGGAAAGGATGTACGAGGGCTTCTCCCGTTACGCCGTCTGGTTCCGGGAGTACCGCGGCGACGGGAAGAACGGCCTCATCCGCATGGAGCACGGTGACGAGACCGGCAGCGACGACTGTCCGCTGTTCAGAAACTGCCTGTCCGTGGACGCGCCGTCCCAGAACGCGCACGTCGCGCTCCTGTACGAAAAGCTCGGCGACCTCGCCGGGATCCTCGGCCGGGAGGAGGAGAAGGAGGCTTGGCACAGGGACAGCCGCGAACTGATCCGCCTCATGACCGAACGCTTCTGGAACGGGGAGCGTTTCACGGCTTTCGAGCACGAGCACCCCGAGCGGGAGATCCGCGTGGAGAGCATCAACCTGTATATCCCGATCGTCCTGGGCAAGCGCCTGCCGGAAGAGATCGTCGAACGGATGGCGGAAGACCTGGAGGAGGGAAGGGGCTACCTTTCCGACGCGGGCTTCACCACGGAGAACCTGTCATCCTCGCCTTACACCGACGTCGGTGCGGGAAGGGGCAAGATCCTTCCGCCGGACAACATCCTCCTCGCGACCGGACTGTACGCGGCAGGGAAAAGGGACCTGGCCCGCAGGGCCGCGAAGCTCTACTGCGACGGGCTGAAGAAGCGGCCGGGCCATTTCTACGCCGGAGGCTTCGTCGGCAGCTGGGCGGCCGCGGCTTTCCAGATCCTGGCCGACCTGTATTCCAACGGGTAGGCGAGGGACGTCCTCTCCGGACAGACGAACAGATACCGCCGGGTCATCCGGCGGCTTTTTTTCGGCCCGGTCCGATGCGCGGAGGAGGTTACCGCACGTTTATTGACTTTGAAGTGGGTTTTTACTACAATCCATATTGAGGCAGTATGACCTATCGGGGGACGCATCCCCTGTAACCGTCCCGGGGGCAAAGGATGAAAAAGGAGATACTGGGCGTCCGTTTCGACGCCCTCACGATGGACGAAGCCGCGGACGCGGCCGGCCGTCTCCTCGCGGAAAAGCGGGGAGGCTTCATCGTCACGGCAAATCCCGAGATCCTTCTGGAAGCCCGGAAGGACGAAGCCTACCGGGCGGTCCTGAACGGGGCGGACCTCACGTTCTGCGACGGGATCGGCGTGATCCTGGCCGGCAGGATCCTGGGCACAGCCGTCCCGGAGAGGGTGACGGGCTCGGACCTGACCCCGCGCCTCCTGGAAAGGCTGGCGGCGGAGGGCGGGAGCGTGTTCCTGTACGGCGCGAAGCCCGGCGTCGCTGAAAAAGCGGCGGTGAACCTCCTCACGGACTACCCGGGTCTCCGGATCGCCGGCACGGAGAACGGCTACATCTCCGACGATGCGGATCTCCTGCGCAGACTGGAGAAAACGAAGCCGGACCTGATCCTCGCGGGACTCGGCGCGCCGAAACAGGAGCGCTGGATGGCGGCGCACCGCCGGGATACGGACGCCGTGATGATCGGCGTCGGCGGGCTCCTGGACGTGTTCGCGGGGAACGTCCCGCGGGCGCCCGTGATCTGGCGAAGGCTCGGACTGGAATGGCTGTACCGGACGGCCAGGGAGCCCAGGCGCATCACACGGGTGATCCGGCTCCCCCTGATCCTTCTCGCGGCGCTGCGGGAACGGATCCGGAGCGGGAAAAAAGATACGGGGCCGAAGACCGCGGTAAAATGAGCAGGCAGAAAGACGGAAAAAAGAAGATCGTCGTTTCCGGCTACTACGGATACGGGAACCTCGGGGACGACGCGATCCTCGGCATGATCTGCCGGGATCTTTCGGATGAATACGACCTGACCGTGCTCTCCGCAAGGCCGGAGGAGACGGCCCGGATCTACGGCGTGAAAGCGATACACAGGTACCGCTATTTCGCCGTACGGCGGGCCGTATCGGAAGCGGACCTCCTCCTGAGCGGCGGAGGCAGCCTCCTGCAGGATCTGACTTCGACGAGGTCCCTCCGGTATTACCTCGCGGTCATCCGCATGGCCCGGCGCGCGTGCACCCCCGTCATGATCTACGCCAACGGCATCGGGCCGATCCTGAGGGAAAAGAACCGGAAGCGGACGGCGGAAGTCCTGCGGAACGCCGACGCGGTCTCCGTGCGGGATGAGGATTCCGCCGCTCTGCTCAGGGAACTGTGCCCCGGGATGGAAGCTGCCGTGACGGCGGACCCCGTCCTCCGGACGGTCCCGGCGCCCGAAGGGACGGCGGAGCGGATCCTGGATGAGAACGGCGTGCCCGGGAAGACCGCGTTCGCCGTGTTCCTGCGAACCGTGAAAACGTCCGATATCCCGCGGATCGCGGCGCTCCTCGACGGGACGGCCTGGCGTACGGGACTCCTCCCCGTCTTCTTTTCCATGCAGGAGCCTTCCGACCGCGCGGCGGCGGAAGCCGTCCGGGCGCGGATGCGGGAACCTTCCCTCGTCATGGGAAGGCGGCTGACCGCCTCCGAACTCGTCTCCGTGCTCGCGGAGATGCGGGGCGCCGTCGGCATGCGCTTCCACGCTCTCGTCCTGGGGGCCGTGGCGGGCGTGCCCCTGGCCGGCTTCGACTCGGACCCCAAGATCGGGTCGTTCCTGCGGAAGATCGGCTCCGGGAAGGCGCTTCTGCCTTTGGATACCGATCCCGACAAAGGCGCGGATCTCCTGGCGGACGTGTTCCTGAACGCGGCTCCCGCGGACGTATCGGGGGAGATCCGGGAAAGCCTGAAGGATCCCGCCATGGTCCGGGAGATCCTGTCGCAGCGCCGCGGGCGCTTCATCCTGCATCTCATCAGCGGAGGGGACACCGGCGGGGCCAAAACGCACGTCCTGTCGCTCCTCAGGGGGCTCAGGGAACAGGGGACGGAAGTCCTTCTCGTGTGCTTCACGGAAGGGGAGTTCGTCCGCGACGCCGCGGCGGAAGGCATCCCCGTCAGGGTCCTGCCCCGGTTCGGGCTTATCGGGAACCTGCGATGGCTGGCGCGGCTCGTCCGGCGTCACGGTGCTGACGCCGTGCACAGCCACGGCGCGATGGGGAACCTGTACGCGGCCCTCCTGCACCGGATGACCGGGATCCCGGCCGTCACGACCGTGCACAGCGACCCGGATCTGGATTACATGGGAAGGCCCGCGGCGGACAGGACCTACGGCGCGGTCAACCGCCGGGCCGTCCGGGACATCCCCTGGCATGAATGCGTTTCGGAGGAACTGAAGGAGAAGCTGACGGGGTACGGCATCCCCGAAGGGAACGTGTTCCTCATCCGCAACGCCCTGCCGTGGGAAGACCCCCGTCCGGCCGTCCCGAGGGAAGAATGGAGGCGGGCGCATGGCATCCGGACGGGGGACGGTACGGTCGTCTTCGGGACGGCGGCCCGTCTGACGCCGGTCAAGGACGTCGCCACGATGATCCGGGCGTTCTCGGCCGTCGCCGCAAAGCATCCCGGAGCGCGGCTCGTCGTCGCCGGGGACGGGGAAGAGGCCGGGAAGCTGAAAAGCCTCGCCGCGGAGCTCTGTCCCGCGGGAACGGTCCTGTTCACGGGCTGGCTCACGGACACCGCGTCCTTTTACGGCGCGGTCGACGTCAACGTCATATCTTCGCTCAACGAAGGATCCCCCTACGCCCTGCTGGAAGGCGGGATCATGGGATGCGCGACCGCGGCGACCGCGGTCGGCGGGATCCCGGATATCCTGGAAGACGGCAGGAACGGTCTCCTGTTCGAACCGGAGGACGCGGAAACGCTGGCGGGACACATGGAACGGCTCCTGGAAGATCCCGGTCTGCGCGGGCGCCTCGGCCGGGCGCTCCGTGAGAAGGTGGCCGGGGAGTATACGCTCGAAGGAACGGTCCGCAGGCAGACGGAGATCTATGAAGAGATCCTGTCCCGCGCAGGAAAAGGACGGGACGGAAGAAAGTGAAAGGAGAGACGATGGGAGAGAAGACAGTACGTTTCCGGGACGGCCTGAAGGAACGGCTCCCTCTGTTCGTCATGCTCTTTTTCGCGGTCCAGCCCCTCCTGGACGCGGCGGGATACTGGCAGGCCCGGCTCGGGATCCCGAACGCCGCCACCCTCGTCCTGAGGATGCTGCTGCTCGGCTCCGCCGTCCTGACGGGCTTCTTCCTGACTGACCGCAGGAAGCGCTATTACGTCCTGTTCGGCGTGCTCGCGGCCCTGACGGCCCTGCACGCGGCGGCCTGCGTGACCGCGCCGGGAGGATACAGGGAGCCCGTGGCGGATCTCGTGAACCTCGTGAGGATCTGGTATCTCCCGCTCGTGACGGCCGCCCTGATCACCTGCCTGCGGCAGAACGGGAAGGTCTGGCCCGCGATGCTGAAAGGGGCGGCGTGCGCACTGGCCCTGATCGCCGGCATCATGCTCGTGAGCGCCGTGACCGGGACGGACCCGCACACCTACAACTACGAGCGCTTCGACCGGCCGCACTACGGCGTCCTGGGATGGTTCCTGTGGACGAACAGCCAGAGCGCCGTCCTGTCCATGCTGTGCCCGCTCGCCGTCCTGTTCGCGGCCCTGAAATGGCCCGGCAGGGTCCTGCCCGCCGCCGCGGCCGCGGCCGTGGGGGAGGCGGCGCTGTATTTCCTCGCTCCCCGTCTCGCCTTCGCGGGCCTCGTCCTGAGCGGGACCGTCATGGCGGCGGGTCTCGCCGTTTCGGACAGGCGGAGATGGAAGACGGCGCTGGCGGTCCTTCTGATCACTGCGGCGTTCACCGCCTGTTATCCGCTGTCCCCGACGGCGCAGAAGGAAGGGTACGCGGACAGGATCGGGGAGAGCCTGCAGGAGGCGCAGACGGAATCGGGCGTTTCGATCTCGGCCGATCCCTCTGAAATGAGCGAAGAGGAGCTCGACGGGCTGGAGGATCTGTACCGCGGCCAGAACTACGTGTATTCCCTGGTCGAACGCTTCGGCCGGGACAGGGTGTTCGCCGCCGGGCCCCGCCTTCTGTACGACGACAGGGTCAAGAAGATCACGTTCTGCCGCTTCCTCATGGAGGACGCGCAGCCCATGACGAAGCTTTTCGGACTGAGCCTTCAGGATATGACGTATGAACGGATCGGCGGAGACGGGAAGCCCGTGACGGACAATTTCGACGTGGAGAACGACTTCCACGGAGTCTTTTTCCTGACTGGCGCCTGCGGCCTCGCCCTGATGCTGGCGTTCCTGCTGTTCTTCGGGCTGCGGGCGCTCATCGCAGTGATCCGGCGGCCGAAGGAATACCTGACGGCCGACATGTTCGCCTTTGCCGCCGCGTACGGCATGGCGCTGATCCACGCCCTTTTCACGGCGTCGGTGCTGAGACGCAACAACGCGTCCGTCTGGCTGGCCCTGGTGCTCGCGGGGCTGTGGTATCTCTCACGGGCCCGGAAGGAGGACGCCGGGGCATGAAGCTGAGCGTGATCGTAACCGTGTTCGACATCGCGGAGGAGCTGCGGGCCTGCATGGCGTCGCTGCTCAGCCAGCCCGAGGGGGATTACGAGATCCTTCTCGTCGACAACGGGTCGGAGGACGGGTCGGGCGAACTGTGCGAACGGTACGAAAAAGAGCATCCCGGCCGGGTCCGGACGGTCCGCAGGCCGGACAACGGAGGTCCCGGCGCCGCCCGGAACACGGGGATCGAGATGGCAAAGGGGGATTTCATCCTCTTTGTCGACGGAGACGACCGGGTAACGGACGGCTGTATCCGCACGCTCCTTCCCTATACGGAACGGGAGTTCGACGCCGTGGGCTTCGATTACCGGGTCGACGACCATGGGAGGACAGGCGGTCAGGAAGACGCGCTGCTCCCCTACGGAAAGACCGTATCGCTCGGAGAGCATCCGCAGATGATGCTCTCCTCTCCCTGCGTGTGGAACAAGCTGTGGAGGCGCACGCTCTTCACGGAACACGGGATCCGCTTCCCGGAAGGGATCTGGTACGAGGATCTGGCGACCGTGCCGAAGCTGTACGCCGCAGCGGGGAAGATGACGGCGGTCCATGAGGAACTGTACGTGTACGTCGCCCGCGAGGGCTCGATCACCCACAGCCATGACACGGAACGGAACCGGGAGATCATGACGGCGTCGGACGGTCTCCTGGACTGGTTCCGCGCGGAAGGCCTCTTCTCCGCGTTCCGGTCCGAGCTCGAGGCGCTCTGCGTCAGACACGTGCTGCTCGTGGCGTCCGTCCGCGTGCTCAGGGACGGCCCGTACGCGCCGCTCCTCGATTCGCTTCTGGATCATCTTGAGGAGAGGTTCCCGGACTGGAGGGACAACCCCTACGTCAAAGCCTTCCCGGCCAGGCACCGGTGGATCCTCCGGCAGCTCGCGGGAAGAAGATACCGCGCGGTCAGGACGCTGTTCCTGATCCGGGACGCCCTGCGCGCGGGAAGGAGGAACGGAAGGACAGGATGAGGCTCCCGATCTCAGACAAAAAGAGAGTGCTGTTCAGGAACACGGCGATGCTGTACGTCCTGACCTTCTCCACATATCTTCTCCAGCTCATCGTGGTGCCTTACGAGAGCCGGGTCCTCCATGCGGAGAATTACGGGATCGTGCTCCTCGCCAAAGCCGTCATGGTCTATTTCAACCTCCTGATCGATTTCGGGTTCCACCTCTCGGCGACGGAGAAGATCGCCAGAGCCCGGGACGACGCGGGGAAGATGTCCAGGATCTTCACGGCCGTCACGCTGAACAAGACGGCCCTGACGGCCGCGGGCGGCGCGGTCCTTGGGATCCTCTGCGCCCTGATCCCGAGGTGGACGCCCCATACGGCCTTCTTCTTCGCCTTCTACCTGGCCACGGCCCTCAATTCCCTGATCCCGGACTACCTGTACCGGGGCATCGAACAGATGGGCGCGATCACGGTCCGGGTCGTCCTGGTCAAGCTGTTCTTCACGGCCATGATCTTCCTGTGCATGAGGGAGCCGGACGACTACTACATGGAGCCGCTCTTCATGATCCTGGGCAGCGCCGCCGCCCTCGCCGGGGTCTGGATCCACCTCTCGAGGAAGATCGGGGTGCGCTTCACGCGCTGCAGCCTGCGCGAGATCCGGACGAACCTCGGGAGCTCCATATGGTTCTTCCTTTCGGGCATCGCGTCGACCCTGTACACGTCGGCGAACACGATCGTCCTGGATTTCCTGTCCGGGGGGAGCGCGACCGCGTTCTACGGGGGAGCGGAGAAGCTCGTCGTCACGGCGCAGACCGCCTTTTCGCCGGTCGCCGACAGCCTGTACCCCTACATGACGAAAAACAGGGATTTCCGCCTGATCCGCAGACTGCTCCTGATCCTGGAGCCCGCCGTGATCCTGGGATGCGCCGTCGTGTTCGTCTGGGCCGAGCCCCTCGTCGTCTGGTTCTTCGGCGCGGAATACGCGCCCATGGCGCCGGTTCTGCGCGCGATGCTCCCGATGATCGCGTTCATACTGCCGAACTATCTCCTGAGTTTCCCGTTCCTCAGCGCGATGGGGCTCACGGTGTACGCGACCTATTCCGTGTTCGCCGGCGCGGGGCTGCATATCGTGAACCTGGCCGTCCTGTACGTGACCGGCAGGCTGAACATGGTCACCCTCGGCATCCTGGCGTCCGTCGCGGAAGGCGTCATCCTCCTCGTCAGGCTCTTCGTCATCTGGAGATACCGCGGCAGACTGGGAGGGGAAAGATGAAGCTCAGCGTGATCGTGCCGGTCTTCAACACGGCGGGATACCTTCCCGAGTGCGTGGGGTCCCTGCTCGGCTTCGACGGTCGGGAAACGGAGATCATCCTCGTGGACGACGGGTCGACGGACGGCGTGAGCGGCGCCCTCTGCGACCGCTACGCGGCGGAACACCCGTCCCTCGTGCGGACGGTCCATCAGGAGAACCGGGGGCTCGGGGAAGCGAGGAACACGGGGATACGGCAGGCGCGGGGAGAGTACCTCCTCTTCGTCGACAGCGACGATTATCTCCTTCCCGGAGCTCCGGAGAAGATCTCGGGATGCGCGGCCGAAGCCGCGGCGGACATGTACGTCTTCCGCTTCGAGTACCGCGGGGAAGACGGATCGGCGGCGCCGGCCGAAAGCCTGCCTTCCGGCCTTTCCGGGAGGACGGCCGCGGACCTGGAAACGGTCCCGGAACTGCTCTGGGATCCTCCCATGGCCTGGAACAGGATCTGCAGGAAGAGCCTCTTCACGGAACACGGCATCTTTTTCCCGGCAGGCATCTGGTTCGAGGACCTGGCGACGACGCCCGCGCTCCTGCTGGAAGCGGAGACGGTCGTGCAGCTCCCCGACGTCCTGTACGGCTACAGGGTGAGGGAAGGATCCATCACCCGGAACCGGGACGCGCGGAGGAACCTGGATATCCTGGAAGCGCTGGACCGCGTCCTGCGGTATTATGAAAAGAGAGACGCTTCCGGCCGGTACGCGTCCCATCTCTGCGTCCTGTGCGCGGAGCACTGCGCCGAAGCGGCCCGCCGCGCGCTCATGAGCGGTGCGGACGGGACCGTCCCCTCGCAGATCGCGGAGTATCTCCGGACGCGGTTCCCCGATATCCGCAGGGAGCCCCGGATGTCCCGCCTCGGACGCAGGAAGCGGCTGCTGCTGGGGCTGCTCCTGGACGGACGCTTCGGAACGGCCCGGCGGATCCTTCTGGCCGCTGACGGACTGAAAAAAAGGATCAGGAGGCTCCGCACCCGGAACACCGCCCGGTGAGGGAGCGGAGAACCGCAGGAGACGGATATGAGGATGGAGAAACGGATCGGGAAGACGCTGGCTGCCGTTCTGGCGGCCGGGGTGTTTTTCCTGTCCTCCTGTTCCTCCGGCATCCCCGGTCCGGCTTCGGCGCGGGAATGGGTGAAGGATCTGTTCGGGGATCCCGGGGAACTGCCGGTCCTCAATGAAGTCAGCTGCGCGAACTTCTCCCTGCTCAGGGATCCGGTGACGGGAGACTTCGAAGACTACATCGAACTGTACAATCCCGCCGGCCGTCCGGTCAGCGTCGAAGGCCTGTCCGTTTCCGATTCGCCGAAAAAGAAGTTCGGGCTTCCCGGGATCGAGATCGCCCCCGGCGGATACCTGATCCTCTGGGCGGACGGCTCGGACGAAGTCCGGGCGCTGGAGGCGACGGAAGATTCCCCGGCCTGCTGTCTCCTGCCCTTCAGACTGTCGGAAGGGGAGAGCATGTGCTTCTACGGGAAGAACGGCTCGCTGCTCGAGAAGGTCGCCCTCCCGTCCCCGCACAAGAACATCGCGGTGACGAAGGTGGACGGGGCGTGGACCGAAGCGTGGGGCACGCCCGGCGCGGCCAACCGGGACGACGCGGACGCGCTGTACGTACGGCCGTCGCTCGTTCCGCCGTCGTTCGATCATGAGAGCGGATTTTATGAGGAAGCCTTCGATCTCGTCATCTCTTCGGAAGAGGGAGGAACGATCCGCTACACGCTGGACGGCAGCGTGCCCGGCAGGAAGTCGACCGTCTATACGGAACCGATCCGCATCCGGGACAGATCCGATGAAAAGAACAGGGTCGTGAGCCAGCCGAACACGACGCTGGAACGGGACGGCGCGGTCACGGAACCCGTCCCCAAAGGGACGGTGGTGAGAGCGGCCGTGTTCCGGGACGACGGATCGTACAGCGAAACGGTGAACGCACACTTCTACGTGGGAAAGGCCGCCCGGCTGTATGAAGGACGCGCCGTCCTGTCCGTGATCGCCGATCCGGACGATCTGTTCGGCGAGTACGGGATCTGCGTGACGGGGCCCTCGTACGACGCGTGGTACGACGGAGACAGGGAAGGCGACGCACCCTGGCCGCAGTACATGGTCTACGGTCCGCAGACGGAAAGGGACGCGGAGATCCTCCTGTGGAACGCGGACAGGGAGATCGTGGTCCGCAGTGCCTGCGGGATGCGCCTGAGCGGGGAGTGGGCCAGAGGGCTCGCCCTGAAACGTTTCACTTTCTACGCGAGAAAGATGTACGGAGGGAGCGGCACGTTCGGAGAAGGCCTGTTCCCGGGCGCGAGCCCCCACGCTTTCACCACGCGGGACGGGACAGGCGACGTCATAGCGACGGAACTGGCGGAGGACCTCGGCATCGGCGGGCTCGCGGCGTACCCTGAAACGGTCGCCGAGTTCGTCAACGGGGAATTCTACAGGGAGATCTATCTCCGCGAGCATTACGACAGACAGTATTTCGCGGATCATTTCGGGGCTGATAAGGACGACGTGGTCCTGATCTCCGACGGTGAACTGGACGCGGGGACGGAAGCGGACCTCGAAGAGTACCGGTCGTTCATCTCCTACGTCCTGGAAAACGACGCGTCCGATCCCGCGGTCTACGAGACGATCCGGAGCCGGATGGACGTGGAGAACTTCGCGTATTACACCGCGTACCGGCTCTACGTCATCGACAGGGACTGGGATCTGAACAAGAACAGCAAGGTATGGAAGTCCCGTACGGGCGGCGGGGAAGGCGCTCTCGACGGACGCTGGAGGTGGATGCTCTTCGACCTGGACTCCGCCGGATGGCTCACGGAATGGGACAAGATCGACCCCTTCGAAACCCCGATGCCTTTCAGTGAGAAGACCTACCTGGAACTCCCGCTGCTCGCGGATCTTCTGAAGAATCCGGAATTCAGGGAACTGTTCGTCAGAGCGTGGGTGCGGATCGCCGACGAGACCGTCACGCCGGAACGGGCGGAGCCCCTGATCGGCCGCTATGAGCCCGGTGAGGATTCCAAATGGCGTCTGGCGGGGAAGAGACAGAAAGAGGCGCCGGGGTTCCTCATGAAGGCGCTCGGCCTGACCGAAGAGGAACTGGAACGCATCCTCGAATAGTGCGCGCCGCCGCGCGGAAGAGAGATAAGGAGACGGAAATGGATATCCGGAAGTCATTCGACACGTTCGTGAAAGAGACGGCGCTGTCCGCCTGGGGGAAAGCCGCCTTCCTGGCCTGCTTCGCCGCGGGCTATGCCGCGCACCTGTTCGCCTTCACGAACATCATCCCCAATTCGGACGGCCTGTCCCGGGTCGTGGACCCGCAGCAGATGACGATCTCGGGCCGCTGGTTCCTCCACTACGCCACGATGTGGAACGGATACGTCCAGTCGCCGGCGGTGATCGGGTTCTTCTCCGTCCTGTTCATCGCGCTCGCGGCGGTCCTCGCCGTGTCCCTCCTGAAGATCCGTGATCCTCTGTTCGCGGGTTTTGCCGGCGTCCTCATGATCGTGTTCCCGCCGACGGCGCACACCTATCTGTACATGTTCACGGCGTCCGCGTACTTCTTCGGGATCCTGCTCGCAGTGGCCGGCGTATGGGTCACGGAGCGCTTCCGGTACGGCTTCCTTCCGGGAGCCCTCCTGCTCGCCTGCTCGGTCGGGACCTACCAGGCCTATCTGGCCGTCGCCGCGGTCCTGTCCGCGGTCTGCGTCCTCCTCTTCGCGCTGGAGGAGGGCCGGGACGCGAAGGACGTCCTGCTGCGCGCCGCGCGCCATCTCGCCTTCGGGGTCCTGGGACTCGTCCTGTATTTCCTGATCCTCCGCCTCTTCCTGTGGGCGAAGGACCTGACGCTCATCGACTACCGGGGGATCAGCTCCATGGGCAGCCGGATGCTGCCCGGCGAGCTCCTGTCCCATGCCGTGCCGGCCTGTAAAAACTTCTTCCGCTTCTTCCTCAGGCCGGGCGGATACGCTTCCTACACGACCGTCTTTTCCGCGGCCGTGAACGTCGCGTTCTTCCTTTTCGCCGCCGCGGCCTTCGCGATCCTCGCCGCGCGGAACGGGCTCAGGAAACGTCCCGGTCCCGCCGTGACCGCCTGCCTCATGATCGCGTCGGTCCCCCTGCTGACCAACCTGTGCGAATTCATGGGCGACACGAAGGACATCCTGCGCTATTCGTTCGTCTTCGTCTACATCGCCGCCCTGGCCCTGGCGTCCCGCGCGGCGGGAGCTCCCGGGCCGGATGCCGGGGAGAGGGCGGAACGGGCGAAGCGGGCCGCGGAAAGGATCCGCGTCTTCGGGAAGGCTGGGATCGCCCTGTGCTGCGCCCTCATCTGCATCTTCTTTTTCTACGTCGACAACCTGGCCTACACGGCTTCCGCGACCGCGCACCGCGCCACGGAATCCTTCGCGACCCGTCTCGTGGAGAGGGTCGAATCGGCCCCCGGCTACGAGCAGGGCATGGAGGTCGTCATCATCGGGCCCTTCCCGGACAAGGTCTATCACGGCGGGATCGAAGCGTTCCGCCTGACGGAAGCGCCGAGGGATTCGGTCCTTCCCCTGAACAAACACGTCTACTACTATCTGAACGACTGGCTGAACGTGCCCTGGCCGGAACCGGACGAGGACGTCATGATGGCCGTTTCGGACAGCGAAGCCTTCAAAGCGATGCCCCTGTATCCGAGCGACGGCAGCGTCGCCGTGTCGGACGGGAGGGTCATCGTCAAGCTGGCGAAGCAGTACCGGCCCAAACAGGCTTTCGAGATCCAGTACGAGAACAGGAAATAGGGAGGAAAAGGCATGCTTTCCGTGATCATACCGGCCTTCAACGAGGAGGAGACCGTCGCGTCCGCATATGATGCGATCGACGGGACGCTGACGGACGCGGGGATCGGCCACGAACTGATCTTCGTCGACGACGGGTCGGCCGACGGGACCTGGGAGGAGATCCGCAGGATCTCGGATGCCCATCCGGGCGTGACCGGCGTCCGCTTCAGCCGGAACTTCGGCAAGGAGGCGGCGATCTTCGCCGGACTCGGGCGGGCCGCGGGCGACGCCTGCGTCGTCATCGACTGCGATCTGCAGATGCCGCCCGAAACGATCGTCGGGATGTACCGGCTCTGGGAAGAAGGGTACGAAGTCGTGGAAGGGATCAAGGAGGATCCCGGACAGCCGAACCGGTTCCGCCGCGCGGGAGCGGACGTCTTCTATGCCCTCATCAGCCGGTCCACGGGGATGGACATGACGGAATCCTCGGATTTCAAGCTGCTCGACCGCAAGGTCGTGGACGCCCTGAACGGGATCCGGGAACAGGGCGTGTTCTTCCGCGCCCTGAGCTACTGGGTCGGATTCCGGCGCACGAGCGTGCGCTACGCCGTGCGGCCGAGGACCGCGGGAAAGTCCAAGTGGGATTACCGGAGCCTCAGCCGCTACGCGGTGCGGAACCTGTGCTCGTTCACGTCGGCGCCTCTGCACATCATCACGGTGCTCGGGATCATCATGCTGGTCACGGCGCTCGTGTTCGGCACGATCGCCCTGGTGCAGAAGCTGTCCGGCGCCGCCCTCGGGGGATTCACGACCGTGATCGTCCTGCTCCTGTTCATCGGGAGCCTCGTCATGATCTCCCTGGGGATCATCGGATACTACGTCGCCAGGATCTTCGAGGAGATCAAGGGCAGGCCGCGCTTCATCGTCACGGAGACCTGCGGCAAGGAGGACGGACATGGATAAGATCGCCGTGCTCGTGCCCTGTTTCAACGAAGCGCCGACCGTCGCCAAAGTCGTGGAGGACTTCCGCCGCGCCCTTCCGGGATGCACGGTCTACGTCTGCGACAACGGTTCCACGGACGGGACCGCGGAGGCCGCCGAAGCCGCCGGCGCCGTCGTGATCCGGGAATACCGCAGGGGCAAAGGCCACGTGATCCGCCACATGTTCCGGGAGATCGACGCGGAATGCTACGTCATGGTGGACGGCGACGACACCTATCCCGCCGAATACGCCCCGGCCCTCATCGCGCCGATCCTGGAAAAGCATGCGGACATGACCGTGGGGGACCGCCTTTCCTCCACCTATTTCACGGAGAACAAGCGCCCCTTCCATAATTTCGGCAACCGGCTGATCCGCGGCGCCGTCAATACCGTGTTCCGCAGCGACGTCCGCGACGTGATGACGGGATTCCGTGCCTTCAGCTATCTGTTCGTCAAGAGCTTCCCCGTGCTTTCGGAAGGCTTCGAGATCGAGACGGAGATGACGGTCCACGCCATCGACAAAAACATGCACGTGGAGAACGTGACCGTGGGGTACCGCGACCGGGCGGCCGGAAGCGTCTCCAAACTGGACACGATCCCGGACGGTCTCCGGGTGATAGGGACCGTGATCCGGCTGTTCCGGGACTTCAGGCCGCTCGCGTTCTTCGGGCTCATCGGCCTCGTGCTGCTCGCGCTGGCCGCCGGGTTCTTCCTTCCCGTCCTGGCGGAGTACGTCCGCACCGGGCTCGTCCCGCGTTTCCCCACGCTCATCATCTGCGGATTCGCCGCGCTCGCGGCCCTGCAGTCCTTCTTCGCCGGCCTGATCCTGCACACCATGCGCCGCAGAGAGCGCCGGGATTTCGAGTCTCGGCTCATCGGGATCTGGGACGGATACCGAAGAAAACGGGAGGAGGCGCGGGATGAATAAACTGAAACGGATCCTCCCGATCCTGGCGGCCCTTGTCCTGGCGCTGCTCCTCGAAGTTTTCGCGTTCAACTGGCGCAGCGTTTTCTCGCTCGGGGGAGAGTGGACCCCTCTGCCGGAGCCGGCCGTCACCGATGATCTGGCGTCGCAGAAGAACGTCAACCTGACGTTCAAATCCCTATACAGGGATATCCGGTGGTGCCATATCGACATCGAGGTGAGGGACGGAGCCGGGAACCCCGTGCCGACGCGTTTCGACGTGAGCCTGAGCGACGAGGGTTCCCACAAGGCTTACAAGGCCGGGAGCGTCCTTTATTATCCCGGCTATGACAGGGCGGCCTGGTTCCCGCTGCACAGCTACGGGCAGGTCCGGTATCTGACGGTCTCGGTGCAGGCGGACAGGGAAGGATGTACCTGGCGGCTGCGCGAAGCCTCCGTCAACGGCAGCGTGCCCTTCCGGATCTCCGTTCCGCGGACCTTCGGGCTGTTCGCGCTCTTCTTCCTGCTGTGGGCGCTGCGCCCCGGCTCCGTCGTATGGGACAACCGGTCCTGGAACCGGCGCCGCTGGGCGAAGATCCTGTGCGTGGTCCTGATCCTGGCGCTGAACCTGTTCGGCCTCCTCAAATTGACGCTGTCCAACCAGTCGATGAACCATATCCCCGACGATCCCTGGTGGGAGCACCATCTCCAGTACGCCAAGCTTGCCCGCGCCTTCACGGAAGGGAGACTGTGGATCGAGGAGCCCGGACAGGAGAAGGCCCTGGAGATGCTCTCCGGCATGAAGGATCCCTACGACACTTCGGCCCGCCTGGGGCTCTTCGCCGAAAACGGCATGACCGCGCCCTGGGATACCGCTTTCTACGACGGGCATCTGTACGTCTATTTCGGCGTCGTCCCGGTGGTCCTGACGTATCTTCCCTGGTGTCTTCTGGCCGGCCGCGACCTGCCCACCGTCTGGGCCGTGATCCTGTCGGGCGCGGCGGCCCTGGGCGGCGCGTTCCTCCTGATGAGGGTCCTGGTCCGCAGCCGCTTCCCGAAGACGCCTTTCCCCGCATACGTCCTGCTCTCGCTGCTCCTGGGCAACTGCACCGGGGTGCTCTCCTTCGCGGTCCATCCCTCGTTCTACATCGTGCCCATCCATTTCTCCCTGGCCTTCGTCCACTTTGCCCTGGCCCTGTGGTTCTCGGCCGATCTGCGCTGGACGGGCCCGTCGGAACTCTGTCCCGCGGATGAGACGGACGCGCTCTGCTTCACCAGGCTCCTTCCCGCGGCCGGCGGGCACGGGGTCTCCCTGCGCATCGCCGCGGGCTCCCTCTGCGCCGCGCTGACGGCGGGCTGCAGGCCGCAGTTCCTGGTGTTCTCCGTGCTGGCCCTGCCGCTCTTCCTGCCCAAGCTCCGGGAGGAGAAGGACCGCTCCGTCCTGCTGCGCCGGATCCTGGCGTTCGCGCTGCCCTACGCGGCTGTGGCCGTCCTCCTCATGCTCTACAACCATGCGCGCTTCGGTTCTCCCTTCGATTTCGGCGCGAACTACAACCTCACGACCAACGACATGAGGCTGAGAGGATTCGAGCCCGGCCGCCTGCCCGACGGGTTCTTCACCTACCTGTTCCAGCTGCCGAACCTTCAGCCTTTCTTCCCGTACTGGACGGAGGCGCCTTTCACGCCTCTGTACGTGGGGAAGACCATCTCCGAGCCCATGTTCGGGGGAGCCCTCGTGACGTTCCCCTTCCTGTGGTTCCTCGCGGGTCTTCGGCGCGCCGCGCCGGTCCTGCGGGAGAAAAAGCTGTTCCGGACGGCCGTCCTGCCGCTCCCGCTGGCCCTGGCCGTCGTGGCGGCGGACACGGAGATGGCCGGCATCCTCTGGCGCTATACGAACGATTATCTCCCGCTTCTCTTTCTGTCCGCCGCCTTCGTGTTCCCGGCGCTGCTGCAGGGAACGGGGGAGGAAAAGGGAAGGAAGCGCCTCTTCGCTCTCCTGACCGCGGCGGCCGTACTCACCTTCTTCGCCTGCCTCATGATCGGCATAGTCAACGCCAAACTGCCGGAACGGTCCGTGGAGACCTATTACGCCCTCAGGGACCTTCTGAGCATCCCGTGACGGGCACGGGACGAAAGGAGAAGACATGAACGGAAAACGCGTCATGCTGATCGCCTTCTACAACAAGAAGGCGCTGGGCGTCCGGTATCTGGAGACCGCCCTGGCGGCGGACGGATACGAAGTCAGGACGGTGTTCTACAAGGACTTCAACAGCGTCCACCCCGCAAAGACCACAGAACGCGAACTCGAACTCCTGAAAGAGGACGTCGGGAGGTATGGGCCTCTCATGATCGGGCTGTCCGTCATGAGTTCCATGTACCTGGAAACGGTGGACCGGATCCTGGACATGCTGCGCGCGTCGTTCGATGTCCCCGTCGTCTGCGGCGGGGCCTTCGCCACCATGTTCCCGGAACTCATGCTGGACCGCGGAGCGGACTACGTGATCCGCAGCGACGGCGAGACCGCGATCTGCCGTCTGGCGGACGCCTTGTACGCCGGTGAGGATCCGGGCGGCATACCTTCGCTCTGCTTCAGGACCGGCGGCGAAACGGTCGTGAACGAGATCGCCGGCATCGCCGACGATATCGACGCGTACGGCCTGCCCGCCGTCCGGTGCATGGACGCGTGCTTCATCGACGGCGACACGCTGACAGAGGGGGATCCGCAGCTCGACACGCTCAGCTACGAGGTCATCGCCTCCCGCGGCTGTCCGTTCACCTGTTCATACTGCTGCTGCAGCAATCTCGCGCGGCTCCTCCCCAAAGGGATACGGCACGTCCGCACCCGGTCCGTGCGCAGCGTGATCGACGAACTGATCGAGGCGAAGAAGCAGTGCAGGAAGATCGTCTTCGTCCATTTTTACGACGAGGTCTTTCCCAACCTGCCCGGATGGGTGGACGAATTCGTCTCGGAATACAGAAAGCACGTCAACCTTCCCTTCACCATCTGGTCCCATCCCAACGCGGTCCGGGAAGACGTGCTGAAGAAACTGGTCAAGGTCGGCCTGACCGAGGTCATCATGGGGATTCAGTCGGGATCCGAACGGGTCAGACGGGACGTTTTCCACCGCTATGAAAAGCAGGAGGACATCATCGAGGCCACGAGGATCATCCGCGAGAGCGGCGTGTTCTGGGGCTGCTTCGACTTCATGCTCCAGCATCCCTTCGAGACGATCGACGACCTGAAGGAAAGCTATCGGCTCGCGAAAAAACTGTACGGTCCCCTCGAACTGCAGCTCCACGGACTGAATTTCCTTCCTGGGACCGATATCGTGCCCATGGCGATCGAGGCGGGCTATTATACGAAGGAAGAGATGGACCGGATCATGTTCGCTCCCATGGACGAGCAGTTCGGCGCGTACTGGCACCGCGAGACGACCCGGGAGAGCGATCTGTGGTACAAGATGATCTTCTGCGTGCAGTTCGGGAGCATCCGGAAAAAGATCGAGCGTTTCGAGGACGATCCGCTCGCCCACGCGGAGGAGATCGACAGGCTCTATGAAAAGGCGCAGAAATACACCAGGATCCGGTACCTGTACAAAAAATCCCGCATCGTACTGAAAAGGCTGTTCATGGGAAACATCCCGAAGCCGGAACGCCGGGAAAGGAGCGTATGACTGTGAAGAACAACCTGATCGTCGCGGGCGTGCCGAGGGCGGGGAAGAGCACCCTTTCCCGCAGGATCGCGGAAGCATTCGGGCATCAGCACGTCAGCATGGATTCCATCATCGCGGGCTTCGAGAAGTGTTTCCCGGAGACCGGGGTGAGCACGTACTGCGGTCTTTCGTCCATGGACACCCTGAAGCTGATCAGCGGCAGGATGGCCCCCTTCGTCCGGGCGATGCTGGACAGCGGGGAATACGACGAAGCCGAGCC
>JAEEGL014001100.1_pt1 | contig 21297 bp, 12 predicted proteins | sample 9134231 | NCBI WGS metagenome assembly JAEEGL01 (sample SAMN16246548, study PRJNA631951) | gut metagenome | biome: gut microbiome; feature: rumen; material: fiber-attached | host: Bos | place: Iran: Karaj | collected 2018-10
AACCCGGTAGCTGAGAACCACAGCACCGAGCTCATCGCATGTATCGGCGCGGCCTACCCTTCGATCAATTTCTTCCGCAAGAGCGCGAAGGAAGCCCTGTCGAAGACATTGATCCTGAGCATCGTTGCGCTGGCGATAGTTATCGCGGCGGCGGTAATTATCATACTCAATGGTAAGATGGAGTACGATAAGACCCTGGATGCGCAGAAGAGTCTGACAGCACAGAGAGATGCGCTGGAAGCAGGCGGCATAGAGCAGCTGGAGGCAGAGTACGCAGCGGCAAAGGCGAGGTACCAGAGCGTAGTTGAAGCCGATGCCGGAACATTCACTTACAACGAGAACTGGAACAAGATCCTGGCTTACTTAGAGCAGGAAAGTGTTTCGAATCTGCATGTAAGCTCACTTACATCATCTGATGCGGGTCTTTCGCTGAATGTGACGGTAGCCAGCAAAGAGGATGCCGCTAAACTGATCCTTCAGCTTCAGAAAATCCCGTATCTGGCAGATGTACAGGTTGGTTCGATCGCTGAGAACATAGATGAGACATCCGGAGCGAAGGTTGTCACATTCTCAATCCAGTGTTCATACAAGCTTCCCGATGAAGAAGCTGCAGAAAGCGGAAAGGAGGAGTAAATCATGAAGATCACACAGAAGTATATACAGTACATATTACTCCTCTTAATCGTAGCTATAGCGGCAGGAGCTTATTATTTCGGATATGTCGGATTTATTGAAAAGGCCAATTCGGTTAAGCAGCGCAACAAGGCGATCGAGGCCAGGATATCAGAACTGAACGACAAAGAGACTCACCGCGATGAGTGGACTCAGGCTATTGTAAAATCAGACGAAGATATCAAGAAACTTTTGGTTAAATACGGTCCGGGCAATACTCCCGAAAAGGATATCATGTTCATCAGAGCTCTTGAGGATGCTTCGGATATGACCGTATCCAGTATGACATTTACTCAGGATACTCCGCTGTTTGTCAGCGAGGATCTCGATGAGAACGGAAATCCCGTGACCGAACTTGATTCTTCTATGCTGTCGATCGCATACTCGACTACATATGAAGGTCTGAAGAAGTGCATGGATTTCATCAACGGCTACGAAGAGCGTATGAATGTCAGCACATTTACGGCCAGCACGAACCAGGAAACCGGTCTGGTTACAGGCAACATGGTCCTGAACCTGTATGGCGTAAAGGACGCGAATCATAAGTATGAGGAGCCTTTTGTTCCCGGTATAAGCCTCGGTGTTGACAATATCTTTGGTGCCATTGAATCGCTGGAAGGTCTGGGAAGTCTTGATAATATCCTTACTCCGCAGATCAATGACAACGCTGCGGACACTGCGGATACTGCGGACACTGAAGTCAATGACAATGAAACTGTCGATAACGGCGGAGCAACAGAGTAAATAACCCGGAGATGAGTAAAATGCGTAGACGTCAGCTGATAGGGAAGTCTTTAAAACTGAATAATGCAGGTGTTTCCCTGGTGGAGCTGATCGTGGCGATTCTGATCCTGGCTATCATCGCCGTTCCTCTCATGCGGCTTTTTACTACCGCTGCGAGGACCAATAAGGTTAACGCCGAGAAGGTAAATGCCGATATTGTAGCTGAGAACCTTTTGGAAATATTAAAGGCAAAGGGCATGAAAGGCTTCGCATATGAGGTATATGACTGCGAAAAGTCAGGTGCCGGTGCCGGCGGATACAAATCGTTCTGCGGTCTGCTGCCGGTAAAAAGTGTCACCGGCGGCGAAGCTACGATCACAAATATCATCCTGAATCCGCTCAGCTACGATTTTGTTGAGAATGCCGCCCATGAGTATGTATATACGATAAACGGCATCCATGAAGGCGATAAGGATTTTGACGCAACGATCAAGTTTAAGGCGCAGAATACTGTAAATACCGCGACAGAGTATTACAGAGCCGGATTTGACAAGGAGAATACCATTTTCCTCGATCCTCTGGCACATGACGAGTTCAGCGACGAAAAAGCGATCCAGTCATTCGTTAAGGCTAACAGGACCAAGGTTCTGCAGGATTATAACGACGAACTGGTAAGGTATCTCACTCATAATGAAGAGTATCCGGATGATCCGTGGGATCCCGCGACGCTTCATTATGATAACTATACCGACCCTTCCAGTATCATCAGCAATATAGACAGAGAAGTGGTCATAACTATCGATGATACGGATGATAATACCGGATATATCATCAACTCATATATAAAATACAAACTTGAAATGGTCGGTGTTGTAGATCCTCTGGATGAGGAGTTTATCAGCCCTATCTGCGATAACGTTGAAATACTGAAGCCCAAGGCAGGGGATCCGCTGAACCTGTTGCTGTTCTACGTGCCTTACGGTTATCTGGCACAGGCGGCATTTAAGGAAAATATATATGATCAGGTTAAGGATCTGGGAGACGGAACGGTCGAGCCGTATCTGAAAACTAAAGGATTGCTCAAAAATGTGACCGGGATCAATCTGCGTGAGAATTTCCAGAATGTAACGTTAAAGAATAATTCAACGACTGCAGTGCCGGATATTTATATCGTAGCGCAGGGCAAGGTTGATACTTTTCTGAACAGCCTGCTGGTGTATGCGTCGGTAGGAACGTTCGGAACATTTTACAGTAATATAGACATCGGTATCGATTATACCGACTCTCTGATCAAGGTAAAGAATACCGATGTGAATAAAGAGAGACTGTTGGATGTAGAGATCATTGTTAAGGATCATGATACAGGCGAGGAAATGAGAAAGCTTACATCCTCTATAGTTCGTAACAAAGATAACTAGGAAGGTCGGGTTTGTCTATGACGGTTAAAAGAAAGATGCTAAATAACAGAGGTTCGGCTCTGGTAACTGTCATCATATGCATGCTTTTTATAGGGATTATCGCTGCGACGGTAATCTCCATTGCGCGTTCTAATCTTGAATCGTCTATGACCGGCATGAAGTCAACAGAGAACTTCTATGACGGAGAGGAATCTCTCGACCTCATCCGAAGCGAGATCAAAAAAATGGCCGATGATGCGGTCAATACGGCATATATCAAATGGCTCACCGACTATACCGATGTAATATACGGAAATGATGTCATTGATGAAGAGAGCTATTCTGCCTTTACCGATTATTTCTGGAACGAACTGACAGCGCAGTTAAAAACCGTCTTTTACGTAAAGGAACAGACGGGAACGGATGAAGACGGAAATCCGATTTTCTCGACTCGAATTGCTCCGGTCCCTGCAAACGGGTATGAGGAGCTGCTGAAAAGGCTGCATATCACTCCTCTGGGAGGCCTTCCGGGGGAAGGCGAGACTCTGCCCGAGGACCTGATCCCTACCGTAGTAAGGTATATAGACGGCACTATCGCGATAGAGGGTGTCAAGATCCAGAGAACGGATACCAATAACGACCTGGTAACGATAGCTACCGACATGACGCTGGAGATCGGCGAACTGAAGGTTCAGATCGGCGCGAATATCGGTGTCAATACAAATATCGCGAACTATGCGCTTATCAGTGACCAGACCGTAGTTATGGCTGATCGCTATACCGATGATCCTAATTTTATCGCCGGCGGCAGTACATTATCTATTATCGGTGATATATACGGCGGAGGCAAAAAAGCCGGGAGCAGTCCGTCCGATTATTCGGGCAACGGCATTTATACACGCGGTATTACGGCAAAGCTGTATTCGGACAATATCGTTACCCGCTCGACATTTATGGCCGATGAGGCCGCAAAGGTTGAGATGCAGGGAAAGATGGAGGCCGGACAGAATGCTGCCAGCGGAGAATACCAGACAAAGCTGTGGGCAAACAATGTCCTGATGGACGGTAAGACTGCAGGCAGGATGAGTGTACAGGGCATCTGTAATATAGCGGATGACCTTACCATAAACGCTAACGGTTCAAAGTTCGAGCTGGTTGGCGAAAACAGTGAATATTACGGTTATAATACGACCTATGACGGTACTGCGGCATCTGACAGCTCATCCGTGATCATAAACGGAAAGAACGTCAAGCTCGATCTTTCAGCCGCAAAGAAGCTCTATCTGGCAGGAAAGAGTTATGTATATGTTCCCAATACATGGCTCCAGCAAAACGGTACCGGAATGACATATCTCCAGGGTGAGTCTATTTCGGTCAGAACCCTGCAGGCAGCGTACCTGCTTCCCGGTGAGTGTATAGACGGCGTAGGCCACAACCCCATGACCGAGAAGGAATTTATCAGCATCAAAGATCCTGCGAATGCCGACAAAGTCGACAGAACAAAGATCAATATAAACAATACCAACAGTGCGGGCATGAGACTGGTATCGTACCTGAATCCTTCGGAGCCCTGCCATGTGGCAAAGGTAACGTATCAGCAGAACGGATCGGCCACACATTTGTACTATCTGTACATGAATTTTGTCACGCCCAATAAGGCTGCCGAGTACATGATGACTTTCAGCAATTACTATGAAGATGTCATTATGTCCAGGATACGTATGGCAAACCAGAATGACGATTATTCGGAGATCAAGCTTCCGGCGGCCAATCGTGTATATGATTCCGCCAAAAAGATGTGGCATTTCGAAAGAGGCAATATAGTCAATACCGGTAACCTTCTGGAGATCGGATATGATCCTGCCACGAATAATCCCACATATACGCTGTTCGAGAACAATGTCAGCATAAATGATAAGCCGTTCGGCGAAGAGTGCGGTACAATCAAAAAGAAGTATACGTTCATTTATACCAGCCTTTCCGAGAATACCAAGGCAGGAGATGATACTAAGGATCTGACCGATCTGCTCGAGATCAATTTTGATTCGATAACAGGTGATCTGGTAGAACCCATCCGCAATGATAAGGGTGAGGACATAAAGTTCCAGGTAGGTTCCTATGATACGGATGGCAGTGTTGGCAGAACAGCAGCTATGATCGTATCGGACAAAGATATTTATCTGCTCAGCAGCGGAATAGCTTTTGGTTCAAGAAGTGCCGCTATAAGGCCTTATCCGGATGCTAAAGGTCCTGCCGGAATCATTATCTCAAAGGGCAATGTTTATGTTGATTCCGCGGCGCCTACTTTCTGGGGAACTATCATAGCGCGCGGCGATATCCTGGTAGCAGGAAGCAACAAGAGAGTTATTGCGGCATCCACAAATGTGAGACAGCTGCTCCTGAGCCACAAACTGGTCGGCTCTTACTTCAGCAAGGGCGGAAAGACCAGCAATGTTACGGATCTGGATGGTGACAGCATTATTTCCATCGACTACACTAACTGGAAGAAGGACTAAATGGTGATTTCCAAGTTGAAAAAAGACAACAGAGGATTCTCTCTTGTCGAACTGATCGTTATCATTCTGATCATGGGAGTGCTGACTTCCGGCGCGGCCATGTCTATATCTACGGTTTATAACGCGGATGTTGACAGGGCGGCCAAGAAGTTCTGCTCTCTTATGAATGTTGCCCGGACCAAGGCTATGGCGCTCAATACATCGACTACCGAGATTATAGTGAAGCTGGAAAAAGAAGATGATTATATCTACGGCGGTGTGTATCAGCGAGTCGGAGGAACAGATACGCTGATCGGAACTTCGGGACGCGAAAAGCTGGGCAACTACCGTGTCAGCATGCAGGCGTCCGGTATGAAAAATGGCGGAGCCGCACTCGCGGATGTGGTAACGGCAGTATATCATTTTAATAAGGGTGACGGTGCCATAATTCTTGAAGAGTTCAGCGCGATGGCAGAAGACGCGGCAGGACCGCTTACAACGTACGGACTGGACGCGTCCAACAAATATAACGAAGCATATCTGTACAGGGATATGATATTTATGGGTTCACACGACTGCAGAGTCATAGTAGTACCCGCAACAGGAAGAACATACATAAAGTAATACGCAGAGAGGAAATACGTGATCATGACAGGAAAGAGAGTCTTGAATAATAACGGTTATTCGCTGGTGGAACTGATCGTATCTATTTTGATCATGTCCATGATCGGCGGTATTATTGTTATGCTCATTTCTTCATCACGTAATACATATAATGTTGTTAATACCGAAGCAGTGATCCAGCAGGAGTCCGAAGCGGTCAGGACGTTTGTCAATGAGCTGGCTATAGAGGCTTATGACTGCACAAACAGCGGTGATCCTTCAACATACGGATACGCGATAGACTGCGGCGGCGGAGATAAATGCATCTGGATACTGGCTCCCGACAATCATCAGGGACCGACTGTGGATTATTCGAATTACTATTATTTCCTGTTTCTGGAAGGCTCAACACATTGTTTAAGATATGTACGTATCAGCGCTTCAGAGATAGCTGATATCAATGATACGGATAACATTATAGCTTTGCTCAAGGGGAACGATTCATCATATAAGGTTTCGGGTGATGACTACAGCCTGCTGGCGGAGCATATTTCAGATATCAGATGCAAGAGAAGCGGTAATCTTATTACTGTTTCTGTAGCGTTAAGTTTTAATGATCAGTCGCCGTTGAAAACTATGGTTTTTAACGGAAGAAACATGTAAGTACTAAACCGGAAAGGCGAGTGATATTATGGCCAGGATCAGCAGAAGTCCAAAACTTAAAACCCTGATCGGAATCATCATGACTCTAATTATGGTGGTTTCTTTGTTTGCGGGCATCGGTGCCATTTGGGTAAACAGGGATGCTGATGAGGTGTTTGCGCGTGAAAGCGTTGTTAATGCGGCGGGAGTTTTTACAAATCCCAAAACAGATAAGAGAGCAGCGCTGGGAACCGCGAAAAATCCTTTTACTGTTCTCGAAATCGTGCCTAATGCAACCATGGCACAGTTCGGATATCTTGTAGAAGGTCAGGAACCCATCGACCTTCTGGCTCTGGCTACCAGTGATCTTATCAGCACTTCGAGCACATACAAGGATCTGCTGGAGCAGTACCTGAGCATCGAGCCTACGTCCAGTACGCCTCTTTGCTATGAGTTCGATTCACTTCTTGCTAATCCGCACGTAATTAAATATGGTGACGGAAAAACAGACAAGATTAATTCAGATGATGCTTCTCTGGTATGGAACAGCGACGGAAACAAACGCGACCAGTACGGTGAATATAAGGCTAATTCTAAGGGTGATATGGCGCTCCTGGAGACGCGTACCTACCCTGTAGTCGGCTATGCGCTTTTAAGGGAAAAGGATATAGATGCCTCACTCCAGACTATTAAGAGTGATGAAATGGAAACCAACGAGCTGTACAAGGGGACTCTGATCAATGAGGACTACAGCAACCTGGCCGATGTTTTCAACTCTAAGTACCATATCAACTACAGCGCGGCAAAGGATCCCGATCATGCCGGCGAAAACGACAATATAAAGGTCGAAGAGGGCGGTGTGTTTAAATCCCTGTATCAGAAGGTTGAAGCAGGCACCGGCGTATACAGCCGGAGTAAGTTTGTTTTCAATCCTGACGGCGGCCCTTACAGCTTATTATACAAATATGTTGGCACAAACGGTAATCTCGATATCGCCGATGTGCCTTATAAGTATGTCTATAGGGAGAGCAGCAGCGGATTTGTCAGCGGTACTGAGTTTGTAGCATTTAGAAGAAAGAAATCTGGTGATGAGGGCAAAGATACCTATAATATGGTATCCGGGGCATACTATAATAATAACAGCAATAATAAATACTATGAGAATAAGGGTACTGCATCGGATTATGATTTCAAAATAGACGGTTTCTTCAGTGCTTTTGTTGAAAAAGTTGCAAACGATGCACAAACTTATATTACTTCGTTATCGGGTAATTATACCGGAGATACTGTCGCTACAAATACTTTGCCAACGAATATTGATGCAAAAGGAGTGACTTTTTCACGCGGTAATAACTTAACGAGTAAAAAACCTACTGGATTTGATTCGGCGACAGAGTTTAAAAATATTTCAAAATCCTGGAAGGCAAATAACAAGACATATACTGATACTTTCTCCTATCGCTATGATACTAAGTATATTTATTTATGGGTTCATTATCCTACAAATCATGGTAAGGATCCGTCGTGGAATAATAGCTATTATCAGTATGAGTATAAGAAGGGTTCAACACGTGTACAAGATTATGCTGAGTATTATAAGTTTGACCTTATAAGTAATCCTGGCAGCCCTCAAACAACTAGTGGGGGAAAGTATTACCAGCTTGTATTTGAGTATGTTGCTGATGGATCCGGTAAGTTTGTTGTGGCTGATTTTACTAAAACCAATCCGGTGACTAAAGATGCATATATGAGCTACAATAAGGCTCTTAAGAATAATAGCTGGACCTGGAGAGCGCAGGATGCATTAGGCAGGATGAAAGCTGCATCAAACGGTAAATATAAGGATATCAGCGGAAGGAAAGAGTATCTCCCTCAGGCAACCTTTGCGGATAACACCGAAAAGAGCAGCGGAACCATGATTCCAATTCGCAACGAGCGAGAGTTTCTTGGTGAGTTCTATGAGGAATCCTGGCTTGGCGCTGAAAAGCTGCCTAAGCTGGCAGATGCAGACGATGGTTCAACTGTGACATATATGGGAGATAATAACTTCCCTGCAGTTGTCTACTCAAAGGACTATGATCGTTTTGTACTCATACCCGTACTGGATATTAAGCTTCGCTATACCTATACCTTCGTGCCTTACGCAGGTGTAATCGAGAGCCCCAGTATCATAATAAAGGCCAGATACGCATGGGAAGGTCTGGATTATTATGCAAACCTTAAGGTTGAAGCTGATGAGACTGAAAGGGCAAAGTATGCGCCTCCTGCTTTCCTAAGCGCGACTGAGCTCACCAAGACTCCTAATTCTTTTAAGTGGGTTAAAGCGGATCAGAATTACAGCAGTGCGTATAAGAAATCTTATACCAGCAACGATCTCTTCAAAAAGCAATCGGTCGGGCTGGCTTATTCGGGTGGTATCTATAAGAACAGCATGGAGGTTGACCGGTATAAGTTTATCGGTTGGTTTAAGGACCGCTACGGCGTAGAAGCACTCGGAACCACTGAAAAGCTTAACAGCAGCACCACATTATATGCGAAGTGGCTGGTTATGTATCCGGATAACTCCTCTACATGGGATGGATTTACGGTTACGTTTGACCAGAATATTCCGCCTGCTCCCGAACCTGCGGAAGGTGAACCTGAACCCGAGGCAGAGAACGCCGACAGGATGCCCGTAAGCATAACAAATGTCAGCAAAAATGCATATATTTGTGCGCCTGTCAGCATTCCTACGCGTTCGGATTATGAGTTCACCGGCTGGTACAAAGATGCTGAATGTACGGAGCAGTTTGTCTTTGCTAATCCGAACAAGACCGAGAACGAGCAGGCATCCGGAACTGACAGGATTACCGAGAATACTACCCTGTATGCCGGCTGGAAGCCGCTCGGAACAGATCGCTATAATATCGAACTGCACGGTGCGGAGTTTAATCTAAACCCTAACTATAGTGTTTTTATCGATCCTAAACAGGTAGTGAACGGTAAAAATGTTGCCATTAACGGAAAACGTTATTATGAGAAAGAAGAGCTCGATGAGGAAGGCAACCCTGTATATGACGAAGAGGGAAATCCTAAGATAGAGCAGATAAGTTACGAGTATATCCGTCTGCCTATTCCGGTTTGTTTGAAAAACGGAGCCGAAACGAGCGACTATGAATTCGCCGGATGGTATACGGATGAGGCCTGCACGATCAGAGCCGGAGAATATGACTCAGAGCAGACTGTGTTCCTGCTGGATCTTAATTTCCTTAAGAATCAGCGTCCTGAAGATGTACCGGAAAACTATTCCAAGAGTATCGATCTGTACGCTAAGTGGATCGACACATATAACAGACCTGTATATACCGTTACACTGGATGCAAATAAGCCCGCAGTGGCTGTAGCCGGAACCACGGTTGAGCATCTGGATAATACAACTATTATCCTGAATACCGGTGCCACGGATGAAACAACAGGTGAGCTGATCCCTGCAGTTGTTACAAAGGAAATGCGTCCCGATCCCACCATGGAAGGAAACGTTGAGGCACGCAGAAAAGGATATCATGTTTCTGTAGTGACTGTGACTCCCGAAGATCTGAGGATCGCAGCCAACCTGCAGCTGATCACTGACGCGGATCTGATCATATTGAACGAGACCTGTGATGATATGCTTTCAGATCTGTGGTACGAAGAACAGGGCGATAAGTACATATTCCTTAAGAATTCTTCCGATGCAGCCAAGCCTTTGATGAATTCGGTAGGTATCAAAGTACCTGATAAGGCAGATCTTAAAAAGAGCTTTTCGACCAATGATCTCAGTTGGGATGCCGTTGTTAAGATCATGTCCAGGATCAGCGGCTTTGAGTACGTAGGCAACAAATCCGTAGCGGTCGCAACATGCCCGGTTCTGTTTGACTACAATATTTACGAGAACTGCTCAAAGTCTAATGCTGTTTCGTTTACGACCAAAACGCAGGATAAGAAAACCATAACGGTATCCAGCGATAAAAGTTCAAATAACAACGTTTACAAGCTCTATCTGCTCACACAGCTTTCGAGCCCGGTAACCATGTACAATGCTTTCTTTACCGGACGTCTGGATAAGACCGTTGTAAACGGCAAACTGACACCCAAGGCCGGCGGTGAGTATTATTCGTTCACATCGACCGGATCAAACGATGCGACTGAATACTGGTGCGAAAAGACTCTGATCCCGTACAATGTAATCGACGAGTCGGAATGGAATGATGAGACCAAGAGGGCCAAGACACTCTCTCTGCTCGGATATAATACGAATATTGGGATGGCTGATAATACCAGCCTGATCAAGAATCGTATGTTCATCTACAACAATAACAAGAACCTTGTCAGGGACTATACCGCTGAGTCTATTAAGAGCGGCGATTCGGGCTATGATGACATCGTAGCTCTTCTTGGAGAGCCCAAAAACGGCAAGAGTGCTTTCCAGACAGGTGATGTATTCTATTACATGCTTCACAGCGATACTCTGTATGTGAACTTGGAGAGAGATATCAGTGTACTGGAGATCCAGCCGTATTCGTACAGGCACTACGACGAATACTGGTTCTGGTACATCAGCTGCTATGCACCGAACATTACCGGTAAGATCAGCGGAGTTTCCATGAGCTCACTGGAATTCCAGGCCAATATCGATGATCTGAATGCAAAGTATGATGTTATCTACCTCGGAACGAGCAACAAGATCATCGGCCTGAACGGTGATGAACTCGAAGGCATTAATCTCGATTATGACGGTGACGGAAAAGCCAATAATGGTCTGGCATACTATCATACAGGTGAACTTTGTGATCCGAGATGGACGGATGTTAGTGGCCATAGCCATAAGTCTTATTACAGAGTAGGAACATTCAACTCTGTCGATGGCGACGGAAATATTATAAATGACGATATTACCACTCTGTTTGCCAGCGGCGGAAATGATATGACTCTGGAAAAGTATAAGGATATTGCAGAGTTCCTGAACGCAGGTTACCCTATCATATTTGATGATGATCTCATCAGTGGGGATGACGCAAATACCGCTAAACTGGACAGAGCATCATGGTTCTATAAGCTGGTGCATGATGTTGTTACCACAAAAGAAAAGAAAGGCGATAAGTATTATTATACCTACAACTGGTATCGTGAGAGCGGTCCTGAGGCAGTCGCTGACGGAACATCGGCGCATCCTATACAGGGAAGCTTCTATGAATCCTTAAGGCATAAAACATTCGCTCTCGATTTCGATTACATTCCTGTGGAGTATTACGATAAGGAGAAGTATTCGACACGTACCGATTCACCGTACATTAACGGAGATTCCGGAAGCGACAGAGGCAAGGAACTGAAATACATCCTGAGGGTAAATTCCGTTACAGGAACCGGTAATTACAGGCTCAGACTCTTTGTAGATACAAACGGTGACGGAAGCTACGATCCGGATGATGAGAAACTAGACAGTGTTTATATTAAGAACACTGATGCGACCATGCCTTTGGACCGCGGCGAGGCGGCGTCATTTGTACTTACTGCCGGCGAAACTTATGAGGTTACCCGTGAGATAGTAGATTATTCGGGTATGATCCCCTGGAAGGTTCAGGTAACCGAACTGGATTCCAGAGGCGTAGAAACCAACGTCCGCGATCATCTGACCGGACTCTCCGCGCTCAGTGTGGCGGCGGACCAGAAAGAGCAGATCTATATTTTACAGATTACCACCGATATCAGAACGTCTACCGATAATCAGTATGTTATCATGGACGGCGCAGGATATCAGACAGAATATGTCACCAATCCCGGCGGCGGCAAGGGAAGTAAAGGTGATGAAGGTGGAAAAGGCGATGGCGGCGGCGGAAGTAAGAGCGGCGCTAAGGGCGAATTCGCCAACGGACGTTATGCGATGAATATCCGTTCAACCATTTATCTTCCTACCGATGAAGAGATAAAGGATGTATATTACGGTACTCCGGGTGTTGCCGGCAAAGGCTTGATAGAGAAGAATGAAAGAGGCAATACCAGGTCAAATACGTACTTTGGCACTCAGAACTCGCTGAAGCTGAAGAACAGGTATTATAATACTTCAACAAAAGACTATACTTATAATACGGATTACTTTAGTGGAAACGAGTACAATTATGTTTTCGATTCGAAAGAATGTTACTGGCTGGATCAGAATCAGTATGATTTGGCGAAGTCCATTGCTGCATACCAGGGTGTGGAATTCCCTTACTCGCTGGTTCAGTACAGGTATCAGAATGCCAGCAAGTTCCACTATTATACACATAACCTGAATGATTTTAATGTTCATTTCTTCAGGGTGTCCACTGCAGAACTGGCAGCTGTTGCAGATGATCCTGAGCATTATGTGATCGGTCGTTCTTATATACTCAAGAACGGCACCTATGTGGCCGATGATGTAGATGGTAAGGGCAACAATGAGGTTACGTGGGATAACATCGATATGATCATATTGGGCTTTGGACCGGGATATGACGATATAACGGATCCGGACAGCCTGGATATGATCGAGGAGTTTATAGACGCCGGAAAATCTGCGCTGTTTACTATAGATACTACGGCATATACCCGCTACTCTACTTCGTCTGCCTTTAATAGTGTGCTTCAGGAATTTTACAAAGCACATCCTGTTAAGCGATTCAGCGGGTCTGATGTATGGTGGATAGATTACTGGGCAGGTTATAACCTTACCACCCGTTTTGCAGATGTTATCGGACAGGATAAATATGGTGCGTTCTCCAATCGCGGAAAGATAGAAACAATAAAATCGCAGTTGGAATCAGCGCTCGGTACATCTGTGGGCAGCAGCTTTTTCGAAGATATTACGTTGAAAAACGTAAAGAATGTCGGAAAGATGCAGTATGACATTCCGTTCAAGACCGGCAATACAACAATGACTGCCGATCGGGCCGGTCTGGCAACGACCGGAAAGGTTTCGAGAAGCGGAGCCATTAAGGAAACGGAAACAGCATCCACAACAGATATCAGAGTACTTGTTCAGGGATTCTCGAGATCATTCTCTGCAAATAACAGTAACAAGCTGAACCCGGCAGTATTTGATGACGTGGATAAGAAAGTCAGAACGTCTGCAATTGCCACACAGACAAACGATGGTCAGATCGTTGCTTATCCTTATGAGATAGGAACAACGAGCAGCTACACGGGGAAGAGGTATATGGATATATCGTATGCTACACTTCCTGCGCTGCAGCTGAATACTGAGGACGATGATGTCGTTGTATGGTTCACACTGTACAGTGAGGCAGACGATGCCGCAAAGATAGTTAATGATGCAACAAATAACTATTATATCTACAGCAAGAAGAATGTAACTTATTCCGGAATAGGTGCTTGTCAGGGTGTTATCTCCGATGATGAATGTAAGCTTTTCGTTAATACTATGCTTGCATCTTATCGTGCGGCAGCTCAGGCAACACAGCCTGTAGTTACCAACAGCGACAGATCCGTATCGAGCGACAAGGATTGTCTGTATGTCGACTATGATGCTTCTGTAAAGGTTGACGATAATACCGCAACAACGCCTATCGGTCAGGATGTTATTACTAAAAAGGATGCTGACGGAAATACATTTAAGCTTGGTGAAGCAGGATCGGAAACACCTGTATTCTACAAGCGCGTGAATTTCGAGCTTCGCAACTACAGTATCCTGATGAAGAAGGTTATGACTGTTCACTATTATCCTGTAGTTTATCTGGATAACGGTGATAAGGAAGACGACGGAATAACTCCCAAGCCGGTTAAGGTAGTTCTGTATGATCATCCGCTGGTAGAACTGGATACGAAGAATACCGACTATACTATAACTGACACCGGTACCAAGCCTGAGAACACGGGGCCTTATATGAATACGCTGGAAACATTCAGGCAGAATGCGGATCCCACGAAGATATTGTCTATCAGACGAAACGGCAACATGGATAACTCGACTAAATGGACAAAGCCTGAATGGGGAACTCCCATTTTGGCTACTCATGCTGCTTCGACAGACATGGTATATCCTTATAAGATGCCTGACGGAAAGTCCACAAAGAATAGTTATGTGAACCGTGCCGTAGTAGGAGTTGGAAAAGAAGGCGTTGTAAGCTCACTGGAGCAGTATTTCGTGGATGTTCCTATTTCCGACAACTATTATGCCGAGCTGTTTAAAGATAAGGCGGATACGGATGTATACACCTATACGTATACTAAATCCGATGGTTCGACAGGGACAGGTTCAGTAACGTGGGGAACACTTAAGGCTAAGTTCGGTCTGGATGAAAACAGCGATTTTGAGATCGAGATCCAGGTTGCAATGAGATACGGCAAGACGCATTCAAAGTACACTCCTCTGGTAGGAACCCGAGGTGTAGTATTTATGAAGCGCGGATTGTTTACACTCGATTAATTAAAACAGATATTTTCAACAATGATTCCGGACGGCTCAGCTGCCCGGAATCATTTGCGATTTACACAAATCACGCATCGAAGTATAATAGTTTTTAAATAAGACAGAGCAAAGGAGATATGAAAAGTGCGAAAAGTGCTTGGAGCAGTATCAGTGTTCGTACTAGCGGCGGCTATCATTGCGGCAGCTGCCTTTGCGATGCTTTACGGAGTGACCTGTGACAAGGCTGCTGTCGCGCTGACTATCGTGCTCATTGTCTGCCTGGCATGGAACAGGAGGGAGAATAAATGAATTTTAACTCGCTTCAGTTCCTGATATTTTTGCCTGTTGTATTGGCGGCTTATTGGGTCATGCCAAAGCGGCTGCGCTGGGTTTTACTGTTGGGTGCCAGCTATTATTTTTATATGAGCTGGAACAAAAAGCTTATTATACTTATAGTCGCAACGACTCTGGTCTCCTATGCAGCCGGACTCATTTTGGAAAAGACCCGGAAAGAGGCACTCAGAAAGGCTGTGCTGGTCATAACGACGGTAGTTTGTCTGGGGGCTTTGGTATTCTTCAAATACTTCAATTTCTTAAGTGAGAATGTTGTATCGCTGCTGAACCTGTTTTCGCTGAAGATCAATTATACCCCGCTCGATATAGTGCTTCCGATCGGCATATCATTTTATACCTTCCAGACCTTGTCTTATGTTATAGATGTGTACAGAGGGACTTTCAAGGCCGAACGGCATTTGGGCTACTATGCCTTGTTTATATGTTTTTTCCCTCAGCTCGTGGCCGGCCCTATAGAGAGACCGGGGGATCTTATCCCACAGTTAAAAAAGGAGCATTTCTTTGACTTCAGTGACTTCTTATGCGGTTTAAGAATAATGCTTGTCGGTTTTTTTTATAAGGTCGCCATAGCAGATGTTATATCTATCTATGTTAACCGGGTCTTTGCAAATGCGGCAGAGGTGACCGGACTGGCTGTATTGCTGGCAGGATGCCTGTTTGCGGTTCAGATCTATTGCGATTTCGCCGGGTATTCAGAGATAGCAGTCGGAGCGGCCCGCATGATGGGTATACGGATCACACGTAACTTTAACAGACCGTACATGGTCAGAAGCTGTTCGGATTTTTTCAGAAGATGGCATATCACGCTTACCAGATGGTTTAAGGATTATGTATATTATCCCCTGTGCAGAAAACATAAAGGAGCAGCGGCAAGGATCATCAATACTTTTGTGGTATTTGCGCTGTGCGGGTTATGGCACGGAGCTGACTGGACATTTGTAATATGGGGATTGTATAATGCAGTCTTTATATGCATGGAAAGAATCATTAATAAGCGAATGGCTCTGAAACACTCAAAGAACGGTAAAAGTGCAGGCGGCAGGTCCCGTACGATACTCAGAGCAGTAATGATACTGATGATGCTGATACCTCAGGCAATCATATTCCGGGCAAGCAACTTGAAGCACATGATGATACTGTTTACTACACTGTTTACACGATGGAATGTGGGTAACGGTTATTTATCGGCAACAATGAGGAGCTTAGGGGCCAATGGTTTTTCGGTTGTTCAGGTTGTGGCCCTGGTAATCGGTATGGTTATGATATTCGATTATGGTGAGATAGGCAGGGAAAAGCCTTTTATCATGCCGGAGGGGCCTGAAGGCGATCTGACGGGTGCCAGGCACGTAGTGATCGGTGTTTTTGTAACTATTATTATTGCTCTCAGCTGGCTTTCTTTGCTGTCTACCGGAAGCGCAAGTGAGTTCCAGTATTTTCAATTCTAAGGAGACTGACGATGATCAGAAAAATGATAGGGGCTGTGTTAGTGATAATGACGCTTATTCTTTGCGCAGGGTGCAGGAATAGTGCCGGTGATAATGATAATAACCAGCCGACCCCGACTGCTGCGCAGGGAGTTACGGCCACGCCGGCGCAGGAACCTGTCTATACGGTTATCCTTCAGGAGAGCGAAGAGGAGTTTGAGGTCGTCGGCAGTACGAGCGTAAGTGTTAAACGAGGCGAAGCGGCGGTATTTGTTCTGAAAATGAAAAATGATCTGCGTGTTGAACGGGTAACACGAACAGGAGAAGAAGTTGAGGCTGAGATCGTCAACGAGAACGGTACTGCGACCATTACGATAAAAGACGTGCGGTTTTCTTTTGTTGTCTATACCGAATGCGCGGCAGCAGGTACATATATAGCATATTATCCCAACGGCGGAAAGTATCTGAAGGCCGAAGATCCTAAGGCACCGCTGTATGTAGGATACTCGATAAATAACAGACTGCGTCCCAATACAGAAACCGTGGTAGGGAAGCTGGAGCACAGCGGATGGATCCTTATCGGATGGAATACCGAGCCCGACGGCAGCGGTGAGCATATCGGACTGGGCAGCCGTGCCACTGTAAAAGAAGGAGACACGACAAATCTGTATGCCGAATGGGTAAAAGAAAGCGATGTCACGGAATTCGAGTTTGCAAAGGAAGACAGAAAGGCGGTATTGACAAAATATACAGGAACTGATGCAACCGTAGCTGTTCCGTCAATACTTGATGGTCTTCCTATAACAACTATTGCTGAAGGTGCATTTACCGGAGCGGATACGGTTAGGACGGTTGTGCTTCCGCCTTCCATAGAAACAGTGGAAGAGGGAGCGTTTAGGGACTCAACTCTGGAAGAACTATATCTTTCCGATAATATCGTGTCGATTACCGATATGTCGTTTGAAGGCTGTAAAGAGTTCTCAACAGTACATATTAATGCATATGATCTGCCAAGATGCGGGTCGGTTTTGTATTCAGAGTATAATTTCGCTGATAAATATGATATTCTTATGCTTCACAAAGATGAAAAGAAGATCGTATTGTTCGGCGGATCCGGAGCGTATTTCTCTACCGATATGAAAAAGATGGAATCTGAACTGAATGCGGCAGGGGAAGACTATATTTGCATAAACATGGCTGTAAACGGATGGTTCAACGGACCGGCTCAGTTCGAGATGATCATGCCTTTTTTGAATGAGGGAGATATCTTCCTGCATGCACCGGAGTCATCGTCGCCGTTCAGCGTCATGTATATGACCACAATGACTCCTTTTGTGCCGGGGTTCGATTATAACCGGATAAGGATATATTTCTGCATGGAATCGAATTATGATCTGTTCTCTCTGGTGGATCTGAGAACTGTTACGGATTTCTTTGAAGGACTGCGTACTTTTTTGGAATTCCGAAAAATACTGCCTGTACACAGATATACCGATTATAAGGATTCGCTCCGCTGGTATGCGGATTATTATGAGATTGATCTGGGATATATAGATGACAGAGGCGGAATAGCGTTTCCTCTGAAGCCGAAAGAATCGGTAGAGAGCGGTGAAGCGGATATCGTACCGGAGTATGTTACGGATGAAGCTGCGCACAACAGATTGAACGCTTTTTATGACAGGATGAAAGAAAACGGCGTAGATGTGCTGTTCACAAATGCGCCGATAAACGAGAACGCTCTTTATATGAGGCTGTTTAAGGGGAAGGATTTCAATTCGACAAGTGAAGGTGGAGCGCTTTATTACGGACGTGCTCCTGAAATACCGGATCCGGACTTTGAAGACCTGGATACATGGGTGAAGGCATATGAGGATGCGGTGGAGGAATACCTTCACTGTACCGTGATATTACCGCTGCATGAGGTACTTTATGATGTAGAGTATTTCTGCGAACCCGACTATCATCTGGCTGATGAAAAGAAAGCTGATTATACGGAGAAGATAATCACTGCATTAGAGGAATATTTGAAATAATGAAAAGAAGAGTGATCTTTATTGCGGCGGCAATTGTGCTGCTTTTGATTATTCCGGGCGTTATGGTGTCTGCGGGCCTGATCCTTCAAAACCCGTATTCGGAGACTTATTACGGTGAGCTGCCGGCCATGTATGACAGACTGGCCGGGACTGAAGGTAAGAAGGTGGTTCTGATAGGAAACAGCGGTGTAGCGTTTGGAGTAAGAAGCGATCTGCTCGAAAAGGAACTGGATGGATACAAGGTAGTTAATTTCGGGCTGTATGGCGCCATAGGAACCAAGACTATGCTGGATCTGTCCGAAGAACTGATAACTGAAGGGGATATAGTAATCATAATTCCTGAATTATACAATCAGACGGCATCTTTATATTTCTCTTCGAAGGACGTATACAGGGCTGTTGCTGGCCGTTCCGATATGATCAGAAAGCTGATCAGGAAAAACAGGGAAGCCATGGTGGCCGGTTACATCCCTTCGGTTGCAGAGAGATACGCATATCAAGATTCAACAGATCGAACGTCAAGCGTATATCTCAAATCGTCTTTTCTTGACATCGAAGGAAAAGAAGTTGGGTATATGACATATGAAAGACCCTATAATATCATGGCAGGAGGTTATGATCCCACAAACCTGCCGACAATTGATCCCGGCGTATACGGGGCGGGTTTTATTGATTATTTAAATGAGTATGCAAACACTGTAGAGCAAAAAGGCGCGAAAGTGCTTTATGCCTTTTCAGGGATGAATGAGTTGGCAGCTGGTAAAGACGCGGCGGAGAAAGCAGATTTTTTATATGATTATTTAAGAGAAAAGCTGAGTTTTGATATTCTTTCGAACCCTGTTAAATATATTTTGGATTATCGGTGGTTCTATGATAATAATGTGCATCTGAATTCAGCCGGCGCTTACAAGTATACAGCTTTGCTGGCAGAAGATATAAAGATGTATCTGGGGATGGACACCGGGTGTGACATTGAAGTGCCGGCGATTCCAGAAATGCCAGTGCTGGAAGCCTATGCAGGGAATAATCGTGATGCGGGTTACTTCCTGTGGAAAAAAATATCGGATGCTTCTGGAGAATATATTATGCTTACCGGGCTGACAGAAGCAGGAAAAGAAGCTACTGAGATCATTATTCCTTCCGATTATGACGGCATTCCGGTTCGGTCTTTTGCTGCAGATGTTTTTGCAGGTGATACAATTGTATCAAGAATTGTTTTATCATCTAACATTACTACTATCTACGATTACAGTTTTGATGGAGCGGAGAGGTTGACAGAACTGGTGTTTATGCATGATAACGTACTGCATCTCAATATAGGTTTCAATGTCCTTGATGGAGCAGACAATTGTTATATATATGTAAAACCTACAGTTTCTTTGTCAGACTGTGCAGGAGGATGGGAGCGTTACCAGCCGAGAATAAGGTTTATTGAGTCGGATTAAGAGGCCTATGACTTTTAAGCTGTACAAGGCCTGGAGAAGAATAGTGGGAGAACCAACAATATGTCCTGGCAAATAAGATTATTACTTTTAGTTATCTTTTGGACGATCGCATATTTCTTTGCTATTTATCATGCGGTTAAGTATAAGAGCCATGGGATACCGGCGTTGTCGGTCGCGTTGAATTTCGCGTGGGAAGCAGTCGCAACGCTGTATTATCATGAGTACGTCGGAATAGTGTGGTGCCTGGTGGACGCCGTTATAGTGTTCTTTATTATTAAAGAATACAGAAGTCAAAAGCCGCGGCTTCTTCTGTATTTACTGGCGTTTGCTGTTTGCGGCACAGCTTGCGGATTGTTCTTTGAAACTATCATTTTCCCCGGTTTAAACGGATTCGTGTTTATATGTTTTCTCATTGATCTGATAATGGCTGCGGATTTTGTTTATGAACTCTGCTTCGGCAAAATCGCGATAAATCCGATAACTCTGTGCATTGCGGTCTTCAAATTACTGGGAGATTACATGGCGTGGAATCTGTACCGCAGAAATAAGATCATATTCGCTATCGGAATATGTGTTTTGGTATTAAATATAGTTTATCTCGTTGTCGTATGCATACGATTGAAACGTCACAAAGACGCCAAACATAAGATCAGGAAGTGATTGGAAAACGCACAGGGGCTGAGGCTCCTGTGCGTATGGCGTTAAAAAGGGTAAAGTATTTATCGAACAGTGAACAAATGTTTGTAAAAAAGCTGCATTTATGATATAATGATCTGTAGGAAGAGCCAAAAGGCAAGGCGGCTGCGCCCTCACTGTTTTATAGCGGAGGGCGGTAGCCCTCCGTGATTTTTCCTGAGAGATCCGGGTTTTGCTGCAAAGCAAATGCCCTGCGATTCTCGATGGAGAAAGGAGGGCGATGCTTATGGAAATTATGAAATTAATAGTTTCCGTGTTGACGTTGTTTGTCAACATTGGCAGGTTAGCAATAAGCTACTGTCAGTATAAAAAGCGAGCCGCCACTACCACCAATAGTGACGGCTCTGCTACTGATAAGTAGCAAAACCAGAACTTATTGGGCGTAGCCGCTCTCGCGGCTCTTCCCTAT
>JAEEGL010602389.1_pt1 | contig 21296 bp, 29 predicted proteins | sample 9134231 | NCBI WGS metagenome assembly JAEEGL01 (sample SAMN16246548, study PRJNA631951) | gut metagenome | biome: gut microbiome; feature: rumen; material: fiber-attached | host: Bos | place: Iran: Karaj | collected 2018-10
TGAATATCTTAGGAGATGTATTTATTCCCGCAATTACAGCTTTTGCAGCAGGAATAATGACAATTATTATAGGAATTAAAAATTCAAATCCGTTTTCTTTGAAGTTCGGAGTTTTATGTTTATGCTTTGGTATAGTTTTTGTAGCTTCAATAATCAAAAGCTATATCAATAGCGCTCTTGATAAAGATGCTTTAAGCCTATCAAAAACATGTAATATGTTTAAAACTCTTATTTTTTTAGAAGTTATAATATATATTGCTGTATTGATGTTTATATTAACCTTTATATCGATATTTGTTCCACTTGCATAACCAGAAAAGATAAGAAATAAATAAGAGAGGGAAAATATGTCAAAGAGAGTTAGTTTAACAATGGATAAGTATAAGGGACATAATTGCACATTATATACATTTAATGAATTTAATGACGGGTCTAAAATAGATAATATCAGTTATTTTACCTTTGCATTAAATGAGCGATATAAAGAGATAATGAGTACAACAGGTGGATTTTGTGCAGATATGACTACCCGTATGATAAAAGAAGGAAATTTTGATGTTGACCGTATTACTTTAATGTGTATACCATCAGGTAGTCCCGAATTTCGCTTTTTCTTTGCTTATTTAAAAGAAGATGTTTTAGTACATGCTGAGTTTTTTAATAATAGAATATATGACTATAAATATTTTTATGAAAAATTCAAAGACTGTATTATTGATGAAGGTAAATTTTATGATATATGTGATGAATCTCCATACAAAGATATTCAGGAAGTAAAAGATGCAAAAGAAGTTACAGACGATTTTGGTATACTGGTTAATGGAGAACCTTTCACAATAGACAAAATAGATGAAACAATAATTACTGATGATTTAAGCATTTTTACAGAAGAAATTAAAAATTCTACTGTTAAGTATGTATCACTTAGTTTTGATATAAATGCTATAGGCGGAGTTCGCTTCACCTATAATCTTTTAGATAAAGACCATAATATACTTACCAACAAAGATATATATGCTATTATGGGTAATGAAATTCCAAAAGAAGATGCGGAAAGAGAATTCTATAAAGAGCCGTTTGAGGAATGGCTTTCTATAAACAGTGTAAAGAGATTCAGTAACCTTGAGTTTGTAGATAATAGTCTTGATTATGATTATGAAGCTGAAAAGTGAATGTTGCCGAGGAGCTAATTCCTTCTCGAGAGAAGAAAAGAGAGAAAGATTATGTCAAAGAAAATTTACAAGATTAAGTTTGTTGATAAGGAGCAGACAGAAAAATTTGTAAAAAATCTGGAAAGCTTTACTGATGAGAAAATCCTTAAGGAGAAGAAGAAATCTGTTATTGTAGCAGCTAAAGATAAAGATGCAGTCAGAGATATGATTGTAAACGCTGAAAGACTTGATTCTCATTATGGCAGCGGATACTGCTTCGGAGAAGAGGATGAAGATTACTTCATCAAGAAGGTAGCTGATAGTAAAGAAGAATACAAAACAATGAAGAAAGAAAAGAAAGAGAAAAAGGAAGTACATGATGTTATAGAAGAGGAGGAAGAAGAAAGATAATATGATGGAACTATATTACACATTCAAGACAGTTACAGAATTTATAATTCCTGCTATTATCGGAGTAATAATATTTGTAGGTTTCTTAATTTTGTGTGGGCCAGTTATCAAAGACAATATCAAAAAAGAAAAAGAGAACAATAAGAAAATCAAGTTGCTCGAAGATAATGGCTTTGAGAGATATTTATGGAGCGTTTCTGGCGGAGGTGATGGCGAATATTATGCATGGCGTAAGGGAGATAAACATATTCAAGAGAGTGAATTCTATCGTTATTCAATAGAAAGACTTGAAAAGTGGATAAATGCTTCCACATAAAGCAGTTCCAGAACATGGGACTTTAGTAAATTATAAGGGCCGTCCCAACATGGGCGACCCTTTCTTTTTAAGCATTTTCTATATTTTCTTCGATATCATTCAGTACCAGCTTATAGATGTACTTATAAGTAGATGACTGATAGTGCAGTCCGTCGGTACTGTAATTTACAGTGTCTTCGATGATATCATAGGTATCTATATATGTTACATCCTTTGAGAGAAGCGATGTTATTTTCTTATTCCAGGTCTCTACATTATCATTAGTTGTAGAATATATTGTGTCCTCAGAGATAGGATTGAGTGAAACATAATACACATTGATGTCTTTATATTTCTTCGCCCATTCTTTTGTTTTATCATTGATAAGTGTTGCATATGATTCTGCTATTTTGACGTTTCTACAGTCGTTTACACCCATTAAAATAACAATATCTGTGTTATCTTCAAGCTCTTTTTCAGCAGCAGGAAGTCCTGTATCTTTGAACCAGGAATATCCGGCACCTACTTTTGCGGACCAGAAGTAATCATTTTCGTCCTCAATGTATATCTCTTTGCCTTCATTTTCATAATAGGAGTTATACATTCCTACTGTTCTTGAATCCCCTACCAGAACCAGCTTTCTGTCAGAGTCTGTATATGTAAGCCATCCTGGCTTCTTTGCGTATGCTGTAATACCGCTCATAATGCTGGTAACGGCACACAGCACGCCCACTACTGCTCGTATTAAATTCTTCTTCATTTTCATAATTTATACTTCCTTTCTTTTACTCCTTTAAATACAAAAATCCTTTCCATAATAGAAAGGATTATCATGTATTTTGATATAACCTTGGTAATAATACAATTTTTTCAGGAGTAAGTCAAATTATCCTGCTATCACAATGTTGACAACAATTTTGACTGCTCTTCCATATTCTTAATTGCAAGATTTATTTCATCTTTGTACAGGCGCATCTCATGGTTATTATTCCTTGACTTTGTTCTTTTGCACCACCTTTTAAAAGGTTCCACAGTTGCAAAGAAGCTCAGATGATGCACCCAGGCTTTCAACTGGTCATCTGTATCCGTCTGATTGGTCAGTTTTAAAAAAACTTCATACCGATACGGTAATGAGTCAATTAAAGTAGCATGGCGCAACATTTCCTTTGCGTCATAGATTTCTTTTCTTCCCATTTTTTACCCCCATAAAGGTTTAAACTATAGCAAGACCCTTTTTCTTAAAAACACGAGTAATGATATCAAATAACTCTTCATCTGAAATATTATATCCAGATAAATCCACAGTAGTCTTTACGTCTACCTTTACACTTTCAAAAAGACTTGAACTATCACATTCCTCAATAGCCAAATAGATAGCTTTCATTAAATCTGAAAATGTAGTTACCTTTGACATAACCCTCCTCTCGAGAAAGAATCACTCGTTCTTCTCTTTGTTGTTTTCTTCAGAGGTTTTCTTTCTTATGGCAGTATATCCACAATGAGGACATGTAGTTTCATATTTCTCCCCAGCCGGGATATTTGTATCATCAAAATCTATTTCGGTTCCACAATTAAAACAAATGTATTTTACCATAAAAATCACCTCTTACAATAACAATAGTTTTCCTATTTATATATGTATATAAAAAACACAAAAAATCAAAATTTTTAATATTTTTATATTAAAAAAGCGTCAAGAATGCCATCTTGACGCCCTTTTTATATATTATTTCTTTTTGCTGTTAACAGCTTCCTTAAGAGCCTTGCCAGCCTTAAACTTAGGTGCTACAGAAGCAGGAATCTTGATTGCCTCGCCTGTCTGAGGGTTCTTACCCTTTCTAGCCTTTCTCTTGATTGTTTCGAATGTTCCGAAACCGACCAGGGAAACCTTACCCTTCTTCTTGAGCTCCTTAGTTACAGTCTCTGTGAAAGCCTTTACTGTAGCTTCTACGTCTTTCTTTGTGAGACCTGTCTCCTTAGCAATAGCTTCTACAAGTTCTGTTTTATTCATTTTGTTTCCTCCTTGGAATTGGACTTTAAAAGCCCATATAATAAAGGTTTTTAAGAGATTTAATCTCTTAACAACCATATATTAGCACTTTTTTTAAAAAAATCAAGTGAAAAAGGCTTAAAATGAATAAATTTTCTTTTTTGTTTATAAATTTATCAGTGTTATAGCTTAATTTCAATCTCAGATGTAGAAAAAATATGATATTTTATATAGTTTGATATTGCTTTTAACTATTTTTTCGCAGTTTTACTACCTTTTCTCCATCATCTATATCTATAACCCTGTAATTATCTAAGAATTCTTCAACATTATCAATCTTCGTCATATTCACAGACTTCTCACCTATCATAACATCATAATCAGCTGCTATACATTTATAGGCTTCTTGTCTTAGTCCGACATCTATCTGTTTATCATTATGTACCAGTAAGACAAGACATACAGCAATAAATACTCCTAAGCCGATGTCCCATAATGCGTTCCCTATTTTTTCCATATCACATTATCTCCTTATTGTTCTACGCAAAAATTTAGAGGATATATTTTATGCGAAATATACCCTCTCATTTTCACTGCACTGCAGCGTTTTGCATCATTGTTGCTACTTCGTTCTTGGAATATTTTTCCACTCCGGCGTTGAGATACTGAATCTCTGCTAAATACTTATAAGTAATAGGATTTGCTTCCCTTATGCTGTTATTTATCTTAACAGCTGCCTCTGTTTTCTGTACAAGTGTCATTTCGTCCCAAGTGTTAATAGCATCAATTGTGGAACTGATATCTTCTCTTCTCACAAGAGGAAGAATACATAGTGACGGCTTTGAATACTTAAACAAATTCTCAGACATTTTTTCTCTCCTTTTTTATTCACTCCTTTATTTATGTTTATCTGTTGTAAGGGTCATCAAAAATGCTTGTATCAGAAAGTCCTTCCATTCCAGGAATAACACCATTATCTGGTTTTGTATGACTTCCGCCGTTAGAACCAGAACCATTACCGGAATTACCTGAGTTCGTCCCTTCTGTAAACATATCACCCTTTTCTTCAGATTCTGTAGAAATCAGAGACTGTGTTGTGTTTACGGTGTGGCTTTGATAGTTCTTAATACCAAAAATGATTCCAACCGCAATAACAACAACAACTCCGATTATAATTGGCGCAAGCGACGCCTTTGCTTCATTATCATTGTTTTTTGTAGATACCATGGTTCGATTCCTTTCTTTTTTACCTCTTTTTACTTTTTCCTATTATTTTTGTTGCCCGTGGTATTGTACAACACTTCATAAAAAAAGTAAATCTTTTTTACATAAACTTATATTATTTTGTTATATTAATATATGCGGTGATATTTTTAAAAAATAGAGGTTTTTAATAAATTTTTAGTAGTTTAATCTCTATCAATTTCTTCTCTCTCAGCCTCTAAAGATTCCGCAAGCTCTTTAGTTCTGCTTAAGAGATATTCTTCATTATTAAGGTTTGGATTATCTAATACCTCATCACAAAGTTTGTTTAAGATAATGCCTGTATCACTTAATTCGCTTACCATGTCTTTAACTGCAGTTCCAGATATAGCAAGGTCTTTAATAGACATAGGTTCCTTATTAATGACAGCTTCTTCAAAAGCTTTTATAGCCTTGGTCACATCTAAATCCAGTTTAGGGTCACATGTCTTTGCAATAAGATGCTCTGTGTTAAGATATGTTTTTACAGTATCTATGCCTATATTTCCTGCAAGCTTTTTTAATCGAGGAAGAGAAGGAATATATAAAGAATTCCAATCGACATCATAATTATCTTCAAAAAAGGCATATGCATTAACTGTATCTTTAACCATATTATTTGAGAGCTTCATGTCTTTAAGAACTTCAGAAAGTTCTGTGGGCCAAATATCTGTATCTATAAGAAATAGTGCAAGTCTGATTGCGGGGTCTTTTGTAAGAGTTTTGCGGTCTTCTTCTGGAATTCTTTCTATGCTGCTCATTTTTATAGGATTGCCTCGGAAAACTTCGTGTATATCTCCTTTGCCCGGAATAGCATGGTCTATAATACGAGGATATCTAAGGTTTACTCTTGGGAGTTTTTTAAATAGAAGTTCGTAGCCAATATATGGTTTATCAGATTCAAGCATCTTTAAAAGCTCAGAAGTTTTTCTTTCTTGAGAAACTGTTTCTAAATTACCTGTTATGTCTGGGTTCATCATGGCGTTAACAGTTTCTTCTGAAACAGAAGCTTCGAGTTTAGCCATAAAACGGATTCCTCTTAAAATTCGTAGCGAATCCTCTTTAAATCTATCTTCTGCTTTTCCTACGCACCTAATTACTGGATGCTCTCCTTCTGTAAGGTCTTTATAGCCACCAAATGGGTCAATAAGTCCCATTCTAGGGTTATAAGCCATAGCATTTATTGTGAAGTCTCTGCGGGCTAAATCTTCCTTGATATCCTTTGTAAATTTAACACTGTCAGGATGTCTTCCGTCGGAGTAGTCCCCATCAATTCTGAAAGTTGTTATCTCATAACCGTCCCTGTCTTCTCCATGACCAGCCATGACTGTTACGGTACCATGCTGGAGCCCGGTATCTATGATATGTTTATTATTAAAGCACTTGTGTACTTCTTCGGGAGTTGCACTGGTTGTTATATCCCAGTCATGAGGCTCTTTACCAAGGATAGCATCTCTTACACATCCGCCCACTACATATGCCTCATAATGATTCTTCTCGAGAGTAGTCAAAATGTCTTTAACGTTCTTTGGAATCATAGTTTCAAGTCTTTCTATTCCTGAATTATCCGGTAATAAATCTGATGGGTCCATATCTATTGGATAATTTGCATATGGGTCGTCTCTATAATACATTTTTATATCTCCTTTGTATCGTTTATTCTGCTAATATATGTGGAAGAAAAACGCAAAAGACCTATTTTGTAAAAAGGGAATACATATATAAATAGTACAATATAAGGAGAAATGAATTATGTCATATTCATATTATAAATCTGCGGGGTTAGATATTTCCCCAAAAGATGTTATTATTTCTAATTTTGAAAAAGGTGTTCATTATAATAAAAAGACTTTTTCAAAAGAACCACTTAAAGAAGGTTTTAATAAATATAATAAGCAGGTTCTTTTAGAACTTAAAGACTGTCAGCTTAAGTTTAAACACCTTACATCAGTGCAACTCACAATGATTGATATTTTAAAGCTTCATCAAAATTATAATGAGGTTGTGGGCACTATTGGTAATTTATATCGTCTTGTAAAATCAAATAAAGCAGTATGCGGAAGACTTGACGCTCTACGAGTTGCTGTTAAAAAATATCAAATCTTAGATAAAGATGTTCTTGATGCTTTTAATCAGGATATTAAATCAACAAATGAGCGTATTGAAGGGTGTAATACTTTAGTAGACTCTATGGCTAAAGAGTGTGGCCTGAATAAATTTATTGAACTTCTGGAAAAAGAAAAGGGCATAACTTTTGCTAAAGATATCGATGATTTTGTTTATAAGAAATATAACGATATCAGCGTAGATAGATTTATTGAAGGCGAAGACCATACAAATATCCGTCAGGAATATATTAATGGGCTCTTTGCTTTTGCAAAAGAACATAATATTTCAATTCTTGAGGATGTATCGGCCTCTCTTCTTAATCATAACGAAATTCGTAGAGGTATGGTAGAAGAGATAAAGCAGAGTAAAAAGCTCCAGAAAAAGATTGAAAAAACAGAAAATGCTCTTGCTGTTATAACAAATGATAATTCTTTATTCCAGAGGTCTCTAACTTTAGGTCTTGCTGATGAGAAATTTTCACTTAAAACTATGGCTTCTCGTCAGAAGTTTGTGGATACGTTAAAGGAGAATAATGGTTTAGGATATTATGTTGCAACAGTTCATGGAACAAAAGGGATAAAGTATATAAATGATGATTTTGAAGAATCATCAGTAGTATCCAAGATACATTTCTTTCAAACGGAAAAAGAGGCTAGAGAAGCTTGTAATGATTTCATAAAAGCTAATCCTGATGTTCCTGCAGATGTTTGTAAAATCACCATGGATTTCTCTCTCGAGAAGAAAGAAAAGGTTGAGGGTGATTTCCAGTGGATGGATGCACATATCAAGAATATGCAGGAAACCCTTAATAAAACAGAGTTTACATCTATTCCTGATGTAAATCTTCTTAATCTTGATAACAGATTTGCAAAACAAAAGAAATATTTTGTTTGTGGATATAGCCTTAAAGATAAACAAACATATTACTTAAAGAAGGCTACCAAAAAAGGATATGAATGGACACCAGATATATCTTCAGCAATGTTTTTTGATAAACCTATGACCGTTTCAAATGACAAATGGCATATTTGTAAACCTTATCACTTACAGTTTACCGGGAATGTGATTAACCAGTTTAAAGAATATCTTAATGATGCTGCTATGATTATTCTTGATAGCATTCCAGACGGTAGTCTTAATAAGGATAAGTTTGAAAACGGCGAAACCAACTTTGTTCTGAAGTGGGACCCTTCTGTTGATAAGCAGGTTCATTTTGCATCAAAGAATTGGGTAAGACCAGCACTGGTATATATTGACCAGAAGAATGTTATAGTTAAAAAAGGTAATGGAATAGGAACTAAGAGTTTCATCGAAGTAGAAACTTATGACTTAGGTGCCGCAAAAGTAAACCCCAGCGGTCTTCATGATAAAGAGTGGGTTGATACGGTTATAGAAAGTCATGCTCATGATAAATATGCTATAATTCAGGCAGTAGAAGTTCCTAAGGAAAAGTTTAATTTTTACGTTTCCAGTAAAAATGGAGATATGGTTGAAACTCAGGACGATGTAGAAGAAGATATCGAAGAAGAATTACAATAAGATGTAAAATAAAGCGCTACCAGGAGCAATTTCCGGTAGCGCTATTTATATTTTATGCTGCTTTTTCCTGTTTTGGTTGTTTTGGTCTTACAGGGGTTGTAAGAGCCTTTTCTTTACTCCATCCGCGTCTTATTCTTGCGCAATATGTTCTTATAGGGATATTATAAAAATCACACATTTCAGATTCCGAATGGAATGCCTTACCATTGTGGTCTTTTACCTTATTAAGCATTAAAGCTTCTTCTAAAGACATACCTCTCTTACGTCTTGCAAGGTATAACGAAGCTTCTACTCCATATTTTTCACACATTGCTCTTATACTTGGATGTACTTCTCCATCGGGGTCTGTACACATGTGACCATTTCTATGCCCTGAATTTGCTACAGGTGTTGTGAGAGCTCTCTTTAAATCCCAGCCAAGCTTAATCCTTTCTGCAAAGAGATAGTAAGGAATATTATAAAATTCACACATTGCTGTTTTACTTTTATGAGTAATTCCTTCGTGGTCTTGTACTGGTTTGCGATTGTTTTTATGTCTCTCTTCTTTTATTCCAAGAAGAGTTGCTTTTGGGGAGTATCCTTTTTTCTTTCTGTACTGGTATGTAGATACACTTGTTCCATAAGCTTCACACATCTTTTTTTCAGATGGATATTTTTTCCCCTTGTAATCGTATACAGCTTTTTTCATCAATTATCCCTTTCATTTATTTTTTTTATAGTCACTCTTTATTGTTTCGAGAGGGGGAATAAATTCTGCATCATCAGCCTCTTCTTCAAGGTTTTCAAGTTCCTCTTCATTAAGGTCGATTTCACCGTTTCTATATTTTAGCAGGCGTTCTCTTGCAGCCTGGCGTTGTTCCTCTGTCATCTGACGTGGAGGAGTTATCTTTACCCAGCTTGCAGGAAAATGAGCTAAAAGGCACTGTTCATTATCTGCGTCAATTACGACTTTATCAGGATGAAGCTCATGAAGTTTTCTGATACGATTCTTCATTTTACGCTGAGTTGCTGTAATGCAAGCAATTTTTGATACGTTCTTATCGCCGCTAAGCCATTCTACAGCATCGTTATCTCCCCAAGTTACATAGTTATCCGTCATTGAGAGTTACCTCCGTTTTATTTTCTAGCTATATATGTAACAAAATTTCTCAAAATATTTTATTTTTTAAAATTTTATCATCATTCATTTTCTGTTTCCTCAATTGTGTCGATTGGAACAGCAAGGTACTGTACCTTAGTCCCATTATTTATAAAAATATTGGCGTAGGTTCCTTTTATTGTAGTTACTTTATTAAAGATTTTACAAGGATATGTGTGTCCGCAGCCATCGTTGTATACTCCAGGGTATCCAATGTTTTTATAAACCTCAGGGTCGTTTTTAACGCTATAAATAATATTTAAAAAATCTTCTTTGCTTAGTATTTTCATAAATTCCTCTATGTTTGTATAATTTCATTTATATATGTCTTAAATTTTCTCAAAAACCCGTAATATTCTTATATTCAAAATTTTACGCATTTTGTTTTTTAAATTTACATATATAGATAGGAATTTTAATGCTGTATTTTTGCGCATATTTTACACATATATTAGAGAAAGGTGCACAAATGAAGAATATTTTATTTGATACCAAACTTAAAATGAAGAAAATAGGAACCTATATCTATATAGATTCTGACCCAGATTTTCATAATGCGGATATATTCTACCAGAAGGAAAACGTTGTATATAAAGTAACAGCGCATCATATATTCCATAACGGAACTCTTTATAATACGGTTCCTAACAAAATTACCCTGATGACTGAATCAGAGTTTAAAGAACTTGAAGAAATAATGAAAGCAAGTGAACTTCGATATGCATATTATTTGGCTGCAAATGGAGATGTTATGGAAGATGTTATCTTCTCGAACAATGCAGAGTTTGTTATTCCTGTTAAGTATGCAGGCACAGCAACCACAAAGAGTGGCTCACAGATAGCTTTCTATTATAATAAATGTAATCATTATGAAGTAGGTCTTAGAGAGAATGCGGACAAATCTCTCTATCTCGAGATAAGAGCTGTTTCGTCCGGAAAGTGGGAACAGGACATTGCAAAGCGTCTTGGGAATAATAGGTATACTGGAGATGATTTATATACCATCAGTTTTGGAGGAAAGGATAATAAATATTCTATAGTCGGATTCCTAAGAGAAGATGGTAAGGAAGCTGAAACCATTTTTGATATTCCTTATGATGATTACAATAGTAATTATACAAAGATGATTAAGCCAATTAATAGGCCTGAATTTTATAGTGGAAATCTGATTGCAAAGATTGAAGGAATATCTAAGGCTGATGTTTTTGGTAACGAACATGTAATACATGAGTTCATAAAAGTATCTTCAGAAGAACATGGCAATCATTTTTATATACTTTCATCACATCATAATATTGCTTATCTTCGTAAAGAACTTATTTTTGTGAATGAAGTAGATTTTACAGCAACACTTTTAGCATTTAAAGAACACTGTGAAAGCGTTAATGCAGAAAAGCCTGGAACATTCAAGATTAGTTTTTATGAAAAACCTGGAAATCCTTATGTACTTAAGGTAGATAATGAAGTATCCTTTATGATAAATCCAGAAAATATTATCCGTACAAAAACTGGAAATTATTATACAGTTGGAAATACGTTCATATGTCATGAGGATAAAAAGGTTATATTTAACAAGGCTCCGGAGCTTGATGATATTACTGAGTCTGTTAATGGCGATGGTATGCATCTTTGCCTTTATGACGCTACAGTTACTACAGAAATAAAGCTTTCTGTTATTAAAAACGGTATTGAGCAGCCTGCAACACTTCATGATGTGTTTAAGGTTTGTGATAAAATTGAATTTAATGTAGAAGATAAGGTTTCAGAAAAGGAGACATGAGTATGGGCAAGTCAGTTTTCAGAAGGGGTGATACTTTAAAGGGTGTAAGTAACGGAGCCTATTTCTTATCAGGCGTATCTACGAATGAGGATAAGTCTTTTATAACAGCGATATGGCTGGTAGAAAAAGATGAGAAACTTTACATCGTAAATAATACAGAGCTATCTTTCCCGGATGGAAGCGGCGAGCGTCTTCAAACCATAGATATTGTTACAAGAGAACAGTTTGATAGTATTGGGGATAAATTAAAGTCCGCATTAACAAACAGGACTCCATACTATAATGAAGAGTCTAAGATGCTCAAAGACTTCTTTGGCGATACTAATTGGGACCTGGAACTTGACTCACGAACAACTACCAGAGCTGTTAATATCTTTATTGAGTCTGAAACAGTATTTAAAATACCTTTTGAGTACCAAGGATTTAAAGACCTGGGTAATGACTGGTATGAAATCTTCTATAAGAATGATAATAACTGTTATGTTTTAAATGCTGGTGTTGATGTTATCTTTGGGGAAGAGGTTCTCCATTGCGACTCTCTCGAGATACTTGATGAAATAGCTTTTGATGAACGTTCATTTGGCATGGATACTTCTGACAAAATCTTTGATGAATTTAAAACATCAGATTTTGATAAAAACGAAATCAGAATTTTCCCTAAACAAACATTTTCTCCTGAAGTTAAAATCAGTATAAACGGTAAAGAAATCAATGATATTTTTGAGATTGATATTGCTGACCCTGGTTTAGAAGAAGAATACGAAAGAGATGATTAAACAAAACAAATCCTCTGCTTGTAATGAGCAGAGGACTTTTTTATTTTATCCTTCAAGTTCGATATCTTCCGAAGGATAATCATCTGTATTTATTTCCTGATTGGCTCTTTGTGTTTGGTTTTGTCTGGGATTATTCTTACGCCATTCTTCTTTTGTGGTTTTAAGAATTTCACGAAGCTCTTCCCATGTATGAGGCTCTTTCTTGAAATCTCCATTCTCGAGAGTGCGATAAACCATAATCTGCTTATCTTTGTTTTCTACACAGATATCAAAACGTTTCTCCGGAGTAATATCATATCCCTCTTTGAAATCCTGAGGCAATACACAAAATTTAGGTAAATAGATTTTTGCAAAATATTTATCTGTATTATTGAATGAAACAGAAATTTTTGCGGTATTTTCGTCCTGGAATTTTATCTGTTTACCTTTAACGCTTGTAAGCCACGCATCAAGATGTTTTCCATCTTTTGTGCATAATCCTTTATTATTGTAATGATATGAGCAGGAAAAATAATGACTATAATATTCTCTGAAAGCGAAAACTTCATCAGGGAATTTAGCTGCTATCATTTTAAGTGGCGTTTCATATACTCTTTTGCAAAACCATCTTACTCCTCCAGGGACATCTTCTGGTTTTGAAACAGGCATTAGCATTGCCTCTTCTACCTGGTCAGGAGTGAGATTTACACGTACAAATTTACCAGCTTTTTCGCTATATTCTTTTCCGCCCTTTTTAATAACTTCTGCCTTGTATTTTTCAGCCTCTTCTTTTGAACAAAGAGCATAATCAAGTACATTATCAAGAGTATGGATTTCTCCGTTTGGGCGTATTATGTCTACAGAATGGATTATTCCGCAATCTACAAGTTTTTGAAATAAATCTCCACTTTCAGGATTTGCAAATGTGACAGTATCATCAAACCATTCAGACATATTTGTACCTCCGATTATTTCATCTATATTACTATATGTACAAAAATAACTAAAAAATAGGCATTATTATGTATTTTTGATACTTTTTGCTGATAAGCTTTCTCAGTAGATACCATTTTTGTAAAAAGCTTACTCATATACTTATGTACAGGACAGGTTACCCTATTTCCTGATATTCCTGTACGCCGTGTATATGTTCTTTCCGGGGGCATATACCATTTTACAACCTCCAATTAAGGTGATGTGAAATTCAAGCAGGGTTCTTCCTTTCGTCCCTCCCGTATAGCCGGGCCTCCTACCAAATTCTTGGTTTTGGAGTATTTTTTTTGGCAATTTTTCTGCTGAATGGTAGGATAAATAATATTTTATATAAAAGGAGAGTATAAATATGGCATATAATGTAGAGGGAGATATGGCTTTTATAAATGCAGCTGTATCAGGTAAAGGATATACTCAGGAAGTAAAAGAAAATCAAAACGAAGATATAAAAGAAGGTAGCCTTGAGGCACTAATTGCTGGTTTTGGTAAGGCTGGTAATGGAGCTGCGGCTGCAGCTGCCGCAGGTGCAAACAGGACACATGAACGTGAAACTCCTGCTGATGATAACTGGCAGAGACAAAACGCCCCTGTTGAAGACTCTGAAGAAGACCTTGAAGACGATTATGACAGATAAAATAATAGACCTTACGAATTAGTTTCGTAGGGTCTATTTCTTTAGCCTGTTCCAGCTATATCAAAATATTCTATCTTAAATTCTTTTGGGTCTTCTTTATTAGCAAATTTCACGACGAGTGTATCTGATTCCGGATGATATTCCCAGTATTCAATAGTTGTGGGATAATAATGGTCAGCGCTATCAAAATGTTTACAATAACATAAGTTTTCTGACTCAAGGTCTTTCATCAATATAGGAATTGCTTCATCTATTATAGCTTTTCTTTCACTTTGTTTTAATTGAAGTCTGGTAGATAACCAATAATTATCTGATGCCACAAAGGTTGAAATATAAGTATATGCATATACAGACATCTGTCCATCAACATTATGTATATCCTGCTTTTTTCTTTCCTTAACCTCAGAAACATAACTCTCGACAGTATACGCAGCTCTTTCTTTATTAAGCTGAGACTCATATCGGCTATTATTATAGATACTAAAAAGAAGCGTAATAATGATTGGCATAAATGGCACTATGATAAGAGCATTTGAAATTTCTTTATAATGCAGTATAGATATTATAATCTTAAGTACCATTATGGCATATATGACTATAGAAATTCTTATCACAATATTAAAAATAAGAGCTGCAGCAAGGGCAGCTCCAATACCATCTATGCCATGGCCATTTACATCTACTATATTGTCCATAAAAGCAATTCCAAGATAATATACTATTGGCAATAATATCGTTGCAATAGCTAACTGGATATATAACGCCTTCTTTTCCAAAGGTGTTTTAAGTTTTTTAAGCATTTTACTCTCCGGCCTCGTATTCTACTTCTTCATCAATCTCTTCTTTGATAGTTTTTTCAAAGGCAATAATTTCGTTTCTAACACTTGTAGGAACACAGTTATTTTCTCTAAGAGCTTCTCTTACTGAAGAAAATGGGCTTTTTGCCAGTACATGCATTGCACTTACCGGAGTATGAATGTTGGAAGCTACTCCTTTTTGTACTAATTCACTTTTATCATTAGACAACATCTTTAACACATGATTTGGAAGTGAGTCCAGTTGAGTAACTCTATATCTCTCGTTTTCATCCTTGCTTGTGGCAAGTGCTATAATTCTCTGGTAATCTTCATTCCACATATAGCGAATTCTCCTTATTTAGATTTCAGCTTCAATATCATCAACTTCTTTAACTTCTTCAAGGTCTCTTTCAACACCTCTTGAAGCCATATTGATTTTTGCTTCATTGATGATGAAATAAGGTTCATGAGCATTATCGGCCATATTTTGGAGAACTTCAATAGGAGTATTTTTATTTTCTGCTACAGTTCTTCTAACTCCTCTATTGCTGTCTTCTGAAAGGTATTTAAGTGTTTCAGGAGTCGCTTTGGGTGATTGTGCAACCGAAACTCTTACTTCCGCAGAAACATCGGTTCTCATGTTATTTAAAGCATCTTCTGGGAGATATTTATTATTTGCAGCGTATACTCTTGTGATGCAATCTGCGCTGTGGGATAATCCTTTAAGCATTGCTGGAGTCTTTAAACATTTTGCAAGAGCTCTGGCGCATATTAAATAACCTTCCTCTTTAGGATTATCCTTAAGACAAGAGCCATAAACAGTAAGTTTTACTTCTTCTGCCACATTAGGATTATAAATAACAGCTGCTTTTACATTGCTATTTTCATCTTCAATAAGAGCTTCTGCTGCCTGGCGAGTGATTGAAGGGTTAACGCCTAAAGTCTTTTTTACATTGATTTTATCATCTCTGGTGAGTATCATCTGTGTATCTTCATCAATGTATTTATTTGCTGCCGTTAACTGTCTTTCGTCAGGATTCGGACTTGTAGCAAATTTCTTAAGCCTTGCGCTGTCTTTGCATTCCATTACTTCTTTAAGGTTATTAGTCAGTTTCATCTTCGTTTCCTTTCTTTCGGAAAAGACCAAATAGGTTCTTTATACCAAAAGATGTCTTATTTTTTACAGTTACTGTTTCTTCTTGCTGCTGTCTTAACAATATAATCTCTTCAATAACACTTTCAGGAGTATTAGGATTATTTAGTGCAGCTTTACTTACCATGGGGTCAGAATCTTTAGCCAAAGCCGTAAGAGTTCCAGGAAGAGTTGATTCGTTCTCTGCTACTGCCTGTCTTACGTCAGGATTCTTATCTCTCGAGAGGAGAACCAGAATGTCTGTCGATGTTGACGGATGTCCGGCTATCGCTCTTCTTACAAGATAATCCGAATCTTCAGAACATTCGGCGAGGTCTTCATAGTCAGTGTTTAGGTTTTCAGCAGCAGCCCTTCTTACTTCAGGTTCATCATCTCTTATAAGTGTCTTTAAGATAATTTTAGGACATGCAACATTACCCGCTACACTGCACCTTACTTCCGGTGCCTCATTCTTTGATAGCATTTCCAGAATATAGTCCGGGGTCTTTTCAGAACTGGCAACTATTATCTGTAAATCTATATTTCCAGTTGTAGCGTATTCGAGCAGCTTATCACTGTCAAGCGAAATACGCTGGTTAAAGATATCTGTTTTCATTTATTGTCCCCATTTTTCTAATAAATAAGCTGTTTCCGGCAACTTGTTTATTATTTGGAGGAATCATCCTTTTTATCCTACAAAATATACTCCTTTTTAGTCATCAAAAAACAAGAGTACATATTCCTCTCTGATTATATATGCGCCAATTTTTTTCAAAAATAGGCAGAAAACTAAAAGTTTTGAGAAAAACATCTGCATATATAGTTATAAAAAGAGCAAATAACGGAGGTTTTTATGGTTTTTGATAAGATTAAAGAGTTTTTTTCCGGAAAGAAAACATCTATTCCTCGGGAAGAAAATAAACAGAAAGATATTGTCCTTGGTACATATCTTCCGCTTGATGAGATAAATAATCCTGATGTCATCTTCTGTTTTCCTGCAGACACAATGCAGCATACACTTATTCATAGCGTGCTTTTAAGCCATCTGCGCTTAACAGAGAAGGTTGTGTTTTTTAAGGCATCCGGAGATGACTATAAGCTTATAGATAATGCATCCTGGATAGATAGTATGATGGGAGATACAAAAGCAGTTGCTCATGCTCTCGAGAAGAACTCTGATATGGACCATAGTATTATCATCTATAAATACAATAAGATTCCTGAAGAAGATATCATCAAAGAGATGAGTCTTTATGATATTTTGGATGTTACAGAAAGCGGTATCGTAGATTCCAAGAGAAAATCTTCCAGAGAAATCATGAATGAAATTCATTCTATCATACAGGAGAATAACTTTGGTATTACCCCTTCTGGCGATAACAAAGAACAGGCTCCGAATCTTCAGGGCGGAGATTTGATGGATACCATGAATACTCTTTTATCTATATCAAAGCTCGGATTTTCATGGACTAAGACTATGTTCCTTGGACTGATTGAGAATACTGATTATGATGAAAGAGAAGGAGTTAAGAATAAGCTTCTTAAGAGATGTTTTGAGCTTGGGTTCCTTTCAGTTGTCTGGTATGCCTATGTGTACTGTCAGTATATGAAAGGTACTGATAGTCTTATTGATTCTGTTATTATTCCGGACCTTAACACCGCCACCTCAGAAGGTTATCTTGACCTGGTTGATGCGTTCCAGTATGAAGAAACTGATAATCGCAGAAAAGCTTACGAAGAGCTTTATTCAAAGACCTCTCATATTTTCTACAACAATATGAAAGTTCTTATGTCTGCTCAGCAGAAACCTGAAGTAAACGGTATGTGTCCATGTGGCAGTGGTAAAAAATATAAAGAGTGCTGCGGCGCCAAGATTCAATACTATACAAATATCTATAGCTTCGATAGGCAAGGTTCAACAGTTGCTGTTGATAACATGGATGATTTCGTAAATGAACAGGGTGTACACGCTATAGGAAATCCATTTGATGCGGGTGCTTACAAAAGTAAGAATGTAAATGAACAGGCACTTAATGTTCTTAGAGATATTAAGGTACCGGAGGTAAAATAATATATGAATTCAGCAGTAAAGATGATAATTATAGTGCTTATTGTTCTCCTGGTATTATTTATAGCAGCTATTATCTTAAGCGCCAGAATGAATGCTGTCAGAAAGTCTTTTAATTATTCTGAAAGGCTCTTATGGAGGGACAGAAAACATACTTTCTTAGGATTTCCTTGGAGTTTTACAATTTATTCCATGGATGAAGAGAGACTGTTTCTTAATACCGGAATCATCACACAGGTTGAGAATGAAATAAGATTATACCGTGTGCTTGATGTCCAGTTCAGGCAATCAATCTTTGAGAAGATACTTGGTCTTGGCAGTATAGCTCTAAAGACATCTGATAAAAGTCTTGGTAATTTTACAATAACCAGGGTGTGCCATGCAAAAGATGTTAAAGAACTGATTTCCAAAACAGTAGAACAACAGCGCAAGCTTAATCGTGTATCCAGTAGGGAATTTATGGAATATGATGAGGCTGACGACGTAACAGATATAAATGATGATAACGATTAATAATTTAATGAGGTAGTTTTATGAAACTTGATAATTCAATTATTCCTCTTACAAAAGATGGAAACCCTGATTATAAATCTTATATTATGCGCTCAGAGTATGATTTTTTAGCAGATAACGAGTATCTTGGAAAGAATATTTGTCTTCTTGCCCTGGGCGGAAGCCGTTCTCATGGCACAAATCTTCCTGATTCTGATGTAGATATAAGAGGAATCAGTGCAAACTCTGTCAAAGAGTTCTTAGGATTATCTCCTGATTTCTCATCAGTTGTTGATGAAGCCACAGATACTACAATTTATTCTATTAAAAGAGCGTTTAAATATCTTGTTGACTGTAATCCTAATACGATGGAGATGCTTGGCCTTAAACCTGACCAGTATCTTTATATTAGCAAGTACGGACAAAAGTTCCTTGACCATAAGAAAGATTTTCTTTCTGTAAGAGCAATAGATACTTTTGGGGGATACGCAAACCGTCAATATAATAGGCTCCTTGCCTGTTTAATGGAAAATGGAGCAAATGAGGATATCAAAGCACAGAGAACCGTCCATTCCATGAAAATGGCTATTGATTCCCTTAATGCAATGAAGCCTGGTAGAGAAATTTATCTTACTCCTTCAATTCCTGATATACAACGTTATGTTGACACAAAAACACCTTTTGAACCGGGAGAAATCCGCATTAGTGGTGCTTTTGATAACGTTCCTGTAGTTGATTTAAAGGATATGATATCCTCTCTTAACAGCATTTACAAAGACTACAATAATATCAATAAGCGCAACTCTAAAAAGGATGTCATACACTTAAATAAACATTGTATGCATCTTATAAGATTATATTTTATGGGTACAGACTTAAATGCTACCGGAGAAATCATCACATATCGTGAAAAGGAACACGACCTTCTGATGTCCATTAGAAATGGAGAGTTCCTTTCTGAAGATGGTTTACATATGAGAGATGAGTTCTTTGATATGCTTAAAGACGTTCAGGATAAATATTTGTATGCTGTTAATCATACTGTTCTCCCTGAGCACCCAAATGATGAAGCATTACAAGAGATGATGGTTGAAATTGGCTCCGATGTTATAAAAATGGGTGATAATAAAGATACTCCGTTCTTTATAGAGAATAGAGGAGCTTTAACAATTGAATCAGAGGATATTGAGCTTGAGTAATAAAAATGCCTCTCCAGCAAAGGTAATGCTATTAAACTAAGAGCCGATTGGAAAAATATCAGTCGGCTCTTTTCTAAAAGGGGAGTTAGGATGGTTATGAATACGTATGATGTTATCAATGAAAAGGACAGATAAAAATGAGAGATATAAACATTAAAAGAGGATTTGATTACGGAGAAATATTATTTACAGGAACTTGCAATTTTAGGTGCTTTTATTGTCTTGGACATGAAATGAGCGATTCTGCAAAGACAGACAATTCAGCACATGAACATTTTTCAAAATGGAAAAACTTTAAGGAATATTTAGATAGACTTCAGAGTAATAATGTAAGAACTATTTACTTATCATCAACTAACAGTGAACCAATGCTATATCCATATCTAGGGCAACTTATTGATTATTTACAGAAGCTTTATGGGTTTAATGTTGGAATCAGAACAAATGGGTCAATAGATACAGAAATCTGTAATAAATTCAATGAAGAAATATCATTATCATTACAATCACTTAATAAAGACACCTTTAAGAAAATTACAGGTGTTGATATGAATTTTGACTTTTTGGAGAATCTTAGAAAAATCAAGAGCAAAAACCTTAGAGTAACTATTGCAGTCAATAGATATAATTACAAAGAGATATTTGATATGATAGAAGTGTTGCGAAACTATAGAAATATCAAATATGTGCAACTTAGAAAATGTTACAAATACTATAACACTGACATAAAACCTGACATTGATGCATTTGAGTATGTAATGCAGGAGCTTAAAAAATTTAGTGTAAAAGGTAATTACAAAGAGTCAATAATTTATGACGTTCACGGGTTAAGTGTATCAGTTTGGGAGACAGTATTTAAGAAAGAAAGTCTACAGACATTTAATTATTGGACAAATGGTGTAATGACCAGCAACAATTTGTTAGTAGAGGGATACAAAGATGGGTGTAACGAACACTAAAGAATTTTATGAGAAAAATTTTGATGAATCAAAGAGACTTACAGGTGGAGATAACAGACACCTTGTAGAATTTGAGCGTAAGAAGTGGTTGTACAGCAAGATGATTGATGAATATAAGCCGCAGGTAATCTTACAGATTGCTTGTGGTACAGGTATATTTACAGATTGGATATGCGAAACATATCCAAATATTAAGGTAATAGCAACCGACCTTGTTGACAAGCATGTTAACTCATTAAAAGAACATGATAATCTTATACGGAAGTTTGTATGGGATTGCAGCAGAAATTTACCAAACTTTGATTGTAAGATTGATATGGTCCTTGTAGAAGGTGCATGGTATCATCTTAATGATAGAACACAGCTTATTAAAAACTTAAATGAGATTGGAGCGTCAGTAATTATCATTGATTGGCTTTCGGCTTGGCATGATGCAACGCAGCAGTTACTCAAGACCAAGAAAATGCCAGCAGACTATAGAAATCCAAGACCAAATGAACCATTTGTATTCGATACTAAAGATGATATAGATGCATTAGATGAACTTAAAGAATACCTAGTAAGATTGTTTCCAGTTGATATGAATACAAGATTTGGGTATAAAGACTTTAA
>JAEEGL010907501.1_pt1 | contig 21296 bp, 20 predicted proteins | sample 9134231 | NCBI WGS metagenome assembly JAEEGL01 (sample SAMN16246548, study PRJNA631951) | gut metagenome | biome: gut microbiome; feature: rumen; material: fiber-attached | host: Bos | place: Iran: Karaj | collected 2018-10
GCATTATTGAATACCGCATCAGTATAACCCGACACCTTATCGGCAATACACATCTTCATAAACATTCCCCATAGCACCCGTTTCAATCCTTCTGCCACCTGGTCGTTTTGCCATATCCTGGCATTTGACATTTGTGAAATCAGCAGTTTCGGTGCATCTATAGGACCCGACATGATTGTTGGGAAAAAGGCGATATAGGTAGCAAACGTTACAAAATCTTTGCATGGCTCCATATTCCCCTTATATACCTCCACGATATAGGCGATCAGTTTGAAGGTAAAGAAGGAAATACCGATAGGCACGATGATATTGAATGAACTGTAGTTCGTCTTCAGTCCAAACAATCCAAACAATGCCGCAAACTGTTCAATAAAGAAATTCAGGTACTTAAAATACAGCAGCATCCCAACGCCTAGGATAATCCCAAGTGTTACCAAAGCTTTTCTATGACTCTCAAATATCGTATTGGAAGTTCCCTCCCTACGGGGGAGGGCTAGGGAGAGGCCAAAGAATATAATCGTTGCTGCCAACAGCAGCACAGCCATTCTCCAGTCCGCATACCCATAGAAAACATAACTTGCAGCCAATAGCCACAAGTTTTGTATCTTATTGCTTCCCCGCATCAGCGTGAAGTAGGGTAGCAGGAAAAAGGCAAAAAATATCCAGAATATAATAGAGTTTACAACCATACTTTTTTATTAATCTTATTTGAAAAGCCATCCAATAATAAGGATGGCTTTTTCATGATAAACACAGAATTTATTTGATAAAGATGTATTTCAATTTGTTTTTCCAAAAATTATATGTGTTTTTTCAGAAACTCCATAGATTCACCTTTTCGTTTAGCCATTTCTGCATTCACAGCCAAATAGTTAATAGGTTGTTCATAGAGGGAGTCAAGCGTGACTTCCTCTGATAAAATACGTCCCACTTGCCCGTATTCATCCAATAGATTCACCAGTTTGTTTTTATTGTTGCGAGTAATAACAGCAAAGTTGCGGTTTGTAATCAACGACATCACGCTTCCGTGGAAGGTATCGGTAATGATGAAATCGGCATTTTTGAAATATTTCAAAATCTCAATAGGTCCAGCGTTTACTATTTCATCACACCAATTGTGATAGAATCCTGGTGCCACAATTTTCAATCCATTTTTCTTGGCAAAAGTCTTAATCATATCCACCTCAACAGGGTCATTCATGTTATTGTCGTAGGCATAGATAAGCAAGTAAGGCTGATGGTTCAGTTTTCCAAAATCTTCAATTTCTTTCTGATAGCCATAGAGAATTACAGGGTCACATACCTTCTGTGGTTTTTTACTTGTCAGTTTCTCCACAATATCTGCTGTATTGTTGTCCCTAACAGAGATGGCTTTCATACTCTCCAGTCCACTTTTCACAAAAGGAATGCAATGTAGTCGCTCGATGTCCTCATAATTGGTTGGTCCAAAACTTGCTGCGTAAGCTAAAATGTTCTCTGTAGGACATGCGTGGCCGAAGAAGGCAGGAGTAGGACCCGTATGCAAGGCAAATACCTCATCACTGCCTACAATCACTCCATCCAAATCTTTTGCCAAAGAATAATACTCCCCAATGATTTGGCTGTCTCTTTTAAAACGGTTGAATTTTCTTACTTTCTGGAAATTGAACCAAGTTTTTCTTAATCCATTTTCATGGAGGAACTTCAGGAAATAAGGAATGGAGCGTAAAGAGAATCTGTATTTATTCCGTGTATCTTCGTCGATATAATCAAAAGATTTCTCAAATCTTAGGGCTTTTGCTTCAATGCCCAAAGATTTTAGCACATGAATCAATGCCTGCAGTTGCAGCATTGCCCCATGATTACTAATATGATAGTGTGTGATTATTCCGTATTTTTTCATTTTTATTTAACGAAAACGATGAATTTAGTATTTAGGTTAATGGTTAAAGGTTATTGGTTATAGAGCCTTTAACCTCTCAACTTTAACCTTTCAACTTAAATCTTTAACCTTTAACCTAACAACTGAATTAACTAAATCTTCCCATTGATTCACAATTGTATTTGTCTCAAATTTGATGGCTTGCGCTTTATTCTTTTCTGCAAATTGTTTTCTTAAACTTTCGTCACCCAATACTTTTTCCAGGGCTATAGCCATAGCATCCGTATCATGAATATTCACGATAAACCCATTCTCCCCGTCTTTGATAAATTCTTCTGTCCCTGAAACCTTGGTTGTGACAATAGGGAGACCCACACATATGGCTTCTACCAAAGCGTTGCTCATACCTTCATATACCGAAGAAAAGCAAAACACCTTTGATTTATTCAGTTCATGGAATACATCTTTTGTCTTTCCTGGAAGCAAAATCCTGTCTTGCAATCCATATTTTTGTATTCTGAGTTCTAAATTATTTCTTAGTGGCCCTTCTCCAAAAATCACCAGTTTCCAATCATTATATTTATCTGCAATCTTAGCAAAAGCATCAATCATCATTTTTTGATCCTTTTGAGGGTGAAATCGACCTACACTTATAATCCGATTTTCCTTATCAACAGGTTGTAGTTCAAACACCTTCTCGTTAACAGGGTTATAAATAACCGTTGTCATTTGTTGAATCTTCTTACTGAAGTATTTTTTTATGTTCTGTGTTTGAACCACAACGTGGGTTGATCTTGATAAAAGAAGCTTTCTGGTAATCTTTTTTCTCAAATTACTATACGCAGGATCATTTCTTACAGAAGAGATAATAGGAACATCCACACCCATTAAAGCCAATAGGGTAACCGTATAAACAGAGACCATAAAGGCCACAACAATATCTGGTTGAGTTTTTTGGATATATTTTCTAAACCACCAAAGTTTCTTAGGCAGTGATTTCGTTCCAGCCTCTACCTCCACATGAGTGATTTTGATACCCTCGTTAATGGGGTAAAATACAATCTGATCGTTGAGGCAGACTATTTCCACCTCATACCCTCGTTCCTGCATTTTATTTGCCACAATCGACATCACGCGCTCACTACCGCCCGAAGTCAACGTAGCCGTTACAAATGTTATCTTCATTCTTTAACCTCTAACCTTTAACCTAATAACTATAACCTCTAACCCTTAACCTAATAACTTTAACCTTTAACCCTTAACCTAACAACTATAACCTTACAACCAAAATCACGCTCTACCTCTCAGATACATATTAAAGATAATTGTTAGGATGATACCGGTAATGGTAAAAGCCAGCAATCTGTTTTTCTTGTTAAACATGAAGATAAGCGACGGAATAATCACAAATTCCAAGGTTGCGTACATGGAAGACGTACGGGCCGACAGCACTTTGTAGGTACAGAAACATATCAAAATCATAGTTGAATATAGATATGCGTTTCTAAGGATATAGTAGTATTTGTTCAAAGGAGCCAGTCGTTCTTCTAGGAATGTGTATGCTAAAAGAATAAAACACTGGAAATAGATCATGGGATTTCGTATACCCAATCCTTCCAATTGTTTTGCTTCACCACCGGCATCGGTATATCGTACACCGACATTAAGGTCAGAAGCGTTATCTTCTACCAAACTATGGACAAAACCCTGACCAAAGATTCCTACGAGGAAAGAAAAAGCCAGTGCTACATACACGTGCCATTTTTTCACATGAATCCATTGGCAAATGAAGTATAATGGAATAGCCACAATACAACTTCTATGAAGAGTCCATGCTATAAATACGATGAGGAAATATTTTTTCCAGTCTTTTTCGTATATATATTTGATGCTCAACATCAAAATAGCGTATGCCAGACCAGAACGTATTTGAACAAAATTACGCCCAAGAAAAAAGCGTGCTATATAGACGCATAGTCCTATAAGTGGGAATATGGAGTATTGTTTAAAGTCTTTATAGAGGAAATAGAAAGTGATGGCAGATATAACTAGGAAGAATACCGTTACATTATCCACCAAAGTCTTAATAATAACTTGCAGCAAATGGAATCCAACTTCGCTGTATCCATAAGGTTTCATGCTAAATGAAAAGTCCGTAATATCAGGTGTGTGATACATAAACCCGTATGCATATACCAACGTGTCAGGCCAGAAAGTGATATCACGGAAGCCTGCACCAATTGCTAAAACGATACATGCCAGAATAAGCATGGCATCACGGTTCTTTTTGTTGCCTTGCATTTCAAGACCAACAGCTACAAAGAAGAATAGAAAAAAGACAATTACCATATTCTATTATTATATTTTTACGATGATAATTTATTTAGTATTTAGGTTAATGGTTAAAGTTTCAACTTTAACCATTAACCTTTAATCTGAGAAAGATAAATTTCCCATCTATTAACGCAATTATCTAAAGAATAGTATTTCGAACGTTCCACAGATTTCCGTTGAGCCTGTTTTTTGTATTCCTCATCCTTCATCATCTTTTCTAAAGCTTTCGCTAAATCCTCCACATTCTCTGGTTCACACATAATTCCGTTTTCACAGATTTCAATACTTGAATCTTGAATCTTGAATCTTGAAACGCCCTCAGGGCATAATATCTCCCTCTGTCTCCCCTTATAATCGCATGCTATAGGCGAACATCCTTGACTCATGGCTTCAATCAGTACCAGTCCGAATCCTTCATACCGGCTACTTAGTACAAAAATCTCCGATTTCTTATAGAGTGACTCCATGTCTTTCTGGAATCCCAAGAACTCAATATGATATTTTTCCGATCTCCAAACACCGCATTTTTGTGAATTTTGTTTTTCTGCGCCTGCGTTCTTTTCTTTTGTGTGTTTTGTGTTTAAATGGTTATCGTCAACGTTATCGTCATCGTTATGAATCCAATTGCCGTCAGGCAATAGATTCATCAGATACTCAAAACTCTCTTTCTTTCCATTCCCAGCAATCTTCAGCCACCAACTTGAATCCTTAATCTTGGAACTTGAAACTACTAATTTGTGCCAAGCATAAATTAGTGTATCAAATCCTTTATAATGCCATGAATCCACACGTCCGGCAGCCAAGACAACATTTTCTTTTGGAGGAATCTCTTCAACGGGTGTTAGCAGGAGAGGATTAGGCATTACTTTTACATTTTTAAGTATGTTGCCAATCACTTTCTTGTCCGCTTCTGTAAGAACTGTAATATGTTTATATAGTTTATTGATCCAGAACTTAAAGATCTTAAGTGACAGGGGCATCGGTGCAGAGGCAGGCCTTTCAAAGGAATTATGCTCTGTCATCACAACAGGTATTTTTAATCCTATGCAGGCAATATAGGTAACGAGCGTACATAGCCCCATAATCCCGATTACAATATCAGGCTTTTCTTTCTTGATGGTATGTCGGATATTCTTGATAGCTTTAAGCCATTTTAATAAAGTATTTGTTTTCTTACCAGCAAAATGATAAACTGGAACGTTATCATCCACATGATAGACAATAGGTTCATTCAGGTCGGTGAGGATAAAAGAATCATGCCCATGTTGGCGAAGACCATTTGCCAACAGGATACCCACTTGTTCTGCCCCTCCGTGGCTTAACGCCACCTGCACGATTCCAATTTTCATGTATTATTAAACGATAACGATAACGAAGACAGTTTAACGAAAACGAAAACGAAGACGATAACGTAACCTTTAACCTAATAACTATTAACCCAGCAGCAAAGCTGCTTGACATAGTTCTCCCATGTATAGGTTTTCACATTTTCGTGTGCAAAGTTACACATTTCTGTATAATTCTCCGAATTTATCACAGATTTAATATCATTTGCAATGCTTTCGGCTGTAAAATCCTGATTATAAACACCAAAATCAATTTTTTCTCCAAAGTTTTTCACAAAGTCTTGATAGGGTGACACGATGACGGGAGTATAGTAATACATCGCTTCCACCGTAGAAGAGAATGCTCCCCATTTTGGATTGGCATTCACAAGCACCTTCGCCCCTAACAGTAAGTCATAATAGGTCTTTCTATCTCGTTCTTTACTCTTATTCAAGAACCCATAGCAGGTAACACCTTCCGGAAGCGAATCAAAGTCCGAGGCAGCACATCCCACAATATGCAGTTCATAATCTTTATATGTCTCTTCCTCTTTCAACAATTTATATGCCTCAATCAATTTCTTTGCCGCGTCCAGATACGTAGTCTTCCTCCCAATAAACAAAAGTTTTTTAGATTTCTCTTTTGTCTCAAGAAGAGTATCTACATAAATATCTTTTGAAGAGGAACTAATTTGCTGTTTGCCTTGTTCTTCTGTGGTTAGGTTCTCCCTCCCTAAACAGGGAGGGTTGGGGTGGGTCTCTCTCAGGCGCAAGCCTGACAAATCATTTATCACATTCCCCCCCAGAAGATGTATATTCGCCTTGGGATATTTCCTTTTCATCTCCTCGCAGCAGACGGGAAAGAGAGAAACAACATATTGTGCATGATTAATGGCTTCTTCTTCTTGTTGGATGATTCGTTTTTCCAAGAAGTTTGGTTTGCGTTTTTTTCGGACGTCCATTTCTGTCGTCCAGTCGCTGAAGAGCAAAGAAGGAACCTTGTTCCATTTGTTATAGAACCCATAGCCCATAAAGAGGCAAAGATCCGCTTGCGGAAATTTCAGGATGGCTTTTTTGATTTTTCGTTCAGCAAAGAACTTGAAAAGCCTTGTTATTCTAAGATAAGGAAATCTCAGTTTTCGGAAGGTGAAAATGTCGAGAACTCTCCTAAGTACCAGGTCATAGAACTTTACGAATGCTGAGTTCATCGAATAGTCAATCCGATGTACGGTAATCCCCTTATTTTCTAATGCATGCGAGAAACAATAAGGTACATTAGACCAGACATTGGCATCGTTCGCATCTCCGTTTGTAAAGAAACAGATTTCCTTCATATTGTTATGCGTTAACCCTAAGAATCCTCATAGGATTTCCTACAACAACAGCACCTTTTTCAAGGATGTCTTTTGTAACAATGCATCCAGCCCCGATAATTACATTGTCTGCAATACGGATATTTCCGTAGGCGGAAGCACCTATTCCGAATTCCACGTTACCTCCTATAACAGGTGCATCTTTGGCGAATTCCCCTTTATTACCAATACAGTTACAGCCATGCAAAACAAGGTTTTTCCCTGCTTTTGTATTCATGTTCACAGCAATAAAACCATAATGTGCTATTTTAAGCCCTTTGTCTATTGTGTTGATTCCTATTTTTATTCCGAGCTTTTCCTCCAGAATATTTTTCTTTCTGCAATACCAGATATACCAAAGGTCATGAACGATATTTCCTTTTCTCTTTGTCTGATGATAACTTGTATTATAATGATATTCCGTTTTTCTCAGGTAATATTTATATTTCTCCATCGTATATTCATGGCTATGGCTCAAGATAGCAAACAGCCTTTTGTGCCATGGCTTCATTAATGCAGGGCATTCTGCTTGAAGAAAATCCCTAAGAATGTCTTTATTATCAATCATATTCCCTGTTTAAAAATGAAACAGACGTTTGAGATAGGAAAATTTAATTCTGTTGTAATATTGTGGGAAATACAATGTAGAGAGCGTTCTGGCCAATGGTATGGGAGCAAGTTTTCCTAAAGAGAAACTGTTCCAATACGAATCTTTAAATCCTTTTTCCCATTCCTCATGATGAATTAGATAAGTTTTGTATTGTTCGGAATTTTTGTCTGTTGCTTTTTGTCGGAGTAATCTCCCGTACATATTGCATAAGAAGCCCATCACAAATTTCTTATCCGCCTTGCTTATGGCATATTCTTTATAAAAGACCTGCCATAAGTCCACCGTTTTCATACAACTCTCCACCACTTTTATGGATTTTCCTTTATTGACGGTGGTCAGGCTCCCTTCTCTGTTGGCTGAATATACATAATGTGCGAAAGGAATAAACCTAACTTCTTTGGCAAAAAAGAAATATCTCATTCTCACCTCTTCATCTTCATTTAGCAGCCCTGGTGCAAGAAAGAGTTGATGTTCAAGCAAATAATTCCTTTTGCATAATACCAGCCAGGGAACAAAACCAATAAGTCTGGCATTCGCCTTTTCCCTATTCAGTTTCTTTTCGTAGAGGTTATTCCTGTATTTTAACCTCTTCTGGCTGAATCCGTGACAGTATATTTCTTTGTTCCTGTCTGTATAAATGTGTCTCCAATCAAAAACCAGAAGGTCAGCTTGGGGATATTTCTCAAAATAGTAGAATATTTTAATGATGCTCTCTTCGTTGGCAGCATCATCGCTGTCAATATACCAGATAATATCTCCAGTAGCTCGCTTTAGTCCATTATTCCGGGCCACGCTCTGCCCTTGGTTCTCCTGAGAGATATAAATCAGATTCAGATGTTGGGCAGCATATTGTTTGATGATTGCTTCCGTTCCATCTTTTGAACCGTCATTTACCACTATCACCTCCAGCTGATCCGTCTCAATCTGCTGATTGAAAATACTGTCAAGGCATCTACCAATATATTGCTCTACATTATATGCCGGAATAACTATCGATAGTTTCATAGATGTATGAATTGAGTTTTTAGGTTATAGGTTATGGGTTATAGTTTGTTTTTGAAAGATGTTTTTAAGCCGGAAAGCATCTTTGCTATTTCATCGAATTGAGGCCTTAGTTCTTCCACATCATTTTCATGGATGTATTCCAAGTCTTGTGCATTTTGTAATTGGCTAAAGGTTTCCATGAGAGAACCAAAAGCTATTTCGAGGAAATGGATTTTTTCCTTATAACTATCTCTTCCTGAACCCTCTGCTATGTTTGAAGTTACGGAAACGACCGAACGTCTGATTTGATCCCCTAGTTCATATCGTTCTTCTTTTGGGAATCTTTGCTGTAATAGATACACGTCTTTTACCAGCTCTCTCGCCTTCTGATACACATCCAGTTTCTCAAAACTAAACATAACTTTAACCTATTTACTCTAACCAATATACTATAACCCTTAACCTATCAACTATAACCTTAACCTATCAACTTTAACCTAATATCTAACTAAATCCTAAACACCCATTTTCCCACTTTCGTTTTCATAATTATCCATGAAACGGTAATCGTGGCAAGAGATATAAACACCCAATAAATGGGATATCCTGCATGAAACGAAAACCTAATTGAAGAAGTATTATAAATAAAGAAAGGATGCAAGGTGTATACTGGCAAAAACAATGGGGACAGTGTTTTAATACCGTTACTGATTTTATGAACATCTACATGATTTAGTGCCTGGAAAACGTTGTAGATATATAACAGGGTTAATGGAGAAGAATAATTAAAATCCACTTTAAACATTGTTGGATTGAAATACTTCACGAAAACTAAAAGACCACAATATACAATAGCAAATACTAAAATCCATTTCCACTTTATTTTTTTAGGCCTCATTTTAACATAGCCACCTAAACAAAAATACAACAGCCAATTCCAAATACGAAACGATTGGGGAATTTTTTTCTCAAGCGTTCCTGGTATAAAAATATTAAGAAGATGAACGAATGCGCAAATAATAATGATGATGACAAATAGTCGGACAAATGTTTTTTGTTTTTCTAAATAGATTTTATTGATAAAAGGATATAGTAAATAAATAAGGCACATGGCACCGAAATACCAAAATTGCCAGAAAGCCCCGCCCATCAAGAAAGCCCCTAAAGGGTCTTTATATAATTTATCCCATTGAGGTTCTTTGGTAATGATGAGCATAACAAGCCAATAGATCCAACAAACGACAAAAACAAATCTGACAATACCGATGATTTTTTTAGCGGAATAATACCAGTCAATGTTTTGGCGACCTAAAAGCAAATAGCCACTTACGGTAAAGAACAAAGGGATAGATGTGCCACAAATGGTTAATATGTAGTATCTGTTGACATCAACATTACCAATATAGAATCTAGTACTACTATGTATTCCGATAACGAAAAACATTGCTAATATCTTAATGAAGTCAAGGTTCAGGTTCCTTTCTTGAGCCATATTTTACTTTTTATTTTTTAGGAATTTTTGATAGCCCTTAATAGGATGAAGAATAAGATAGCCTAATTTGTACTCACGAGAATTGGCACAGTGCTTAAACTCTGTAGTCAACGTAGGATTAGGATATACTTTGGTGAACATCTCTTTGTGGTTCTCCCAAATACGTCGTCTGAAATCAATATTAGCCTTGCTGGCAGCACTGTTTCTGGAAACAGGTTTTCTCCTATAATAAAAGAGGACTTGGGGAATTTTGATAGCCGTACCTTTTCCGTCTTGGAACATGGAGACAAAGAAGTCCCAGTCCTCAAAACCTTCTTTCATATTCGTATTAAAGCCACCCGCCTTATCAAAATCTTCCCTTCTAAATAGTGAGGTTATACACATTACATTCATTCCTAATAGTTGTTCAAGCGAGAAATCCGGAAGGCGATAGATGTCATGACGGGCTCCAAAATATTGTACATCCGTATAGACTACGCGGATGTTCCGGTCTTTGATGATTTCTTGTAGTGTAAGTTCTAAGAATTTGGGTGCTATCTTATCGTCTCCATCCAAAGGAAGAATAAATACGCCTTTACTATGGGCCACCCCGTTGTTTCTTGCCGCAGAAACCCCGCTGTTCTCCTGATATATATATTGAATGCGTGAATCCTTTGAACAATATGCCTTTGACACCTCTTCAGTATTGTCTTGACTGCCATCATCAACGATGATGCATTCCCAGTTCGAGTAGGTTTGAGCCAAGACACTATCCAAAGCCTCTGATAAATAGGGACCTTGGTTGTAACTGGGTATAATAATGGATATAAGTGGTTCCGCCATAATCAACCGTTTAAAGGTTTATAGGGTTTATTTGTATCAAAAATGAGTGAGTTTTCTCCGTGAAGGCTTCCCCCTTTTACGAATTTGTGCCAGTCTCCGAAGGCGTTTGTTAACCAATGGTCATAGCCTTTTGGAACAGGAATTTTCATAAATTCAAAATCCATCATAGTAGATTCTTCATAATCTGCTCTATGGTGGATGGTTCTTTGGTTGTAAATGCAATAGATGGCAACTTTTTCTGTATCTTCTTCATTCCCCACCGAACAGGCTTCCTCATATTTCCGATGCAACCAGGTTTTTGACCATTTGCAAGGATAATAGAGTATAGGTCTCAGAAACTCTTTTATTTTTGCAGCTGTCGATTTTTTGTTATGCTGACAATGAAAATATATATCGATGCTTGTAAGATAGGCTTTACACCATCTGTCGGCCTTCTTTTTCTTCTTTTCTTGCTTTAAGGGATTGTCTAAGATGCTATCCAATGGAAAAATATCTATAAAGATACCCTTATCATACCCTTGATAGCATTTCCTTTTTTCATGTGGATACATCGCAGTTGTCAAACTGTTACGAAGTTTGGACGCGCCTCTGATTGATCCACTTTGTGTATATTCATTTTGAAATACATACGGTTTTTTAAACTCTTTTGGTCCCACCTCACAGAGTTTGATGTAATCTTCACGGAACATTTCGATATCTAAATCATCATCCCATGGAATAAATCCTTTGTGCCGGACAGCGCCTAATAATGTTCCCCCAGAGGCAAAGTAGCGAATATCGTATTTCTCGCAAATGCGTTGGAATTCTGCTAACAAATCAAGTTCTACCGCCCAGATTTCTTTCATCTGTGTAGTTACAAGATGGTTGCAACGCACCTCTTCATTCAGAAAACCATCAGGTAACCTTAGGTCTATGTCAATCATTGTTATTATCTATCAGGTTTTAGAATATTGATATTGCTCTTAATGAATCATCATATTTCCTGTATACAACAACATCATTCATTATAAAAACACCTCTCATTTTTACTTTACAAAATACATATTATATACTTGTCCAGAATTGTTGGTAATGACCAAATGGTCTTTATACCATCCAATTCCTTCGGGTTCGCCACTCATTCCAACCTCATTCCAATCGATGGTAAAAATGGACTTATGCTTGGTTAAATCATAAATCCAGAGTTCTCCAGAACCAGGTCCTCCTTTGAGTTGGAATAATTTGTTTTTGTAAATTGTTGCGTCTTGACTGGTTTTGTTTGTAACTATATCAAGTTTCTCTTTAACGACAGAAGACTCTAAGTCGATGCTAATATTTCCAGCATGGTAATCCGGAATGTCAATCTTTGCTATTGATAATGATTCTGCGGGGTGTTTTTCGTTTCTAAAAGTAATATACATCTCAGAACTTTCGCTATTATTGTTGGTAAAACAAGAAGTGCAAGACGAAAAAGACAGCACTTGCACTTTTTCTAATTCGAAACTTCCCGTTTTGTTGACAATTCTATAAACACTGGTTTTCATAATTCTTCCACGATGCTCTAGATATAGAAGCGGAAAGGGGTCTGTTGGTTCGTAAAAGCTTCCGAAGTCCGCATTGTTACAATGCACGGTACCTTCTGCTTTTTGTATCATTGAAAAGACAAATTTGTTATTGGTTAAATCATATACATCAACATAGTTTTTTGTATGATATGTCTGAAGAAGATAATCTTCATGAATAGCGAGACCCTGAAAACTGTTGTTGATATGTTTTTCCATGACAAAAGCATTTTCAATTAAAATATTATCGTATGACAGTTCATCAAAATCTGTTACAACTAGCTTTTTATTAGCATACTTAATGGTATCTAATTTCGTCTCATACCTAAGAGTATCACCATTTTCGTCATACCTGATGGTATCACCTTCATTGTAAATGATTGTGTCTCTTTTTTCTATTACCTCGATTTCTACGGGACCTTCTAAATGGTAATCATCATCCTTGTCACAAGCCATAAGACAAAGATTAAATATGGACATAAATAAAGTGGAAAATATTAGTTTTTCTTTTTTCATATAACGAAACCTTACTTTGATATAGAAGATTAATAATTTAGTTTACCTTTTAAATAATCTTTGTAACTATGATCAGCATCATAAAATATACCCTGATGATAACTTGGAACTTTCACAGGCGTCATATAATCGCCAAATTTCCAATGTAAAGCTTTATCGTAGTTTGCAATATTGGGAATCTTTAAGAATTCGAAATCAGATTCAATCAGATGATTCATATCCTCTCGTTCAATGTCATGTACGCGATTGTCAAACTGGAAAGACAATAATCCGACATATTTTGTTTTTATATTATTATATCGCTGACATTCTTTATCAAACTGCTCTTGTATTAAGTCTGGACGTAACAGCCAAAATGAAGGCGTTTTAATTAAAGGCAGAAGTAAGTGAAGAATCTTATTTTTTAATGAGTTATTACGGTAGCAACGATAGTTAAAATAAGAATAAGAACTGACTTTTTTAGACAAAGTTTTCACATTATTAGATTGTATCTTTAATAATTTCTTGTCTTCAACAATATTATCCATGGGGAATATATCTATAAAGATACCTTGATTAATACTGAACTTTGAATCTCTCTCATAATCAAAGATGGCTGTTGTTTCACTATTACGGAGCCTTGCAAATCCTTTGAAAAACCCTAAATCCGATTTGTTTGTTTGGAAGAAATAGGGATGTATAAACTCAGACAGTGCAATTTTACATAGTTTTTCATATTCTTCTCGCAACATCATCAGATCAATATCATCATCCCATGGAATATATCCTTTATGCCTGACTGCCCCTAACATGGTGCCGCCAGAAGCAATGTACTTGATATTATGTTTTTTGCAGACTCGTTGAAATTCTGCTAACAAATCTAATTCCACCGCCCAGACTTTTTTCATCTCGCGGGTGACCTTGTAGCCGTTTCTTATCTCTTCGTCTAAAAAGCCTTTGGGTAATTCTATTTTAAGATTAATCATATTTATTCTTTAGCGCGTCCCGATGCCACTTTGTATTCATAGCTGTGCAAACCTTCTTTTCGGAAATCTGCATGATAGCGTTCTAATACTTCATGGAATACTTCATCGTATTTAGGTATAAACAGATCCTCTTTGGCTTCAATCTTGGAAATGATATCTTTTGCCAAAGCAGCCGTGACATTCAAGTCGGTTTTTCCTTTGTTGAAACTTGTACCGGCAATAGAACCAGGTGATACATTCAGGATACGGTTGCTTGTTCCAGCCTTTTCCAATTCTACATTCACGCTCTCAATAAATATCTTGAGTGCAGCCTTGGTGGCACCATAGAGAGAGAAGAAGGGGGACGACATAAACCCGGCAATGCTCACCATTACACCGCAATAGAAATCATCTTTGCTGAGCAATTTGTCATAGAAATGCTTGATAATACGGATGACGGGAATGGTATTTACATTAAAATAAGTGGCAATCATCTCTTCAGGAATATCCTTAAAGAGAGCTAACCGTCCGAAACCAGCAGTGATAATCAGTCCGTCGATATCTTGGAATTGATTAAACATGGTATAATCTTGACAGGTTAAGTCAAACTGCACGCTTTCTATTTTCTCGTGTTGGAATTCTTCAGCTAAAGCAGCCTTATCCACCACATACACTTTTTCAGTTTCAGTCCTATCAGCCAAAACATGAGCCATCGAGAGACCTATCCCGTTAGCTCCTCCAACAATCAATATTTTTTTCATATATTTTTTAAACGAAAACGATGACGAAAACGAAAACTATTTTCTAACCGCGCTTTAACCTTTAACCCAATACCTTTAACCCATTATAAATAACATCCATTGTATTCTCAACCACACTTTTGCCGTTGGGTGGAAGTAGAATGTCGTTGACAAATTTGTTTCTCTGTTCTTTCTTCGTGTCATTGCCTCCTAAAACGATGTCGTCGAAAAACCTATAGACGGCCTCTGAGTCTGTGCCTATATAATGTTGATCTAAAGCACCATTGCCCAGCCCGTTCAGTTCTTTACGGTATTCTTTTTCTCCGTTAGTCATGAACATCACAGGTTTTTTAGAATAGAGATATTCCACAGAAAAAGACCCGCAGTCATGAATCATGGCGTCAGAGGTCATAAACAAATCTATATAATTACCCGTTTCCACTTTGGTATTGGGCATGGTTTCCCATAGCTGATAGAAACTGTCTGTCCTTTCTTTTCCCCAGTCAGGATGAACGTAAAGTTCTGTCATCAGTCGGGGATGAGGCTTAAAAACAATTTGCAATTTGTCTTTATAGTTCTGAGCTATGTCAAGCATGGTGTCAGCCATCCATAAGAAACAGGCCCTGTTGATGATTCTGTTTCCTGCATTAATGGAGAAATGTGGTGCCCAGATTATTTTTTTCACCTTTTCATCGGGAATTTTCCATTCATAGTGGTATTCTCCATGAAGGAAATCATCCATTGAGGGATAACCGACAACGTATGCGTTTTTTCCTCTGTTAAAACAGTATTTGCATGCATCTTCATAGTTGAACTTCGTAGAGTAGAACAGTTTCCAGGCATGGTTCTGCATGCCGGAGTTATATCCCCATGAACCACCTGTGGTCCATAGTGCGTATGGATAGTAACAGATAAGCCTATCATAAAAATGTGAACTGTCGTGTAAAGGGTTCAACAAAGGTGTGTAGTGTTGGGGATAGAAAAGGATGTCTGGGTCTAACACCTTCTTGACATCTAATGCGTTTTGTGGTTTTTCCAAATCATAGTCGTAGAAAGCAATGTCTTGTTGGGAAAAAAACGCCCTCAGTTCCTGCATGTCCTGTTCTTGTTGTTCTTTGGCAAAATTCTGAGCGGGAGACAATACGATGGAGACATTGAACCTTTTGTTTTTCTTAAATTCTTGATAGAGGTTCTGGTATTTCCAAAGTGAACGTTGCATGGCAAGGAATACAACGTTTATTTTCTCCTTGTTCTGTAATTTCCGTACATACCTTCTCTGATGGAAAGCAATGACTTCCCATCTTATATAGTTTGTCAGCGAATTATATTTTATGTATTTCTTCAGTTGCATATTATTTCTCCCACAAATTCCATGAATATTTACGAACCTTTATGATACCGAGTGGCAATTAGTGTATATTTGTGGGGAAGTACAATTTGTTGATTATGTTCAAATTTGTAAGAATTCTGGTCCTTTGGAACAATTAGATTTCCATGAAATTCTTGCGTTCTGCAAACTGCTGCATAATATCCGCCATGGCGATGCTTTCTTTTCTGCGCAGACGGGCAGACGAGAATCGGTGGTTGATGATACATGAGATAAACTCCTGAATCTCATAACGCAGACCGGCACCGTCCCATTTATAGAAGAACTTTTTATTTTGGTTTTGATCCTCGAAACGGAACTCATAATAATCCGTCAACCACCAAGGGGCAGGTACATACGCATAGCCCTTGGTTCCAGAAATTACAAGGTTACCTTCGGTCTTTACTCCTAAACCTAACTGGAATGAGCAGACTCCATGCGGATAACGAATCACCCCGCGTGTATAGACATCCACCCCATTTTCCATTTTCGAATAGAGGTTGACATTTGTATAGTTAATACCCATTAACCGTATAATAGGCAATAAAGGGTAAGAGCCTAGTTCGTTCATAGAACCTCCTGCCTGTTCTGGGTCTAATTCACGTGTAAACTTCTCTCCCCAAAGTTTTGACTCCGAAGCATTGATATCCACAACATCACCGATAAGTCCGCTCTTAATCATCGTGATGAGGTGGTTGAAGGCGGGAGAGAAGGCGGTCTTGTTGGCTTCCAACAGCACCACATTGTTTTGCTCTGCCAATGCATACAGCTCCCGTGCTTCCTCACCATTCAGCACCAATGGCGTTTCACACAACACATGTTTTTTATGTTCCAACGCATATTTCGTCAGTTCATAGTGGCTAAGATGAGGTGTAGCAATGTAAACCGCATCCACTCGTTCCATCATTTCGTCGAGTGACTGTGAAACATGTAAAATTTGATTTTTCCAGGCAAAATCCTCAGCAATGCCGCGGTTGATATCGTATGCATCCACAATTTTGACCGCACTTACTACCTCACATTCTGGAACAAATCTTTGGGCAATACGCCCGGTTCCGATAATTCCGATACGGATATCTTCCTGCAGTTCTTCGCGCAACATCGTTGAAGAGATGCCTTCTGTTCTTGGCAGATAGACCACTTTGCAGTATTCGTTCAAGTAGTCGAACTTTCCTACCCAGTCGGACCCGATGGCAAAGATATCCACATCATATTTTTGGATATCGTCAATTTTCTGCCCGAAATAGTCTTCGATGACTATTTGGTCAGCAAGACCTGTCGCTTTTACTGCTTCCACCCGTTCTAATACGTTGTTGCGCACGTTCAGTTTGCCGCGATCGCGGTCAAAGTTATCATTGGTTACTCCAACTATCAGATAGTCACCTAAAGCCTTTGCCCGCTTCAGCAAATTGATATGCCCCTGATGAAGCAAATCGTAGGTGCCGTATGTTATTACTTTTTTCATGATGGAACAATTAACTTTACAAAATGAGAATAATGTATAATCAAATATTGTTTTGCTATTTCCAATATATTTGGAAAGTGCGATGGCCAACTTGTTTTTCTTTGGGTGGTAATTTCATATAGTCGCCATAGTGTTTTTTCAGATAAGCATCATAGTCTGCAATAGCATAGAACTGATGGCCTTCGAATGGAACCATGATGTAATTCTTAAACACTTCCGCATCCATATGCTCTTTGATGCCGTATCTGCCTACAATGGCTCCTGCAAACTTCGCAGTTTCAAAAGGATGAGCATTAAGGAGTTTTTCATATTCCGAGATAACTGTCTTTCTGCTGGGGAAGAAAAGTTTCCGTAAGTAATATTTTATTCTTCCAAGATAGAAATTTTCTTGGAGAACTTCTCGTTTCTTTTTAGTTGTTCTCCACAACTTTATTCTGAGCTTATCGATAGTCTCGATATATTCAAGTGTTTCTTTTTCGTCGGGAAGACCATCAATAGGAAACACATCAATAAAGACGCCACTGACTGCTGATATGTAATATATGACAGTACGGTTATCACAGACTCTCGTCCATTCTCTATGGAAGGAGTTGTCCGTGTGATAGTTTTGAATATATAGATTTGAATCAACACCTTCAAACTCTTTTATAAACCGTTCGTAATCCGGCCTTGGCATCATGATATCGACATCATCATCCCACGGAATGAATCCCTTATGACGGATAGCTCCTAAAAGCGTGCCCCCACCCAAAGAATATCTTATGTTATTTTTTTTACAGAAGTCATGCGTTTTCGCTAAAATGTCTATTAGGAGAGCATGCTGCTCCTGTTTTGTCATTTCTTTCATATATTTATAAAACTATTAATGGTTTTCTCACATCCATTTTTTAAGCCTACGACAGGTTTCCAGCCTAACTTCTCCAGTTTATTAGTATTAAGCCCGACACGTTTATAATTACAATAACCAGTATTTGACGTTGGTATATTGAAGACAACTTTCAAGTTTTTATCCTTGCGGAGAGAGACAAGCATCTGAGCCAAGTCACGGATGGCAATCTCTTCTGTTTCGTTGGCAAGGTTATAAGCTTCTCCTGGTTCACCCTTTAGTGCAACATAGAAAATACCCATTACAGCATCCGCAATATAACAGAATGCCCGCAAGGCTTCACCCGAACTTTTCAATTCAATATCTTCTCCGTCAACCACATTGCCCATCAAGTCTGCCATAACGCGACCGTCACCATGCAAGTTCATACCAGGGCCATAGCTATGGGCTATTCTTAAAGCATTGAAGTTAACACCATATTGAAGGAAATAACTGCGGAATATAGTTTCAGCAGCGCGTTTGCTTTCCGGATAGCAGCTTCTATTCTCCAAGGGGTCAATGAAACCGAAAGAAGTTTCTGTAAGTCTTTCTTCCTGTTCATTTTTCCCATATACTTCTCGGGTAGATGCAAAGACAACTTTCGAAGAATGTTTTTCTTTTGCAAGTTCTAATACATTAAATGTACCGAGCATATTGCTCTTTACAATCCCTACCGGATCCGTATTGATGAAGTGGGGGCTGGCATTTCCTGCCAAATGGAAAATATAGTCAATGCTTCCATCATATTGGATGGGTTCGCACACATCCTGTAGAACCAGTCTAAAATAGGGTTTATTCAAAAAAACCTTAAAAGTTTTCTCTGCTTTTGACTTAGTCCTACACAGAGCCAGAAGTTTTAAGTCTATTCCTTTTTCTTCTTTTAAGTATAGCAGGAAATATGAGATATAGGTAGCCAGCATTCCTGTGGCCCCTGTCACTAATATCGTTTTATCGTCAAACAGGTGCCAGTCAAGATGCTCTTCCGCCATCAGCCTCAGGTCTTCCTGAATTATCTTATTTTTATATTCAAACATCTAAAAAAAGTTATCGTTAACGTTATCGTTATCGTTAATATAGATTAGAATCCGAATATCTGTTGGTTTTCGTGCACCTGGACCATGGCCCGGAAAATGAAGAAATCAGTAGGTGTTGTTATTTTTATGTTTTCCATGGGACCGATGATGGTGTGCATCTGATGACCGTAATAACTCATCATGGTGCAGCTGTCGATAAAGTCATGCTTGTCTGTCTTCCGAGCTTTCTCATGAGCCTCTAATATGTCGCCTAAAACAAAAGTCTGTGGAGCACGGGCTATCAGAGACCTGTCACGGCTTGGTATGTTTAGCGAGCCGTCTTCTTGCGTCACCACAAAGGTTTCGGTAGCAGGAACACAAGTGATACAGTTTCCCTCCTTCTTTGTTGTTTCGATATTGTCTGTGATGGTCTGTTCTACGATGAGTGGCCGCACCCCATCATGAATCAGCACGATGCTGTCTTGTGGAAAATGTTTTGCTGCCGTGGCAAGGCCATTATAGATTGAATCCTGCCCCGTTTTTCCTCCCGGCACTACATCCACAACTTTGTTGATTTCAAATTTATTCAACATTTTTTGGAGGAAGGGAATCCAGGACTCTATGCACACCACCACGATACCATCAATATCAGGATGGTTATCAAACAGTTCCAGCGTGTAGATGATGATCGGTTTCCCGTTCAGTTCTAGGAACTGTTTAGGTCGGGCTACGGTATTCATCCGTTTTCCGGATCCTCCAGCGAAAATAACAGCAATGTTTTTCATTTTGATTTTATGTTTATTTCCCTACCGAGCAGGGTAAATATCTTTCCAAAAGTTGGTGGATAAATACGCAGGTGATAAAAATAAGTATAGATACAATGGTAATTAACAAATAATTCGTCTGATCACCAAGATGACGATATGTATATACGAACAGTTGTGAGACACAAAGAATAGAAATTAGGGCTTTTGCGGATATTGTAATGTACTTCTTTGTAGGAAATTTCATACAGATAAATAATAATCCGATAGAACAAGCAAATGCGTTGATGTAAAAAATCAAGGCATTAAAAGGAGCGTTTATTTGCCCAAACCAGACAGCGTCAGTACTCACCCGACCATTGAGTTTGGTTAATGGGATATCTAGCAGCAAAAGAGCAATGCCGCACAGCAAAACACGCTTTTTGTCAGACCATTGCTGTATTTTCTTTTTGTATTTGAATCCTCCATAGAAGAAAGGCAAAACCATTAATGCGTTTCCTAATCTAAAATAGGACCGATATTGATTGAAAGCACCAAATAGGGTTATCGCCAATAAACAAAGTAGAATTATTGCTATCCATCGGCGTTGGGATAGTTGTGTAATATAGTCTGTTATTATCTTACACCAGAATAGGGCTATCAGAAACCATGTTGGTCCATCAGAGGGGGCTTTTCCGTATAAAAAATTGCGAAAGAAATTTTTAAAAGAATCTACATAAACAGCCCATAGCCCTCCGCTCCCATCAAATCTATCGCTAGGTCCCCAAATGCCGATTTTCCAGCATATTGGCCATAGAATGAAGAAAATCAGGTTAAAAAACAGAAAGGGGATAATTAGCGTCTTCCAGTATTTTCTCCATGCGATACCACCCCGGTTCTTATGGAGCATTCCACTAACCAAGAAGAAAAACGGCATGTGGAACGAATAGATGTATGGGCGGATTGTTGAATCGCTATTTAAGAGAAGGTGTGTAAACACTACAAGGTAGGCAGCAAACACTCGTCCATAGTCCAAATATGGAAGGCGTTTTTCATCGATTGTTATTAGTTCTTGTCCCATTCAATTTTTTGTCCTTTCATGAAACGATGAATCTTATCGGCAATATCCTCCCCAGCATGTCCTGTTTCTACAAGGCCGATTCTTTCAAAGAAGTTGTTTAATCGTAGTTGATAATCGTGCTCGTTATATTTTTGAATATTGTGCACCAATTCTTCGTTATTAGATGCATAAGGGAAAGGAAGTTCTTCAATTTCAAAATATAAACCGCGATCAGCCTTGTATTCCTCAACGTCGGTTGCATA